>Ga0156425_1004_pt1 | contig 17942 bp, 10 predicted proteins | sample RifOxyA2_FD_108068 | JGI IMG/M metagenome (GOLD analysis project Ga0156425, IMG submission 108068) | Elusimicrobia bacterium RIFOXYA2_FULL_58_8
TCAATCACAGTCCCGCTTTTTTTCAGCTCCCCCAGCAGCGCCAGGAGGTCCGCTGGCGCCGGGCCGTAGGGGAGCAGCACACGGCCTACCCCCGCCAGGCGGGACAGTTCGGCCAGGCCGCTGAAATTTTTTTCTTCAAGCGAGGTCAGCGCTACCCCTTCCAGGCGCCGCTGCCCGCCGGCAAAGACGGCGTCAGCGAGCTTTTTACCGCTTACTCCGGGATTTACCAGGAACAGGCCGCCTGCGGGCAGGCGCAGCAGCGCACAGGAAGTGTTGGAATCGCCGAAAAGCGTAACCTGGTATTTCAGCGGGCCGCCGGACCGCGCGGCCGTAAGGGGCCCTGCCGCCATTACCGCCAGTCCCAGGGCGGCGCAGGCGTAAAGCCGCGGACTTTTAAACCCGAACAGGGGCGCGTGAAGGAGGGCGAAGGCCAGTATGTAAAAGCCGGCCACTCCCCAGGCCGAAGGTTCCGCCACGGTGAATGAGGAAAACGGCAGTGCCGCGAAGAATTTCACGGTCCGGATAAAACCATCCATAAACACAGCGCCGCCCCAGCAGAAGAAACGAAAAATAAAACCGGCGCCGGAAAAGGCAGCCATCAAAAACCCCAGCGCCATGGCAAGCCCCGACGCCGGAACCAGTACCACGTTGGACAACAGCGAAACCACCGAAATTTTATGAAAATACAGCGCCAGCAGCGGATAAAGGAAAAGCTGGGCGAAAAAACTTATCAACAGCAGGTCCGCGAACCTCACCGTCAGGTTTTCAACTCCGGCCGGGACTTTACATCCGCAGGCCGCGGCCCCGGCCTCCACCACCCTCTTGAAGCCGGAATTCAGCCGGTTTTTCCAGACGGCCATGCCGGCCATCAGCCCGTAGGCGGCCAGAAACGACATCTGGAAACTTACATCGAACAGGGCGCGCGGCGAGGCCGCCAGTATTACCAAAGCCGCCACCGTAAGCGAATGAAAAGCGCCGGTATCCCGCCGCAGGATAAAAGACCAGAGCCCGGCAGAGAACATCAGGTAGGCCCGCACCAGCGGGGCGTCAAGCCCGGAGGTAAGCACATACAACCCGGCAAGCAGCATGGCCGCCAGGCCGGAATATTTACGCCTCAACCCCAGCCGGGAACACAGGAAGTAAACGACGACAACGACGAACCCGACATTCGACCCCGAAGCCACCAAGAGGTGCATGGCGCCTGAATCCTGGAAAGCCGCTTTCAGCGCCGGGGTAATATTCTTCTTTTCGCCTATAACCACGCCGCCCATCACCGCGGCGGCTTCCGGAGCCAGATTTTTTTCAAAAGTATCCAGCACCCTGGCCCGCAACGCGCGCGCCAGGCGTATCACCGGGTTGGCGGGCTTTATCACTTCCAACTTAACCGTACGGGCTTCCGCCGCTATACCACGCCTGGCCAGGAAATCCGCCCAGTCCAGGCCCCCCGGCGAAGCACTGCCCGCGGGGGCATACAGGCCGGCAAGAAATTCAACCCGGTCCCCGTAGGAAGCGCCGCCCATATCGCCGGCATAGACCACCAGCCCGGTCGCGGAAGGCTTTCTATAAATCCTGGCGGCATCAAGTTCAAAGCGCCAGCGCCCGCGGCTGAACGCGGGATATCCCCCCACGCGCCCTTCCACCAGCACTCCGGCGCGGGGCAGCGCAAAAGGCGGCGGCTCCGGAGGCTTAAGAAAAAAACCCCTGAAAAAAATGATAGCGGCGACGTAGGAGAGAAGCAGGAGCAATAGCGGCCGGCGGTAATACGAAAACAGCATAAATAGTGACCGGACGGAAAAACCGCGCGCCCCGGCACGCCTTCCGGGCCAGGCCGCTTTACTCTAAATATTCGTACGGCCTTTCAGCGCGTGCCCCAGGGTAACTTCGTCCATATAATCTATGTCGCCGCCCAGCGGCACGCCGCAGGCTATGCGGGTGATCTTCCCGACATAAGGCTTCAGGCCGTGCATGAGGTACATGGCGGTGGCTTCGCCTTCGGTGTCCGGGTTGGTGGCGATAATGACTTCCCTGACCAGCCCGTCGGCGGCGCGCACGCGTTCCAGCAGCTCTTTTATCTTTATCTGGTCCGGCGCTATCCCCTCGGCAGGCGACACCGCCCCGTGCAGCACATGGTACACCCCGGTAAAACTCCTTGCTTTTTCTATGGCAGCCAGGTCCTGCGGGCGCTCTACCACGCAGATAAGCGCGCGGTCGCGGCCCGGCTCCGCACAGACGCTGCAAAGGTCATCCTCGGCGTAGTTGTAACATTCCCGGCAGTACCTGACCGCTTTTTTAACGGCGCGCAGCGCTTCCACCAGGCTTTCCACCTCCGAGTTGGAGGCCCGTACCACATACAGCGCGAAACGCTCTGCCTGCTTGGGGCCGACGCCGGGGAACTTGCGGAAAACCGTTATTATTTTATCCAGTGCTTTCATATAAGCGGGAACAGGGGCGCGCAAACAGCGCAGGCCTTTACTTTATCTTGTTGATGCGGGTTATGCGGCCGTGAAACACCTTGGCCAGGTGCTTAAGCTCAGGCTCAGTGGCCGAGTCTACCGTATGCATTTCCCCGGCCTTAGCGCGCGGGGAGGCCTGCGCGGCGGCCTCCTGCGGCGAAGGAGCGTCGTTCAGCTCCGCCTCTTCCTCGTCTGAAAGAGGAACATCTTCCGACCCCGGCGCCGGGGCGTAATCCGGCTGCGGACTGACGGAGTGAGCCTCCGCGCTCGCGGGCCTGGCGGCGGCGAGCTCCGCAAAAAGCTTTATCTGCCTGCCGGCGGTCCTGGCAAGTATTCCCTCCAGCTCCGGCAGGGCTTTTTCTATCATCGAAGCTTCGAACTTATTGGCGAGGAAAAGGCGCAGCGCGCAATCCCCCTCGGCCACTATCTTCACGGCAAGCAGGGCGTTATGGATGGCGGGCCTCTGCGACGACACAATCCCCAGCATTTTGCGCCAGGCGTCGGCCGGCACCGCCTGGGCCGGAGCGGACTCCGGAACCGCCGCGGCGGGCGTCACCGGCGCGGGGGCGTGAGGCGCGCTAGCGGGCAAAGGGCTGTTTTTTTTTTGTTCCGCCGGCACGGGGCCGGGGTCGGCCGCCAGCCGGCCCTCAAGGCCCTCAAGGCGCCGCACCAGGCTTTCCAACTCTACGGGCGTCTCGATGAGGGTGAACAGGGCTATCTCCGCGGCAATGGCCAGCGCGTCAGAAAACTTTATTTCCTCGATAATGACGGTAAGCTTGCGCGAAATACGCGCCAGCGCCGCGGGCGGGAATTGGGCGGGCAAACCCTTTATAGGCACGGGCTCTTTTGAAAAACCCTGCACCGCCATAAAGGCTTCCGCAAAAAGATTGCGCAGGTTGCGCAGCGCGGCAACGGGGTCGTACCCTTCGGCGTTAAGGCGGTCGAAGGAGGAATGCAGGCCGGCGGCGTCACGGTTAACCAGCGCCAGCGCCAGCGCCTCTACCAGCTCGGGGCCGGGATGGCCCAGCAATTCATTGAGCACTTCGGTTTTAACTTCCCCGTGCCCGAAGGAAGCGGCCCGGTCAAGCATGGTAAGCGCATCGCGCATGGCCCCGTCGGCGGCGCGGGCCATGAGCTTCAGGGCCTCGGGTTCGGCCTTTATTTTTTCCTTAGCCGCTATTTCCGTAAGGCGTTGCGTCATGCAGGCCTCGGTAAGCGGCCGGAAGCGGAAGCATTGTGAGCGGGAAAGGATAGTGGGAGGCACCTTCTGCTGCTCGGTGGTGGCCATAATGAACACCACATGCTTCGGCGGCTCTTCCACGGTCTTCAAAAGGGCGTTGAAAGAGCCCGGGGACAGCATATGCACTTCGTCGAGGATATAGATTTTGTATTTATCGCGCGAAGGCGCGAAATCCACCTGCTCTATGATAACGCTGCGCACCTTGTCCACCTGGGTATTGGAAGCGGCGTCGATCTCTATAACGTCAAGGGATTTGCTTTCCGTTATCTCAACGCAGGACGGGCATTTACCGCAGGGGGCGCCGTTTTTGGGATGATGGCAGTTAAGCGTTTTGGCCAGGATCCGCGCTATGGTGGTTTTGCCGCAGCCGCGCGGGCCGTAAAACACGTAGGAATGGGCCACGCGGCCCAGTTTAACGGCGTTGGCCAGCGTAGTTTTAATGGTGTCCTGCCCCAGAACTTCACCGAGGTTGGAGGGACGGTACTTGCTGTTAAGGTTTTCGTACATAATTCAAGGCCGCCGGGCGGCGAAAAACACAGGCGGCGGGCGGCTTTCAGAAAGCCTGAAAGCCACCGCGGCGCCCGGTTGTCAGAACTTTATTCCCGCGCCGAACGTTATAAAGTTGTCCTTGGTATTGCCGTTATCAAAAATCTGGTAACCGACATTGGCCATGACCATGCTCAAGTCTATGTAGGCGCCGAACAGGTAAGCAGAACTGTTGTCGGCTCCGCCCTTATACTTGGTCCCGGTATAGGAAACGTACGGCGTTACCATGGGATAACCGGGGATGTCCAGTTTCACGTTAACGCTGGATTTGGGCTTGGCAAGCTGCGCGAAGCTGAGACCCGGCACAAAACCCCGCGGGGTCGCGTCCTCGTCGCCGTAGCTGTAAGCGGTATAGGAAGCCGCCAGGTTTACCATCATTATCTTCGCCCCGCCGAACATGGAAGCCTCGGTCTGCGAGGTTTCCCTGTCGGTCACCGGCATTACCTGCGTGTGCAGGGTGTGCTTGAGCCCCACGCCGACATCCACACGGGTTATCCCCTGGCCGCCGCGCGCGCCGCTCCGCGAGCCGGGACCGGCAAGGCGGGAATGACTGCCCGAACCGGGGGTAAGCGAGAAGGTAATATCGCCGCCCGCGAATTTATTGGAATAGTCGGCCACCTCCGGGGTGGTCCCGGCAAAGGCGGCAACGGTATACTTGTCGGCTTCCATGGCGCCGCGCAGCTCATAGGTGCGGAAGGTCTTGCCCGCTGCCGTTCCCGCCACATCGGATTTATAGGTGGCCAGCGAAGGCTGCAGCGCAAAGTTGCCGGAACCTATTACCAGGTCCAGCTTGGTGCCGCTGTACCCGTGCGGGCCGGTGGTGCCGGTTATCCCGCCGTCGAAATAAGCGGACGCGCTGACGCTTAACGCCGCCGATATTACCGCTGATGCTATAATTTTCTTCATTTCTGCTCCTCCTTAGAGAATATACCGCACTCCCCCGATAATACTACAACCGCGCTTAAACCGCGCCCTTGTTCAGGAAATCCGAGTAGTTGCGGGCCTTGCGCCGCTTCCAGGCGCCTTTGTGCCAGGCGTAACCGGCGATAAGGGGCAGGGCCAGGGTGGCCTCGGAGAACACCATCTGTTCGTAAGTGGTCTCTACTTTTCCCCAGGAACTGGCCTCTTTCAGCGTGGAGGAAGAAAGGGCGCCATCGCGCACGTCGGCCACGGTAACCTGCACCGCGTATTTGTGCATGGGGCATTCCCGGCCCAGGATGTCGGCCGCCACCACGGTATCCTGCGCGAAATTCTTAGGCACGCCGCCGCCTATCATTAACAGGCCGGTGTCGCGGGCCTCTATCTTAAGGCGGGTCAGCTCCAGGAAATCTTTGGCCGAATCCATTGACATGTGCTTTTCAGGATTTTCCCACTGGTGGGCCGCCATGCCAAAACCGGCGGAACAGTCCGAGAACGCGGGCACGAATATCGGCACGCGCTTTTTATACGCGGCCAGCACCACAGAGTCCTTGTTTTTGCCGTATCTGGCCAGGTATTTGCCCATCTCTTCTATAAATTCCCGCGAGGAGTAGGAACGCGGCTCAAGGGCGTCGGCTATGCGCCTGGTGGTATCGTCGCAGACGCGCAGTTCCTCCTCATCTATAAAAGTATCGTAAATGCGGTCTATGCGCAGCCTGCGCAGTTCATTGTCGTCAACGCCGCAGCTGGCACCCTTGTAATGCTTAAAACCCAGCCCCTCAAAAAAATCCTGGTCCACAATAATAGCGCCGGTGGAGACTATGGCGTCCACCATGTTGCCGCGGATCATATCCACCACAACTTTTTTGAGACCGGCGGAGAACAGCGAGCCTGATAACGTAAGGATAACCGAACAGTTCTTGTCGGACAGCATCCGGTGGTAGATGCCGGCCGCGCGGGCGAGGTCCCGCGCCGAAAAAGCCATATCGGCCATTGCGTCCACAAGCGGCACAACGTTATGGCGCGCTATCTCTATATGCTTTACCGTGTCTGACAGGTAATCGGATTTTTTCTTCCCGGGCATTTTTTCGGCCTCAAATCAAAACTGGCAAAACCTTTACCATATTATACGACTTTAAGCCTCTCCGATAAACAAAAACCCCGTCCGTTTGAGGCGGACGGGGCTGTTGCGTAATGAGGCTTTTACGGTTAATTATTATCCTGCACGCCTCCGCAGGCCTTCCCGGCCATACCTTGTATAGCGGTCCATGAGCCCATGTTAGCGGTTGCGTTCTGCCCTACCGTTGTGGCCATACCCACCTTGAACACTGAGGGGCCGACGCTCATATTAACGCCCTGCGAATAGGTATTGCTTATTATAGCGTCCACCCAGAAAGAGACGCTGGTAACTTCCCAGACCCCGGCTTTGGGAGCGCACCACACTTTAAGCGCCCGCCCGCCGCGTTCCTGCGTGCCGGACTGGAAGGTCCTTTGCGTCAGTGACGTAGCGGAACCGGCAGGGGCTATCCCGGTAAAGGAGGTAAGGTCACCCGAATCCTGGATTATCCTGGAAGAGGTGTGCTTTATCTCGAATTTTGGAACGAACCACTTTTCTTTACATGTCTTTATGCGGTCAGCCCTGGAGACACCGCCGTTAACCCAGGACCTGACGGCGAGCCGGGCTTTTTCGAACCAGTTATCGGCATCCCAGGCGGAATTACATACCTCATTTAACTGCGCAGTGGTATAGCTGCCGGTGCGGTTAGCGTAGGCCCAGTCCCAGGCCTGCCCCTCTGCGCCGTCGGCTTCGGCGTATATTATCCACATGGTCAGCCTTTGCTGGCGAACCTGCCATTTCCGTTCCATATAGAAAGGGCTCAGGGTAGCGCAGCCGGAGGCGTTCTCCCAGCACTTACCGGACAACAGGCCGTTAGCCTCGTTGCGAAGATTAGCTATAACGACAGCCAGGCCCTCGGCCGTGACAGCCTTGCGCTGCAGGCTGTTCTTGGCGGTAATCACACTGTCCCTGGCTGTTCCCGCCTTCTGCGCGGTGACATTCAAGGCGCGGCTATCGGTATACAGAACCGAAAGGTCATTCATTTTTGCCCGGGCCTGGCGTTTTTTTTCATCCCTGGCAGCGGTGCCGGACGGGAACCCGCTCATGGAAGTATTGCCCCCGCGATAAGCCGCGGCCACCCTGTCATACGCCGTCTGCGCCTGCGCCTTCAAAGTTTCTATCGGGGTCACATAGGAACTGGCCGGGTGCGCGGCGGCATAGGCCGCGGCGCTCTTTACCGCCGTGTCATACTGCGTGTACGCCTGGTTAAGCCTTTCCTTGGCGGTATTGATCTCCGCCAGGAGCGCTTTGCGCTGCACAGGGTCGGTGGTAGCGCTTATCCGGGCCTGCAGGGCCTTAAAGTCGGTCCAGGCTGTGTTGAGCGCGCCCAGTTTATCACGCGCCACACCCTGCTGCTTTATATATTCCGTCCGGTGCTCGCCTTGCGCGACAGCTGACGGCAAGGGCAGCGCGCTATAAGCGCCCTGTGCCCTGGCCACTTTCCCTTCCGTGCCGTTATACTCGGCAAAGACCGAAGAATACGCGTTGTTCAGTTCGGCTTCCGTCACCACGATACCCGGGTCCGCCGGGGGGTCGACTACGGGGTCGGTAACCGGGGCGCCGGTGTTGATTTTATCCATATCCACGCCCAAGGCCTTAAGTTCGGTCTTGATCGTGCCCATTTTATCTTCCAGGGGCTTATATTTGCCGGTGGCCGCTACGGGCAGCTTTGCATTGTCTTTGGCGTCGTCGCGGATCTCAACCCCTCCGCGTATAGCGGCGGCCAGCAGGCTGCCGGCCGGGAGGTTATCGGTTTCCACTACCACGGCCTTGGCAAGAGGCGTGACCGCCTTCCAGTCCGCCACTTCCTTATTGATAGCCGCGCCGTCGTTAAGAGCGCCTTTCTCGATAGGCGTAGACGCATCCACACCGCGCCACAGCAGCGCTTTGTTTATGAGACCGGGGGCAGCGGCCGTTTTATTTTGCGCAAGGTCCGCGTCCCGCCCGGACAGCAGTTTAAAACTTGCGGCTATTACGCCTTTCTGTTCGTCGTTAGGGTTGGCGCCGTTGAGCGCGGTCTTCAGCTGCGTCAGCTTGGCGTGCTCCGCCAGGGCTGCGCGCAGTACGGTACCGGCATATGCTTCCCCGACAGGCCGGGCCTTGGCTGAAACATGGCGGCCCTGCGCCCTGTAAGCCGAAAGGGCGCTGCGGCTGAGAGCAATGTCAGTCTCCGCTTTAACGAGGTACGTCTCTACATGATAGTCAAGCTCCGGCTCAACCTGCGCCAGGTAAGGGCGTATGGAATTAGCCAGATCTCCCGAAGCGGAGATGCCGTTTGACTGCGCCACACCTTCAGCGACAAGGGTATTATTGAGCGCGGCCCGCTTTATCCTGTCGAACTTGGCCCTGAACATCGTATATTGCGCCCTCTGCAGGCTAACCGTCCGGCTAGCGTCGATAATGGTCCGCTCCAAATCAGCCACCGGGCCGCCTAAAGAGGTTGCGGTGTTATTGGTTATAGCATTGACCACTCCGTCCGTCCTGAGGTTCTGGAACCCGCCCGCCAGGGAAATGGTATGGTCCAGCAGCTTGGAGCCGCTGTTGAACGTCCAGCCCTCTACCCCGGCCTTCACGTCCTCCAGCATCTTCACCAGCGCCGTGTCGTACCCGGCAAAAGTTTCCCTTACATTGGCGCTGGCGGTAACCGAGGAGGGAACGACCACCGTGGTAGTCCCGCCGGGATTCGGCGTCACGTCCGCCTCCGGACCGCCGTTATTGGCTGTCAATTCATCCGGGGTCATAGGGCCGCATTTGCAAGTCCCGTTCTTTACCCACGAGTCCACGGTTTTCTCTTCCGTAGTGCGGATAGTTCCCTGCAAATTACCCTTCAAGCAGCCTTTCGCTTCGTCCACTTTCTGCACGCAGATATAGATGGTAGCCGGGCCGCTGCCCTGGCCGGTAAGCTTGTTCATAAGCTTTTCGGTGAACTTGGTCAGCGAACCGGTAGCCCCGGTAATAGCGGCGCTCAGTATCTGCTTGGGAATCTCGTACTTCTTATAGAATTCCCATTCCAGGGCTTTGGCCTGGCGCTGTTTGGCAGCCATCTGCGCAAGCGACTCCCCGCTGCTGGAATGCGAGTTCTTGTTATTGGAATTGGAGGCCGATTTGCCTTTCTCCCCGTCGCCGCCGGCCCCGAAGCCGCCGTCGCCCTTGCCTACATTTACCGAATCAGCGGCGGCTTTATCCAACGAGCCGATAGCCGACTCTCCGCCAAAGTTGCTGGCGGCTTTGTCCGCCTGAAGGCGCAGCTTTTCAAGCGCGCTTTTAGAGGCGCTGTTGGGCGTGTTGGAGGCCACGCCTTTATAACCGGGCATAGCCACCGGCCCCACCATGGACCGCTTAACGGCTTTGGAGGAGGCGGACTTGGCGTCGTCTATGATGGCTTTTCCGTTCAGCACGCCTGCGGTGCGGCTGCCCTCGCCGCCGCCGAAAAAGGAACTTACCCCGCGCAGCGCGGCCTGCATCTTGGGGATGGGCGTGGGCGCGCCGGACGACTGGGCGGCCGCGGAAAAAGCGGCGCGGCCGGAATCCTTCATGGCGTCGCGCATGCTCATATCGGGCGGCGGCGCGGACATCACCGGCGGCTGCGCCGGCTGGGAACCGAGTATAAGCGAGGCGGGGTCACGGGAGCTCAACGGCGTTATAATCTCGCCGGAACCGTCGGCGGATCCCTGGCTGAGAGCGTTTATGCCGGGCTCGTAAAGGCCCGCCATGGCGGAGCCGTCGCGCGAGCCGAAGCCCGGGGCGAGCAGGTTGTCCGCGGAAGGCTTTGACATCACGTATTCGGCCACCGGGGCCATAACCAGGACGCTCAGGCCCAGGCCCACAAAAGCCATATCCTTGCGGGACAGGTTCTTCAGCCTGTCCATTATCCCGCCGGCGGCGCGGGACAGCATCGGCGTTTTGCCGAAAAGTGAAGATTTTTTGAACGGGACGCCGCCCCTTGCCGCTAACGGCGCGCCGCCTTTGCTCTCATCCTCGTTATTGTAGAGGTTCATAACCGCCTCCAAAAACCGAATTTAAGTTTACCGATAACAGACCGCAACCGAGCTGAAAACAACGCCGGGCTTCTTCATGCTCTTCTAAATTATACCATACCGCATGCGGGGCGCGCTTACAAGTGTCGTTAGGCCCTGCCCGCCATAGGTCTTTGTGCCCATTGGCCCCGCTCCGGAGACGGGGCCCTGAAAAAACCGCGGCAGGAATGAATTTACTTCGGGAAGACCTCATTATTTCAGCAGCGGCGCCGCCGCCTGGTACGCTATCCCGCCTGCTATAGCGGCGAACACAAGAAGGAAAGCTATGGCGACAGCGCCGACGCCGGTAAAGCAGAGCACTATGGCGGTTACCGACAAAACCGCCCCGACTATGATGGTCAGAATATCCGCCGCACACTCCAAATCCCCGCAGTCCAGGACCATACTGGTATAGGTACTGCATGTGATTTTCTGCGTATTTACAGACCACGAGGGATCCGGTGAGCACTTCTGGTTTATCTTGTCGGTGGTGGAATTCGCCTCTTCGCAAAGTTCTATCAACCCGCCCTCCTTTTTGAACGGGTCATTCCACTTATCAATGGTGCTGTCGCTATCACAGCAGTTCGGAGGATTTTCATAGTCAAAAGTATCGCCGAGGTCAATCATTTTCTGGGTAACTTCGGCGTGGTGCGCGGCAAGCCGGTCGCACTCCGTAGCGGTTGTGTCCATCTCCCCCAGGCTGCCCATGACGCCATCGGCAAAAGAACTGCTGGGAACGGATGGCGCGATATCATCCCCCACCGCCAGGGTGTCGGCGTCCACGCTGTTGCCGTCATACGTTGACCCCACATAAGAAGCCTGGTACTCAGGAACATTGGTGTTCATGGCCGTAAAGATCATGGTGGCGGCCTGCGTTACCTGGAACCGCGCCGTTTTGTTGCCGGACCGCAAATGGCCCAGCGCCTGCGAGCGCCGCGTTTTGCCCATCACGTTCCTCCAGGCAAATCCGGAAACGCGGCCCATCTTGCCGTTCATTTTTACGGGCGAACCCGGTACCGGCACGTTCTCCCCCGCCCTGGTCATCACCTGGTTATAGATTCCGCCGCCCTTCTCCGCGGCCCCGCCCCGGGCGCCGAGCATGGCGCGGTTGGCGTAAGGCCCGGGCGCGCCGCCCTGGCGGTCGCCCAGGTTCTGGCCCATGAGGTCGCCATAAACCCCGCTTTCGCCGCCACCTGGCATATTGCCCAATATCCCCGTCAGGTCAACGCCGGCGCCGGCGTCGCCGCTGGCGCGTTCTTCGGCGTTAACAGCGCCCTTAACCTTACCCGGCCCCGCTGGCTTGCCGTCGTCCTTTATTACCGGCGGGCCAAAAACATCGCCCCCGCCGCGCAGCATGGCCATTGTGGAGGTGGCGCCGGCCGGCGGCAGCGGGGCGTTAGCGGCGCGCAGGTATTTTTCCCAGAAGGAAGCTTTGGCGCCGCCGCCGCTTACCGGCCGCATGTCAGGCACATTAGCGGCGGGCGTTTCTACGCCTATGCCTGCCGCGCGCAGCACCGCCGCAACGGCGGGAAAGGACAGAACGCTGTTAAGCCTGTCTCCGGAAACCAGAAACGGCACTGAAACCAGAACGGCAACGAACAGGGCCGCCACATACCGGCCGCGGCCGCCAAGCAGCAGCAGAAGCAGGGCCAAAGCGGACTTGCGCTTGTTCCGTTCAAAAAATTCGCTGCCCATATAACCGCCTCCACAATACCGCCGTGTTTCCCCGCCGCGGCCGGCCGCGGCGTTCCCGCAACCGATGGCTCATACCGCTATCTTGTCTCCTAAAGCGCTGGCAATCAACTTCAGCAGAAAACCAGCGGCAAAAAACGCGGATGCGGGAGCCATAGCAGCGGCCATTATATTCCCCCAACAACCCAATGCGGCGGCGGTGCCTGCCGCCGCGGCCCCAAGCCCGTAGATGGCGGCCATCCATCCCTGCTCATGCTTTATACCTATATCCCAAACAGCTATTTTCATGGCCCAAACCGCGGCGGCGGCGCCAAGGCCACACAAAAACTCACCCTTGGCCACCATGGCCGCAGCACCCATGCCTAGAACCAGAAGCCCGGCCGCGGCCGAAACTATTAAAGCTGCCCCGATACCGGTAAGCCAAAGCGACGTGTTTATCCACTTTTTGCATTTATCCACGGAGGGCTGCCAGGGACTCTCGTCAAGGAAACACGCGTTTACACAATCCATGTCGTCCGCAGCGCACTTACTGGCGCAGGGTTCCTCGTACTGGTAATCCGTGTTGATACCGCCGCCGCTGCTGCCGCTGCCGCTTTGGGAGATGCCGGTATCAACTATAGCGTTATCACTGAACCCATCGTCCAGCACCGGGGGCGTTTCACCATCGGCAGTTGTACCCTCCCAGGCCTTATCCATGGTGTAACGGGCGGCATCCATTCCGTCGCTGGCGGTATAGGTTTTCTGCACGTTGCGCATGGCCCCCAGCTGGTTCATGGTCTTGCCCTGACCGGAGAATTTGGACGGCTTGCCGCCTTTGCCGCTGGTGAACACCGGCCTGGCGCCGCCTTTCATAGCCAGCAGGGTGCCTTTACGCTCATTGAACTTGGGCATGGCCTGAAAGCCTGTGCCCACATTGTTGGACATGGAGATTTTCTGCATAGCGCCCTGGCCGGCCTTGCCCATACCGGCGAACTTGCCCGACCCGCCGCCCAGTGAACTGGTAAGCGAACTTCCGCCGGCCCCGGCAGCGCCCGCCAGCGCGGCCTCCATCCCGTCCGCGGCGCCCGGGTCAGCCGGGACCGCGGGAGCTGCGCCGGCGGCCTCCGGCGCGTTCTTGGCGCCGGCCGCGGTTTTTTTGGCCTTGGCCCCGCCGTCCCCCAGGGACAGGCCGGAACCTTTATTCGTGTCGGTGAACATGGCCAGCGAAGAGCCCTGGTTGGCCGCCTGGCTCCTTAAAATAGCCGGCACATATTCCGACTTTTGAACCTTGGAGGATTGCAAAGCCCCGGTGGAGGGGGCAGTCCGGGGCGCTTTACCGGACATATAGCCGGCCGCGAGGAAGCCCACAACGGCCACGGTGGAGATAGTGCCCAGATTAGCGGCCAGGAAGGCGCCAAGGCCCGCCGGAGCGGCGGAAGAGGCCGCGGCGCCTATAGCGCCGTTAGACCCGGAACCCAGGCCGCGCAGCCAGCCCAGAAAACCGCCCCGCTTTTCCCTGCTGCCTTTTACATTTATTTCCGGCAGATTATCTTTCATAAAAGCCTCCCTGGCTACACAACGCCGCGCATCTGAAAAACTAACCCCGCACCGGTATTACCAGAAACCCTCCGCTATTTAAAAAAATTCAAGAAGAATTTATTGATACCGGAACTTACTTTACCCGCCCAAGCGAACGGGGTCGTTTGGGTATTGGGAGGCTTTGACAAATCCCACCCATTATATTTAGTATGAGTAGCGCCGCTCAATGCTTTCATTGCAGCCAGCGTCAGCTTGGCGCACACGAACAATATACCTATACCATAAGGAACCTGCGGCGCCCAATAATCCGGGTCCCCTATTTTGCCATTTCCACTTATCAGTTTTATCGCTATTGACACAATAACAGCTATGCAGGCCAGAGCCGCGACAAAAAAGGCAATCGCCCACCCGTAGGCAGCAGGGTGAGCCTTAGAGAGATTGGCCATCCATGTTGTTAATCCTATAGCGGACACCGCGCCCAGACCCCACCACAGACAATCAATAAGCAGTTTGTTCCAGGGGCTGGTATCCTCGGGTGCGCTGGGCGGCGGAGGCTGGGGAACGCTGGAGTTATTGGCGCTGAGGTTGGGGTCGTTGCCCTTCAGACCCGAACCGTTGGAGATACCCGCGCCGCCCAATCCGGCGCCGCCTTCGCCGCCGGTAACGGTTACCTCCCCGGTAGTGTCGCCGCCGCTGAAGGCGTCTTCGGACGAAGTGCGCTGGGTGCCGCCATCCTTGGAAGCAGCCGCCCTGCCGCTCATGAGGTTGGCGAACTTGGCCTGCGCGTGCGCGCCTTTCTTGTTGAAGTTGGGAACGGCGTATTTGGGAGAGCCCTTTGTCCTGGCCGCCATAGAGCCGCCCATAGCGGAGGTCCGGCCGTCATTGCCCTTGCCCGCCGGCGCCTGGTACATGGACGCGAACTGGCCGCCTATGCCGCCCGAAAGTCCGCCGCCGTTCTTTATGCGGGGCATGGAAGAAGAGGTTGACCCGCCGCCGCCCCTGCCGCCGAAACCCGGGGTAGCCTGCAGCCTGGCGCCGCCGCCATCGCCACCGCCACCGGGCGCGTAGGCGGACGCGGGATCAGCGCCCGCGCCATAAGGCGGGGCCTCCGAGCCCGCGGAAGCCTCAGCGGAAGGTTGCTGGTCCTCATCCCCGCCGGCCTCGGCCGCAAGGCCGCCAAGGCCGTCTTTTTTTGCCTGGTCCCTGAAAATATCCAGCGTAGAAGCCGAAGCCGAGGAGCGGTCTTTGGACTGCGCCCTTTCAAGGCCGGCCGCGGCGGATTCTTCCTCGTAATAGCTGTTCTGGAACAGTTCCGGCGAGTAGACCGGTTTAGAGGAAGAGCCCACAAAGTTGTAAACCACACCCACACCGGCCGCAATGGTGGCGCCGCCCAGCACCATACCCATTATACCGGCTTTGGTGGCAAAAAGGCCGCCGGCGGTACCCATACCGGAAGAAGCACCGCCCCCGAAAAGCCCTGAAAGCGCGGATAAAAAGCCGCCTTTCTCTTCTTTTTTGCCATTGTTAATGTTCATATAATCCTCCTGCTTTCCTGAAACTATAAAAATAAAAGCGCAAAATCGGAAACCGTTCAAAAACCGCCCATGGCTCTGCCCATTCCGCCGCCAAAAACCATCCCAATGCTCGCCTGAATTAGCATCTTTATTATCACCTGTTTCCAATCCTCGGGCTCTTTGAGTTTTTCCGGAGGAGTCACCTTGGGCATGGTCACCGTTTTCTTATTAAGGCCGGGGTTGCTTTTTTTAAGGTTCCCGGCGGCCTGCCCCATTTCAAGGCCGGAAACCGCGGCACTTTCCTCAACAGCTCCCTTCAGGTCCGCGGAAGCGCCGCCCCTGGCGTTGCCGCCGAAAGCCGTAGTGGCCCCGCCGCGGGCACTGCCCAGGTCCCCGGCGCCGGCCGCCAGTTTACTCTGCGCCACGGCGCCGCCAAGCATGGCGGAAACGGAACCTTTCCTGTCGGGCGCCGAAGACGGCATCTTTTTAAGGTCCCCGCCGCCCGCGGGAGCGAATTCGGATTTCTGGTTGCCGCTGCCGAAAAATTTACCATGGGTGCCGCCGGCGGTCATAGAGCCGCCGCTGCTGCCGGCCAGGGACGCCACCGCGGCAAGCTTGCCGCCCGGGCGCGAAGAAGAGCCGGAACCGTACCCGGAATCCGCCCCTGAACCGTAACTGCCGCCGGCGTCCGACGCCGGCGCCGGCTCCGCGCTGGCGGAGGCATAAGAGGCGTCAGCGGGCTGGGCCTCGTCCGCGGCCCCGGACCCGAAAAGGGTAGAGAGAATCTCCTCCCCTGAAGTGGCGGGGTTATTGATCATTTCACCGCTGAGCGGAGAACCGACCGCGCCGCCATCGACAACGACATCGCCGCCCAAAGACGAGATATTGGCGACTTTAGAATTGAAGGGATTGCCGGCCGCCACTGAAGACGACATGACGGTGTTGTTTATGAGCGGCAAAGACACCCACACCCCCAGAATTATAACTGCCACCGTGCCGCCCACCGCGTACTGAACGGGTTTATTCTTTTTTCTGATGTTCAGCTTTATCATAATGCCGCCAGCCGCCCCATTTTACCGCCACAAAAAAGAACTCCACCTTCCCTGACACAGTCCCGGCGGACGTTCAGGGCAAAGCTGCTTTTACGGTGATGTTATAGCAGACAAAAGTTGACTTGTCAAGGGCATTCTTTGTACCTAACAGCAGCACCAGTCAAGGCACCGCCCCCGGCACAGAGAGGTCAGGGCAGACCGAACCGTCAAGCCTGGTACAGACGCCGGCGCCGCCATTTTGCTGTGACAGCACAACACTGCCGTCCTTGCCCTTTTCAACGTTAAAGGTCTGCGTATAAGTACCGTACGGCGTCCCCGGGGGAGTTTCGCCCAGGGCATACTCCCCCTTATAAGTCACCGTCCAATTCTCGCCATCCTGTTTATAAACTATCTCATTGTCCTTGGCCAGGAACTTATAACCATCATCATCTATAGCGCAAGGTGTCTTGCAATAATAGCCGTCCGGGTCTGACCATGGTTTTTCCCCGGCCGCTTTGACCTCGGGGGGAGGATCTTTAACCTCGCCTCTTGAATTTGGAGCGTTATTCGTGCCGCCCATGAAGGAAGAGCCTTTGCCGACCGCCTTATTTATAAGACTGCCGGCCAGTTCCTTACCCAGCGCAGCCGCCATGTCTTCCTTTTTCTCAGGGTCAGACAGCCCCGGCATACTGGCAGCCGGAGCGTTCACACCTTCCGGATTTGTAGTCTTAAGGTCGCTGATATCCCCGCTCTTTATGGTATCGAGCCCCACCAGGCCGTCCTTACCGTAGGCCATATTACCGCCGCCACCACTGCCACCGCGGGAGGTGGTGCCGGCGCCAAAACTATTGTCCCATTTGCTTTTAGCCGTCATGGCCGAGCCGCTGCGCAGGCCCGAGCTTAACAGCGCCTGCGCGCCGCGCAGCGAGCCGAGGGTACCCCCTCTGCCAGCCCTGGCGCCACCGCCACCAGACGGGGCTGCGCCTGAAACCCGGGCGTTGGCCCTGTCGGGACCGCCCTCGAACCGCGAGCCGCCGCCGGAAGACTGTGTTCCGCCGCCGCCTTCGGAAAGGCCGCCCATCCCACCGCCCTCCATCCGCGGGATCACGGCAGGCGCCCGCGCCGAGGCGCGCCTCCCGCCATCCGGCGAACCTCCTCCGCCGCCGGCCCCGCTGTCCATCCAGTCCGACATATCTATGGCAGAACTTTTATCCAGATAAGCCTGCACCCGCGCATCGTTGATGGTTTTCGGGGCCTCCTTCTCGCCGCTGTCCAGGCCAAGATAACGGAAGAACGGCGCCATGCTGCCCCTCACCACGGAACTGTAATGAAAGTTGGAATTTTTGGATCTGGTAAGGTCGTTGGACCCCTGAATAATGAAGAACAGGAAAACCCCGCCGCCTACCAGCAGGAAAGCCAGCAGTGAAATGATAAGGGTTTTTTTCCTGCCGCTGGAATTATCCGCCATAACATCCTCCGGTCAACACAAAAAACCTGCCTGCTTTCCACCCTTCCCCGCGGGGAAACTGGAAAAACAGGTTATTCAGCAACTAGAGTGTAGCAGACGAATCCCTTATTTTCAAGGCCCAGACAAGTGCCCCGCCTGGCGCGCCGCGCGGAACACGGCCTGTACGCGAATTTCCACAACAAAAAGCCCGGGCCAGCCCGGGCTTTTTACGCGGACCGGCGCCAAGGCCGGCATACCGCGCCGTTAATCTCAGTTGCTTTTGCCGCGCGCGCGCTTCTGGCCGCGTTCAGCCCGCTCCCGTTTCATTTCGCCTTTACCCTCAAGGCGCTCACCGCGCCGTTCGCGCTTTTCACCGCGCCGCTGCGCGCGTTCGCCCTGGGCCTGCATCCTCTCGCCTTTTTTCTCAACGCGCTCACCGCGCTGCTCCAG
>Ga0156425_1008_pt2 | contig 17269 bp, 7 predicted proteins | sample RifOxyA2_FD_108068 | JGI IMG/M metagenome (GOLD analysis project Ga0156425, IMG submission 108068) | Elusimicrobia bacterium RIFOXYA2_FULL_58_8
GGTCGTGGAAAGTCTGCCGGCGGCCAACGCCGCGGCGAAATAGGCCTTTGCCTGCAGACTCTGCGTATAAGCGAGCGCCAGCAGCTCCGGGTCTTTAGCTGTGGTCAGCGTAGCGGTTATCGAGGTCTTTAACGCGGAGACCTGCCTGACTATTGCGGCGTTCTTATCCTCGTGCTTCTCCAGAATGGAGAGGGAGTAAAGGTCTTTGCGGAAAAACACCGCGGAGTTCTCCGGATGTATGGTATTCACCGCTATCAGGGCTCTTGAGTAAAGTCCGGCCGTCATACAGGTGTCGGCCAGCAGGAACTTGTACTTATTGTCCGGATTTACCCTGACAATCGAGTTCAGATACTTTATTGTCACGGCGGTATTCTTTTCCATTTGAACGTGTTCGGTAAGCGTGTTATCCGGGAACATGGCGATAAAAGCCACCGCGGCCGATAAAATAAAGGCCATTATTTCCAGCGGGGTGAAAACCCGGAATTTATTTACACTCGCAGGCGATCTCATAATCTCCGCTCTTCGCTAGTTTCACAGGATTTCCGGAAAGTTTGCCGTTCAGTGCCAGCCGGCAGCCGGCCGCGTTACTGATAACCACTTCGCCGCGGCCCCTGGCCGTGAGGACGGCCTTGAAGCCGCGCGAGTCCCGTGTAAAACCGTCTATTATAGCCGAAGCTTCCTCGATATAGGGAATGGCCGCGGCGCGCGAGGAGAAATATATGCGGTAGTCGCCGGAACCGTCCAGATGTATATAGGTGCTGTCCTTTTCTTTCTTGAAGCCGGCCAGTCCTTTTGATCTCGGCAGGTCGGGTTCTCCGTATGAATTTTCAGCCCGGAGCGTGCGCAGGTTCCCGTTGTTCTTCATTACCCAGCCACCGTCCGCTGTCCTGGCGGCGTATGTGGTTTTAAAATCAAGCGCCCTTAAAACATACTCGCTAGCGAAGAGCGGCGTAAGTTTCATTTCCTGCGCCGCGTCCAAGACGCGCTTCAACGCGGTGAGCGACGCTATCCTGGTGCCGGAGAAAAAGTGGAAATATACTCCGGCCGGTTTAAGCCGCCTGGGCGCCCCGGTCTGCTTTATGGTCTCAAGGGCCTGAATAAACCTGTAGAACGGGAAACGCCAGCCGTCGGTGTAAATATTGTCGTTTACGACGGGAGCGTAAACCTGCACCGCCTCGTGCCTGGCGATGAACGCCGGCATAACGCGGGAAAGCCAGGGGAAGGAGTTCGTTATGCTCGCGCCCGCCCCGTTAAGGTTCAGCAGTCCCGCGTCTTTTGTAAGCTGTATCTGCGTTTCTCCGGGCAGACAGTTGCCGGTCCAGAAAAACATCTTTACGGTCTTCCCTTCGGGCAAAAGCGTGTTTATATAGTCCCTTGAACCTGCTATCTCCCGCACCGGATCGAAGACGTAATCCTTTATAGGCAGGTTGTGGTCCTTATACAGGCTTACATCGGTCTTTATGCCCCAATAGAAAGGATGGGAGAAGCTATGGCTGGCGGCCTCTATGTTGGGCAGCCTGTAGATGCTTCTGGCCGTTTCCTCGTATTTTTCCGAGTTCTCCGGATACGCGCCGTGCCCGGAGATCTCACCTTCTATGACAGAGACGGAAAAAGGCAGGTCGTATCGGGAAAAGACTGTATCTTGCAACTCTTCGGCCGCGTTCTTTTTGTTTCCCCAGTCGCCAGGCTCTATAAAACCGTCACCATCCACGTGGCTGAAAAATATTCTCCGCCCGTTCTCGGTGGTCATATCGGGAACCGGGAGGTCGGGGAGCCGGAGGGTTTTTTTCAGGAACTCGAAGGGATTCAGTTCCCACAGGTTTTCCCCGTTGATCTCGCGCGTAAGCGAATAGTACAGCGCGTAGCCGCCCCAGGGGGTAACGGCCGCGGGGACGAAAGTCTGCCCGCGCGAATTTTGGGCGGTAAGCAATGGGGCGGCGTTCGTGGTCACCAGCAAGGAATCGTGGTCCACTCTGGTTTTAGTCTCAAAGTCGGCTATCGGGTCTTTCGCCAGGATGGCTACCGGGTCCGCGTAGCCCGCCGCGTTGTCTTCCGCCGAGAGCCCCAGCTCCCGCAAAATGTCCTTGTCCGGTTCAAAACCGAACGAGTTCACGAATACCACTTTCGTGCCGTCCCCGATCCTCTCTTTTATCCATGCGAGGAAACGCGCAGGTTCTTTTGCCAGCGAAGCTTCGAGCCAGACCACAACGCCATGCGGCCGGTAACTTTTATTGAGTTTGTAGATCTCTTTTTCCTGCAGTATCTTTACGTCGAATCCCAGGTGTTCCGCCGGCATCTGCAGCAATTGGTGCAGGGGGGAGAAATAAATATCATTATCGGCGCCGGCCACGAACAGAAGTTCCCTGCTCACCGGGTCCAGATCCGAAATGCCGTATGCGCTTAAGGAGATGTCCGTTACGAAAGGAATAAAACCCGACGCGCGGATCTTCTTCGCCAGTTCGCGGGCAAAGCCCCGTTTATCGGCCGGCAGGTAGTCTATCGCTATCACGGGCATTCCCCGCGCGGTGTACTCTCCAAGTTTGTTCTTAAGCCATAACGTGTCGGCCTCCGGCATGACTTTATACGTCATGGTTTTCGTATCTATGCCGTTGAATAAGGATTCGGCGGCCAGCGCGTCTATTGTACCTTTCGCGGTCCGGTCCACTATCGCAAAACCGCGGTTGGCCACAAGCAGCGTGTCCGGGTATTTGGCTTTCACCGCGTCCAGAAAAGCGGCCGCCTTGCTCTCGTAATCACTCCACTCCGCGGCCGGCAGCGCCAGCTGATAGGAGTCGAGCGTGTCTATAAAGAAACCTGAATACTTCCCGTTCAGTTTTTTTATACGCGAAAGCAGGTGGTCCTGATAACCGGCGGCGCGCAGGTCCGCAGCGTTGGTCTGCCAGTCCTTGTTCTCTCCTATAACCCATTTTTCTCCTATCCCTTTTTCGTCCCGGCCCGTTTCCCCGAAACTTATGTACGCCAGCTGTTTGGCGCCGGCCGGCGCGCCCTCAAGCGAGGGCGCGTTGCCCGGGTCCGTTATCAACCAGTCGTAGCCGTAGAAATTCCGCGGGCTTTGTGCACCGTAATAGAAGGCCGCAGTGTACGGTCCGGCCGCGGCCGGCGGCGCCAGGAGAACGGCCAGCGCCGAGCTAAGAAAACATGAAAGTTTCATAATTTATCCTCCGCATAACCCGGTTGAGGAACAAAATGCCTGACACGCTCACGATAAAAAAAGAAAGGGTGAAGCCGTACCCGTGGAAAAAAGGCCCTAGTTGGATAGAGAGATAGCTCAGCGCGATGTTCAAGATCAGCAGCAGGGAGGTCAGCGCCAGCGTTTCCATCTGCCGGTTAAGGTAAAAAAGTATAGAAAGGATTGAGATGAACAGCAGCTGCATCTGCGTCCCTATCAGGTCGATATAAAAAAGCGGGAGATAGATCTTCGGGAACTGAAAAAAATCGAAGATCTTTTCGGACAGCATCAGCAGTACGATGGTGACGATGGTCTGCAGCCTCAGCACTTCGGTAAGGAGCAGGCGGGCGGCAAGCGCAAGTTCGCTGTTGCGGTTGTAGATGCGCCGCAGGTTCTCTCCCGAGTTTACGGCGGTAAAGTAACCGTCGTAGGCATCCACAAAGTCGGTTTCCAGGCGCAGGAACATTACGCTCATGCCGGGGGCTATAGCCAGGTAGGAAAGGAAAATGGGGAGATCGTAAATAATAGAATTGCGAAGAGGCCCTATCACGTTATCCCCGGTTTCCGGATGATACCAGAAAATAAATTTGTCCACCCAGATCGCCAGGTTATAGATTATTCCCGTGGCCATTATTATCGGATAAAGCCTGTTCATGCGCAGGAAGTCGAATTCCACCAGACGGGTGGAGGGAAAAGCCCGGATAATAGCGGCCAGCAGCATAAAGAACAGTAATGTCTGTCCGGTAAAGTAGGCCGCCATCAGGCCCTTAAGGCCGTATTTCGCCAGGTAATAGGTGCAGACAATTGTAACGAGATAGGCGAACAGGAAAGAGAAGGTAACGTATTTGTAATTCTTTATGCCGGTGAGGAGGGTGTTCAATATCCAGATAGACCCCATTATCCCCAGCGTGAGTATAAAGAAAAGGGCGAACATCGCGCTGACGTTCCTGAAAGAATAGATGAAAACCGGGTACAGCAGGACCGCGAAAAGCCCCATAACGAACAGGATAACGCCCAGCGTGTTCGGCAGTATGCGCGAGTAGTCCGTTTCGTAGATCCGGTCGGCGATGTAACGGGTATAGTACAACTGCAGATGGCCGGTGAAGATAAGACTGAAGGCTATCAGGTAGGTTATGGAAACCTGGAACTGCGTTATCTGCGCGGAGTCCTTGATGAACGGTTTGGCTATATAACCGGTAAGCAGGACGCTGACTATGGAGATAAGCCAGGGACCGGAAGCGATCACCATGGAATAGCCGTAGGCCCGCAGCAGGGAGGAAAGGCGGCTGCCTTTCAGTATCTTGGAAAGTTCAAAACCTATGCCCGCCATTTCGCAAAAGCCTTTTCATAGATTTCCCCGTAGGCGTGCAGGAACTTTTCGCGGGTATAATATTTTCTGGCCCGTTCTATGGCCGCCGTCTGGCAGGACTTCCAGTGCCGTTCGTCCTCGAGCATGCGGATATAGGCCAAACTCAGCGCCTGCGGGTCGGAGATGCCCACTACCTCGCCCGCTTTGCCTATGGCGGTATCCTCCGCGTCCAGGCCGCCTTCCACCAGCTGGCGGGCCGCGCCCACGTCAGTCAGCACAGCCGGCACCCCGGCGGCGAAAGCTTCTATCACGGAAAGCGGCATGCCCTCGCTGACGGAGGTCAGCGTTACCGCGCCCAGCTGAGGCAGAACCTCCTCTATCTTCCTGAACCCGGTGAACTTTATATTATCTTCCAGGTTCAACGCCTCGGCCAGCATCTTGCATTCGGCGGTATATTCCGGATCCTCTTCCTGCGGGCCGATTATCCAGCCCTGCGCTTCGGGCAGGCGGTTAACCGTAACGCGCATGGCCTTAATAAAAGTTTTTATATCTTTAATGGAAACGACCCGGCCTATAAGGCCTATCACTTTAGGCACGCGCTCCGGACGGGCCGCAACCAGGGCGTTGAGCCTGACGAAATCTATCCCGTTGGGGACCACGCGCGTGCTTCCCGGCGCCGCGCCGTAGGCCACCTGGATATCGCGGGCCTGTTCAAAAAGCGATATCACTTCGTCGGCGGCGGAGTAGGCGATGCGGCCCATGGTCTCAAAGAACCTTATCCACAGTTCACGGATATAGTTCATCTCTCCGGCGTTCTTTTCCAGGAAGGTGCGAGTATCCACTATCCATTCCGCCTTCAGGATGTCTATTTTCCGCTCGCGGGTGTAAATACCGTGTTCGGTAAGAATAAGCGGCTTGCCGGTCTGGAAGTGGATGAGCGAACCCAGCAGCCCGGCATAGCCGGTGGAGGGGCTGTGCAGTACCCGGCCATGCTTAAGAAGTTTTTGTGCGATGCCGGCCACCACCCAGATGGGGGAATGGATGTTCCGGAGCGTCCAGAAATAATCCAAAAAAGGCATTTTCGGACAGTGCCTGGAATATTGTTCCGATATAAAATCCCAGGAACGCCGGCTGAAGAGGTAGTGCTTAAAAGTAACTTCTTTGTTGTAGAAATCCAGATTCTTGACTTTATCCGGTATAGCCATTTTTTCACGGCCGCGGAAGGTGCTGTGTATTCCGGCCACAAGCGTGTACACCTTCTTTGTGCCTTCAATCAGGTTTTTTCTGGGGCGTTCGGACGGGTCAAAAAGGTAATGCGTTTCAAAGTGGCGCAGATTATCCGGCAGGGGATATTTCAGCCCGGTGTAGTCCTGGCGGCGCGCGCCGAGAAAGACCAGCCCGAAGTTTATCCGCGGCAGGCCGGTTATCAGGTCGTGTATCCAGGAGGAGACGCCGCCGCGCACGTACGGGTAGGTACCCTCGCCAAGCAGCAGCACATCTATATCGGCGCAGGACCGGGACTCTTCTTTCACAAATTTCCCCAGAGTTCAGCCACCGGTCTCATAAGCGGGTCGAACTTGAACGCGTCGTGATCGGCCAGGGTTTCCTTAACCTTGTTGAATTCGCGCTTGAGGTAAAAGGACTCCGCTATGTAGGGCGCGAACCGGGAAGGGTTGGTGGAACGGGCGCACGCCCGCTCGAAATAGTCCAGAGCCGAGGCGCGGTCTTTTTTCGCCAGGGAGATCTTGCCCATCATGGCCAGCACGGCCGGATCTTCCGGCAGGAACTTGAGCGCGATGCGAGCGTAGTTCTCGGATTCCTTCAGCATTATCGCGCGGTAATCCTCGTCCACGAGCCCTATATAGACGTATTCCCAGTAAAGCGCGGACAGCTCCTTGGCGGCCGGGATTTCTTTTTCCGGGATCCCGGTCTTGAATTCTTCGAGTTTCGCGTGGATATGGTTGCTCAGCCGTTTCTCCATGGCGTCTATGATGCTGAAAGAGAACATGCGCACTTCGTCGTCGGGCGACTTTATTCCTGACTTGAGCAGGCGCATATGCCGCGGGAGTTCCGCGGTTATTTCGCTCAGCAGCAGCACGACCCTGAGTTTGGCTTCCCGGCTTATCGCGCTGTTCTCGCTGATCTCCCTGACGCCCGCCTCGCCCATGCGCCGCACCGGCATGGCTATCATATCCGGCTCAACCCCCTCCGGATCCACGAACGCTGCTTTTACCACGCGGACAGGTTTCTGGGTGCGCAGCAGTACCGTGTTGATGTACATCAGCAGCAGGTACCCGATAGCCGAAACGGAAAAGATCACCGTGAAAACAAAAGCCAGGCCCCCTATCTTAGGTTTCCTGTATCTTTCCGGCAGCAGGCGCCAGGCGGGAAGTGACGCCAGGGCGCTGGCGGCCGCGTGGAGAGTAAGAAAAGACGAAACCTCCAGGAAATAATGACCCTTCAGCAGAACCCCGAAAGCAGCGGCTTCGAAACCGGCCGCGTACATGAGCAGTTTAAATTCTTGTGTCATTTAGGAAGAACGCGGTCCAGCGCTTCTTTTACGGAATTTCCGCCTACCGGGACCAGGGTTGCGCCCAGTTCACCCTCGAAATCGCGGAAATTAGTTTTAACCTGTTCGCTTATCCTGGCGGTAAAAGCTTCCGCGTTTACGTAGTCGGTAAGAGGCAGGAGCACCAGCACTATACAATGTTTCTCACAGAGGTTATACCCGATATCGAAGTCACGCACTTTGGTCTCTATGAAAGAAGCCACGTCCCTTGACATGGCCCCGTACCTGGGGTTGAAGACCGCAAAAACGCTGACCAGGCCGAAATCCTTGCTCATTTTGAGCAGGCGGGCGGTTTCTTTGAAAATAGTGTAGTCCAATGACGGGTAGGCCACGGCCACTTCGCGGAAATGTTCGGAGTTCCTGAACGCGCCCATAAAGAAGGAAAAATAGAGGGCGACGGTCAGGAGATTGTCCTTGTTGAGATGCAGAAAAGGGATCTCACTCACCAACAGCACCGCTTCCGGGGTTTCCTCGCCGGACTCGAAATACGGGAATACGGCTATATATTTTGAGACCGCCTCTTTTTGCAGCAGGCTTACCGGGAAGAACGCCGTCTTTTTCTTTTCCAGGGCCAGTTTCAGCAGCGAGTCCCCGGGGTCATACTCCACTCCGGCTCCGGAGCGGCCTTCGCAGACCCACACCCCGGCTTTCTGCACATAGATGGCTCCCGCGCCTATTCCGTAAAAACTGCTCAGGAAATTTATAAAGTTCTGCGTGGCCACCCTGCTATCCTCCAGCAGCATGTTGCGGATCTCTTTCAGCGAACCGCGGATACTGACGGGGCGCAGGATATAGCTTTTCTCAAGCCTTTCGTGCGAAAGCTTGAGAGTGATGTAATTCTTGGTAAGGTCCCTCAATTTTTCTTTGAAATAATTCCGCTCTTCCGTATAGCGGTGGATCTTCCTGTCCCAGTAGATCCGGAATTCCCCGGCGATAAGGCCGTTGGCCGCCATCCAGAAAACGGCTTCATGCGGGTAGGGGGAATAATAAAAATAAGAGAGGAAAGCGGCGAAGATAATAGCGAACAGCCCGGAAGCTACGCCGTTGGAAAGGGTCAGGATAACGACAAAGAGGGTATAGAGCGGATAGGAAGAAAAAAGAAAAAACGGGTCCGCCGCCCTGATATAGAGGGCGGTGTAAAAAAGAACGACGCAGGCGGCCACCGATTCCGTCTGCGCCAGTTGTCGCTTATTTAATGGCACTCAGCACCCTGTTCAGTGTTTTTTGAGCCAGGACTCCGGTAGATTGACTGGAATTTCCAGTTCGTGATGCAACCGAAGCCCAAAGTACGGCGCCGGTGGCCGTGTCCCTGACCGACAGGGTAAGGCTTACGGTTGGCTCTCCCTCCAGGCCTGCCTTGTATTTCCATTCGTTGACGGCGCCGGTAAGGGCGTAGCGTATGTTCTTTGCCGCGAGCCCCGCCATTACGGCGGCAAGCTCCTCTTCGGAACGGGCTTTTTCTTCCGCCCCGGAATAGAAGTCGGCTGTCTTTATACCGGAGGCATTGAGTATGCCGGCCGCCATGGCGGAGGTTTTTACCCCGGCCATAGCGGATTCGGTATAGTTCTCCAAAGGCAGTACGGCCAGCGTCTCTTTCTTGTCCAGCCTCCAGGAGCTGCTGTTATACTGGGCTGTCGCGCAAGCGGAAAGAAGAACCGCGGCGAGCGGTATTAGTAGTTTTTTCATGATCACCTTTTACTTCCCCCATATACGCGGACATGGGAGTGCACATACCAATCAATAAGTAAGACTTATATAATACTCAATTGTATTCAAGAATCGCTCAATAGAAGCGACACAACTGTCATGCCGCGCTGGAACTTAGATTAAATCTATTTGCTAAAATGGAACACGTGCAGGGTGAAGTTTCACTTTACCACGTAGCAAGGAAAGGCATGCCTACAACGGACCCCGCAAAAACAGCCATGCCGGAACCGGCCCCTCTTACAGAGGGGGGGCGCCCGCGCAGGGCCCTGCTGACAGCGGCGGGGGGCATCTCCACAGCCCTGGCGCTGCTGGGGATACTGCTGCCGGTGCTGCCCACCACGCCCTTCCTGCTGCTGGCGGCGTGGTGCTTCGCGCGCAGTTCTCCGCGGCTCTACAACTGGCTGCACGAGAACGGACTTTTTGGCGGATACCTGCGGCGATACCGCAACGGTGAAGGCCTGCCTTTGCACGTGAAGGTTACTACCATCTCGCTGCTCTGGCTTACCCTGGGGGCTTCGGCCGCCTGGGCCTGGCCGCGGCGTCCGTGGTTAGCGGCGGTCCTTGCGCTGACAGGCGCGGCGGTTACAACACACATAGCGCACATAAAGACCCGGAAAAGCCGGGACGGTCTTGAATAGACCGTGGAGGGGACTTTAAAGGCATTCCCGATAATTTCCGCTCGGAAGGTTTTACCCGGAACAACAGCTGGCGCCGGGAACTCTATGTTAGAATATAAAGCATTCGCAACTCACCCACGGAGCCTGAGGATAATAGATGTTTTTGCAGTTCATTAAACGCAAACTTCCGCTTTTAAAGAAGCGGTTAAGCCGTATCCTGCCTTCCCCAAAAATAGCCGACGAACAGCCCCTCAGGGCAGAACTCTTCAACATCGACCAATTCAAACTGCACGCCGCCGGCCTGGCCGCCAGACACAGCGTAAGCTTTAAAAGGGGCAGGGAAAAACTCCTGTCGCGGCTGAAGGAGAACGAGGGGATAATCCTGAGGGCCTACGAGCTGCTAAACCAGTCCGGAGGCGCAAAGATCAAGATTTCGCCCGCCGGGGAGTGGCTGCTGGATAATTACTATCTTATAGAGGAGCAGATACGCCTCGCTCAGAAATTCCTGCCGAAAGGCTATAGCCGCGAATTACCCAGCCTGACCAGAGGCCCACTGGCCGGCTACCCCAGGGTCTACGACCTCGCCATGGAAATAGTTTCGCATGGCGACGGCCGCCTGGACATTAAAGGACTTACCGCCTTCGTGGCGGCCTACCAGGAGGTAAAGCACCTGAAGCTGGGCGAACTGTGGGCAGTCCCCATAATGATCCGGCTGGCCCTCATCGAAAATCTGCGGCGCATAGCCTCGCGCATGGTAGTGGCGCAGCTCGACCGGGACGCGGCCGACTACCACGCCGGCAGGATCCTTGAGATACTGGCCAAAGATACCAGCGGCGTGATACTGGAAATAGCGTCGATGGCGAAAGCCGACCTCCCGATCTCCGACGCGTTCGTGGCGGAATTCGTGCGGCAGCTGCACGGACAAAGCCCCGCTTTCAACCTCCCCATCGTCTGGCTTGAAAAGAAACTGGCCGAGAAAGGCCATACCATAGAGCGGCTCATCCAGTCGGCCAACCAGAAGCAGGCGGCCGGGCAGGTCTCCATATCGAACACTATCGAAAGTTTGCGCTTCCTGGAAGTTACTGACTGGCATGAGTTCGTGGAAGGCCTTAGCGTAGTGGAAAAAGTGCTGCGGCAGGATCCTTCGGGGCATTACGGTGGAATGTCGTTCGCCACGCGTGACAGCTACCGCCACGCGGTAGAAAACCTGGCGCTTCGCAGCGCCCGGGAAGAAGAGGAGATAGCGGCGCTGGCGGTCCGGGCGGCCCGGGAAGCGAAAGCCCTTCCCGGCTGCGCGGACGCGGCCAGCCACATAGGTTACTACCTCGTAGACAAAGGACTGGAATCTTTCTGCCGCGCCCTGGGCCTGCGGTTGCGGCCCGTCGATTATCTTAGGGCGAAAAAGACCGCGCTGCCGCTGGTCTTGTATATGGGGTCCGTCTCGCTCCTTTCCGCGGCCTGCACGGCGGCCGTCCTTGCGCTGGCCTGGGAAGAGGGGCTGAGGGGCTGGCCGTGGTTCGCCGCATTCGCCTTTTCGCTACTGGTCATCAGCAGCCAGGCCGCCGTAACCCTGGTGAACTGGTTCTTCACCTGCAGCCTCGCGCCGCAGAAACTGCCCCGGATGGATTTTTCCGAAGGGATACCCTCGCACGCCCACACGCTGACGGTGATCCCCACCATGCTCACCGGGCCCCACGGCGTAGAATCCCTGATAGAGGGCATAGAGGTCTGTTACCTCGGCAATATCGACGCCAACGTAGAGTTCGCGCTGCTGACGGATTTTACGGACGCCGCGCTGGAAATCCTGCCCGGCGACGCCGAACTGCTGGCACTGGCCAGGGAAGGCATAGAGAGACTGAATAACAAGTACCGCCCGCACAAGGACAATATTTTTTACCTTTTCCACCGCCCGCGCAGGTGGAACGAAAGGGAAAAAGTCTGGATGGGCTACGAGCGAAAGAGAGGCAAACTTTCCGACCTGAACGCCCTGCTGCGCGGCGGGGGACAGGACCGTTTCAGCGAGATAGTGGGCGACATAGAGCGCCTGCAGGACGTGAAGTACGTGATAACGCTGGACACGGATACACGGATCCCCAGGGACGCCGCGAGAGACTTGGCCGCGATAATCGCCCATCCCCTGAACCGGCCAATCTACGACGAAGGTAAGCGGCGCGTAGTTTCCGGGCACGGGATCCTGCAACCCCGGGTGGACCCCGGCTATCCCGGGGACGATCCCTCCCTGTTCATCAAAATCTTCGGCGGCGAATCCGGCATAGACCCGTACACAAAAACGGTATCGGACGTCTACCAGGACCTGTTCGACGAAGGCTCGTTCATAGGCAAAGGGCTTTACGATGTGGACACGTTCGAGCAGGCCCTCAGCGGGCGCCTGCCCGAGAACCTGGTGCTGAGCCACGATCTCCTGGAAGGCTGCTACACCAGGGCCGCTTTGGTCACGGATGTGCAGCTGTATGAAAAGTATCCACCTGGCTACCTGGCGGACGTGAACCGCCGCCACCGCTGGATCCGCGGCGACTGGCAGATCTCCGGCTGGCTGCTCCCTTTCGTCCCCGGCCACGGCGCCGTAAGAGAAAGAAATCCGCTCTCCTTCCTGGCGAAATGGAAGATCCTGGATAATCTCCGGCGCAGCCTCGTTCCCGCCGCGACCGCCTGGCTGCTGTTCGCGGGCTGGTTCCACTTCCGGTCCGCGCTCTTCTGGCCGGCGGTGGTTATAGCGCTCTACGGCTTTCCCGGGCTGCTCAGGCTGCTCATCTCAAGCGTGGAACTGGGCGCAAAGAGAGGGAACGTCACCATAAAGACACCTTTGGGTTTGGCGCTTCGCTCGCTGGGCCTGCGGGGGACCCAGTTCGGCCTCTCTCTGGTTTTCCTGGTTCACGAGGCGTTCTACGGGCTTCACGCCATAGCGGTCACATACTGGCGCAGGTTCGTTTCCCGCCGGCACCTGCTGGAATGGCGCACCTCCGGCGAGGCTGAACTGCAGATGGCCAGGACGATTCCCGAATATGCCAAAGGAATGCCCGCCGGGCCTTTAGCCGCGCTTTGCCTGGCGGCGTTCTCCCTTACGGCGGACAGCCGGACCGGAGTTTTGGGCGCTGTGTTCTGCGGACTGTGGCTGGCTTCCCCCGTCATCGCCTTCCTGATAAGCAGGCCGCGGGTCTCGCGCAAAGTTCACCTGTCAGAGCCGCGGGTCCGTTATCTCGGCGGCCTGGCGCGCAAGACCTGGGGGTTTTTCGAAACCTTCGTAACCGAGCGGGACAACTGGCTGCCGCCGGATAATTTTCAGGAAGAGTTCCTTGGCGCCGTGGCCCACAGAACCTCACCCACCAACATCGGGCTGTCGCTGCTGTCCAACCTTGCCGCATATGATTTCGGCTACGTTTCTATGGGAACCATGTTCAACAGAACCGAAAAAACCCTCAAGACCATGAGCGGCATGGAAAAATACAAGGGACATTTTTACAACTGGTACGACACCCAATCCCTGAAGCCGCTAAAACCCCTTTACATCTCGTCGGTGGATAGCGGCAACATGACCGGCCACTTGCTGGTACTGCGCGCCGGCCTGTTGGAGATGAAGAGCAGCAAAGTAGTCTCCACAAAAGTCTTCGACGGCTTGGCCGATACCCTGACGGTATTCCAGGACTGTGCCGCCGAGCTGGAAAAAAGCAGAATACCCGGCTCGGCCGGCGCCGCCCGCAAGGCGGCGGAGCAGGCGGCACGGCTTGGGGGTAAACTAAAAGCCCCTGCCAATTCGCTTTCGGAGATGCACGCGCTTTTACGGCAGTTGTCCGCGGAGAGCTCTAAAACCATTTCCGGCCTGGACGGCAGGCACTTTGACAGGGCCAGGAGATGGCTGCGCGCCTTTGAGAAGCAGTGCTATGACTGCCTTGAGGATATGGCCTATATAGCGCCGTGGGTGCTGCTTCCGCCTGAGATCCCCGGCATGTGGGACAAGGGGGATGAAAACCAGGTCGGGGGGCTGGCCCGCCTGCGCCTTGAGCTGGGGCGCCTGGACGCGATACCCAGCCTGGCCGAGGCCGCCAGGCTGGAGCTGAAGTTTGTTCCGCTGATAGACGCCATAACCGCCGGCCTTGCCGGCTCCGGCGAAGACACTAAACGGGAAAGGGATTGGTTCGCCCTGCTCAAAGCCGCGATTAAAGAAACCGGCGACAGGGCCAGCGAAAGGATAGTCGCCATAGAGTCCATGGAGCTGCGCTGCGGCGAATTGTCCGGCGTGGAATTCGAGTTCCTCTACAACAAGGGGGCGCAGCTTCTGTCCATCGGCTACAACGTTTCGGAATACAGGCTGGACCCTGGCTATTACGACCTACTGGCGTCCGAATCCAGGCTTTGCAGCTTCGTCGCCATCGCCCAGGGCAAGCTGCCACAGAAACACTGGTTCATGCTGGGCCGCCTGCTTTCCACGTACGGCGGCGACCCCGTGCTGGTTTCGTGGGGCGGGTCGATGTTCGAGTACCTCATGCCTCTCCTTGTAATGCCGGTCTACGAAGGCACCCTTCTTGAAAGGACCTATAAAGCCATGGTCGCGTGCCAGATAGAATACGCCGCCGGCAACGATATCCCGTGGGGGATATCGGAGTCCGGCTATAACAAGCTCGACGCGGCCCTGGCGTACCAGTACCGCTCTTTCGGCGTCCCCGACATCGGTTTTAAGCGCGGACTCACCGACGATCTGGTGGTGGCGCCGTACGCCGCTGTGCTGGCGCTCATGGTGGAACCGGATAAGGCCTGCGCCAACCTGGAGCGCCTGAGCGCAGACGGCTTCGGGGGGGAATACGGTTTTTATGAGGCGATAGATTATACCCCGTCCCGGGCGGACCATGACGGGGGCTGCGCCGTAGTGAAGTCGTACATGGCGCATCACCAGGGCATGAGCCTGCTGTCGCTGGCTTATGTGCTGCTGGACAGGCCCATGCAGCGGCGGTTCCTGGCCGACCCGATGTTCAAAGCCACGGAGCTCCTGCTGCAGGAGAGGGTCCCGAAAGCGGTACCGTTCCTTTACGATACCGAGGTCACCGGGCTGCTGCGCAAGCCCAAGGAGAACGACGCCCTTTCGCGCGTTTTCACCACGCCCAATACCCCGGCGCCGGAAACGCACCTTATCTCCAACGGCGCCTATAACCTGATGGTTACCAATTCGGGCAGCGGCTACACGCGCTACAAGGACATGGCGGTAACGAGGTGGCACGAAGACGCGGTGCAGGACAACGAGGGAACATTCATCTACCTGAGGGATGCGGAAACCGGAGATTTTTGGTCGACGGCCTACCAGCCTACGCTGAAAAAACCCGAAAAATACGAAGCCATTTTTTCCCGGTCGCGGGCCGAGTTCAGGCGCCGCGACCACGGCATCGAATTGCACACGGAGATAACGGTTTCCCCCGAAGACAATATCGACCTGCGCAGGGTCAATCTCCGCAACCTCTCGCGCGAAACCCGCGTTATAGAGCTTACCAGCTACGCGGAAGTGGTGCTCAACTCTCCGGCGGCCGATCAGTTCCACAGGGCCTTCAGCAACTTGTTCGTCCAGACGGAAATAATCAGGTCCCACCAGGCTATCCTGGCCAACAGGCGGCCGCGCTCCGCCAGCGACAAGTTCCCTTTCCTGGCGCACCTTATGGCGGTGCACGGTAATTCCATAGTCGGCGCTTCCTACGAGACCGACCGCGATAAATTCATCGGCCGGGGCAATACCCTCGCCAGCCCGGCCGCCATGCGCGACAAGGGTTATCTTTCAGGCAGCGAAGGCCCGGTGCTGGATCCCGTAGCCGCCATCCGCTGCAGGATCAGGCTTGAGCCGGGGGAAGAGGCGGTAGTGGATTATGTTACCGGGGTTTGCGACAGCCGCGACGCCGCCCTGGCGATGATAGAGAAGTACCGCGACCGCAACCTGGCCGACAGGGTTTTCGACCTGGCCTGGACGCACGGCCAGGTGGCGCTGCAGCAGATTAACGCCACGGAATCCGACGCGCAGGTGTACGGCCGCCTGGCCAGCGCCATAATTTACGCCAACCCCGAATGGCGGGCGCACGCCAGTGTCCTCAGACAGAACCTGAGAGGCCAGACCGACCTGTGGGGCTACAGCATTTCAGGCGACCTGCCGATAGTGCTTGTCCGCATAGAAAACGAGGAGAATATCGGCCTGATAGCGCGCATGGTCCAGGCGCACTCGTACTGGCGCATGAAAGGCCTGCCGGTGGACCTGGTCATCTGGAACGAGAACAGTTCCGTTTACCGGGATTCGCTGAGCGAAAAGATAAATGACCTGGTAGCGGCCAACGCCAAGCTGCTGACGGACCGGCCGGGCAGGATATTTTCAAGACGCGCGGACCAGATGTCGGAAGAAGACAAAATCCTTGTGCAGACCGTAGCCAGGATAGTGATCAACGACAGGCGCGGAACTTTGGCGGAACACCTGAACCGCGTGGTCCGGCTGGCGCCGGTCCGGCAGCTGTCCGCGACGGCTAAAAAGCCCGCGGCCCGGCCCGTGGAGCAAGGCCCCGTGCTGCGGCCCGACCTGGCGCATTTCAACGGCTTGGGCGGTTTTACCCGCGACGGGCGGGAATACGTGATTTCTACCGGCCCTTCTAAAACCACGCCCGCCCCGTGGGTAAACGTGCTGGCCAACAAGCATTTCGGCACCATAATTTCCGAAAGCGGAGGCGCTTACACCTGGAGCGAGAACGCGCAGCAGTTCCGCCTGACGCCGTGGAAGAACGACCCCGTGACCGATGCCAGCGGCGAAGCCCTGTACGTGCGCGACGAAAGTACCGGGAGGTTCTGGTCCCCGACCCCGCTGCCCGCGGGCGGGGCCCGTTATGTGACACGCCACGGTTTCGGCTACAGCATTTTCGAACACGAGGAGGACGGCGTCACCACGGAGCTTACGGTATTCGTCCCGCTGGACCAGCCGGTAAAATTCGCTGTTCTGAAAATACGCAATTCTTCCGGGCGCAAAAGAAACCTTTCCGCCACCTCGTACAACGAACTGGTGCTGGGGACACTCAGGGACAGCTCCCATATGCATATTCTCACCGAGGTGGACCCTAAAAGCGGCGCTTTAACCGCCTATAACCACTACAATAAGGAATTCCCCGGCCGGGTGGTTTTCCTGGACGTCAGCGAAGCGGAGCGTTTCGTGAGCGGGGACCGGCGCGAGTTCATAGGCCGCAACGGCACGCTGGCCGCCCCCGCCGCCATGCGCAGCGAGGGGCTTTCCGGCAAAACGGGCGCCGGCCTGGACCCGTGCGCCGCCATGCAGGTTAAATTCGCGCTGGATGACAACGAGGAAAAGGAAATAGTCTTCACCTTCGGCGCGGCTAAAAGCGCGGACGAAGCGCGCGCCATCCTGGCGCGGTTCAACGGAGCGGCGTCCGTGCGTGACGAGCTGAAAAATGTCTGGGAATACTGGAAGCGCGCCCTGGGGGCCGTCTACGTGGAAACCCCCGACAGCTCGGTGAACTTCCTGGTCAACGGGTGGCTGCAGTACCAGGTACTCAGCTGCCGCCTGTGGGGCCGCAGCGGCTATTACCAGTCCGGCGGGGCGTACGGCTTCCGCGACCAGCTGCAGGACGTGATGAGCCTGACGCATTCCCATCCCGGCGTGATAAGGGAACAGCTGCTCGCTTTCGCGGCGCACCAGTTTGCGGAAGGCGATGTGCAGCACTGGTGGCATCCGCCCTCCGGGCGCGGGACCCGCAGCCACTGTTCGGACGATTATCTGTGGCTCCCCCTGGTCGTCTGCCTTTACGTGGAGGAGATAGGCGACACGGGCGTACTGGACGAACCAGTAAACTTCCTGGAAGGGCCGCCTGTAAAGCCGGAAGAGGAATCTT
>Ga0156425_1085_pt5 | contig 17243 bp, 13 predicted proteins | sample RifOxyA2_FD_108068 | JGI IMG/M metagenome (GOLD analysis project Ga0156425, IMG submission 108068) | Elusimicrobia bacterium RIFOXYA2_FULL_58_8
TATTTGCGCTATCACTGTCCCTGGCTATTCTGGTTTTATATTTTTCCGTTCAAATACTGTTCGGTGAATGGTGGGGGGTCTTCGCCGCATTTATTCTGGCGGCATCGCCCGTTACCGCGATGGAAACGCATATATTGAAGCCTTACCTCATATCGATGCTCTGTACCGCCTCCATGTTCTACTTCCTGATCAGGGGAAAACACCGTTGGGCAGCCCTGCTAGCGGGAATAAACGCCGCATTTCTTATCACCAGCTCTATATTCGCCGTCGTTATTGGCGCTGCAGCGCTGTATAATAACGGCGGGAAGCGGGCATGGAAGAATGTCTTCATCTGCGCAGTGGTCTACCTTATCGGCTTTCTTGGGACAAATCCGCTGTGGATATTTTCGCCACAGGAGACAATCTCTGGGCTGCTTTCTGTCGGCCCCCCGGCCGGCGGCATAAAAATAAATATCCTCTCACCTCTTGCATGGATAAAAGTGTGGGTAACGGAATTGCCGACCCAGGCCGGAATCTACCTCGCGGTCCCGACCGCCGCGGGCGCCCTTGCCTACGCTTTTAAGCAGGAACGCGTAGTCGCCTATTGTTTGCTGACACTTCTGCTGATAACTCCGATGCTGGTTTCCCTGCGCCTGGTCCATTATGTGGTCCCGTCTATGCCCGCGGTTATTATCCTAGCCATTTACGGCTTGAGGTGGCTATGGCGCCTTTCCCCGGTGATTTCAGCGGCCGCGATGGGAGTCGGATCGATATTCATGATATTACACATGACGTTTTACCAATTGATACTTTTAAACGTGGTCACTGTACAAGAGCAAGCCAGCCAGTGGCTGAACTCCAACCTGCCGACAGGCACCACTATCGCCACAAGCCATCTTCTCACCCCGGCTTACATGTACCCCCCGTTTCGCATGGCGGGCCACAAATTCATGGTCAAATCGGAAAACACCTACGACTGGCTGGCTAAATTAAACAGAGACAGGCCGCGCTTTTACATTTCTATTTCCGATGAAGAGATTACACAACGTCCCGACTTTCTGAAACTTTACAAAAAAGAAGTTTCTTTCGAGACCAGAACGAGCCTGGACAAACTATATGTGAATGAACTCATATGGAAAAAATTAACCTGGCCGATAAAAATCTATCTCTTAAAAGTTTAAAATAAATGGCAGTTTACAGCACCGGAACATGAACACCAAAGAGAAGACCGCTCTCCCTTGCGCCGCAAAACGTCCCGGGCGCAGCCGGACATTGATACTTTTAACCTACAACGAACTTGAAGGGTCAACCCAGCTGTATGACAGTATCCCCTGGCAATGTGCCGACGAGACCTTTGCCGTGGACGGCGGCTCCACGGACGGCACGATAGAGTTTTTAAGATCCAGGGGGTTGCGCGTGGTGGGACAGGACCGCCGCGGCCGCGGCCGCGCTTTCCAGATAGGTATGGGGGAAGCCAGCGGCGACCATGTGGTATTTTTCAGTTCTGACGGCAACGAGAACCCCGCGGACATACCTAAACTTTTTGAAAAGCTTGAAGAAGGCCGCGATCTTGTAATAGCTTCACGGATGATGCACGGCGCTTCAAACGAAGAGGATGTTAAATTCATACGGCTGCGGAAATGGGTAAACCTCGCATTTACCCTTGCCGTAAATGTTTTATGGAACCGCGGACCTTATATCACCGATACTATCAACGGATTCCGCGGCATAAGCAAACACGCTTTTTCAAGACTTAAATGCCGCACCGACGGCTTTGACATCGAGTTTATGATGACGATCCGGGCGGTTAAACTTGGGCTGAAAATAACCGAGATCCCCACCCATGAGGGCACCCGTATAGGCGGCGTGAGCACGGCAGAATCATGGCCCACAGGACTATTGTTCGTAAAACGACTGTACAAGGAAATAGCGCTCGGCAGTGATTTTTAGCGAACAATCAGGAGCCGAGAGCCTTCCGGAAACTGGCAAAGCGCGGGATTTTTCAGTTAGACCGCTCTAGCGCGGCGCAAGAAGGTATAAAACAGCCTCCGGATAGCGCTGCACCTCGCGCGGAGGCAAGAACCGGTTTGCTTCAATTCCGCTCTCCGCAATAATTCTTTCAAGAGGCCAGTAACCCGGATTGTGCGCCACAGCAACCCAGAACCTGAGGGCTTCACGCGGTTCAGAAGTCAAATATTTGTCAGAAGTCCCCTGCAGCGAAAAGTAATATTTAAACGGCCATTCTCCCAGCAAATAATACAAAACACGATCGCCAGGCTGAAGCCGGCTCCGCAGCGTAGCGGCAACGGCCCGCGCATCGCGCCATACCCCGGTCTCATCGGAATACGGAATTACGCCACTCTGCGTTACCTGTCTGCCCAGCCCGGCCGCCAATCCAAGCGCCAGCAATGCCCATGCAAATTCTTTACGAGGCCCCAGGCGGGCCGCCAGCGGCGCCAGCGCCAGACATATGCCCACTGCGGCGAGCATGAAACACACAGGCAATAAAAACGCCCACACCCGGGCAAAAGGCGCCACATGCTGGGCCGCCAGCACCGGAACCAGAAACAGCACAGCCGCGGTCGCCAATGATACCGGATAGCGGCTCACTCTACTGTTGGCTAACACAGCCGCCGCCGCCCCGCCAGCCAGAAGTGCCACAAGCGGCAAAGGTATTTGCCCTGTCCACCTCAACCCGACTTCCCGCAACGTTGCCAGGAATGCGGCCGCAAATTCCCTCCAGGGCAGCGGGAACACATAGTAGTTATTGGTTACCACCACTTTCAATCCGCAAACCGTTATAACAGGCCCATACAGTACCGCGGCCAATAAGCATGACAATGCGGTATACCCCGATATCCGTCCTATGCCCCCCGCCCATTGCGCACGCGGCTGGCTGACAATCGTCATCAGGCACAGCCACATAGCAACCATACCAAGCGGATAAAGCATAACAGGAACGGTAAACAGACCCAGCATCCCCAGAATGGCGTAAGCCAGCCAACCGGCCCGGTTGCGGCTGCGGTAAAGATAGGTAGCAAGGGTGAGAAGCAGCAGGAATGCCAGGCAAATCATTGTGTAGCCCCTGGCGTTGACGGAATACCCCGCCAACACTGAAGAAGCCGCGACCAGGGCAGCAGTCACCAGAGCGGGCGCTTTACCATAGAATCTCCGGGCCGCAAGGTACACCGCAGGTACGCACGCTACCCCGGCCAGAAAGGCAGGCATCCTCAACACCCACGGCTGGTTGCCCAGCAACAACGAGAATCCCCGCACCATAAGGGTATGCAGGGGGTGATTGTTAGGTATATTGGGAGATATTATCAGCGCCTGATAGAACGGCTTTGAAGCGTACAGCATGTAAGTCGCGGCTTCATCAACACGAATAGGCTGCGACAGGTACACCGCGCGGACCGCGGCGCCTGTGAGTGTAATGACAAGCAGCGGCCACAGCGTCAGCGGCTCACGGAGCAGCCCTCTCCACAATCTCACAGTTTCACGCCATATGACGCGAAATCCCTCCCGCAGCGCCGCAACGCTCACAATTATACGCCTGCGGACCAGCACCAGTACCAGCGCCGCCAACATGAACGCTGCGCCCCCTATCCCCGCGCCATGCGCCAGGGTCTGGCAAGCCTCCCTGGTAAAACAAGATAACCTTATATCAGTTGAAAACCGGGCGGCACCGCTCATTCCATACCGGGACAGCTGCACCGACGCTACAAGCAGGCCAATACCCGCCACCGCGGCCGCAGCCACGCACGCCCACACCACCAGCATATTGCGCTTGTCCGGCCCGGTCATGCCTGTGCCCGGAATCGGCCTTTAGAGGAAAACCGGAGAATTGTTAACACAAAACAGCACCCGATAAAGTTCCCTGCACCCCCGCCTGTCAGCCGGACGCTCAAGGCGCCACCGCCTCCGGATTGGCGGCCGCCGGTTTTGCGGCATCCGCAGCAGGGACGGGTTTGTCCGCCGGCAATTTCTCGATGGCCTCTTTGGCTTCCGGCAGGAAGACGCTTTCCGGGTTATCCTTTATGAACTTTTCAAAGGCGGCTTTGGCGCCCTTATTATCACCGTCCAGTACAAGTTGCACGGCGTCGGTAAGCTGCTTGCGCTCCGCTTCCAGCTTTTTCTGGGCGGCGTCGGAAACCCCGCCTTTCCAGTAAAGCGCCCTGGCGTCGCTGCCCTGTTTGGCGCCGCGCACCGCTGCCACGGCCGACACCCTGTTCTTTGATTCCAGTTTTTTCTGCACCTTTGTCTTAAGACCCTTCATAAGATTCTCATACCAGCTGTTCCCGGCGTCAGCGGCGTACGCGGCATTAACCGAAAACAGCAGAGCAAGAGTTAAAAGTATTTTTCTCATATGTATCTCCTTACCTGTATAACCAAAGCGCTACTTAAGCAGCTTGTCCCCTATATTTTTTACGCCCGGGTCGATCTTGGCAGCCCTGTCGGCGAAAGCTTTAACGTCGTCCTTCTTGCCCTGCTTGTCCGCCACCCGGGCCAGGTTCAACCAGATCTCGGCGTCGTACGGGTCAGCCTTGGCCGCGGCGAAATACTTCTTATGCGCCTCTTCGTATTTCCCCTGCTGGAAGGACATGTTGCCCAGGTTATTAAGCGCGGCCGCGTTAAAGGGCTCTTTCTCCAGCACCTTGTTAAAGGACTTTTCGGCGTCGCCGGCCTCACCCTGCTTCGCCGAGAGGAGGCCCATATTCAGGTTTGCGTCCAGGTCCTCCGGGTTCTCAAGCAGTATGCGGCCGAAGTATTCCTTGAAGTAGTTGTAGCGGGCCTTGAGCAGCGCCGCAACGCTGCCCTGCACCCTGGCCAGGAACTTGCCCTTGTCCGGGTAATTCTCGTCGGAAGTTTCCGGCAGCGTCACAGGCTCAAACTCGGCCCAGGCGCCGCGCACCTCTATCACTTTCACCTCTTTTTCGTTCTGGCGGTAGAAATCGGCCGCGTGTTTTATGGCGTCATACATATCCTTGCCCGCCATCGTCACCTCAAGGCCTACCCAATAAGTGTTGGCGTACTTTATGAGGTACTCGGCCGGGAGGCCGGCCTCGCGCGCGTCGGTGGCTCCGGTGTCGAACATCAGGGAGATGTGCGCCGGGTAGTCCAGCAGGGCCGTCCTCACGCCCGCCGCCTCGAAGATGGCCGCGAATAGCGCGGTCAGGTCGTCGCAATCGCCGCTCTTCAGCTTCAGCGTGCTGCGCGGGAACTGCACCGTGTCCAGCACCTGCTCCGCGGAGGACGAAGACTTAAGCGCCGCGTAGGGGCTTACCGGGTCGGCCAGGTAGCTGAGCCCCTGCTCCCCAAGGGCCTCCCATACCATGAGCGCGGTAACGATACTTTCGTTGAGGTCGGAAGCCGCTTCCTCCACTTTGCCCTTCTCGTTAAGAGCGAAACGGCTGAACCCGAACACCGGGGTATCCTTCGGGGTTATGAAGTTAGCCAGGCGCTGGGGTTTATCCCATACTATGGCGTTTTTTGAAAGCATCTTTATTGGCCTGTTGAGCGTGGAGGTCTTCTCCACTCCGTCCTGGTACCAGGTCACCGTAAGCTGGCACTGCACGGGGGTATCCTCCGTAATATTCAGCACCCGGTTATTCAGCGTCGCCACGATGTTAACTTCCGCTTTGGCATGCGGGGCTATGGTGCCCTCAACCATGGCGTCCGTGGGGAAGTCCATGAAATCCTTCAGGAAGAAGGAAACCTTGACGTTGCTGAATTCGTTTTCCGTGTTGTTCTGTATGGCTATGCGGCCCAGGGGGTTTTTAAGGTAATGCTTATAATTGGCCGAGAACACATAATTCAATTCTACCGGGATTATTTCCATGGGTGCCAGGTTCCTGTTCTCCGCGGCGGCTGCGGGTTCCGCCGCCTTGGGCGCGTCGGGGCCCTTGAAATAAACCACGGCGGCGTCCGACAGGCCGCCCGCCACCCCGCTCACGGAAACCCCGGAGACGTAGTAAAAATAGGTAGTATCCGGAGTCAGCGCGGAATCGGAGAATTTCATTTCCTTAGGGGCGCCGGCATCCTTGAGCTCGCCCTTTTCCCCGGCAGCCCTGTAGACCCTGAACCCGCCGGTCCAGGCGTTGGATCTGGCGGCCCACGAGAGGTCCACTTTGCTCTTGCCGGCCTCCGCCTTAAGCGCGGAAGGCGCCTCGGGCAGGTAGCTTATGTCGAAAGACACTATGCGGGCGTTCTCCATATCGGAAATAAATATCCGGTCATTGCGGAACGCCAGATTCTGCGGCGTCCAGAGTTCCCGCTCACCGCGGCCCTTGGCGAAGAAGCTGGCGGTAAACTTGCCGGCGGCGTCGAAGATCTTCACGTTGAAGCTGCCCTTGTCCAGAATATAGAAGAACCCCTTATTGTCGTAAATGAGCGCGGCCGGGTCCTGCAGGTTGCCGGAATCGTCCCACAACCTGAGGAATTTACCCATCGCATCCGTCACCACGACTTTTTTCAGCACGGAGTCCAGTATATATACGTTCTTGTTCTCGTCGCAGCGCACGGCCACCGGGTTCACCAGTGAGATGTTCCCGAGTTCCGGGCCTACGGCAAAAAGGAACATCCCGTCGGGGCTGAAAGCTTTTATTTTTTTGTTCTTTGTGTCGGCCACATAGATATTGCCCTTGGAATTCACGGACACGGAGGACGGGTTACGGAACTGTCCTTCGCCTGAACCGCTTTCCCCGAACATGTTGGAATAGGTACCGTCCGGGTTGAAGACCTGCACGCGGTCATTACCGCTGTCCGCCACGTAAATCATGCCTTTCGAGTCCACGAAGATCCCCCGCGGGTTCTTCACCTGCCCCTGGCCGGGCCCGGTCCTGATAAGCGTCTTTTTCGTGCCGCCCTCCAGCAGAACTATCTCTTTGGCTTCCGGGAGATAGGCGACTATGCTATTTTGCGGGGTCACGGCGAAAACGTCGGCTTTGAACGGGTATTTGGCGGCCGGACCCTTTACGGTGAACCGGTCCAGCACGCTCGCGCGCGCCAGGCGCGAGCCGCCCTCGGTACCGTCCAGCCTTATGGCCACCACTTTCTTATTTTCCTCGTCGCAAAGATACAGGCTGCCGGAATCGTCCACAGCAATATCCGTCAGCTTCTTAAATTCGCTCTTCCCCTTGCCCCGGGTCCCAAAAGTTCCCACGACCTCACCTGAACCCGCGACTTCCCGCACCTTGCCCTCTTTGGCGCTTATAACGTAAAGAAAACCATTCATATCCGGAGCGGCGCCGTCGTTGGGCATGGGATACTCCCGGATGAGCTTGCCTGTACGGTCGTATTTCTGAACCAGGGCCAGCCCCGGGTCGGAAACGTACACATCACCGGAGTAACTGAGAGCTATTTTAGCGGGGTTGAGTTTCGTAACACCGTCGGCCTTGGCCACCGGGAAACCGTAAAGATATATGCCGTCGGCGTTAAAGACGTCCACCCTGGAATTGCCGGTATTGGAAACATATACCCGGGAATCCGGCCCATAAGCCACGCCGCGCGGTTCTCTCAGCTGGCCGGGCGCCTGGCCCTCAGCCGCAAAAGCCCACAGGGACTTGCCTTCCGTGTCGAACACTACTATCCTTGACCCGCCGGTATCCGCCACATAAAGGCGGCCGCCGCCTAAAGCCAGGGCCTGCGGGCCCTTAAGGCCGGCCTCGGCTTTTTTCACCATTTTCCCCTCGGCGTCAAAAATAAAAACGCAGTTGGCCTTAGCGTCCGCCACATAAACTTTGCCTTCGGCCACCGCTACCGCGGAGATCTTCATAAAAGCCGGGTTAAGGAGCTGACTCTTCCATTCAACACTCTCGTAGGCGCCGGCACCAGCTGCCGTAAAAACCATCATAAAAGAAAATATTAAAGCGCGGTTGAACATACGGCCTCCAGGCATTCGTTTGTATCTTGCAAGACTATTTTATTATATTTTCCCGCTTTTATCACGGCCGACCAGCTATTATTTTTACTTATACTGCTATTAGGGAGAAAGCTCTTGCCATAAGGTATTGTAATTACTTAAGATAATTCAGCGGGGACGGGCGTTCCGCCGCTTTGCCGGGGAACAACACATTTTTACCGTTTTTAGGAGCCATGCAATGGATATCACTTTCATCAAGCGTTTTGCCTTCACCTCCATAGGCAGAAAAGTCATTATGGCCGTCTCAGGCCTGCTCCTGGGCGGATTTATGCTGGTACACCTGGCAGAAAACCTGCTGCTCTTTAAAGGCGAAGCCCTCTACAACGCCTGGGTTGATTTTTTGATATCGAACCCGGTAACGCCATTCCTGGAGATCGCCCTGGCGGTCATATTCGTGACGCACATAATAACGGGCGTCTGGGTGCGGATAGAGGATTTCATTAACGCGCCCGGAGGCTACGAGGTCCGCAAGTGGCAGGGCGGGCGGACAATAGGTTCGGCCACAATGCTTTACACCGCCGCGGCCATACTGGCCTACCTGGCTTACCACCTGCTGACCTTCCGCTTCGTGGACCACTCCATGGGCTTTTACCAGATGGTGACCTCCGCTTTCCGCATGCCGGTATTCGTGGCCGTTTACGTGGCCGGCTCGGTTGCGCTGGCCCTGCACCTCAGCCACGGCATGCAGAGCGCTTTCCAGACCCTGGGGCTGAATCATCCCAAGTACACTCCGCCTATAAAGATTCTGGGCCTGCTTACGGCTGCGGCCATGACAGGCTTCGCGCTGATCTCTGTTTATTACCTGCTGGGCATAGATCTGAAAACCGCCCAGAGCGGCTGTGAAATGGTGGTTATACAGTAGCGGGGCACGAAGCGACCACCGGGCACAGAGCGTATATTTCCCTACTTTGTCCGCTCCAGTTTGTTTTTAACCGTTAGCAGTGGAGGGTACCATGAAACTTGACGCTAAAATACCGGCCGGCCCGATAGAAAAAAAGTGGGATTCCCATAAATTCGATCTTAAACTGGTAAACCCCAGCAACCGGCGCAAATTCGACGTACTCATAGTCGGCTCGGGCCTAGCCGGAGCATCGGCCGCCGCTTCGCTGGGGGAACTGGGCTATAATGTAAAAGTTTTTACGCTCCATGACTCGCCACGACGGGCACATTCGATAGCCGCGCAGGGCGGCATAAACGCGGCCAAGAACTATCCCAACGATGGAGATTCCGTGTGGCGCCTGTTCCACGACACCGTTAAAGGCGGCGATTACCGCGCCCGCGAAGCCAACGTCTACCGGCTGGCCCAGATCTCCAACCAGATCATAGACCACTGTGCGGCTATAGGCGTGCCCTTCGGCAGGGAATACGGCGGCCTGCTGTCGAACCGTTCTTTCGGCGGCGCACAGGTCTCGCGCACATTTTATTCAAGGGGCCAGACGGGGCAGCAGCTGCTGTTAGGCGCCTACTCCGCGATGATGCGCCAGGTGGCGGCCGGCACGGTAACCCTGCTGCCCCGCCGTGAAATGGTGGATGTGGTCATAAAGAACGGGCAGGCGCGCGGCATAACCGCCCGCAATCTGCTGACTGGCGAGATAGAATCCTACGCGGGCCACGCGGTACTGCTGTGCACTGGCGGCTACGCCAACGCCTTTTACCTTTCCACCAACGCGGCTTCCTGCAACGTGTCGGCCGCCTGGGCGGCCTTTAAGCGCGGGGCCGGCTTCGCTAACCCGTGCTTCACGCAGATACACCCCACCTGCATCCCGCGCTCCGGAGAACATCAGTCCAAACTCACCTTAATGAGCGAAAGCCTGCGTAATGACGGCCGGGTCTGGGTACCCAAAGCCAAAGGCGACGCCCGCCAGCCCAACGACATACCGGAAGCCGAGCGGGATTACTTCCTTGAACGGCGCTACCCCGCGTTCGGCAACCTTGTTCCGCGCGACATCGCCTCCCGGGCGGCCAAGACCGTAGTCGACGCCGGCTTCGGGGCCGGGGCCACCGGGCAGTCGGTCTACCTGGATTTCCGTGACGCCATAACCCGCAAAGGCGCCGACAAGATAAAAGACGCCTACGGAAACCTCTTCGACATGTACTACCAGATAACCGACGAGAACGGATACAAGACCCCCATGCGCATCTACCCCGCCCCGCACTACACCATGGGCGGCCTCTGGGTGGATTACAACCTGATGACCACTATCCCCGGACTGTTCGCCATGGGAGAGGCTAATTTCTCGGATCACGGGGCCAACCGCCTGGGCGCCAGCGCGCTGATGCAGGGGCTGGCGGATGGCTTTTTCATAGCGCCTTCCACTGTAAGCGGCTATCTGGCTTCCGGCAAATTCGAAACGGCGGCCCCCGGCGACAAGGAATTCTCCGAGTCCGCCGCCCAGATACAGGAACGCATCAACCGCCTGCTCGCGGTAAAAGGTAAAAAAACCCCCTCCGAGCTGCACCGGCAGCTGGGCAACGTAATGTGGCACGACGCAGGCATGGGCCGCAGCGAAACCAGTCTCAAGAAAGCCATGAAAAAAATCCCCGAAATACGGGAAGAGTTCTGGAAAAACATCGCCGTCTCGGGGAGCGCCGGGGATTTCAACCAGCCCCTTGAAAAAGCCATGAAAGTAGCGGACTTCATTGAATTCTCCGAGCTTTTCGTAAGGGACGCCCTTGAAAGGAAAGAATCCTGCGGCGGTCATTTCCGCGACGAATCCTGTACCGCTGAAGGCGAAGCCAGGCGCGACGACGAGAACTTTTCGCACGCCTCGGTATGGGAATACCAGGGGGAAGGCAGGGCCGCCCTGCTCAACAAAGAACCGCTTACCTTCGAGCACATTAAAATGGCGGAACGGAGCTACAAATAAGGCTGAAACGCTTACACCGGAGGGTTTACAATGAACGAACAAGGGAATTTTTCAGTTACCGTGCGCGTCTGGCGGCAGGCAGGCCCGGAAGAACCCGGCAAAATGGTCTCCTACCCCGTCAGGGACGTTTCCCCGGACATGTCTTTTCTTGAAATGCTGGACATCCTTAACGACAACCTGCTGAAAACGGGCGAACAGCCCATAACTTTTGAAAGCGATTGCCGTGAAGGCATCTGCGGCAGCTGCGGGCTGGTGGTCAACGGGGACGTCCACGGGCCCGATGAACATTCCACCGTATGCCAGCTTCACATGCGCAGGTTCAAAAACGGCGACGTTATAACGGTGGAACCCTGGCGCGTAAAAACGTTCCCGGTGCTGAAAGACCTGGCCGTGGACCGCAGCGCGCTGGACCGCCTGATAGCCGCCGGAGGCTTCATCTCCACGGACACCGGAGCCGCCCAGGACGCCAACTCCGTAGCCGTGGAAAAAGACGATGCCGAAGAAGCCATGGACGCCGCCGCCTGTATCGGCTGCGGCGCCTGCGTTGTGGCCTGCCCCAACGGAGCGGCCATGCTTTTTACCGGAGCAAAAGTGTCCCACCTGGCGCTGCTGCCGCAGGGCGGGCCGCAAAGGACGCAGCGAGCGCTGGGCATGGTTGCCGCCATGGACCGCGAGGGCTTCGGGAACTGCTCCAACGAATACGAATGCGAAGCGGTATGTCCCAAAGACGTTAAAGCGGCCAACATCGCCCGCCTGAACAGGGAATTCCTGCTTGCGAACCTGACAGCGAAGCGGTAACTCCGCGGGCGGAAGGCCGGGAAGCCCGGTCGTTTTCTGACCGGCCGATATGCTCCTACTGAATAACAGGGTATTAATTCTCCTGCCCGCCGCGCTGGCCCTGACGGCCTGCGCGGGCATTCCCAGGGTTGAAAAAATAAAGACGCCCCCCTATCTTTCAATCCAGGTAGGCCATCATGACACGCTCGGCGAGTTTCTGGTGATCACCCCCTCTTTCAACATACTGCTGCCTGAAACCGACCGGGAGCAGCTCTCCTACCTTGAGACGCAGGTGGCAAGCTTCGACAGGACGAGGCTCTACAAAGACAACAGTTACGGCGCCGACAGAACGATCCCTACCAATGACAAAAAAATCGTATCCGAAAATATGACCCGGTACGGCAGGACCACAAAAGTGACCCCGGAAGCCCTCACCATTTCCGCCAAGTTCATCCCGGGAAAAAACCCGAGGATAGTGCTCACCGCCAACCCGAATATCCTTGACGGAGACGGCACGCTGCATTTCTCGCTGGAAGAGCAGGCCGGCCCTAAAGCGCTGAAAAACACCGCCAGGATCAAACTGCTGCCGCAGGAAAGCGATGCGGCCGCGGAGCCTTCCGTTGTCCCCGCCATAAAAAAAACCGCCAGCATACGCGCCTACCTTCAGAAGAAGTACGGCAAAACGGTAAAACTTAAGCGGGGCGGGGCGGTAGTGAGCGCCTCTGGCAAACCCATGGTCGTTGTTGAAGTGGAACTAACGCTTTTCCTTGAAACCGCCAGGGTCACGTTCAACGGGACGATCAAAAACCTGGGGCGGGAAAAAATATGGGCTACCTATTACTTTCCCAACCTTACCTACCGCAAAGGCAGGGACTGGTTCACTTTCACCACCCGGCAGTTCGCCGATTCCGCCAAAGGCCGGGACATGAGCGCCTACTATATTTCCACCGGGACCGAAAAAAAATTCCAGTTCACCACGGACCCGGAGCTGCAGGTACTGGTTTACGATTCTTCGCTGAAAAAAGTGGCCGCCCGCAACGCCTTCTCCTCAAAAGAAGAGGACGACCTGCTGAAATTCGAGATCCTGGAAAAGTACCTGGCCGACAGCCCCGAGGTGAGGCTGGAAGTATTCCCCGACAAGCGCATCTGCGCTGACTGCGGCGTAAGATTATACTGAGTGTTGAGGCGCTATTCATGACAAAAACCGGCCCGGACTTCACCTACCACGAACTTTTTGAAATGACGCGGCCGGCGGCGAAGTTCCGCCTGTTATCCAAAGAAGGCGTAAAAACGATAAAAGCCGGGCACAGGGAGATACTTAAAATCGCGCCCGCGGCGCTGGTGCGCCTCGCCCGCGAGGCCTTCCGGGACGCCTCTTTTTTGCTGCGCCGCCGGCACAACGAGCAGGTAGCGGCCATTTTCTCCGACCCTGAAGCTTCCGAAAACGACAAGTTCCTGGCCTTCTGCCTGCTGGACAACGCTGCCATTGCCGCGGGGTTCGAACTGCCATTCTGCCAGGATACCGGCACCGCCACGGTAGTGGCAAAAAAAGGGGAACAGGTGTGGACCAACTCCAACGACGAGGAACTTCTTTCGCGGGGGATCAGGGAAACCTACACCAGGGAGAACCTGCGGTACTCGCAAACGCTAGCCCTGAATATGTATGAAGAAAAGAACTCCGGGGACAACCTGCCGGCGCAGATAGACATTTACGCCAAACCCGGCATGTCCTACGAGTTTCTTTTTGTGGCTAAAGGCGGAGGCTCGGCCAATAAGACCATGCTTTTCCAGGAAACAAAAGCCACGCTGACACGGGAGAAACTTAAACCCTTCCTGATAGAAAAAATGAAATCTTTGGGCACCGCCGCCTGCCCGCCCTATCACATGGCGTTCGTAATAGGCGGAACCTCCGCGGAAATGTGCCTGAAGACGGTAAAACTGGCTTCCACCGGCTATCTGGACGGCCTCCCGGACACCCCCGGGGATTTTGGCCGCGCCTTCCGCGACGGAGCACTGGAGGCGGAACTTCTTGAGGCGGCCCGCCGGTCCGGTTACGGCGCGCAGTTCGGCGGCAAATGCTTCGCCCATGACATACGCGTCATACGCCTGCCGCGCCACGGTGCGTCGGCGCCCATAGGCATGGGCGTCTCCTGCTCCGCCGACAGGAACATCCTGGGCCGCATAGACAGGGACGGCGCGTGGCTGGAAGAACTGGACCGCGACCCCGCGGGCCTTATCCCCAAAGAGGTCAGGGCGCGGTTTTCAGCCTGCTCCGGCTGCGTAAACGTTAATCTTGACCGGCCCATGGCGGAGATCCTCTCCGGACTTTCAAAGCATCCGCCGGGAACCAGGCTTTCCCTCAGCGGCCGCATAGTAGTGGCCCGCGACCTCGCCCACGCGCGCTTCAAAGAACTGCTGGATAGCGGAGTAAAATTGCCGGAGTACCTTACCCGGCACCCGGTTTATTACGCGGGCCCCGCCAAGCAGCCGGCAGGCAAACCCTCAGGCTCCTTCGGCCCCACCACCGCCGGCCGCATGGACTCGTACGTCAGCCTGCTGCAGGCAGAAGGCGCCTCCATGATAATGATAGCCAAAGGCAACCGCTCCCGGGCCGTAACGGATGCCTGCAAAAAATACGGCGGCTTCTACCTCGGCTCTCCCGGCGGCCCGGCCGCCCTGCTGGCGGAGCGCCACATTAAAAAAGTGGCGCCTCTTGACTACCCGGAACTGGGCATGGAAGCGGTGTGGGCCATAGACGTGGAAAACTTCCCGGCCTTTATCCTGGTGGACGACAAGGGCGGGGATTTTTACGGGACCTGTAACGGATGAAGCATCAGCATTTCCTGCCGTTTTTCCTTGTCCTCGCGGCGTCTTATCTGGGCCTGCATTTTTACGCCGCCCGCTGGCTGATTAAACACTTCTCGCTCCCCTCTTCCCCCGCCGCCTGGCTGCGCGCGGCATTTTTAATGGCCGCTTTTTTCGCCCCTTTCACCATGTACCTTAAAAGGCAATGGCATACGCCGGCGCTTGAGCCCCTTTATACCGCCGGCTATGCCTGGATGGGGGTGATACTGCTGGCCGCTTTTATTTTTGCCTGTTCGGACCTGGCGGGCCTGGTGGCGCGCCGTACCGGGGCGACCGGCGACCTGCGCGTGGCGCAGGCCGCGATAACCGTATTCTTTTTAACGCTCGCCTGGGCTTTTTACTGCGGGCTTAAAGCGCCGGACATCAAACATATAACCCTGGCGTTTAAAGACCTGCCGCCAGCCCTGGAGGGCTACAAGATAGCCCAGGTTTCCGACATGCATATAGATTCTCAATGGAAACTGCGCCGGTTCTCTGCCCTGATAGAAAAAATAAATTCAGCCGCCCCCGACCTGGTGGTAATAACGGGAGACCTCATAGACCCCGGCATCACCTGCCTGGAGAACCCCGCGGCGCTGACCGCAAAAATACAAAGCCGGCACGGCGTATTCGGCTCGCCTGGCAACCATGAATATTATTACGGCCTTGAGCGGGCGCTGGCCTGTTACAAAGCTTTCGGCATAACCCCGCTGGTCAACGAGGCCGCCGACCTTGCAGACCTGCGGCTTATAGGCCTGGGGGATATCCGCACGGAGAACGCTTCGGAAACTGACGTTAAAAACCTGCTCCTTAAATATAAAACAGGGAAATTCACAATAATACTGTCACATCAGCCGCTGTATTACCCTTCAATGGCTGAAACCGGAAACTACCTGGTCCTTTCCGGCCACACACATAAAGGGCAGATCTTTCCTTTCCATATTTTGACAAAATTATTCTACAGGCATTTTTACGGGACCCACCGCATAAAGGAAAGCGTTTTTCATGTCACTTCCGGCGCCGGCACCTGGGGCCCCCCCATGCGCTGGCTGGCCCCCGCAGAAATACCTCTAATAACCCTTACCCGCCTGCCCTAAAACTTCACCCTAACCCGGCGGAATAAACACGGACATCCACCCGGAAACAATAAGGGATTAACCCCGCAAACAAACCAGGTTTTAATGTTCGCCGCGCAGCAGCAGGCGGGTTAAATTACGTACCGTTTTCAGCGAGGTCAGCACGGCATCGGCGAAAGGCGGGGCGGCAGGTGAGGCGTCCGAGAATTTCTCTATAACACAAAGACCGTTGCCTATCCCTTCAAGCAGCACCGGCTGTATAGCCTGGCCGTAAGCCGCGTCCCAGCTGCGTACGTATTTTTTTTCCATACCTTCTCTGTTGGCGTCATCCAGCACTATATAACCGCCCGGCGCCACCGCCTGGAAAACGTCATAAAATACGGCTTCGCGCCCATAGTCATGATGCGGCGCGTCTATCAAGACCAGGTCGAAGGGCCCCAGCGCCCCGATAAGGCCTTCCGGCAGGCTGTAGGACAACAACAGCTTTGAATTGGCGAACTTCGGCCTTAGCGGGGCCACCCGGAACTCAACCCGGGCCTGGCAGCCGGAACCGTCAAAAGCCTCTTTCGCCATAGCAGAATAACGCGGAGAATCGTCTATGGAAAGCAGGTAATTATCCTGGACCGCGGCAATTTCACGCGCCATCATTAAAGTGGAAAAACCCGAGCCGAATTCCAGTATCCGAGTGGCTCCCAGGGCGCGCACGAACGCGGCCAGAAAGCGGCAGGAGGCGGGATCCAGCGCCCACGAACCGGGGTACTCAAGCCTGGAAACCGGGACCTTGTCCATTTCCGCCACCGCTGCTGCGATATAAGGGTTCATAGTTTATAGCCAGTCCACGGCACGCGGGCCGCAATTGAGCAGAAGATCCAAAGCCGACATGTCAGGTTCGAAACCGGGGAAAGCCTGCTGGTATTCCTGCGGCTGGAACTCCTGCCAGGATAATTTTATGCCGGCGGCGGAAAAAATCCCGGGAACCAGGTAGCTTTTAGCCCCGGCGCCCGAAAGGTATTCGCCGGCGCCGGCGGCGGAGCAGAGCAGCGCCAGGCGCGCGCTGGAGGCTTCCGCCACCTTGAACCCGGAGGAGAACCTGACCGGTGTTTTTATGCCGAACGCGTCTTTCAGGAAATTAATGGTAGCCAGGGAAAGGTCCGCCAGCAGCCTGTAATCCCCGTTATAGAGCGTCTCCAGCCCCGGCAGGTGCTCCTTGAAGAAAGGGGCATGCGCGTAGTTAAGTTTTATGGCCCGCAGGTGGGTCGCCCGCCACGCCGCGGAATTATCAACCTCCACTTCGTTTATCTTCTGTGAAAACCTGCCTTTAGAAATTACCGGGACCGTCAGGTACTGCCAGCCGCGCGCGCCACGTATGCGGTTACGGTTCTGGAACTCCCGCTTTTCGAACTGCACGTCGTCCAGGTAGATGAAAACATCGGACGCGCGCATTTTCGCAAAGAATCTCAATCCCGGCCAGTAGTGTAGTTGGTGTATAGCTGCTTTCATTTGCGGGCCGTAATAATAAGGGCGGAACCTGCCAGCACCCTGCCAAAAGTCACAATCCAGAGCGCCTGGGCCAGGTAATAGTATAGGAATTTAATGGCGCCGGTTAAAAACCGCCCGAAACGCCCGCCCGTGCGATAAGGGTCGCCGGACGTCGGCAGGGAGTTGCGGACCTTTATATCTCTGAAACCCGCCTTCCCGAGCATGCACCGCAGCGAGGCCGCGGTAAAATTAAAACCGTGCATTACCGACGGGCGCAGCCCGGCAAGCAGGCCTTTTTGT
>Ga0156425_1039_pt2 | contig 16978 bp, 11 predicted proteins | sample RifOxyA2_FD_108068 | JGI IMG/M metagenome (GOLD analysis project Ga0156425, IMG submission 108068) | Elusimicrobia bacterium RIFOXYA2_FULL_58_8
TTCAGCGGCCGGGTCAACTCCCGCATCAGCCTCCGCCTTGTTTTTAGCGGCCTTACCGGCGGAAGAATATTTTTTAACGTTCTTCTTTAAAGTACCCGTACCTTTCGCTTTCCTCACGCCGCCAAGCACTTTCCCCGCACGCCCGCCTGCGCCGGGGCGTACCGTACGGGATTTTATACCGGACGGGGTAACGGTATCCGCCCCTTTCTCCCTGGGCAAAGCGGGTTTCGCCTCCATGGCCTTTTCTTCTTCAGGCGTAGGCCGTATAACAAGAAGGCGGCTGAGCGAGGTTTCCCTGCCCTCAACGTCTTTCGCGGTAACGGTAAACATATATTTCCCTGAAGGATACGCGGCGCCGAAAAACTTATTGCGGCCGTTCCAGAAGCTCTGGTTATACTGCGCCCCGTGGCCTGAAATCTCCTGCAGTTGCAGGCGGCTGTTGTCTTTCTGGATCTGGAATACCTGGAAGGTCCAGGAAGGCTGGCCTATGGGAGACTCGAAAGCGGAGAACTCCACCACCGCTCCCTCGTTGTTATGAACGGCAATAGCGGTAGGGTATACCCCAAGCGAAACTTTAGGCCCTTTTGTCTGCAGATCCTCGAGGTCTTTAAGCCGGGGCTCTTTATCGTAGTTAAAAAGAATTATCAACCCGTTTAAATTATTGAGTTCCTTCGGGAACTGGACCTCGCTGCCGGTAAGATTAACATCCAGCTTGGCTTTAGAAACGCCGCGCGCCTCAAGATAGGAATTAAGCGCCAGGGCGCGACGGATATTCTTTATCTTAACGTCCCCCGCCGCCGCGCCTTCAGGCAGCAGAAGACAGTTTACGCGGCCCAGGGTGAAAATAAGCCCCGACACGGCGGAAAGCATTTTATCGGTTCCGGTACGGAAAGAGGTGTCACCGGCAAAAAAGAAATCCGTATCCAGGGTTATAGCCTTGGGCATGGACTCGCCCATATATACCTTAACTGAAGCCGACTGGCTGAGTTCAAGAAGAAGATCCCTGCGCATCAGCGCTATTTTAGACGTTATCTTTTCGGTTATAGTTTTCCGCTGCTGCTCTTGGCTGCCGCCGGTCTCTTCATCGTCCGGCGCCGCCTCCCGGCGGTTCTGGCCGCCGGATATGGTGCCGGCCTTGGGAGCCGGCTTTATGGTGTTCATGGCGCCTATCTCTGTTTCCTGGTCTTTCAGGGTATTGACGCCGGTATTCATGCGCAGTGTGATTTTGCTTATATACTCATTGGCCAAAGCTTTTTCAGTCGGGGAACCCTTTACCAGTATATTCATGAACCGGTCCAGGGCCTCATTATCCTCACCCTCATGGTAAAGCCGGATAGCCTGCTCCATTGAGCGGCTTATGCCGCTTTTCTGGGTCTGGGCATAAAGTCCCGTTTTAACCGGGGCTCCCGCCACCAGCAGCAAAGCCAGCGCCAGGCAGGCAGGCAGTATTTTTGATACAAAAATATTTTTCATTGTCCGCGTCTCCGCTGCGCTCTTAATACAGCTAATGGGTATATTAAAGCTGTTCCTGTTTGCCTAAATATTACAGGATTGTTACAAAAATTGACTACCGGCCCGCTCATTTCAGTAATTCCAATCGCCGGGATATTTCGGCATTGGCGGGTTCATACTGCAGGAAGCGGCTCCATTCAGCCCGTGCGGCCGGGATATTCCCTTCTTTTTCATAAACCACCGCCAACCCGTAACGCACAGAGTTGTCACCTTCGTTGTCTTTCAGTATCGCTTCCAGGTCCGCCCTGGACTGCGCAAAACGCCCCGCCTTAAAATACACTTTAGCCCGCAAAGTCCGGGCTTTAACATTCTCAGGTTCCAGCGCCACCAGGGCTTCGGAATTTTTCAGCATCTCCGGGCCAGCTTCCCGCGCATTAAGCGCCTGTTCCAGGGACAAATACCGCGCCAGCCAGGCCAGGTCCTGATCGTTCGCTATCCCCAAACGCCGGCTTATCCCCAGAAGATTTTCTTCCAGCATCTTATTCTCGGGCGCCACCCTTGTTCCGCGCGCGTAAGCCGAGCGCGCGGCCGGGTAATCATTAGCCAGCGCACAAAAATAACCCAGCGTGTTCCACATATTCCCGTCCAGCGGGAACGCCTGCACAGCTTCCTTGAAATCACTTATCGCGGCACGCGCCGCGGCTGCCTTATCGGGCATCGCCAGGTAAAGCTCGCCCAGCGCCTGCCAGGTAACCTGGCTGATGGGATTTATAAAAGACGAGACCTGCAGGTTTTTGAGGGCCTCCTCACGCCGTTCCAAACGCTTAAGGACTATGGCAAGGTTAAAATATATCTCGTCGTATCCCGCGTTCGCCTTCAGCGCCTCCCGGTAGCCCCAGGCGCCTTTTTCCAGGTCCCCCGCGCGCACATAAGCGTTGCCCATCTCGTAGTTATTGTTAACTTCGCGGGGATGGGCTCTCCATGCGTTGTGCAGCGCCGCCGCCGCGCCGGCAAAATTATTTGCGCGCATTATCTTAAAGCCGCTGAAGTAACGCAGCTCACGCGTAAATTGGCGCTGCCAGAACCAGGCGCCCCCAAGGCAGCAGATCAGCAGCAGCCAGGCCGCCGCGGCCGCCGCGCGCGGCCGCCGCCATGGCTGGCAGGTTTGTACGGTCCCGGAGCTTATTTTCAGGGCCAGCGCCCCGGCCACCCACCAGAAAGCCAGCGCAGGCACGGCGAAATGAAGGGACACGTTGAGCAGGTTGTCCACAAGCATTCCGGCCAGGCCGGCCGCAAGAGGCACGGACTCAGCCCCGGTTTCCGGTGTGGCAGCGCGGTAAAACCGGAAAAAGCCGTAAAACAATGTAGCAAAGAACCACAAATATATACCCAGCCCCAACAGGCCCGCCTGCGACCATTGTTCAAGCAGTTCGTTGTGGGCGTTATTGGCGTGCGTGCGCAGTCCGCGTATTTCCGGGAAGTTGAAAAGCAGGCGGCCCTGATAGAACGGGTAGAAAAGTTCGAACTGCCCCCAGCCTTTCCCAAGGAGAGGGTTTTCCAGCCCCATCTGCCAGGCGCAGGTCCAGATGAGCAGGCGCTGATGGAACGAGGGGTACAACTTGCCGGAATTACCTGAAAATTTAAAAGATCCCGGAGTATTCAGCTTGCCGGAGGCTTCGGAAATACGCTCTACCAGCCCGGAACTGAAAGGTTTAAGGGAAGCTGACGGCCAAATGAACATACAGACCAGCGCCGCCGTGAAGAACGCGCCCAGGAATTTCCGGTTGGCTTGCAGGGAGCGGTGGCGGAACACGAATACCGCCAACAGGACCAGCGCCGCGGCGGCCCCCAGCCAGGAAGACCTGGTAAGGCTTGCCATAAGCATGCACTCGTACGAAAAGAACACCAGGCCGTAGTAAAACCGCTTTACGGCGGTATCAGCCTTTATCAGCTGCCAGGCCGCAAGCGGAAGAAGTATAACCACGTATGAAGAGATAAAATTCGGATTTCCGAAGGTGGAAACGGAACGATTGCCGTAAGGGTTTATCAATTTAGCCCAGATAACCTCTACGTGAAAATACTCCAGCACCCCGTACAGGGAAGCGATGGCGCCCACCGACAGCGCCAGGTGCAGGATATCCTCCTGCCGGCAGCGCTTTATAAGCAGATAGACGGCGCCGAAGCCGGCCGTCCACAGCAGCAAGCCGTAAGGGTCCAGCATTTTCTGCGCCAGGCCGCTGCCCGCGCCCGGGAACTTAAACCACGGGAAAAGAAACCACAACCCGCCCCAAAATAACACAAAAGCCAGCCATTTCCCTACGGGGATCTCCGCGTCGCGGCTGTCGGCGAAAGGAACGCTGAAAGCCAGGAAAAAGACCAGCGCGCAATTCACCAGGAAAAAGATCCCGGCGCGCAATCCTTCTGAAACGATGGCTGACCGAAAAAAATCCGCGTGGCCGAATAGCGCGTAGGCAAAAGACGCTGCGTATACAGCGAGCAGGGCCGCTATGGGAATATTCAGCGGGGTACAAGGGAATATCCAGGCCCCCCGCTTGAGCGAGGACGTTATAAAAAGCGCGGCGGCTCCCAGCAGGGCCACATTCAGCAGCGTTATCTGGAAGTAGTAGGGATTGCGGGTCAGGTCGGTAAAAAACAAGAGCGGCGAGACAAAAAAAACCGCGGTAAGCAGCAGCGCCAGCGGACCGCGGGCGACCGGGAGTTTATCGTCAAGGCCGGGCATTATTTCAAAGCGCTCTGCCCGAAAGGCAGTTGGGACAGCGCTATGGCAAGGTTGCGTTTGGCCTGTTCATAGTTGGGGTCTTTTTCAAGCGCCTTGCGGTAGCTTTCCGCGGCTTCACGGAATTTACGCTGGCCGTACTGGACATTCCCCAGGTTGAAATAGGCGTCCGGAGTGTCGTGCAGGTGCCCCTTAACGAAACATTTCCAGGCGTTCAGGTTACGGGAATATTCCTTCTCCGCACCCGGCAGGTCCTGGCGCATAAGGCGGAGCTGCGCCTTACGGTAATAATTCATGGGGTAAACCGGGTCTACTTTTTCATACAGTTCAAAACGGGCCAAAGCCATGTCGAGATATTTTTCAGCTTCCGCGGGCCGCCCGGTCCTGATAAGGTGATCGTGCATCTTCATGTACATAACGCCCACCTGGTGATGCATCTGCACATAGTTGGGGGCAATGGAACGCACTTTTTCGTATGCCGCCATAGCCCGGTCGAAATCAGTGCGCGGCTTCCCGGGAGTATCACCCCATTCGGGCCGGTTGGACGAGGTCATATCGAAACGGTCGTTAAAAACATTACCCGTAAAATAGTAGGGCATGATAAAAAATTCATTGAGCCTGTTGACCTTCTGGTAATAACTGATGGCGTCTTCCCATTTTCCCTGCTTGGAAAAGAAAATCGCCATGTTGTGGTAAACGTCGCCCTTGAACCAGCCCCAAAAATAGTAAACGGGGAACATGGTGGCCAGCACCACCAGGGGCACAGCCACAGAAACCCCCTTAAGAAGTATTCCGCCGAAAACATAAACTCCGCCGCCCACGCAGGCCAGCATCAGCGCCCAGGCGATATTCCACTGCAGAACCTCGCCTGAAGAGGTGTACATATTAACCGAACCCTGCAGCTCGGAAAATTGGCGCAGTATCAATAAAGAAGTATAAAGAATGGCCCCGAACGCTGCAAACCGCAAAACCCACATTGCGGCGGTAAAGAACGGAGACGGGGCCTTCTGTTCCTCTTCTGCTACGACAGCTTCTTCCCTGTAGTGTAATTCCCAAAGCGCCCGGCCGCGGGCGATATTCACTATTACCCCTGGCAAAAGCCCCAGGAAGATCCCGGAAGAAACGAACCGCATGCTGACATCGGTTAAATTATGGGCAAGCATCCCGAGCAGCGCGGTCAGGTAGCCAAGCAGGTCGTAAGCGGCCGGCGGCGGGCGGGCGCCTTTAAGGTTATCCGTCATGGCCGCCAGGCCGCGCAGCCCCACCGTGGTGACGAAAAAGATAATCCACAGGTAGAAGCCGCCGCCGATGATCCCGTTATCCATCCATTGTTCCAGATGCTCGTTCTCCGCGTGGTCGGTCTCAGTGTTATGCTTGCCCTCGATATGGAATATAACCGGCCTGCGGTAGGAGGGATAGATAACCTTGAAACTGCCAACGCCTATACCCGTAAGCGGGTGCGACTCTATCATCTCCCAGGTGGAAAGCCAGGTGGCCACGCGGAAACTGACGGAAATCGGCCGGGCATAACTGTAGGCGATCACCGAAGCGAACGCAATTACGGGCACCACGGACGAGATCAGGATAAACTTCAACTTGCTTATTTTCAGACGGTCCCGCAGGAAAAAGTAACCGTAGAACATGGAAAATATAAAAAAGGAGATGCCAAAACCCAGCCAGGCGCCTTTAGTCTCGGTGGCGTAGAGGCACAACAGGTTAAGGGCGATAAGCGGCAACAGGAAAACGGAACGCCGTTTAAGGTACTGCGTAACCGCTATAGGGAGGATAAGCACCAGGAAGTTGCCGAAAAAGTTAGGGTTGCCGTATGTGGAAAAAACCCGCCGGGCAAAAGCCCAGCGCCAGATAAACGGGTCCAAACCCGGCCCCTGGTCCTTGGGCGGAAAGAACCGCGTATCCAGAAACTGCACCAGCCCGTACAGAACGGAAATATAGGCGGTTATCAGCAGTATTTTTGTAAGGCGGTCTATAGATTCGGCGGTAAATTCCCGTATGATTATAAGGGTCACTGACATGTAAAAAGTGTAACGCACAAAATCGTCCACGCTGGCCCCCCTGTACGGGGCATGCAGGAAAGACAGGATGACGTAAACCATGTAGGCAAAAAAAGGCGCCAGGAGGATAAAGTCTTCGCGGCGGAAAGCCTTGCGGCCTTCAAGGATTAAAAGCGAGACCCACATTCCTATCAGGCTGACCCCGCCCATCTGCAACAGGGTTATCTTGACCTGGGCGGAATCGTAAGTGCGCAGGTAAAAGGTATCGGAGATAAGCAGGTAAAGCAGCGGCAGCCACCAGCAGATGGCTTTGCGCGCGAAACTCACGCCCGGCGCGAAACGCACATCTTCCAGCTCAGCCGCCTGATAACCTGATTTTTTAGCCATTAAGTTTATAGCCGCGCTTTAATTCACATCCGGCAAAATTCAAGCCGAGGATGGGACTTGAACCCACAACCTATCGCTTACGAAGCGATTGCTCTACCAATTGAGCTACCTCGGCAACAGCGTTATATATATTAGTAAATTATAAAGAAATTCCAAAATCCGCGGCAAATAACGGCTATAATTTATTTATGGGCAGAGATTTTGGAAAGGTGCCGCTGGAACGCGCGCTCTCTAAACTGGGGGTAGCTTCGCGCAGCCAGACACGGGAATGGACGCTGAAAGGCCGCCTGCAGGTAAACGGCCATACCGTCAGGGACACCATGCTCATGGTGTCGCCAGAAACGGACCGCTTCACGGTTGACGGCAAGCCAATGCGCAATGACGGCTGGCTGGCCATAATGCTTAACAAACCGAAAGCGGTGGTGACCACCAAAAGCGACGAAAAAGGCCGCCGCACCGTCTTTAACCTCCTGCCTTCGGAACTGGGCACGCTCCACCCCGTAGGCCGCCTGGACATGGCAACCACGGGCCTCCTGATACTAACCAACGATACGCGCCTTTCCTCCTACCTGACAGACCCGGTAAATAAAGTATTGCGCACCTACGTTGTAACGGTTGCCGGCGAGATAACGGAACCGGAACTGGCAAAGGCGCGGACAGGCATAATGGACGACGGAGAACTGCTTAAACCCGCAGAGATAACCCTGCGCAAGGCAAGCGGCAGGGAGTCCCACCTTGTTGTAAAACTTACCGGGGGCAGGAACCGGGAAATCCGCAGGCTATGCGCCGCCCTGGGGCACGAAGTGACGCAGCTCAAACGGGTGGCCTACGGGCCGCTGCAGCTGGGCGCCCTTGAGCCGGGCCGGTACCGGCGCCTTACCAGGGAAGAACTGAATATTAAACCCCCCGCCGCGCCGGCCGCAAAGAAATTACCGCCGCCCCCGCCCTGGGCGCGGGACAAACGTAAAAGAAAAATGCCGCCGGGAAGGCGGAACCATTAAATTGGCCTGAAGCCCCCCCGCCGTCACGATTCATTTAATGCGGCTGCCACGGCTTTTATAGCGTCCACGGCGGCGCTGGTTATACCCCCGCTATAGCCTGAGCCTTCGCCTATGGGGTAAAGGCCGTCCACATTTACCGACGCCATATTCCCCAGGCGCAGTATCCTTACCGGAGACGCGGTACGTGTTTCCGGGCCCATTAAAATAGCGTCGTCCGCTACGAACAGCGGGCATTCGGCGGCCCATTGGCTGAAAGCCGAACGGAGAGTTTCGCCCACGAAAACCGGAAAAATCCCTCCCAAATCCGCGGCCTGCACGCCCATCCTGTAAGAATTAGCGTTCAACACGGCGCTGGGGCGGCCGGACAGAAAGTCCCGGAGGTTCTGGGCGGGCGCCCGCCAGTTGGCGCCGCCCGCCAGGAAGGCCTTGCGCTCTATGGCCTGCTGGAACTCCATACCGGCCAAAGGGTGGGCTGAGCCATAATCCGCCGCGTGACAGGTTACCGCTATAGCGGAATTAGAGAAGGCTGAGTCCCTTGCCGAATAACTCATCCCGTTAAGCGCAAGCCCGCCGGGTTCTGAGGAAGCGTTAACAATTTCGCCGCCGGGACACATACAGAAAGTATAGGCGCCGCGGCCGGCCTTGCGGTTGGTGAAGCTAAAAGAATACGTGGCGGCCCCCAGACCCGGGAAATTTATATACTTGCCGCCATACCTCAGCCTGTTTATTGTTTTGGCGGGATGTTCTACCCTGACGCCCACTGAAACGGGCTTGGACTCAAGGCTTACCCCCTTTCCGTGCAGCATCGCAAAAGTATCCCGCGCCGAATTACCAACGGCAAGATAAACGCTTGAGCACGCGTACTCGACAGAACCGTTTATTACCACCCCCGAAATCTTGTTCCCGGACAGAAGAAGGTCCGTAAGTTTGCAGCCGCAGCGGAGCTCTCCGCCATGGGCCACAATATGCTCCCTGATATTGGCGGTTATCCGGCGCAGCATATCCGTGCCCAGGTGGGGTTTCGCCGCGTATGCCGTGGCCGGCGGCGCGCCGAACCGGATAAAGGTATCCAGCACCCTGGCGGCATGTGCGGAATTATTAACCCTCGAAAAAAGTTTTCCGTCGGAATAAGTACCGGCCCCGCCTTCCCCGAACTGGATGTTGGACTCCGGGTCCAGCCGCCGGCCGGCAATGAATTCCTGCACGTCCGCATGGCGCTCTTCCAGTTTTCTCCCCCGCTCGAATATAAGGGGTTTAAGGCCGTACTCTATAAGCTCCAGGGCGGCAAACATTCCAGCCGGCCCGAAACCGATAATCACGGGCCGCGGGCCGGCCGGGGCGGGTTTACGGACGATAAGCGGTTGCGCCGCGTAAACAGGGAACTTCCCGGCGTTATCATAACCCGCGGGCACACCTATCACCATTGCGACTTCATAGTAGAACTGCCGCAGGTCGCTGAAAACCGGAACTTTGGAAAGGATCTTTACTGCGGTTATCTCGTGCACGGCGGCGGTAAGCTTGAGCGCGGCGGCCTTCAGATATTCATCCTCCCCGTCTTTTTCCACTGGGATCTTCAAACCGCTTACGATAAGATGCCGGGCCATGGTAAATAATACGATATCCGGCCCGGGTTTTCACTTTACCTGCCGCCAGCGCCCGTGTTTTATATAGAATACCTGTGTGAAAGACACAAAAAGCACGCAGGTGCCGCAGGCCACTACCGACGTTATTGTCATAGGCGGCGGACCAGCCGGTATTATGGCCGCGGGCCGGGCCGGTGAACTTGGCGCCCGCACCACGCTTATTGAAAAAAATCCCCGCCTCGGGGTAAAACTGCTTATCACCGGCGGAGGCAGGTGCAATGTAACCAATAACGCCGGGATAAAAGGCTTTGTAGAAGCTTTCGGCAGGAACGGGAAATTCCTTTACCGGGCGCTGACAGTATTCTCGAACCAGAATCTGATCGGTTTCCTCAGCTCGCACGGGGTACGCGCCCGCGTGGACCCGGACGGAAAGGTCTTCCCCTCGGACGATTGCGCCCAAAGCGTTCTATCGGCGCTGAGCGGCTATTTAAGGCATGGGAAAGTGCGTGTGGCCTGCGGTCTGGCGGCGGCGGGGCTTTTGCCGCGCGACAGCGCCGGCCTGGGCGGCGTCAGGCTTTCGGACGGCAGCCTGGTCCGCGCCAAAAAAATAATAATAGCCACCGGCGGCATGTCTTACCCGAAGACAGGCTCTACCGGCGACGGCTACGCCTGGGCCAGGCAATGCGGGCACAGTATCATTCCGCTCCGGCCGGGGCTTACCGCCCTTGAGTCCAACGAACACTTTATAAAAGACCTGCAGGGCCTGACACTTCAAAACATAGTGATCACTATTTTAATAAACGGCAGAAAGGCGGCAGCGGAAAAAGGCGACCTGCTGTTTACCCACTTCGGCGTATCGGGCCCGAAACTTCTGGTCATGAGCGCCATAGCCGTGGACGCCTTGCGCGAACCGGGCGCCAGGGTAGAACTTTCATTGAACCTGACGCCAAAACTGGCTCCCGGTGACCTGCCCGGCGCTATCCAGCGCTATTTCTCGGCCAACGGCGCTAAAATGTTCGCAAGTTATCTAAAGGAGATCCTGCCGGGCTCGCTGGCGCCCGTGTTCGAACGCCGGTGCGGCATTGACCGCACCAGGCAATGCGCGGCCATTACCGGCGCCGAGCGCAAAAGAATAGCGGAAATGCTTGGCGGTTTTATCATTAACATAACCCGCCCGCGCCCGCTGCAGGAAGCCACGGTAACGCGCGGGGGCGTAAGCCTGGCGGAAGTGGATCCACAGACCATGGAGTCCCGCCTGATGCCGGGGCTGTATTTCTGCGGCGAAGTACTGGACCTGGACGGGATAACCGGCGGCTACAATCTGCAGGAAGCTTTTTCCACCGGCTACCTGGCGGGGCAGTCCGCCGCCGCAAAACAGCCCCGCTCTTAAACCGCACAGCGCGCGTAATTGAACGCGCCGCGCCAAAATAGTAGTATCTATGCCGGACAGGGTTAGGATAGGCGCTATCATAAGGAGAACATCCAGATGTCAATTTGGGCAAAAAAATCAATAACGCAGCTGTTGGCCCAGGCGGAAGAAAAAGAGCATTCGCTTAAGCGCACGCTCACCGCCACCAACCTCACCATGTTGGGAATAGGCGGCATTATAGGCGCCGGGATATTTGTGCTGACCGGCCAGGCCGCGGCGCAATACGCCGGGCCGGCCATAGTGCTGTCCTTTATCGTATCGGCCATAGGCTGCGCTTTCGCCGGCCTGTGCTACGCGGAATTCGCCGCCATGATACCCATAGCCGGCAGCGCCTATACCTACTCTTACGCCACCATCGGTGAATTCCTGGCCTGGATAATCGGCTGGGACCTTATCCTTGAATACCTGTTCGGGGCGGCCACGGTTTCCGTAGGCTGGTCCGGCTACATAACAAGCTTCCTTAGGGATATCGGCGTTCACATTCCGGCCGCTTTGGCGCAGGCGCCTTTCGCGTTCGACCATGCTGCAGGCTGGACCGCCACGGGGGCCATAATAAACCTGCCTGCGGTGCTTATAGTGGCGGCGGTTACCGCCCTGCTGGTGGTAGGCATCAAAGAATCCGCCAACTTCAACAATGTGGTGGTAATGGTCAAGGTGGCGGTAATAATACTGTTCATCGCGTTCGGCTTTTCCTACATAAACTCGGCCAACTGGACGCCCTTCATACCGGAAAACACCGGCACCTTCGGGCAGTTCGGCTGGAGCGGCATCATACGGGGCGCGGGCGTGATTTTCTTCGCCTATATAGGTTTTGACGCCGTCTCAACCGCCGCGCAGGAAGCCGTTAACCCGCAGCGGGACATGCCCATAGGCATACTGGGCTCGCTGGTGGTCTGCACGATACTCTATATCCTGGTATCTTTGGTACTTACCGGCATAGTCAGCTACAAAGAACTGCTGGTACCGGACCCTATCGCCGTAGGCGTTAATGCCGCGGGCGAAGGCTTGTTCTGGCTGCGGCCTTTCATAAAGCTGGGCGCCATAGCCGGCCTCAGTTCCGTAATACTCGTGCTGTTGCTGGGCCAACCGCGTATTTTCTACTCCATGTCCATAGATGGCCTGCTGCCGCCGGTATTCTCCAAAGTGCATCCCAAATTCCGCACCCCCCACATTACCACAATGGTTACCGGCGCGGTAGCGGCGCTGCTGGGCGGGCTGTTCCCCATAGGCGCCCTGGGGGAGATGGTGTCCATCGGCACCCTGCTGGCCTTCACCATAGTCTGCGTCAGCATACTGGTCCTCAGAAAGACCCAGCCCGATATCCCCCGCCCGTTCAGGACTCCCTGGGTAGGGTTCGTATCCGTTGCCGGCGCCGCCATCTGCCTCATGCAGATGGCTTTCCTGCCCTGGGCAACCTGGCTGCGGCTGATAATCTGGATGGCCATAGGCGTAGTTATCTATTTCAGCTACGGCAAGAAGCACAGCAGGATCTCCAACGCGCACTGATACTGTAAAAAAAAGCAGCCCCGGGACCATTCCCGGGGCTGTTTTTATTTGGCCGCAACCGCGGTTTACTTTTTTGCGGCGGCGGACATGGCGAACATCTTGTCCGTAGCCGCCTTTATCCCGTTGGTAACGTCGGCCACCATTTTGGGGTCCCAATCCTTCTTCTCTACACGCAGGAAGGAAGTCTTGTCCACCCGGTTGTCGAAACGGCCTATGGGCAGGTGGAACTTCCGGCCCTGAGAGGTTACGGTAATCGTGCCGGGAACCTCGGAATTCTTTTCCAGGTAGTCCATATCGTCGCAGCCGTAGTCGCCCAGCATAACTTCCATGGGGACGCCGTGGTGCAGTATCGAGCCCGGATCGTCGGGGTTGGTGCGGGCGGTATTCTTGCGGCGGCTTTCCTCGGGGGTCACCCACACATAAAGAATAACGGCGCGTTTGAGTATCTCCGGGTCCATTTGGCCCAGTGAATACTGATAGCCCAGCGGCGCAGGCAGCGGGAACGAGGATTTATCCGGCCCCCCGCGGGCGGCTTCTATAACTATGGTTTTCCCCTCGAAGGACGCGGGATAGGCGGCGTGCTTCTCGTCCAGCATGGCGCGGGCTTCTTTTTCAAGGGCCGCGGCCACGGTGTTCCAGGCGGCCTTATCCAGTCTGGCCAGGCGCGGCGCTATCGCGGCTTTTTCCCCAGCCTTGTCTATACGGCGCATCAGGAGGTCGGCGGCGGCATCCGTCTTCACGACATTCTTGCCCATAAGGTCGCGGTAGTCCTCGTTGAGCAGGTGTATCAGGGTGCCCCAGTCTTTGGTGTTCTGAAAAGGCCGGTCCCCGGCCTTGAAGAACATGCGGTTTTGCCCGAGCTTCGCCAGTTCGTCGTCGGCGCGGCGCATCATATGCACATAAGGAAAATCGTCAAGCTGCAGGTTGGCGCCTATGTGAAAGTCTTTCTTCAGCCGCCCGGCCTCAACGTTGGCAAGGAAGCGCCTGACCTCGGATTTACCGGAAGCCGGCAGGGCCAGCAGCAGCACTATGTCGAATGTTTCGCTCATTATGTCCTCCTAAACAGATTCTGATAAGTAAATTCTAGACAATATCCGTAAAAAAGTAAACCTCGTTAAAAACCTGCCCTTCCGGATTAATTTTATATAATTACCTTATATATGACACCTATAGAAACGATGTGGCTGGTTTTCACGGTTACCGCAACAGCGCTTTTCGTGGCGGACATAAAGCTTTCCGCCGGGCGCGCGCACGAGATAACCCGCCGGGAAGCCATGCTGCTGTGCGCTTTCTGGGTCATAGTCGCCACCATGTTCGGTTTTCTGACCGGGTACATGCTTGGCTTCGAGAAGATGCTCGAGTTCTTTACCGCCTATGTCATAGAGTACTCGCTCTCCATGGACAATATGTTCGTGTTCATAATGATCTTCGCCTACTTCGGCATCCCCAAGAAATACCAGCCGAAGATCCTCACCTGGGGCATCCTGGGCGCGGTGTTCATGCGCCTCGTCCTCATTTTCACCGGCGTCAAGCTTATCCACACTTTCGAATGGCTGATCTATGTTTTCGGCGGGATACTGATACTTACCGCCGTAAAAATGATGCTGCAAAAAGACGGGGAAATGGACCCGGGCGCCAACCCGGCATTAAAACTGCTGGCAAAGATAATTCCCATAGACAGAGTTGCCTCCGAAGGAGACTTTTTTGTCAAACGCAGAATCTGGCACGCCACTCCCCTCTTCGCCACGCTGGTCGTAGTAGAGACCTCCGACCTTATTTTCGCGGTGGACTCCATACCGGCCGTGCTGGCCATCTCCACGGACAAATTCATAGTTTACACCTCCAACGTGTTCGCCGTGGTGGGGCTGCGCTCGCTTTACTTCCTGCTGGCCTCCATAATGGACCTGTTCCGCTATCTCAAAGCGGGCATTTCCATAATACTGTTCTACGTGGGCGTTAAGATGCTGATCTCCGGCTATTATAAGATACCCGCCATGCTTTCACTCGGCGTAGTGCTGGGGATACTGGCGCTCTCCATACTGCTGTCGGTAGCTATCCGCCCGGAGCCCAAACCCGTGAATAAATAAACGGCGTGTTTTCAGACACAAAAAAAGCCCCGGATCTCTCCGGGGCTTTTTATTTATAAGGCTATCGTGCCTACTTCTTTTCAGAGGGCTTGACCGCTTTGGGGGCCTCTTTCTTGGCGGCCGGTTTAGCGGCTTTAGGCGCGGCCGGGGCAGGCGGGGTCTCTTTTACTATCTCAAGCAGCTCCACGTCGAACACCAGCGTGGCGCCGCCGGGGATAGCGCCGCCCGCGCCCTGGTCGCCGTAGGCGGTATCAGAGGGGCAGACCAGCTTGGCCTTGCCGCCGACCTTCATTTTCTGCACGCCTTCGGTCCAGCAGGGAATTACGCCTGCCAGGGGGAACTCGGCGGGGGTTCCGCGGTCCACGGAAGAATCGAACACTTTACCATCGGGGAATGTGCCGTGGTAATGCACCTTGACCATATCCGAAGCTTTGGGCGCGGCGCCTGCGCCTTCTTTCACCGGGATATAGACGACTCCGGAAGCCAATTTTGCCGCGCCTGCCTCTTTCGACATTTTCTCAAGGAAAGGTTTGGCTTTTTCCTTTTCTTTACCTACCAGCGCGTCCTGCTTGGTCTTAAGGTAATCGTTAAGCTTAACGCCATAAACTTTCTCGTCCAACGCTTCAGCCTGGCCGGCCAGCGCGCCGGAAAAACCCTGTATTATGAACTTGGTCTCATCCGGGGTGAAGTCAAACTGCTTAATCTTGGAACTGACGGCCTGGCCCAGGAAATAAAGTGTTTTCTGGTCCTCGGTCATTTCCGGGGCCGCGGCCATTGCCGAAGCCGCTATGGAACAAACAAAAACCGCAAGCAGTACTTTTCTCATGTTTCCTCCTGTTCGAAGCTGTCCTGAATATATTACAAAAAAAACCCTGAGTATTTCATCAAAGCGCTTCAAAATTCTTGCGGCCCGGTGAAAAACCTAGAACGAGACACCGAAAGTCAGCTGCGCGCCCAACCTTGCCCCGGAAACGGTGTATTCCCCGCGGGCGGGCCCGAGGAAAGAAGTTACAAGCAGCCCGGCGGAGAAATCGCTGATATTTTTGCAGGTGACACCCGCGGAAAGCACACCGGAATCATCGTTCAGGTTACGGATATAGTTCATATTGAGCGTCATGTCCGTTATAATGAACCGGCTGACGCTCGCGAATACCGCCCCGTAATACCGGGCAAGGTAGTTAGGCTCGTAAAGGCCATTGCCCAGCAAAAATTCGGTTTTTGACCCGGCGGGGAGCAACAAGGCCAACGGCCCAGAAAAGCCATAAACCGCCCTGTCCCGGAACGGGCTCCTGGTGTACCCGGTCTGGTTATAAAAGAATTCCGCGGTAAGGGTAAGACGGTCGTTAAAGTTACCCAGACGAAAGCCCTCGCTGAAGTTAACGGCGGCTTTGGTCACCCATTCTTCTTTTTTGCGGTAGGTCTCGAGAACACCGCCGCTATTGCGGATAAAGCGGCTATTATCACGGCCGGACACACTTACCTCCCCGGCCACGTCCACACCCCCCAGGCGGCTTGAAATATCGTAACCAAAAACCGGGCTGCGGTCGCGTTTGGCCCAGCCCGAAAAAGCCATCTCCGTTCTGCCGGCAAGCAATTCGAATTTAAGAGCCCCTCCCAGGTCCCGGTCCTCGGCGGCGCCGCCGGTATCCAAAAAACCGTAGATATTGTAGTCAGTACCGAACGGGACATGGAATTTCATGCCGTATGCGCCGTCCCTGTAACCTATCTTGCGCACGAAAGGCTTTTTCTCCACGTTAACCAGGTCCACCGGGTTCCACAGGTAACACCGGCCCCACTGCAGCACCTGCTTGCCGGTCCGGAAATATACCCGGCGGTTCAAGTTGAAGTCCAGAAACGCCTCGCGCAGTACGGAAGAGGTTTCCCGGGTGGCAGACTGGTAAGACGTCTCCATGTTGGCGAAAGCTTTTATGCCGTTTTTAAGGCGCGCGTCCAGCATAAAGTTGCCTACCAGATAGGAATTAAGTGAATTAGCCGAGGCGGTGCTGTAGGCGATATCTTCGACAACGCTTATTATCTCCCCGGAAAAGCCAAGTGTTTTCTTTTCCTCCGCCTGCCCCGGGGCAGCCGCGGCCTGTGTTTCCACGTCTGGACTGGAAAACATTTCCAGCTCCGCGGCGGCGTCTTCCGCGGCGGCGGAAGCCGCGAACGCCAGGCACAGCGCGGCGCAGATCAGCGGTTTATGCATAAATTACTTGCTCAGGTTCTCAAGGTGGGCCTTGGTGAAGATCTTATCGTCCAGCCGGCCCGGCACCATATTCGCTATCTCCACTATGGTTTTATTGCCCTTCTCGAACTCGTCAATGAACAGCTGCTTCACCGGCACGTAACGCCCTTCTATCTCGGTGAATTTCAGGAAATAAGCGGTCTGCATCAGCGTGCCGGAAAGTGAATAAGATTCCTGTTTAAGCAGCAGGTTATTGTCGCGCCTGGTCCAGAATATCTGCCTGGGGTAGTCCACATCGTTGACCCTGGCCTTAACCTCGAATTTATAGACCGGGACCTTTCCCAGCATTTCCGCCGAAAATTTTTCGGTGCCTGATGAATCGACTACCGGCCCGTACAGTTCCTCCAGCTTGCGGGTTTCAAAATCGTCGCTGTGGGCGTCGGAACCGCCTATGCTCTCGTCGCGATTGACGTGCTGAAAAGTGCGCGTATTCTTGCGGTACATCCAGAAATTATCGCCCACGCGCAAATAGCCGTTGCCGCGCTCGTTCTCCGGCGCGTTCATGGCTATCAGGAAGGCGTCGTCCTCATCGCGGCGGA
>Ga0156425_1151_pt3 | contig 16581 bp, 18 predicted proteins | sample RifOxyA2_FD_108068 | JGI IMG/M metagenome (GOLD analysis project Ga0156425, IMG submission 108068) | Elusimicrobia bacterium RIFOXYA2_FULL_58_8
TCGACAGGAAGGTCGCCGGCCGCAAGCCGCTGGCGATACACAAGAAAGCCAAGCCGGCCAACGGCGACCAGCTGTTCGTAATAGGCCACCCGGTGGGCCTGCCGCTCAAAGTGGCGGGCAGCGCCAAGATCCGCGACGCCTCGCCCAGGTATTTCTTCAAAGCCGACCTCGACACCTTCAGCGGCAATTCGGGCAGCGCGGTGTTCAACGCCGACACCAACCTGATAGAGGGCATACTGGTGAGAGGCGACACCGACTTCGTCACTTCCCCGGCCGGCTGCAGAATGGCCTCCGTGGTGGCGCAGGACGGCGGCGAGGGCGAAGCTGTGACTAAAATATCCGTGGTGGAGAAATATATTCCGTAAATCTACGGCATATCTCAACAAAGAAGCCGCCGGGACAGTTCCCGGCGGTTCTTTTGTTTTCTAAACCGCTGCGGCCGCATACAAAGAGATACGGATTTAGGTAAGATATAAACGTTAACACGTGTTACAATATTTCCAGCAAATAAGTCCTCGTTCGTGGGGTTCCGTATGGTTCCTCGTAAATAGCGAACGAGGCTTTGTTTTTTAGCTCTATATACCGGAGCGCTATATATCAGCGATATAGCTGGTTCACCCGCCACGCCCTAGATCCTCTTCAATATCCTTGATTGCCGGTAATTTGTGCATGCACCTCTTGCACAGACGGCGATTACGGCTTGAATTTTTTATCGTTTTCACCTCACTATCCCGAGCCACGGTCAGCGCCTGTATGGCATCGAAGACCGATTTAAATTGGGTGTCGTATTTCTGTTCCAAAGAAAGAAGTTTTGCGGTAAGCCGGCTGTTGGAGGCCAGCATCTCGCGCAGCTGCACGAATGCGTGCATTATGGCGATGTTGGCCTGTACCGCCCGGGCGCTCCTCAATACGCCGAACAGCATAGCAACCCCCTCCTGCGTAAACACGTAGGGCAGAAAGCCGCCCAGGTGCCGAAGCGAAGGTATCGCATTATGCGATACCATGACACTCACCTCCTCCTCATTCAACTGGAACATGAAATCTTCCGGGAATCGCTCACGGTTGCGTCTGACCTGCTCCCTTAACCTTATCGGTTTCACTCCATAGATCTTCGCCAAGTCAGAGTCCAGCATCACCTTTTTCCCTCTGAGTATATATATCTGGTTCGCGAGTTCGGCGTGAACAGTTATCTCTTTCATATGCCCTCCCGCAATAGCCTACCACATCAACCCGACAAAGGCGTGTCGGCTTAAAAAAAACCGCCGGGCTTCCCAGGCAGTAGCGGGATCATTCATGCAGAGTGCACCCCTAATTCCGCGAAGAAGTGATCGATTGAGAATGGTGATCGGATTTAGGATCGGTTTCAGGGAGCTGAGTTCAACAGACCTCTACTGATGCCTGCTGATAACGTGCAGAGCCATAGAAATTAGGGACCGGTATTGTTCGTGTGCTGGATTAGAGGAAAAGAATCAGTAATTATCCCTGTTCAGTTCTTATAATTGTGCCCAGCTAATAGTCGGCCTCTCCGGCCGCAAAAAAGCCGGAGGGGCTTCCCACTCCGACTTTTTTGCTGAAACTAGCCGCAGCTATCAGAAGTTGATATCGAGCTGCACCGTGTAGGTAGCCTTGCCGGCTATCTTGTCGTTGTTGTAGACATCGTAACCGAAGATGACGCTGGTGTTGCCGGAGAAGGCCCAGGAGAGGCCGAAGCTGAGTGCGCCCAGCGCGGAGTCGCCGCCCTGGTAGTCCACCGCCGCCCACAGCTTATCGGAAACCTCGGTGAGAGTCCGGTCCCAGGAGAGCAGCAGGCCGGTGTTCGCTTTGTCACCGTTCTCGTCCACTAGCACCTTATCGTTACCGGAGAAATATCCGGCGGAAAAGCGGCCCATTTTCCCGACGTTCTTTGCCCCCAGGCCGTAGAAGATATTCTGGTCGGTCACGTCCTTCTTGGTGCCGAGGTTGTAACCGCCCAGGACGAAGGCCGGGCTGTTGGCGAAGGCGGCGCCTTCAGGAGTGCCGACTTTCGCATGCATGTAAAGCGGGTCGCTGTCAGCGGTCAGGCCGGCGCGCATCAGGTCGAAGCCGACCTCGGCCTGAACCTTCTCATAGGGCAGTACGCCGATGGTGGGCCCGATCACCAGCAGCGGGGCCTTCCAGTTGCCGGCGGCTTCCTTCGCCGAGGAGACATAGTTGTCCACGTTCAGGTGCACGGTCTTGTACTTCTGTATGTCGGTGGACGGTATCCAGATCTGCGTGGACGGCGTGGCGTTGGCGGCCAGCGGGGCTAGGCAGAGCAGGGCTGTAGCTATCAGTTTAAGGGTTTTCATTTACTCGCCTCCTTGGGTATCATGGAAAACCCGCCCGGGGCTGGCCCAGGCGAGCGTAAAGAACAGCTTAGTGCAGGTAGGCGGTCTCGCCGTGCTGCGTCTCGTCCAGGCCGGCCTCTTCATCTTTGGTCGTGGTCTTCACGGGGGTGAACAGATTGATTACGTGAAGCGCGACATAGGAAAAGACGAAGGCGTAAGCCGCGGTGCCGAACACGGCAGCTACCTGCTTGCCGAAGAAGGCTGCGCCGCCGTGGTAGAGACCGTTGGCGCCGGCGGCGTTGACCGCCGTGGTGCCGAACACGCCGAGCAGTATCACGCCCAGCACGCCGCCCACTCCGTGCACGCCCCAGACGTCCAGCGCGTCGTCCCAGCCCAGTTTGTTCTTCATCTGCACGGCCAGGTAGCAGACCACACTGGCCATGATGCCGATGAACACCGCCGCCTTGGTGGTGACGAAACCGGCCCCGGGGGTGATGGTGGCAAGTCCGGCTATGGACCCGGTCAGCAGCCCGAGGAACTTGGGCTTGCCTTCAAGGAACCAGGAGAGGAACAGCCAGGTAACGGCCGCGAAAGAGGCCGCGATGTCGGTGTTGACGAAGGCGAGCACCGTGACGGCATCAACCTTGAGCTCGGAGCCGGCGTTAAAGCCGTACCACCCGAACCAGAGCAGGCCCGTGCCGAGCGCCACCAGCGGGATGCTGTGCGCCGCGTCAGTCACTTTGCGCTTGCCCACGAAGAACACAGAGGCCAGGGCCGCGAAACCGGCCGTGGCGTGCACCACAATGCCGCCGGCGAAGTCCAGCACGCCCCACTTGGCAAGCATACCGCCGCCCCACACCATATGGACCAGAGGGAAGTACACGCAGATCAGCCAGGCCACCAAGAAAATCAGGTAGGCTTTGAAGTTGATGCGGTTGGTGAACGCGCCGGTGATGAGCGCCGGGGTTATCTGGGCGAACATCATCTGGTAGGCGAAGAACACCAGCAGCGGGATGCTGCTTGAACCGGCGAAGACCGTATTAAGGTCCACGCCGCGCAGGAAGGCCATATCCAGGTTACCGATTATGGCACCCTCTCCGCCGCTGAAGCACAGAGAGTAGCCGAAAGCGTACCACAGCACCGTGGTAACGCCCAAAGAAACGAAACTCTGCATCATGATGGCCAGCACGCTCTTGCGGCCGACGAGGCCGCCGTAGAAGAAGGCGAGGCCGGGGGTCATGAGCATGACGAGGCTGGTCGACACGAGCATGAACCCGGTATTTCCTGTATCGAACATAGTATTCCTCCGTTGATGTACGCGCGCTGACGGCCGCGCTATAACCAATTATAGGGATTGCCGGAGGAACGAGGTATCAGGGATTCCCCTAGAGCGAGGGTAGAAAAACCTTACGCGCTACAGACTAACCAGGCCTTCCTTGACTGCGTAGCGGGTGAGGCCGGCTATACTCTGTATGCCCAGCTTTTCCATTATCTTCTTGCGGTGGGTCTCCACCGTCTTGACGCTGAGTAAAAGCTTCTGGGAGATTTCCTTAGTGCGCAGGCCTTCGGCCAGCAGCTGCAACACCTCGCGCTCGCGGGCCGACAGCAGGGTAAACGCGCTGCGTGGGTCGCGCGACGGACCTTTTATGTAGTCGTCGAGCACGATGCTCGTTATCCCGGCACTCAGGAAAAAGCGCCCGCAGCTGACGGCCTTTATGGCGTCCATCAGTTCTTCGAAGGCGGAATCCTTCAAAAGGTAGGCGCGCGCCCCGGATTTTATGATCTCGGTAACGTACTTGCGGTCGTTATGCATGGAAAGCGCTATCACACGCGGCGATTTTTTCAGCGCGACCAGCTTGCGCGCGGCCTCGATGCCGTTGAGGCCAGGCATGGATATGTCCATTATCACTATATCCGGGGAGAGTTCGCACGTCAGTTTGACGGCTTCGAGCCCGTCGCGGGCGCCGCCCACCACTTTAATGCCTGGCTGTTTTTCCAGCAGGGCGCGCAGGCCTTCGCGGAAGATCTTATGGTCGTCACAGATGAGGATTTTCTTTTCCATTTTTTTTGCCTTTGCCCAGCGGGGCCGTTATGACGGCCAGGGTGCCCGCACCGGGCCTGGTGTTAAGCCGGAACGCCCCACCCAGGTGCGAGACTTTCTCGCGGATAGAGAACAGGCCGAAGCCCCGGCGGTCGCTACCGTAGCCGGCGGCGGCAGTCGGGGCGAAACCGCGCCCGTTGTCCCTAACCGTTACCGCTATCTTGCCGGCAGCGCTGCGCACCTGCACCTTTACTTCGGAAGCCTTGGCGTGTTTCACGGCGTTCACCAGCAGCTCGCGCACGGCCTTGAAGATCATCACGCTGGTCTCAGTAGGCAGCGGCTTATTGCTCCCGTCGCCGGTAAAATGCACGCGCAGCCCGTGCCTTTTGCGCATATCCTCGGCCAGGCGCTCCAGCGCGCTCTCCAGCCCCAGCTCGTAAAGTATGGGTGAGGCGAGCTGGAAGGTGAGGCTGCGGGTGGCCAGTATGGCCTCGTCGATAAAAGCGGACAGGTCCTTTAGTCCCACCGCTGCCTCAGGCTCTCCGCACGCGCCGCGAAGAGCCCCCGCCTTCATCTTGGCCATGGCCAAAGTCTGCCCTATCACGTCGTGCAGATCGGTGGCTATCTCGCGGCGCTCACGCTCTTCGGTAAGAATGAGTTCGGCGGAAAGGCCGCGCAGCTTCTGCTGGTAGGAAAGAATTTCTTTCTGGCGCAGTTCGCGCTCCCGCACTTCGGTTTTCAGCGCGGCGTTAAGCTTTTCCAGTTCTGCGGTACGCTCTTTAACACGGCGTTCCAGGTCGTTGTGCGCGTCCAACAGCGCCTTGGACGCCATTTTGCGCTCGAAATACACGCGCAGCATATCCGCGAGCGAGTTGATCAGGTTGCGCTCCTCGGCCAGGAACGGACCTTCGGCTTCCGGCGGCATTCTCTTGAGGTAATAGACCTCGATGCGTCCTGTCAGTTTCTGGCTTATGAGGAAATCGCAGGCCTGAAGCCAGCGTGTGCGCCTGAAATTGGACGTGCGGCTTTCGCAATCACCCAACAGGACGCTCCCGGCGGTTATCTCCGGGTACTGCCAGGCCGGAGGGATCAGCTTTACAAAACGGTCCAGTATCTCCCTGGTGGAAAGCTTGTCGTTCTGCAGGATGCAGACGGTAGAGTGCAGCGCGGTAAGTTCCTTGACGCGCTCGCGCAGGGCGTGGATAACCTCGTTCTTGGGGACCTGCGGGTGCAGCGCGTGGATGGCCTGCTCGGGAGGAAGGATGCGCTGCCTGTTGGTCTTGGACCGCATGGGCAAAGTCTATCAAATGCCGCGCGGATATCCAAAACGGTACTGCCGGCGTGACTTTTATCAAAGCCAAAAAACACGGCGTTTCCGGCCAGCAGAGCCGCTTCTGGGCCATCCTAAGCGCGAAACACGGGCCTTCTGATAGACATCTACCAACTACTGCCCCGCATTCATGCGTAGCACGTCCCTGATTCACTGGAAAGTGATCGGTTGAGAATGGTGATCGGATTTGTGATCAGTTCTAGGCATGTCTTGCGACTTCTCCTGATTCCTCAGGACAACAAAAAAGCACGACTCTCGTCGTGCTGATACCTTCTGATATGTCCTGATTTCGCCCTGAGCCCCGCTTGCAAGCTACCAGGCTGCTCTACCCCGCAGGATTATCATAGCCTAAGCTCATTAAGGCAGCAGCGTCCCGCCATTTCAATTGAGGCGGATCCTCACCATAAAAACACGCAACATAAGGCTGTTACAACCCGAACGGAAAGATTTGCCGCGGCCGGGTGTATACATAGTGAAGACCAAAAGCGACCACGGAGGAATACATGTACAAGAACAGAGCAGGTTTCAGGCTGGCAGCCATATTCGCAGTGGTATACCTTACCCCCTGGCGCGCCTTGGCCTGGGAGCCGTATGTGGCGGACCTGTACGGCCGCTATACCCTGAGCGTCAGCAGCAGCGGCGCTATAGCCGCCGGTGAAGAAGCTGTAACCGTGGCCAGAATCGGCAATAACGTGGTCCACGTAAAGCTCTCGCCCAAAGGCGAGGACTCTGTGAAGGCAGAACTGTCAGTATTCGCCGAGCAGGACGGGCCCGGCAGCGTCTTAAAGCTGATAGCCAGGCCGGTCATAGTCGGGGTGGTCGGGCAGCCCATGGAATGCGACCTGAACGATGGCGACGGGCGGCCGTGGCTTAAGTTCCGCTTCACGCCGCTGCTGAAGTCCGAAAACCATTCCGGCCCCCAGTTGGATGACGAAACGCTGGCGCTTACCGACGCCGTTTTCTCCGGCGCGCTGGACGTGAACGCCATGTACTGGGCCTGGCGCATCTCGGTGAAGAAAGACGCGCCATTCGAAAAGGTCGTTAAGTATTCCCGCGTCTGGGACATTCTCCCCGCCACCAGGGAGAAGTTCTGGCTCAAGACTGGCGAGCTGATAGACTCCGGCAAAACGCGCAAGCTTAATGCCGAAGAAAAACGCCGAATGAAAGCAGCAGAGAATAAGCTGGCGGAACTTACTGCAGACCAGCCCAGGTACGACCGCGCCCTCAAGCAGCACATAGCGGCTGTGGATAAGGTGTGGCAGGGGATACTCGCCACAGACGCCATGTACTGGGCCTGGCGCATAACGTCCGACAAGGAAGTAACTTACAATAGTCTGCACAAAAACTCCGACAACTGGGTTATGTCGCGGGCGGCGAGGGACCGTTTATTCAGCGCTATCAAGGCGATTCTGGATTCCGGCAAGGCCCGCCCGCTTACCCCCGTGGAGGAACAGGAATATCTGGACGCAACACAAAGAGCCAAATCAGCCGGCAAGTGAGCCCCGCGGGGTATGGTCAGCGGCGTTTGAATTATGCGACAATTCATGAGCAGCGGTGGATCGGAAAACTATGGTTGAAGCGGACCTGGAAGCGGTAAACAGCGTGCTGGGCGGCGACGGGGAGGCTTTCGAACACCTGGTCCGCCGCTACCAGCACGTGCTGTTCGACCTCGCCTTAAGCCTGCTCGGCAACGTGGAAGAGGCCGAGGACGCGGTGCAGTCCGCCTTCATCAAGATTTATTCCAGCTTGGCCGCTTTCGACCGCAAGCGCTCGTTCCTGAACTGGGCGTATACTATAACGCTCAACATCGCCAGGAACCGCCTGCGGCGGCGGCAGTTGATCTCCTTCATCCCGTTTCTTTCCGGCGGCAAGGACGACGGCGACAGCGAGTACAGCATAGAGCCGGAGGAGCGCGGGGCCTCGCCCGACCTGCAGCTTTCGGCCGGGATTCTCAGGAAAGACCTCGGGCAGGCGGTGGCAGAGCTGCCGCCCGACTTGAAAGCGGCCTTTGTGCTGTTCCATATCCACCGGCAACCGGCAAAGGAAATAGCGGAGATAATGGAGCTTACCCCCAATGCGGTGAGCATACGCCTGTTCAAGGCGCGCGAACGACTTATGAGGAACCTGGCTCCCAAATACCCGGAACAGTTCGCCGGCGGCGGACCAGTTTAAATTTATGGACGAAAAGAATCTGGAGAACGCTTTTAACCGTCTTTGCGCGGACACCGGCATAAAGAAAAGCCGCGACCTTTGGCCGCAGGTGCGACAGCGCACAGCCGCCGCCGGCGCCATCCGGCCCAGCCGCAGGGCCGCGTGGGTCCTGGCCGCCTCCGCCGCGGCCTTCGTGGTAATCCTCAGCATCCCCGGCGTTTCGCAGAGCATCATGACAAGGCTGGCCAGGCTATTTTCCAGCAATTACAGCGTCCGCGTGGGCGGCGCCGAATATAAAGGCGTGCTGGTTTCGGTGGAAGGCGAAACCCGCGAACTGCGGGCCGGCGACAGGTACGTGCAGGTGAAGGTAACTTCCGCCGGAGAGCGTGCGGTAAAAGTGGAGCTCCTGGTCTATTCGCGGGACCGGAAGCTGCTGGCCAAGCCCTCCTTAGTGAGCGTTACCGGTAAAGCCCTGGAAATAAAAATAAGCGGCGGTGACGGCGCTGAAGATTTCATGTTCCGCATGGTGCCCGCGGAAAAGCAGCCCGGGTCTTACTCCGCCTCAGTCTACCAGCTGCCGGACGCCGTTCTTAACGCCACCGACGCCATACAGAGGGAAACGCTGGACACCACGGCTATGTACTGGGCGTGGCGCATCTCCGTAATGCACGATGTCACTTACGAACAATTCGAGAAATACGCCTTCGCCTGGGACCTGCTGCCTGCCACAAGGGACCTTCTGCTGGAAAGGATACGCGCCCTGGTAGCCTCCGGCAAGGCCCGGAGGCTGGACCAGAGGGAAGAAAATATTTTAAAAGACACAGAAGCCAGGCTGGACGCCCTAATCACCAGTACGCCCAGGATGACCGCGGACTTTAAGCGGCGCATAACCGCGTCGGACGAAGCGCTGCGCCCCGTGGCGAAGATAGAGGCTATGTACTGGGCCTGGCGCATAGCGGAGAAAAAGGACGTCACCTACGAGGAACTCCTCAAGCTTTCAGCCAACTGGTTCAGCGCAGAAGAGACCAAGGCCGCCCTTTTCAGGAATATTAAAGCGATACTGGATTCCGGCAAAGCCCGCCCCCTTACCGCGCCAGAGCAGGCCCGCTACGAAAAAGCCCTCTTCAAAGCAAGGGAAGCCGGGAAACATAAATAGCCAGAAAAGGGGCCGCAGGCGCGGCTGATGAAACAAACGCAGTCTTAGGGCATCTGTCAGGAAATCAAGAACTCGCGCAAAAGTGATCGGCTAAAACCAGCAACCGGATAGCACCTGAAATAATGAAGAAGATTCCCTTTAATTGTATATGATTATTGTAATGCGAAAAATCGCACCACTATTTATCCTGCTTTCCTTAACATTTCTGCTCCTGGGCTCGGCATCGGTTAATGATGTTAAGGTATTTCCGGGCGCAGAAGGCTTCGGCATTTATACGCCTGCAGGCAGAGGCGGCCGAGTAATAAAAGTAACAACTCTCAATTCCGAAGGCCCGGGGTCATTGTGCGAAGCGCTGGCGGCCAAGGGCCCGCGCGTCATTGTATTTGAGGTCGGCGGCATTATCGACCTGAGAATGAAAAACATTATCCTGTCAGAACCCTTCATAACTATTGCGGGGCAAACAGCCCCTTCGCCCGGAATCACCCTTATCAGGGGCGGCCTGCGCATTACCGCGCATGATGTTCTGATACAGCATATCAGGTTCAGGCCAGGAGACGCCGGCCAGCCCAAGAAGAGCGGCTGGGAACCCGAGGTCACCACTTTTTCGGCATACAACGTAGTTATTGATCATTGCTCTTTTTCCTGGGGAGTTGATGAAAATCTTTCAGTCTCCGGCCCGGCCGGCGGCGAACCCGGCAGCGCATCGCGCGACATTACCCTCAGCAACAATATCATTGCGGAAGCGCTGCACGTCTCTTCGCACCGGAAGGGCCCTCATTCTATGGGCACACTTATCGGAGATAATTGCGCTGCTATTGCAATAATCGGAAACCTATACGCACATAATTACGACCGCAATCCCTCCTTTAAAAAGTCAACCAGCGGAATAATAGCGAACAACGTGGTCTATAATCCGCACTCATGGGCGTTTCGGATCAGCTGGACCCAGGATAATCCGCCCGCGGCAGCACAAAGACCGGCAGACTCCCGTGTCAGCGTTATCGGCAATTACATGCTGCATGGCAGGGACACAAAGCCTGAAGCGGGGCTGCTAAAGACGGATGTCCCCCTGTTCATGCGTAATAATATCGCGCTGAACAGGAGCGGCAAAACCATGCCCCAGACCGCAGGAACTGTAACATTACTGCATGATATGCCGGTATGGCCCAAGGATTTCACTCCCGCGTCGGCCGCAACTATTATCAAAAAGGTATTACAAGGCGCCGGCGCGAGACCCAAAGACCGTGACGCGGTAGACCTGCGGATAATAAAGGATTTCAAGCAACGGAAAGGGCGGATAATAAACAGCCAGAACGAGGTGGGAGGCTACCCTGAAACTGCCGCCACTACCCGCACACTTAAGGTTCCTACCAAGAATATAGACGAATGGCTGACCGGACTGGCGCGGGAACTGGAAAGTGAAAAATAACGACATAAAAAACTCATCAGCCTTGCCGAGAACGAATGGCGCTTACACCCCGCTAAGATGATAACTTTTTCGAGCATTCAGCCACTATTACAAACAGAAAGCCCCTCCCGGTTTGCCGGGAGGGGCTTTCCTGATTTATCAGCCCGCCGTTAAAAAGAACCGGGAATGCCGATAAGAGACTCGAACACAGGCGACTTGCGGCTCATATCGTAATTACCGTAATCATCATAATCGTCGTAATCACCGAAGTCTGGTTCCACATCCACGGCCGGGACGTAGGTCCCGTTCAGGAAGCCCAGTACGGGGGCCAGCTTGGTCACGTCCTCACCGCGGCAGCCGTCCGAAGGACATACGTTGGAAACCCGGCAGGAACCTTTCATCACATAGTCGTTCTCGCCGCGCACCAGGATACCCTCTATCAGGCCGGTAACGGCGTTGAACACCGCGCTGCCGGAGTTGCCGCCGTAAGTGTCCAGGTTCGCCACAAAATAACCGTTGGGCGCGATATTGCGCACCGTCGCGCCGCCGGCCACCTTGGTGGGCAGCCCGGCCGGGTGACCGATAACCACCAGCCCGTCGCCGTTCTTCAGCATAGCTGCGGTGTTGAATTTAAGCACTTCGTGGCCAGTTACCGGGCGGTCAAGCTTTATAAGCGCCCAATCCGCACCCGTGCCCACTTGTTCGCGCCCCATCAGTTTGGAACAGCCGTAAACTTCGGAAGCGGCAACGCTTTTAGGCATTACGCCGGCGGCCTTTACGCCGAAGCCGAAAACGAATTTGGTGTTCTGGCAGGAGGCGGCGTCTTTCACGCAATGGCCGGCCGTCATTATAACGTCAGGCGCTACCAGGGAACCGGAGCAGAACGCGCCGTTCACCTGATCGTAAAAGGGCTCTTCTGGGCAGAGCCTATACGCCGCGGCGTACGATGAGGTCCTGAGGGCGGCCACGCTGCCGGCGAGGGTAACATCCGAGGCCTTAAAAAGGCCGACGGTGGAATCAGCCAGCTTCAGCAGTTCCGGATTCGTCACCTGGTAAAGATCGAAACGGTCATCCTTGCCGTATATTACCTTGTCGCCCTGGGGAGCGGCAAAAGCCGGGGCAAAGATGCCCAGCGTAAAGGCCGCGAGAAAGGCGCAAACTATCGTTATTTTCTTCATTGATTAAACCTCCGGACCACGCTCCGCTTCACACCGCGATTCATTTCCAGAACCGCTATAGTTGTATATTAAGAAATCCGCCCGCGCCTGTCAATCAATATTCAGGAACTAAAATCTTCACCATTGTTTTTTTGTATTATTGATAACCACAAGAAATAAGAGTTTTCCAAATCCTTATGAAACGGCGGGAAAAGCGGATTAAGGAAGATTTCACAAAAACAGACTTGGTACGGATTACAATTGCCCCTATGACAGCAGCCGCTAAAATTTCTTACGCCCTGACAACGCTTTTGCTGCTGGCCCTCATCGTGTTCAAAATGGGACACGTGGCCCTGGCGGCTTTGTTCTCTTTCATGTTCATGGAAACCTTCTTCCGGGCCGCCAGATGGCGCATACGCGGCGCGGCGGCGCGCTGGGTAGCCGCGTTTTTATTCATCATGGGGACGGCCATCACCATAGTGGTGTTCCTGCGCTTTCTCAGGCAGACGCTGCTTACTTTACCCAGCATCATGGAAATAGCCCTGCCGCAGGTGATGCGCCTCGCGCAGGAATACGGCTTAGACCTGCCCTTCGCCAATTTCAACGACCTGCGCGAATTCGCAAACGATAAATTACTGGGCAATGCGCTGAGCATCACTCGGGCGAGCACCCTTTTTACGGTAGAAGTCTTTCATATGGTTATCGGCGTAGTGGCAGCCGTGATCTTCTTTATAGGCGGCAAGACCCCGAAATATGAGGCCAATCTTTTTGACGCCATCCGTAAAGAAACTAATATGCGCATGCGCAAATTTGTATACAGCTTTGAAAAAGTGTTCGGCGCACAGATCATCATAGCTTTCATAAATACCCTGCTTACGGCGCTGTTCCTTTACGTCACCGCTATCCCGCATCTGGCCTTCCTCACTACAATGACTTTCATCATAGGCATAATGCCCATAGTGGGCAATATTATAACCAACACGGTCATAGTAATAACCGCACTGGGCATCTCCCTCAACTTGGCGCTGCTCGCCCTGGCTTATCTGATCGTCATTCATACACTGGAACATTTCATGAACAGCAAAATAATGGGTTCGAGCGTTAACCTGCCTATGTGGCAGATGCTTATCGCCATCCTTATCGGCAACACAATAATGGGCATACCGGGAATTATGCTTGCCCCCGCCATCCTGCATTATATCAAGACCGAACTGCAGGGCATCCCCTGTACGCCCCCTCATGCCGCGCCGGCCGCCAGTACACCCTGACTATCCCGGGGCGCCTCCGCCCACGACATCGAGTATTTTCAGCGGGCGGGGGCCTGCAGGACACGGGCAAAATGGCCGAGGCTAAATCGGTCCGGCATGGCGTTCCGCCCCCTCTCCAGCGGGCCCGCAAAATAAATAACGCAACGGTACGGGCTAACAGCGCTAACCTGTAGTTTTCCGCGCGCCATCAGACAACTCGTTATACAGCCCCTGGCCGAGGCTCAAAGGAACCCGCCGGTACGGCGTACCAGCGGCGGCCTATCCACAGCGAAACATTAACAAGCCCTATCAGCACCGGCACTTCCACCAGCGGGCCTATCACAGCGGCAAACGCCGCACCGTGGCTTATACCAAAGGTAGCTATTGCCACGGCTATGGCCAATTCGAAATTGTTGGAAGCGGCCGTAAATGAGAGTGTAGCTGACTCCTGATAATTAGCTCCGAATTTCTTGCTCATATAGAAAGAAATGAAGAACATCAGAGTAAAGTAGACCAGGAGCGGTATCGCTATGCGTACGACGTCAAAAGGCACCTGCACGATATTTTCACCTTTTATGGAGAACATCACTATTATCGTGAACAACAAGGCCACGAGAGTCAGCGGACTTATAACAGGGAGGAACTTCGTCGAATACCATTCCCGGCCTTTGGCCGCTACCAAAGAAAACCGGGTTACTATCCCCGCCATAAAAGGTATTCCCAGGTAGATGAATACGCTTTTAGCTATCTCGCCCATGGTAATATTCACAACCGCGCCCTCAAGCCCCAACCAGCGCGGCACCAGCGTGACAAAGAAATAGGCGTAAACTGAAAAGAACAGTACCTGGAACACAGAATTAAAGGCAACCAGCCCTGCGCAGTATTCTCTGTCACCCTTAGCGAGATCATTCCAGACAATAACCATAGCGATACAGCGAGCGAGCCCTATCATTATCAACCCTACCATGTACTCCGGCTTGTCTCTAAGGAAGATTATGGCCAGGGCCGTCATCAGTACCGGCCCTACCAGCCAGTTCTGTATCAGTGACAGCATGAGAACTTTCTTGTTCGCAAAAACCCTGTGCATCTCCTCGTATTTAACCTTGGCCAGCGGCGGATACATCATAAGGATAAGGCCGATAGCTATCGGTATTGAAGTGGTCCCCACACTCGACGCGGCGTTGAACTTCGCCACGGCCGCGGGCCAGAGCCAGCCCGCCCCGACGCCGACTGCCATTGCCGCGAATATCCACAGCGTAAGGTAGCGGTCCAGAAAAGAAAGTTTCGCTATTACACTGTTCATTTCATATCCTCCAGTATTACGGGCAATTTTTCAACAAAACCCCTGATCTCATCACGCACGCGGCGGTAATGGGCCAGGGCCTCTTCCTCTGATCCGGCTGTTTGAGCCAGAAAAGGCGGGTCCTCAAAATTTTTATGCTGTTTTCGCGCCTTACCAAACCACACCGGGCAGCTTTCACGAGCTTTGTCGCAGACCGTTACCACCAGATCAAAAGCTATATCTTTTAATTCCGATGCGTGCTTTGAACGGTGCGCGGAAATATCCACTCCGGCTTCGGCCATCACCTTAATAGCGCGGGGGTTTACGCTGCCAGGTTTTGTTCCGGCTGAATAGGCCTCAATAACACCAGGATGCAGCTTTTTAGCCCACCCCTCGGCCATCTGGCTGCGGCAAGAATTACCAGTGCAAAGGAATAGGATCTTTTTCATGTCAGTGGCAGCCGCAGCCGCCGTCCTTGGGCATCCCTTTTATAATTATCCCGCCTGCTTTGTCGCAGTCCAGGGTGGCGGTCACAAGCTGCGCCGCGGCATCCTTGTGCACGTAAACCTTCAGGCCATCTTTGGCTATTTCTATGTCTTCCTTCTCGGGTTTGCCGGCTATGTCCATGGCCACGGTAGCGCCGCAGCAGCCGCCCTGCATAAAAATGCGCAGGCAGGAGCCTTTTTTCTCTTCGGCAAGTATCTCTTTGAGTTTCGCCACGGCGGCGTCTTTGATCTCCATTATTTTTTCCCTCCGGAAGTGTTATATTTTTTAGCCCAAACCGTAATGCTCGACGCCGCGCCGTCCAAAGCTTTGCCGGCTTTTTCCGTTATGGGGTCCGAGCAGGTGCCAGACGCCGAATAAAGCCTGTCCGAGAGCAGTTTTAACCCGGCAAAGCCAGCGGCCTTTATGGCGCACAGGTAAGCCTCGCGCACCAACGCGCCGGCTACGCAGCCGGCGTAAAGCCCGACGTGTTTCTTCAGCGCCGGCGGCAGGGCGCGGTTGAGCACGATGTCGCTTACTACTATAGCGCCGCCCGGCTTAAGCGCGCGAAAAGCCTCACGGAATACGGCCGGTTTATCCGGAGAAAGGTTAATCACGCAGTTGGAGATTATCAGGTCCGCCTCGGAGTTCTTTACCGGGAGCTTTTCTATAACGCCCTTGCGGAACTCCACATTTTTAAGGCCGGTGCGGCGCGTGAATTTTTCGGTATTCTTAGCGGCCAGTTTCAGCATTTCCGGAGTCATATCCACACCTATGGAAAGGCCTTTAGCTCCCACCTTCTCAGCGGCCAGGAACACGTCCTTGCCGGCGCCGCTGCCCAGGTCCACCACGGTCATGCCTTTCTTTAATTTTGAGAAGGCCACCGGGTCACCGCAGGAGAGGCCCATTTCCCCCTCCGCGCCCTTCTTAGAGGCCGGTCCGCCGCAGCAGGAAGAGCCAGGGCAACAGGAAGACGAGGTTCTGGCAACCTTGCCGTAAGCCCGCCGCACCAGCAGATGAGTAGCGGAATGTTTTTTAATAGTCATAAGATTTCTCCTTAATATCTGTTCAGCACTTGCAGCCTATCACACAAATGCCCTTTTTCCGCAAGCCCAGCCTTTTTTCAAGCCGGGCTATATCGGCGGCCACCACGGGGCAGCAGGGCTCCGGCTTTACCAGCCGCCGCACAAATTCCCCCAGCGGCCCGGCCGTAGCGGTAAGGGAATACATGGCCCAGCGGCCATTCTTCTCCTTCTTCACCAGCCCCGCGGCGCAAAGCGCGCCAAGGCTGCGGGAGATATTGTACTGGCTCTCTTTCGTCGCGTCCGTCAATTCGCAGACACACAGCGCCCTCCCGGAGTAAGCCAGCAGCGCGGCCACCCGCAGGCGTTTGGCCTCCGCCAGCGCCTTGAGCGCCTTCACAGATACTTTAATATCGCGGCAGGAGTCTTTCATATATGCAATCATACGCATATGATGCGCGGGTGTCAAGTCAGCCGAAGAAAAAGCTAAAAAGATAGCCGCCCGCCACAGCCGTCAGGAAGATCACCCCCACTATGGCCGCCACCAGCCGCTTGCGAAAGATCCCCGCCAGCATACTCATCTCGGGAATGGCCATGCCTGCGCCGCCTATGATAAGCGCTATCACCGCGCCTATGTCCATGCCTTTCTTGAGCAGAGCCACGCCTATGGGGATGGCCGTCTCAGCCCGTATATATAAAGGAACGCCGATAAGCGCCGCCACCGGGATGGCAAAAGGATTGCCCGCCCCCGCGTAACGCAGCACAAAATTCTGCGGCAGGTAGCCGTAGATGGCCGCTCCGATGCCCACGCCGATAAGCAGGTAAACAAGTACTCCCCGGAAATCTCCCCAGGCCTTGGCGAAAGAAAGCTTTACTTTGTCCCCGAACCTCTCCGGGACCGGCTGCTCTTCCTGCCCGCCTCCGCCGAGCAGCCGTATCCTCCTCACATAGGCCGCTCCGCCGAGCTTTTCAAGTACCAGGCCAAAAAGTATCGCCCC
>Ga0156425_1115_pt4 | contig 16438 bp, 12 predicted proteins | sample RifOxyA2_FD_108068 | JGI IMG/M metagenome (GOLD analysis project Ga0156425, IMG submission 108068) | Elusimicrobia bacterium RIFOXYA2_FULL_58_8
GCCGGAACGCCAGAATATCGTAATACCGGGCCAATGCTTCGGAATATTTCTCAAAACGGACCGGCTCGCCGGTAAGCACTACTTTGCCATAGATCTCCACCCACTCTTTTTCCTGCCCGGGCATTACCTCTGAAACTTTTTTACCGATAGTCGCTGCGGCAGAAAACCCGGTAAGGCGCTCAAAGGCCGGATTCATTGAAAGGAACCTGTAATCGGCCGGTTTCCCCTCTTCATCAAAAAGCATCTCGTGCAGCGCAAAACCGTCCAGCATGGAGTCGAACAGGGAGCGGTAGCGCCTTTCGCTGTCGCGCAGGCCGTCTTCCGCCGCTCGCTGCGTGGTAAGATCGCGCGCGAAAACAGAAACCCCCGCGACCTGGCCGCCGGCCAGGCGGACGGGGCAGTGGGAGATCTCAAAATATTTCCGGCCGGGACCGGCGCCGGAATAGGCGGACTCCACAAAGCTCTCACCGCCCAGAGCGCGGTCTATGTTCTTTTTAGCTAGCAGCCAGTCTTGCGGCGCCGTCTGATACTCGGCCAGGCTGTGCCCCGCCTCTATATCCACGCCATAGAGCGCCCGCATAACGCGCGCATGGGCGCTGTTAAAGTGGGTATAGCGGTATTCGCGGTCAAGGGAAAAGATAGGGAAGCCGGAACTTTCCATTACGGCGCTCATCGCCGCGGCCTCCCGCCTCAGGTTGCCCCGCAGGCGGAACAGCTCCACGTGGGTCCGCACTTTTTCCTGCAATTCGTCTTTCTGGAAAGGTTTGGAAATAAAATCAGCCGCCCCCAGCTGTAGCCCCTTAACCCGCCCTTCCGTTTCGGTAATGGCGCTTAAACAGATTATTGGTATTTCACCAGTTGCCGGTGCGGATTTAAGCCGCTTTATAACCTCAAACCCGTCCATGCCAGGCAGCATTATGTCCAGCAGGATCAGCTCCGGCGGCCTGGCCGCAACGGCGGCAAGCGCAAGTTCGCCGCTGGCAACCACGCGCACGGCATAGCCCTGTGCTTGGAAAACATCGTCAACCAGCCTGCCGATGGCCGGGTCGTCTTCCACCAGTAAAATATCACCCTGGTTCGTCATTTTCTGACCTCACACAGCAAATACCGCCGCGCATAAAGAAGGCGCGGGCGATTATTATCTGGAGGTTGATAAAACTGAAAAGCAGTGGTGCCGGATAAGCGAATATCCCTCTGATAATTATTATACAATAAACGGGTAACAGAGGAGCTTGCCGGAGCGGCACCGGATATTTTTCCCGTTTACGCCATTTTAAACTGCGCCATCCCGAATAAAGCCGCCGAAAGCCATATTTAACCTCCCCCCATATGACTAAAAGCCCTGAAGACCAGAAACCCGTGACACACCCAGCCTCCGTTGCGCGCAGGGCCGAGGATGAAGCCCTGCTGGAAACCATGGCGGAAGGTGTTTATCTTGTAAACAACTCCGGCAACGTGGTTTTTATTAACAAGGCGGCCAGGGAAATACTGGGCTATATCCCGGAAGACATAATGGGGAAAAACTCCCATAAGGTATTTCATCACACTAAAAAAGACGGCACGCCTTACCCCGTTGCCGCCTGCCCTATAGGCCAGGCCCTGAAAAACGGCGCCACCGTGCGCCTGCAGGACGAGATCTTCTGGACCAGCGACGGCCGGCCCCTGGCGGTAGACTGTACGGCGGCTCCCTTCAGGGAAAATGGCGCTATACGCGGGCTGGTGGTCTCCTTCCGCGACGTTACCGCGCGCCAGACGGCCCAGAACTCCCTGCGGCAGGCCAAAGAGGAAGCGGAGCATATTTTCCAGCTGGTTCCCAGCGCCATCTATACGGTGGACGCGCACAAGAACATAATGAACTGGAACAAGCGCGCAGAAGAGATAACCGGCTACACGGCGGCGGATGTTGTAGGCAAACCATGCGGAATTTTTGCCGGAATGCCCTGCCACAGCCACTGCGAGTTGCTTGATCCCGCGGTAAAAAAACCCATAAACTGCGCAGAATGCACCATACGCGCCAAGGATGGCCGCATCCTTACAATAGCCAAGAACTCCGACACTATAAAGAACGAAAAGGGCGAAGTGGTGGGGGGCATAGAAAGCTTTGAGGATATTACCGAGCGCCGCCTGAACGAGGAAAAGACCAAGCTGTTCTCCATAGCCGCGGAGCAAAGCCCCTCCAGCTTTGTCATAACCGACACCCTAGGGCAGATAGAGTACGTAAACCCCAAATTCTGCGAAATTACCGGCTACACCGCCAAAGAAACCATAGGGAAAAATCCCAGGATATTAAAGTCCGGGGAAACGCCTGCGGAAAAATACAAAGAGCTCTGGAACACCATAAACGCCGGCGGCACCTGGCGCGGCGAGTTTCACAATAAAAAAAAGAACGGGGAGTTTTTCTGGGAATCTGCGGCCATTGCCTGCATAAAGAACGAACGCGGCAGCATCCTTAAATTCCTGGCCATAAAAGAAGACATCACAGAACGCAAGCGGGCCGAAGAGCGCCTGGCCGAGAAAGAAGCCACCTTCCGCGCCATCACCTCCAGCGCGCAGGACGCCATACTTATGATGGACAATGCCGGCCAGGTCTCTTTCTGGAACCCGGCCGCGGAACGCATACTGGGCTGGACGGCCGAGGAAGCCCTTGGCAGGAATCTGCACACCTTTATAGTGCCGCAGCGTTTCCGCGAGGCGCACACCAAAGCTTTCCCGGCCTGGTGCTACACCGGAGAAGGGGCCGCCGTGGGAAAAACGCTGGAACTGGTGGCGCTGAAAAAAGACGGCACGGAAATAGCCGTAGAGCTGTCCCTCTCGGGAGTTAAACTGAAAGGCGCCTGGAACGCCGTAGGCATTATGCGCGACATTACCGCGCGCAAGGCCGCGGCCGACCAGCTGCGGGAAAGCGAGTGCCGCTATTCGGCCATCGCCAACAATGCGCCGGAAACCGTGTTAATACACAGAGATGGCCTGATATTGTTCGTAAACGATATCGGCATTAAAATCTCGGGTTACCGGCGCGAGGAACTGCTGGGCCGCACGATCTTCGACTTTATTACCGAAGCGTCCAAGAAAACCATTTATGCCGTACTGTCCAAAAGGACAGCAGGTTCCGTTCCGGGAGACTATGAAATAGAACTCCTCACAAAAAGCGGGAACCCGCTGAACATTATGGTAAAGAGCGCGCCCATAGCCTACGAAGGCGCCCCGGCCGTACTGGCCGTACTGGTGAACATCACCGCGCGCAAAGAAATAGAAGCCGCCCAGTTTAAGGCCAAAGAAGCGGCCGAAGCTGCAAACCGCGCCAAAAGCGACTTCCTGGCCAATATGAGCCACGAGATACGCACGCCCATGAATTCCATAATAGGCATGGCCGAAATACTGCTGGACAGCAACTTGGACGAAGACCAGAAACGCCACCTGCGCACCATAGAACACTCCGCCGACGCCCTGCTCTACATCATAAGCGACATCCTGGATATTTCCAAAATAGAGGCGGGCCTGCTTAAAATAGAAAAAGCGCCGTACGACCCGCGCGAAGTAACTGAAAGCGTGGCGGAGATGTTCGCCCAGCGCGCGGCCGCCAAGGGACTGGAACTGATCCTTAAAGTTTCCACGGATATGCCCCCCGCCATAATGGGCGATGGCAACCGGCTGCGGCAGATATTCATAAACCTGGTAGGCAACGCGTTCAAATTCACGCTGAAGGGCCAGATAAAGCTGAGCGCGGAATTCCTTAAAGGAAAAGCCGGCAACTGGCTGATGTTCTCGGTGGGAGACACCGGCATAGGCATCTCCGCCGGTAACCAGGCAAAACTTTTCCGGAAATTCTCGCAGGTGGACGATTCCAGCACCCGCAAGTACGGCGGCACGGGACTGGGCCTCACCATTTCAAAAGCACTGGTGGAAATGATGGGCGGGTCTATTTCCCTGGAAAGCGCGGAAGACAAGGGCTCCGTGTTCAGCTTCCGCCTGCCCTGCGAAGAGGCGCAGGCCGCGCAGCCCAGGCAGGCGGAGCATGTCTCCTTTACCGGCATGCGCGCGCTGCTGGTGGACGACAACACCGACAGCCTGGAAATACTGGCCCAGAACATGGCGGTCTGGGGTTTTACCACAGCCTCGGCCACTAACGCCCACGACGCGCTTGAAAAGCTGAAGAGCGCCGGCAAATTCGACCTGCTGGTAGTGGACCACCAGATGCCTGGCGGCGACGGGGAGCAGTTCATAGCCAAAGCGATGGCCGGCGGCGCCGGAGGAGCCAGGATCTTAATGCTCTCTTCCCAGGTGGAGAACATCCCGGAGAGCGTAAAGCCGGCCGTGGCGGCTTTCCTTGCAAAGCCAATTACCCGCTCTGGTCTTTTTAACGCGATCCTTAAAGTTTTCAGACCAACAGCCCCCGCCGCCGCGCCCGACGCGCCTGAACAAAAACAAGACCATTCGCATTTACGGATACTTGTAGTTGAAGATAACGCGGATAACCAGAACCTGGCCCGGCTTATGCTGGAAAAAGCCGGGTATACCCTGGAAATAGCGGCCAATGGCCGGGAAGCCCTGGAGAAATGCGCCGCGTTCAATTATGACTTGGTGTTAATGGACATCCAGATGCCGGAAATGGACGGCCATGAAGCCACTTTCCAGCTGCGCAAAACCGCGGAGTACAGAAAAATACCCATCATCGCCCTTACGGCGCACGGCCTGGACAGCGACATAAAGAAATCCCTATCCCTGGGCATGAACGCCCATATAACCAAACCGCTCAAGAAAAAGGTGCTTTACGAGGCGCTGGACAAATGGCTGGACACCCGGCACAAAGTGCTGGTGGTGGACGATAACCCCGACAATATAGCCCTGGTGGAACTGCACCTTAAAAGCGAGGCCGGGCTGCGGCTTTACCGGGCCGCTAACGGGGAGGAAGCGCTGAAGCTGCTGGAGCGGAATATTTTCTCCCTCGTGCTGATGGACATGGAAATGCCCGTAATGGACGGCCTGACCGCGGTAAAAAAACTCCGGGGCATGGACGGCGGCAAAACCACGCCCGTGCTGGCCTTCAGCGCCCACAATGACCCCGCAAAGACAAAAGAATGCCTGGACGCGGGCTGCACGGATTATCTTGTTAAACCGGTAAAAAAAGCGGACCTGCTGGCGAAGATCAATAAATTAATGCGGCCTGGGCCGTAGCCGCACGGAGCACAACGATATGACAAAAAAGAGTGCCGGCCAAAACAAAGGGCAAGGAGAAGCCGATAAATATTTCCGCCTGATAGCGGAAAATCTCACCGACATGATCTCCCTGCTGGACACCACGGGCCACAGGCTCTACTGCACTCCCAATTACAGCTTTTTGGGAGACCCGGAGAAACTGCGGGGCACAAATTCCTTCGACGACATCCATCCCGAGGACAGGGAACGGATAAAGAGCGTTTTTTTTGAGACTGTAAACACGGGGCACGGAAAAAGCACCCTGTACCGCCTTCTCTTGAAAGACGGCAAAATACGGCACATACAATCCCAGGGTATAGCCATAAAGGACCCGAACGGTAAAGTTGAAAAAGTAATAATAGTTTCGCGCGACGTGACCGAAGCCCGGGACGCGGCCGACAAGCAAAGAGGCCTTGAACTACAGCTGTTCCAGGCCGACAAACTTAACTCCCTGGGCAAGACCATCTCCGGGGTGGCGCACGAACTCAACAACCCCCTTACCGGCATAATGGGCTTCTGCCAGCTGCTACTGCGCGACGAAGCTATACAGGAGAATTCCCGCCACCGCGAGGATATAAACACCATCTTCCTGGAAGCAGAACGCTGCCAGAAGATAGTGCGCAACCTTACAACTTTTGCGCGCAAGCACAAGCCGGAAAAAACATTCATAGGACTTAACGGTCTGCTGGAAGATTCCTTGCGCCTGCAGGAGCACCAGCTGCAACTGCATAACATTACCGTAACCAGGGAACTGGAGCCCGGACTGCCCAAAACGATGGCCGACTTCCACCAGCTGCAGCAGGTGTTCATGAACTTAATAGGAAACGCTCAGGACGCGCTGGCGCAACACGCCGGGGAAAAGCGCCTGTCCATAAAAACCAGAAAGATCGGCGGCTTTATACGCGTTGAGCTGGCGGACAACGGCCCCGGGATTCCCGAAGGCTGCCTTGAAAACATTTTCGAACCGTTCTTCACCACCAAAGAGCCCGGCAAAGGCACCGGGCTGGGACTGTCCATCTCCTTCGGCATAATAGCCGGGCACGGCGGCCGGATCTGGGCCGACACCCCCCCGGGCGGCGGGGCGCGGTTTTCCGTGGAACTGCCACTAGTGGAGGCGAACGGAGTTGAGGACAGAACAGGCAACGGCACCGGGCCCCTGCTATTAAAAGGACAGCGCGTGCTTATAATAGACGACGAACAGTGCGTGATGGACGTGACGGTAAGGATGCTGCGCCTTATAGACCTGCGCCCCGACACGGCGCGCGACTCCGAGACCGCGAAGAAAAAACTGGAGGCCGGGGACTACGACGCGGTATTGTGCGACTACCGCCTGCCCGGCCAGAACGGCCTTGAACTGTTTAAATGGGCCTCCGGCCTGAAACCGGAATTCATAAAACGCTGGATCTTTATAACAGGGTCAAGCGGGGGCGAAGAGTTGTCGAAAACCGGCTGTCCCGTGCTGGCAAAACCGTTCAGTTTTGAAGCTTTGCAGGAAGCGTTAGGCATTGTACTGCGAAAATAAAAACCCTATTTTGCCTGAACGGCCACCGGCAGCGTAAATTCCACCACGGCGCCGGACGGCCGCCTGTTGCGGATGGAAAGCCGCCCGCCATGCTTCTCCACTATCTCCTTCGAGCTGAAAAGGCCGAGCCCGGTGCCGCCCTCTTCCTTGCGGGTGGTGCTGAAAGCGGCTATGCCGCGCGCAAGCACATCCGGCGCGAACCCCGGGCCGTCGTCTTCTACGAAAACCCGCACAACTTGCCCCTCCCTGGCCGCCGAAAGCGTTATGACCATGCCCGGAGTTAAAAAGGAAAGCGCGTTACCGATAGCGTTTATAAACACGCGCTGTATATGCGGTGTGCTCATCTTCACCTCCGGCAGCCCCTCTTCCACCCGCACGATCATTTTTACGCCCTTGCCGGTGGCCTGTCTTGCGAACAAGGCGACGGCATTTTCCATGGGAATCCTTAATGATTCCGTGTGAAATTCATAGCGGGCCCCCTTTATAAGGGATAGCGCGCCCGTTATTATGCTCTTGGCCATCTTTGCAGCCTGCTCCACGCGCCGGGCGTCCTTGGGGTCGGGAGTTTCCTCTTTTGCCATAAGCTCGGCCGAAATCAATATTATGGTCACCACATTGCCGATATCGTGCAGGAGGCTGGCGGTCATGCGCCCCACCTCCACCACAGAAGCGTCCAGCTGGGCCTTAGAATCCTTCTCCGAGGCGGCGGCCATAAGCTTTTCAACCTGGAAACGCTTGAACGACATTTCCGTTTCCAGCCGGCGCCTTACCAGGGCGGCGCGGTAAGTAACGAAAACCGAAAATAGAAAAACCGCCGATTTAACAAAAAAAGCCAGCATCTCCGCGGTTTCCGCACGGGCCGCCTCAAACGACAGCCACCCCAGAGTAAGCACGCACAAGGCCGTTGTAACGGCCACCTCGGGCAGGCGGCCGGTAAGCGCGGCCGTAAAAATGGGCAGCAGGAACAATACCCAGAAATATGAAAGGTGTCCGCCGGATTTAACCAGTATGGCGGAAATAATGGCTATATTGGCCAAAAGCATGGCGTCCACCAGCCACAGGCTTACGCGGTTCCGTTCGGAAAAAAAACGGTTAAACGCGAAGTTGGCCGCCAAAAGCGACATGAACAGGTACAGCACTTCGGGATAGGAAATTAACGGGTTCTGCCGGTAAAAATACGCCAGCGCCACCATGAATACGGAAAAAAGCACCTCGTAATTGCTTTTAGAGAAATCCGCGGTCTCGCCGCGGTTGCCGAATTTATCCAGAAGGCCCATACGCACACTATAGCATTTAGGTTTTTTGGCAAAACACCGCGCCGGCGGGCACGAACCCCCGCCCACCGCAGAAGGCAGCCGGACGGCCGCTAATCGGCGTCGCGGCCATCCGACACATTATGCAGCAGCGCAAAAAGGCCGCCGCTGAAGAGAAGGATTGAAACCAGCACAACGGCAAAGAACCCCAGGTGGGAAGGTTTCTCCATGGCTTCCAGGTAGACGCGCGCCTGGTACACAAGCCCTATAAACCCAAGGAGAGCGCAGGCCAGGGGAATAATTTTGGAGTGGGGCGCGGCCGGCGCGGCGCGCCGGGCGGGAACCTGCAGCGGGCGCTCTACGGGCGCGATATTTTCGGCGTCGGGACCGCCGGTAAGACCCAGCATCTTTTTTGCCAGGACCAGTTCGCGGGGGTCCAGCCACACACCGCCGCAGTCGGAACACTTGTCCACCAGCAGCAGCGGGTTAACAAGCCCCCCGGACCACATTTTTTTGCTGCAGCGCGGGCAGTCGCGCTCTGCGGGCTTGGGCATTATAAGGTCGAAATCGGCGGAAACCTGGCCCTGGGATTGTTTAAGCAGGGCTTCCAGTTCTCCTTTATCGAACCAGATGCCTCCGCAGCCGGGGCAACGGTCCAGTGCCATATCCCCAAGTGCTTTACTCTCTACCAGGGTTTCGGAAGGGCATTTTGGGCAGTGGTTCATATAGTGATAACACCTCGGGCTTTTATTTAAAAATTAACGCATCCCCGGTATTGATTTTAACATAAAAACGCCGGGAGCGGCCCGGCTGGCCCCCCTCACATAGGCCTTTGGGCCCTCCCCAAATAAGCGGCGGCCGTTATAATATAACCAACATACGTAAGAGTTGCGCGCCGGAGAGACTGTTATAAAAACGACACTTGCCTTTCTCACCATGTTCCTGCTGGCGGCGGCCAACCTCAGCGCCCAGCTGAATGTCTACCACCTAGACGTGGGCCAGGGTGACGCCACCTACATAGAACTGCCGAACGGCCGCAACGTACTGATAGACGGCGGCCCCTCCGGCGCCAGGGTGCACAAATTCCTGAAGGAAAAAGGCGTCACCGCCATAGATTATGTGGTGCTTACCCACCCGCACAGCGACCATTACCGCGGCCTTAAGAAAGTCTTCGCGAATTACCAGGTAAAGAATTTCTACGATTCCCGCGCCGAGAACCTGCACGCCAAGGGCGACAACACCCTGCGCGAACTGGCCGCGGCCGAACCCGGCTGCCAGACGCATTACCCGGCAACCGCCACCAACCTCAACTGGGATTCCCACGTAACCGTGAAGGTGCTCCACACCTGCGAAGAGGCGGTGCAGCTCAAGAACAACGACGACGTGAACAACTGCTCCCTAGTCCTGCGCCTGTATTACAATGGCACCGGCCTGCTGTTCACCGGAGACGCCGAAGCCGTGATAGAGAACGCCATGACGCGCGTCTACAAGTCCGGCCTTAAGTCCTACGCCCTTAAGGTCGGCCATCACGGCTCGCGCTATTCTTCCACCGACAAGTTCCTGGCGCGCGTGCAACCCAAGGTAGCCATAATCTCCGTAGGGGTGAACAATATCTACGGCCATCCCCACTCCGAAGCGCTGGACCGCATACGCAAAGCCGGCGCCCAGATATATTTCACGCTGGGCAAAACCCATTCGCTGACAATCCCCGCCCCCAGAAAAGGCGTGCAGCCGCTGCCGGAGCTGCGTCCCTACACCCCCGGCGAAGTACGCCTGCCCCAGGTTGAAGAAGTGGTCTACACCCCCCCGGTGCAGGCCCCGCAAAGCGTTAACACGGCCCTGGAACAGTTGATCAGCTACGAGCAGGCCCGCTAACCCCGCCCAGACATAAACCCCCCGCGGGAATTTACGCCGGACAAACTACACATATTCCAAAAGTCTCCAATTTCGCCAAAAAAGGCGCCTGACGTTTTTTTGTCAGCGCCAGCCACAAGGCGAACGAATAGACCCGGCTGCGGGCAGATGTTTTTAGCTGTGATTTAGCAGGCCAGTCTCAGGGCGGGGGCGGGGCCAGACGCAAAGACAGCAATTCCGGGCGGACTGCGCCCAAACCGGCAGATAAAAGAACTCTTCAAGATGATTTAAATCGCCGCACGCCCTCTCCCCGAATAAAAAGCCCCGCGAAAACCCGCGGGACTTCTCAGATGCAGCATCATTTCTTCAACGGTACTTTTTTCGTATCTCCCGCATTTGGGAACGAATAGTATTACGATCCTCTTCGGTCTTGGCAGAACGCATATTTTCCATGAGCGGCGCCAACTCTTCCCGCATCTTGCTGTTCTTGGCCGCCCGCTCGGCCCGGGCCACCTTTTGTTCCGGGGTAAGCTTCGCCTCCTCCTCCGCTGCGTACTTGACCTGGAGGTCCTGTATTTTCGCGCGGAATATTTCCCTTTCCTCGTCGGTTTTTGCCTCAGCCATGGATTGCTCAAGCTGAGATATTTCCAGCCGGAAAGGGTTCTTTTTGAGCCGCCCTTCCATATTCCTGCGCTGTTCTTTTTTCCCAGCCGGAATCACCCCTTTTACGGGGCGGGCGGGCCGATACTGCGCCCTGGCCGACTTAATTTTAGCCTGGACGGCATCGCGCTCTTCCTGGGTTTTGGCGTTCCGCCTTTCCTCCGCAAAGCCCCTCATCATCTGCCGATAAGGATCCTGCCGCGCCACACCTCCCTTATCCGCTTCTTTATATGGATCGCCGGAAGTGTCCTGCGCGAAAGCGGTTGCCACTGACATAAGCGCCAAGGCGCCAGCGACAATAGTTATCTTGTTGATCTTGATGTTAAACATATCCTCTCCTTGAAAGTGCGCACATCCCCGCTTAGCTAGCTGGCGACAAAGTCCGCCGAACACTAAAAGTCCCACTCTTAACCTATATTGTAGCGCATCCGGGAGATATTTCAAGGGGACCACCCCGGGCATTTCCCCGGAGACACTTTGTCAAGGTATCGGCCAATGCAGACATCTCCTGGGGCGGCACATTCCCCGCTCCTAATACTACCGCCGCCATTGACTTTCCGCTGGCGTATGGTATAATACCCTTAATAATTAAGGGTATTATACATGACAAACAGCCGCCACAACCATAAAGGGACATTTGAGCACCTCTATAAAATCGCTGAGGGGCAAAGTGGTTATTTTACAACCAAACAGGCTGAAGCGGCCGGTTTTAGTCAAAAAAATCATGGCTACCATGTTCGAACGGGCAACTGGATAAGGGAACAACGTGGAATCTATCGCCTGGCCAAGTTTCCACCAGCGGAACGGCCGGATCTCATGTTTTGGTGGCTGTGGTCACGCAATCGCAACGATGTACCGCAGGGCATTTATTCGCACGAAACAGCGCTGAGTCTTTATGATCTTTCGGATATCAATCCGGCCAGGCTGCATATGACGGTACCGCGCTCTTTTCAACGAAGAAGCGATCGATCTAAAATCCCGGTCCTTCACCGGGGCAACGTACACAAAGACGATATTGAGATCAGATTCGGCGTTAAGGTAACCAAGGCGCTAAAAACCATCGCAGATCTTCTGACAGCCCGCACGGTCGAGATGGATCACATGCAGCAAGCGGTGAAACAAGCGTTCCAGCGCGGGCTCATTACCCGCGCAGAACTGAAACAAGCCAAACGGATTTCACCCGCCATCAAGAAAGAAATAGAGCAACTCAGGGGAGACCAATAATGGACAAGCTGAAGAAGTATGACACCCCGACAGCGTTTCGCCGCGCTCTCGAAGACCGGCTCAAGCAAAAAGCAAAAGATGAGAAATTAGATCTTCAGCGCCTCCTGAGAGGAGTAGCTTTCGACCGCCTGCTGGCCCGCCTGTTCGCCCGAAAGGACGCGGCATGGATTCTTAAGGGCGGCTATGCCCTGGAATTGAGGATGAAGGAAGCCCGCGCAACCAAGGACATAGATTTAGCTCTTCGGCATTCCTTGGGCACGGAGAAAGACCAGCCTCTTAAAGTGATGATCCTTGAGGCGCTCGCAAAAGCTGCGGGCCAGGATTTGGGCGATTTCTTTTCGTTCAATATCGGCGAAGCAATGCTGGACCTGGATGCGGCACCTTATGGCGGAGCCCGCTTCCCTGTAGAAACCCGCCTGGACGGCCGGAGTTTTGTGCGATTCCACATAGATGTCGGAGCTGGCGACGTGGTGCTTGCGCCGTTTGATGTGACGCAGGCCCATGACTGGCTGAAATTCGCCGGAATACCCGGCGCGGAGTTTCCCACTATTTCGCAGGAGCAGCACTTCGCCGAAAAGCTGCACTCCTACACTTTACAGCGCCTGATGCCGAACTCTCGCGCGAGGGACCTTATAGACATGCTTCTGTTGATCGGCTCCGGCAAGATGGATCGCACCAAAGTCCGCCAGGCACTGAGCGCCACCTTTAAGCGCCGAAAGACGCACCCCTTGCCGGAGTTCCTCGACAAGCCGCCCGTTGCCTGGAAAGGCCCCTTCGGGGCATTGGCCGGCACGTGCGGCCTGTCAGAGGACTTAGATGAGGCGTTTAAAGTTTTAAACGCCTACTATTCAACGTTGCCAGCAGAATAGAACTCCCCCTCACCCCAAAGATACATCCCCCTCAAAGGGGCCCCTATAGGCTGTAATACCGGCATTTGCTTCTGGATGGACACCCATATGGACACCAACGCCTAAAACAGACACCTGCCTTAAAATGAAAACGACGACAATTTTTTAAGGATTGTCGTCGAGAAACTAAAGACCTGGCAGAAGTGTTAACGCTTTTTCAAAAGGATATAGACCGGGCGGATCTTCTTGTCGCGCATTGCATGAATTATGACGAGAATGTTCTCGGTGCGGAATTTCTACGTTGCGGGATGAAAAACCCCTTCCCGGCCAAGAGGAAGCTCTGCACTATGCAAAGCACAGTTGATTTCTGCGCCATACCAGGGAAGGATGGTTATAAGTGGCCTCAACTTTCAGAACTACACCGTAAATTATTCCACACCGATTTCCCCCGCGCCCACACCGCCGGCGCAGATACAGCTGCCGTCGCAAAATGCTTCTGGGAATTGAACCGCCTGGGGATTCTTAAGGCATAAATACCCCCATCAATAACCTTTGCCACTTGACGAGGAAACTTTGACCTGATATACTGGTTGTAAGAATTTATTAACAATTGTTAATACTTTCTAACAATATGACACAAAAGCTATCCGCGCTCTCCCTGCTTAGTCAAAAGTCACCGGCGATAATCCTGCGCTTCCTTTGGAAGAGCCGCGCCGAATGGAGCGGCAGGGAAATAGCCAGGCAAACAGGCTTAAGCGCCCCAGCCTGCCATGAGGCGCTAAAGCAGCTTGATGCCAGGGGCCTTGCGCTTTTCAGACGCGTCTCCAATGTCCATCTTTATAAGATAAATTCAGACAATTACCTGGTTAAGAATGTTTTTGCCCCTTTATTCCAAACCGAGGACGAACTGCCTGGGCAGGTCCTGAAAACTATCAACAAATTTTTAACCGACTACCCGGAAAACAAGAAGATCTTTTCTGCTGCTATCTTCGGCAGTATGGCCACAGGGCATGAACGCCTTAATAGCGACCTCGACTTGCTTATAGTCACCCATGACGCCGCAAGCGCAAAGGACCTCGAAGATCGCATACAGGATCTTCGGACGCTGATTTACAAGCAATTCAGTATCCCCCTTTCGCCCTACATTCAGCCGCTGGCCGAAATTAAGGCCAAGCATAAGCAGAAGTTGCCCTTGATCATTAAAATATTAAAAGAAGGCCAAGGCATATACGGCAAAGACCTTAAGGAGCTTTTAGAATGACACCCAAACAACATAAGACTCGTGATGTTTCCAGAGATCACTACACCACTTACCGCAAAAAGGCCAAAGAATTCCTAAACTCTATGGAAGCTTCTTTGCGCGTCAGGGAATGGAACGCGGCCGGGCTTAATGCCGTGCATTGCGCCATTTCTTCGGCAGACGCGCTGCTGGTATATCATGCGGGTATCCGCTCAGCCGGGGATTCGCATCACGATATTTCTTTTCTGCTGGTACAACATGTCAAAGATGCCGACACCGCCCCAAAAGCAAAAACCCTTTCAAAGATAATCGATTACAAATACCTCGCGGCCTACGAAGACCGGGAAATAATCGAATCCGAAGCTTTGGAGCTGGCGAAGATCACCCGAAGATTCTTTGATTGGATGGAGTCCCTGCTGTCCTGATACTGGCCGCACCGAAACTCGCCCTTCCCAACACCATACCCCCCCGCCCCCCCAAAGGGGCACCGATAGGCTGTAATACCGGCATTTGCTTCTGGATGGACACCTATATGGACACCAATGCCTAAAACTAACACCCGCCCCAAAATGAAAAAGACGACAATCTTATGAGGATTGTCGTCGAGAAACCACTTTTAAAAAACTGGAGCGGGCGATGGGAATCGAACCCACATCTCAACCTTGGCAAGGTCGCGTTCTACCACTGAACCACGCCCGCTTGATGCCGTTGCCTTAAACTTCAAGGCTCGCAATATTCTACCAAAAAAATAACCCAACTGAAACTTTTTACCCCTTTTTACATCTCATTAGTGAAGCCGAAAAAGATGAGGAGCAAAACAATGATCCTGATAGCTTTATTTTTATCCCTGTTTACGGCGGCAACCGCGGCCGCGCAGGAAAACACCCCCCTTACCCTTTCCCATGCGGTGGAACTAGGCTTAAAGTCCGACAATATAGTGAAAACCGAAGCGGCCCGCGTAAGCGGCGCGCGGGCGGGGCTCGGGCAGGCGAAACTATCCAGGCTGGGCGGGTTAAAACTCAAAGGCATGTACACGGACGGCACCGACCCCGTTTACGCCTTTGCCACGGCCATGAAACAGGGAACCTTCACCATGGCTTCCATGGCAACCATAAATAACCCAAACCCCGCCCGCAATTATATGGCCGGCATAGAGGCCGGGGTACCGCTTTTTACCGGCTTTGCGGCCTCCAACGCCGTAAAAATGGGAAATTTAGGCGTTGAGGCCGCGCAGTATGACTACGAAAGGGCAAAAGCCGGCATAACCTTCAAAATCACCTGGCAATGGCTCACGGTACTGCTGCGCGCCAAACTTGCCGCCCTGGCCGCCACCACCGTTAAAGAGGCGGAAACTGAATTAAAAACCGCGCAGATGCTTAAAGATAAAGGCATGGTGCTGGGTTCGGATTATTACGGCGCCGAGGCCATACTCTCCACCCTGCGCGGCTACAGCCTGAACTGGCAAAAAGCCCTGGAACTGGAAAAAGAAAAACTGCGAATAACACTGGACATACAGACGGCCGCGGGAGCCACCCCCGCGGGCACCCTGGGCGCGCCTTACTACCCCGCACAAGCCCGCCCCTCCGCGGCAAGGCGCGACATTAAAGCGCTTGAAAAAATAACGGAGATTGCAAAGACCGCGCAGGCGATGCGGGCAAATGCCCTACTGCCGGCAGTCGAGGCCTTTGGCAGTTGGGAAACCAATTCCGAAAGCCTGTCCGCTTTCCGGGACAACCGCATGCTGGGCATACGCCTAACCATGCCCTTAGGCGACCCTGCGTATTTCGCCAGAAAAGACGCCGCCAAAGCCGAAGCCGCCATGGCGCAAAGCCGCCTGGACGAAGCGCGCCGGCAAGCCTCCCTTGAAGCCGCCGAAGCCGCCAACAATTACAGCTCGGCCCAGGAAAGCCTGCCGGTAGCCAAAGAAACCCTGCAAAAAGCGCGCCAGTCACTGGAACTGTTCCGCCCACTCTACCGCCAGGGCCGCCAGAGCGTACTGGAAGTACTGCGCGCCCAGGCCGCCGTACTCCAGGCCGAAGCCGCGTATTACGAAACCCTTTATAAAATACATCTTTATCACGCGCAGTCCCTGCTGGCATCCGAAACCCTGGACGCCGCCGCAATACAGGAAATGTCGGGGCAGCTGGGCAGAGAGGAAAATAATTAGAGTCAGCCTGTAAACCCAAGAGGCCTGGCAAGGGTATGGGGTTGGCAGGCCCTCACGGAGCCCGACGCTTGCGTAAGCGCGGAGGGCGAGTGGGGAGGGGCGCGCACGGTGTGCGCGACCCCGTGCCTGACAAGCCCATACCCTTGCCAGGCCAAACCAAACAGCAGACAGCCAGCAACCCAGTTTTAAGTTAAGGCACAGGAGCAAGACAATGAACAACGAAACACACCACAAATACGGCATGGCCGGGCGCATGGCGGGAGCTTTCATAAACTCGCGCCTTACGCCTATCCTTATAATAACGTTCATATTACTGGGCGTCTTCTCCACCCTCAAGCTCCCCCGCGAAGAAGAACCCCAGATCAACGTCCCCATGTTCGACATAATGGTGCCCTTCTACGGCGCCGCCCCCAAAGAAATAGAAAAGCACCTCGTAGAAGTAGGCGAGCGCAAGCTCTGGGAAATACCCGGCGT
>Ga0156425_1144_pt3 | contig 16069 bp, 16 predicted proteins | sample RifOxyA2_FD_108068 | JGI IMG/M metagenome (GOLD analysis project Ga0156425, IMG submission 108068) | Elusimicrobia bacterium RIFOXYA2_FULL_58_8
CCTGCTGCCGGCCGCAGCGGCTGGTATTCTTATCCTGACCTCCGCCGCCAACGTAACCCGGCGCAGCACCGACCTGAAGCTTTACGAAGATTCCGCGGCGCGCTCCACGTCAAAACCGATGCGCTACAACCTGGCCCGCGAATACTTTTTACTGGGCAGGGTGGCGGAGAGCCGCGCGCTGCTTGAAAATATTTCCGCGGCCGAACCGGCGAACCCGCTTTATCTCAACGGCCTGGCCCTGGCCCGCTGGCGGACGGGCGACGCCGCCGGAGCGCTGGCGGCAATAGAATCGGCGCTGGCGCAAAAACCGGACGACGCTGAAACCCTGTTCAATAAATATTCCATCCTGGCGGGCACCGGAGAAAAAAAAGCGGCGGCGGCCGTGCTGGACCGGCTCCTGTCAGGGAACCGGCCGCACATACCCGCCCTGCTCGCCGCCGCGCGCGCCGCGCTGGCCGCCGGGCGCAGGCCGGAGGCGGCCGCTTTCTTCGCGCGGGCGCTGGCGGCCAACCCCTACGAGACCGAAGCCCTCAATGATTACGGGATACTGCAGGCGCAGGCCGGCAACTACGGCGAAGCGGAACTTCTCTTCAGGCGCGCGCTTAAAGTTTCCCCCGCTTTCGAAAGCGCCCGCCTGAACCTGGCGCGCCTGGAAAAACTGGGGCAGCCGCGGTAAAAGCATCGCAAAACGCAGCAGGCCCGATTGATCCCGCACGAGCTCCGCTACCAGTCGACCGGTTTATAATCCTTCAGGAATTTACCCCAGACATGCACGCCGGTGTTGAAACCGGAGATGATGGGGTCCGTGATGCGCGCCGCGCCGTCCACTATATCCAGCGGCGGATGGAAGCGGTGTTCCTTGACTTTGCGCGCGGCTATCTGCGCCGGGTCCTCGTCCGTCACCCAGCCCGTGTCCACAGCGTTCATATGGATACCGTCCGCCTGGTAGTCCGCCGCCGACGTGCGCGTCATCATATTAAGCGCGGCCTTGGCCATATTGGTATGCGGATGGCGCGTGGTCTTGAACTTCCTGTAGAACTGCCCTTCCACCGCGGAAACGTTTACGATGTGCTTGTCGCGCTCCGGCGTGCGGAGCATTAGCGGCTTAAGCCGCGCGTTCAGGAGGAAGGGGGCTATGGCGTTGACAAGCTGCACCTCCAGCAGCTCCACGGCGGGGACTTCAGCCATCAGCATCCGCCAGGAATTGCGTTCGCGCAGGTCCACCTGCTGCAGGTCCTGGTCCAGCTTCCCTTCCGGGAACAGGGCCTGCTGGGCCGCCAGTTCTTCCGGCAGCAGTGGGACCTGCGACAGTGCGGCCGCATGGGTGAGCCCGGGGACCGGTGAAACGCCCAGGACGCGTGCCGAGGCCAGAGCGTTCCCGCCCGGAGCGCCTTCGGGAAGGATGTGGTAGCCGCGCAGGCCTTCGTATGCGCCCAGCAGTTTGCGAGCTTCTTCAGGCATATCGCGCAGCGGTCCCCGCTCGCGCCCCATCATATGCGCGTAAAAATCCGGCGGGCGCCGCACGGTCTGGCAGGCGTTATTGATGATGAAATCCAGCCGCTGCCGCGTGCCGAGCAGGTGCCCGCAGAACGCCTCCACGCTGGGCGTATGGCGCAGGTCCAGCCCGAAAATTTCCAGCCGGCCGCCCCAGTCACCGAAATCGGGCTCCGCCGCGTAGCGTGCCGCCGAGTCGCGCGGGAACCGCGTGGTAACTATCAGCTGCGCCCCGGCGCGGAGCAGCTTTATGCCCGCCTGGTAGCCTATCTTCACGCGCCCGCCGGTAAGCAGCGCAACGCGCCCGCGCAGGTCGGCGGTCTCGGCGCGCTTGCGGAAATTAACTTCAGCGCAGGGCGGGCAGAGCTGGTCGTAAAAATCATGCAGCTGCGAGTAATTCTTTTTGCAGATATAACAGTTCTGCTCCTCGTGGATTTCGCGGAATTCCGGATCGCCGGTTATCTCCTTCTGCTCGAAGCCGGCCGGCGGATGCGCGTTGGGGGTAGTGAAAACGGTCTGCCGGCGAAGCCTGCGTATTCCGGTCTGGTTAAGCGCGCTTTCAGCGCGCTCCGTTTTCGCGGCTTTGCGCCGGCGTCCGTACTCTTTCACTAACCGCCGCCGCGCGCGGGAATCGGGACGGGAAACCTGCCCCGCGGCCTTAAGCAGACGCAGCTGTTCTGCCTCGGAAACCCCGGCCAGCAACTCGCGATTGCCGGCCACGGCCTCCAGCAGCTCGGCGGCGGCCCGCAGCCGCTCCGCCAGGTCTTCCGGATGTGATTTATGTTCGGTCATCTTTATTTTGCCTGTGCCACAAAAAACGATTATTTAAACCGCAACTTTGACCACTATTTTCATAACGGCCGCGGGAACTTTGCAGGCAAGCCTGGGGGCATGGGCATCTTCGGGGTAAAGGATGGCCAGCTCTCCCTGGCGCAGCGTCACCGGGGCCCACCCGCCGTCCGCTACCAGGCCAAAGCAGATGTCCTGCCTGGGGTCGTAATCCTCTGTCACCCGCATTTTTGCGAGCGGCGCGCAGCCTATGTTTTCAAGGCCCTGCGCCACGTACTGAACATCTATATACTTTCGGTGGACTTCAAATTTTGGAGACAGCAGGGCGGCGGTGGTATAACGCTGCACAAGCGCAAAAACGCTGTCGCCCTCTATTTCGCACCGGCCGTCCGGCAGCGCAGGCGCCTCCGGCCGGAGCAGAAAATCCAGCGCTTTTTTGATTCCGGGCGGCAGCGAAGCCAGCAGGCAGATATCCTTAAGGTTCCCGGAGATCATTTTAACCCGGCCTGCGCGGCGCGGCGGCGTACGGTTTCAAGCCGCTCCATATCGCCGATGTCGCACCAGAACGGGGACCTGTCCTCAAAACCTTTTATTTTTTTACCGGCGGCGGCCAGGCGCAGATAGACGCCTGTAAGGGAAAACACGCCGGTTTCCGTAATTTCAGAAAAGATACCCGGTGAGATAACCTGTATGCCGCTGAACGCAAAAGGGGTCAGCCCCGGCATATCCGTTTCCCCCGCCCGCCCGCGCAGACGCATGGCCGCGTCAAAGAGCAAATGCCGCTTGGACGGCCTGGCGCGCACGGCAAGGGTTGCCAGCGCGCCTGACCCGAGGTGCGCCGCGTAAAGACCCCGCAGGTCCATTTCAGAATAGACATCGGAGTTGTAGGCGAAGAAGGGCTCCCCGCCATCAAAGAAAGCCGCCGCTTTTTTCAGCCCGCCGCCGGTTTCAAGGGGCGTGTCCGCCTCGCGCGAAAGTGCTATCCTCAGGCCGAAATTATTTTTAGAGCGCAGGAAAGCTTCTATCTTTTCATGAAAGTGGTGCGTGTTCACCACAAAATCCGTAACCCCGGCCGCCGCCAGTCTGTGGATGACCAGCTCCAGAATGGGCACGCCGTTTATATCCGCCAGCGCCTTGGGGACCTCCCCGGTAAGCGGGCGCAGGCGCATTCCAAGGCCGGCGGCAAAGACGATAGCCTTCATTTAACGAACCCGGCCATTTCCCGGTGGCCCAGTTCCACGCGCGCCCCGTATTTCTGTTTTACGCGCGCGGCCAGGGCCTCGGCGCAGTAAACGGAACGGTGCCGCCCGCCGGTGCAGCCGAAGTTTACCATCAGCGAAGTGAAATTCCGGGACAGGTAATTTTCCACACTCATGTCGGTTATGGCGAAAACATTCTCGAGGAACCTGGCCACCCCGGGCTCTTTCTGCAGGAATTCTATCACCGGCTTGTCTTTGCCGGTCAACTGCGCGTATTGTTCGCAGCGGCCGGGGTTCGGGAGGGCCCGGCAGTCGAACACAAAACCGCCGCCATGGCCCTTGTCGTCCAGCAGCTGGCCGTTCTTGAACGAGAAACTGTTTATACGCACCGTAAGCCCCAGCTTGGTTTTCCCGAACTGCCGCAGGTAGGAGGACGCGGCTATGCGTTTGAAGCACTGCGTCAGCTCCGGCAGCTTCACTTCTATTTCCGCGTTGCGCAGCAGCCATTCGATATTGCGCACCGCGTAAGGCACGCTGTTGAGAAAATGCGTTTTCCCCTCGTAAAAGCCGCGCAGGCCGTAAGCGCCCATAGCCTGCATTATCCGGATGTAGGCGAAGGCGTGGTAATACCGCATGAACTCCGCCGGCTTCTGGCCTGAGGCGGCCAGGTAATGTTTGTGCAGCTCCGAGCGGGTTTCTGGCGGCAGGTCCGCCTTGGCGTCGTAAAGCAGGGAAGCCAGGTCGTACTGCGCGGCGCCCCTGCGCCCGCCCTGGTAGTCTATGAACCACGGTTCTCCGCCGCGCAGCATGATATTGCGGGACTGGAAGTCGCGGTAAAGGAAAAAATCGGACGGGGCGTCCAGCAGAAAATCCGTGAAACGCACAAAGTCGTCTTCCAGTTTCTGCTCATTGAACGGGATCTTGGCCAGTTTGAGGAAATAATATTTGAAATAGTTGAGGTCCCACATTATGGACTGCCGGTCGAAACTCGCGCGCGGGTAGCAGACCGACAGGTCCAGCCCGCGGCCGGCCTGGGCCTGGAAGCGCGGCAGCCATTCGAGGACCTTCTTATAGGCCGCCAGCACCTGGCCGGGCAGGTCGGCGCTCTTGCGCTCTGCGGTAAGATATTCAAAAAGCGTGGTGCTGCCTAAATCCTCCTCCAGGTACACGCCCTGCTGCTGGTCAGCGGCGTAAATCTCGGGCACGGGGAGTTTTTCTGCCCGGAAATGCCGGGAGAACTCGAGAAAGGCCCTGTTTTCCAGCTTGTCCGGGCCCACGGCGCCTATTACCGACCGGCTGCCGTCCCCCATGCGGAACAGGCGGCGCGCGGAGGCGTCGCCCTTCAGCGGCTCGCAGGTCCGGGCGGCGGCGCCGAAAGTTTTCAGGTACAGCCCGCGCAAGGCCGTATCGGACTGGGCTGCTTTTTCTTGTTCCGTATTTTTAAGCGGCATATTTTTCCCTTCGGCGGACTTTTGCTTCCGGTAAAATTATACAATTACTCCCGGTAGCCGCAAAGGCCGCGAAACCAGGCGGGAGGACAATATGGACCTTATTCTCAAAGAGATAAAAGACGGCATAGGCGTACTTACGCTCAACAACCCGGCAAGACGCAACGCGCTCAGTCTGGAGCTGTGCGACGCCATAGCAGCGGCCCTCAATGATTTTGAGACTAAAAAGATACCGGTGATAATAATCAGGGCCGGCAAGGACGCAAAAGTCTGGTCCGCCGGGCATGACATAACCCAGCTGCCCAAGGTCCATCATGACCCGCTGGCCTACGACAGCCCCATGGAGGTGGCGTTCAGGAAGATACAGTCCTACCCGGGCCCGGTAATCGCCATGATACAGGGCAGCGTATGGGGAGGCGCCACGGACCTCGCCGTCACCTGCGACCTGGCCGTAGGGGATGAAACCGCGACGTTCGCCATAACCCCGGTAAAGATGGGCCTTCCCTATAACGCTTCCGGCATAATGCATTTCATAAACCGCGTAGGCAGCAATATCGCCAAGGAGATGTTTTTTACCGCTGAACCGGTCAAGGCGGAGCGCGCCTACCATTTCGGCATACTGAACCACCTTATAAGCTCGAAAGAAATAGAAACTTTCACCTTCGCGCTGGCCCGCACCATAGCCGGCAATTCACCGCTGGCGGTATCCGTTATCAAGGAGCAGTTCCGGATACTGGCGGAAGCGCACCCCATAAGCCCCGAGGCGTTCGAGCGCATACAGGCGCTGCGCCGTAAAGTTTACAACAGCGGGGACTACGAGGAAGGAATAAAAGCCTTTATGGAAAAAAGGAAGCCTCAGTTCAAGGGCGAATAAAGCGGGCGCGCGCCCGGCCGGCTTATGCAAAAATATTACCCCGCGCACATGGACCCGACGCTAAAGGTCACCACCCGTATCGTATGGTTTGTCCTTGCTCTCCCCCCCCTGGGGACGGCGGCGGCGCACTGGTACCTGGCGAACCGCGCCGCCGGCGACTGCAGCCAGACAACCCCAATAGCGCCGGCCTGGATTATAGCGGTAATTACTCTGTTTATGGGCGCCGTGGCTTATTTCACGCGCGGTCTGGCCCCGCGCGGCTTTGCCCTGAACGATATCGAACTGGTTATCGACCGGGCGATACGCCCGGTAAGGATAGCCTTGCACTCAATAACGGAAGTGCGCAGGCTCGATGACGCGGAAATGGCAGGCGCGCTGCGCATTATAGGCGCCAGCGGTTTTTACGGGTACTACGGCTGGTTCTGGAGCGGCAAACTGGGCAAGTTCCGGCTTTACTCCGGCCGCTTCAGGGACCTTGTGCTGCTGCGCTCCGGGAAAACGGTTTTTGTACTGGGCCCCGAAGACACGCCGGAGTTTACCTCCGACCTGCGCGCCCTGTTGCCGCACTGAGCCGGAAAAATCCGGCGGCTATTATTTCAAACCCTTTATCGCGGCCTGCAGCTCCCGCAGGGAGACCAGCACCTCGCGCTCACGCACGATTATGGCTCCGAACGCCTCCCGGTATTCGGGCTTGTTTATAAGCTTGATCAGGCTGGAATAAAGGCTGATGCTCTGTTCCGTACGGTTAACGTGGGCCCTGAGGGCGGCCTCTATGGAGCGCGGCGCCTGAAGGTGGCGCTGGCGGAACCCGGTCCGCTCCCTGGAGATCCTGTCAAAATCTTTCAGGCGGGCGCGTTTCTCATCCGCCAGGCGGCCGAAAAATTTCCTTATACGCTCCCCGTGTTCCGGGTTGTCGCCGAATAGTTCAGCCTCTATGGTATAAAGTGAAATATCATATATTTCCTCTATTATCAGGTCCCGCATCAATTCTTTTATTTTCATTTTTCTCCACCGGTCCTCGCGGCCTTGAAAACCGTCTCCCGAAAGATATCAACCGTTATGGCCATAGCCCGAATCATCGGCGGCCATAACAATGTCATGAACGTGGCTCTCCCTCAACCCTGCGCCGGAGATCCGTATAAAGCGCGCCTTGCGCCTGAGCTCCGCCAGGTCCCTGCAGCCGCAATAGCCCAAACCGGAACGGACACCACCGGTCAACTGGTGGACGATATTCGCCAGGCGGCCTTTGCAGGGAACCCGCCCCTCTACCCCTTCGGGCACGAGCTTGTCTTTTGCTGCGCCGGCCTGGCCGTAGCGGTCCTTGGAGCCGGCCTCCATGGCGCCCACCGCCCCCATCCCGCGATAGGCCTTATACTTACGACCCTGGAACATAACGATATTCCCCGGCCAGCAGCTGCATCCCGTAACATATTCCCAGCACAGGCACGCCAAGACTGAAAACAACCGGGTCGGGGCGCGGCGCGCCTTTACCATAAACGCTGGAGGGCCCGCCGGAAAGTATTATCCCCAGCGGCGCCCGCGCCCGGATTTCGGAAGCGGAAGCGCCGAATGGCAATATTTCACAATACACCCCCAGCCGCCTGAGCCTGCGGGCGATAAGCTGGGGGTACTGGCTGCCAAAATCCAATATCAGTATTTGCGACATAATCGGGTTCGAGGACCGCCTGCTGCTGGAAGTAGATTCTAACAAATTAAAACCGCCGGCATTTCCCCCGCCCCTGAAGCCGGAACTTCCGGCGCGCCAAAGATTATTAATTACCGGGGCGCCGATTTTTTATATCATATATTTTTGGCCGCCCTGCGGCCCGTTATGCCGACAAAAAATATCCTTTCTCTTATTTTGTACGCGGCGCTGTGCGGCTGTTCCGCGGGCCCGTCCGCCCTCCGGCGCGGCGGCGACGTTTACCCCGGCCTGGCCGCGCTGAAAGCCGCCAACGTAGAGGGCCGTGATTATTCCACCGAAGCCTACGACCGCGGCGCCCGGGCGACGGTTTTTGCCGTGCACGGCGGGGATATTGAATTCGGCACGGCGCGCCTGGCCAGGCTGACAGCGGACAAGGACCTTAACCTTTACATCTTCAACGGCTGGCTGGGAGCCGACAGCGCCCGCCTGCACATAACCTCCACGCGCTTTGACGATCCCGCCGCCGTAAGGCTGGCCACCGCCAGCGTACTGGGAATATCCTTCCACGCCCAGGCCGACCGCTCCAGCTACGTATGCGTGGGCGGGAAAAACGCGGCCGCGGCCCGGCTCGTTGCCATTAAACTTGAGGGCGCGGGATTCGCGGCCGAAATGCCCTGCCCCCGCCTGCCCGGCACCTCGGACAAAAACATCACAAATCTGCCCTCGGCCGGAGGCGTACAGCTTGAGCTCACCCTTCGCCTGCTCAGAAGGCTTGAACGAGACCCCGCGGAATCGGCCAGATTCGTGCGGGCGCTGCGCTCGGCCATTTTTGAGAGTATCGCAAAAACAACACAGGAGAACATTCCCAGATGAAAAAGATACGGATTTTCGCTTTCGGCGGCAACGAGGTCGCCCCGGTAGGCCTGAAAGACAAGAACGGCAACACCATCAACCCGGATATAGCCATGCAGTGGCAGCGCACGGCCGAAACCGGCAAGCTGGTAGCCGATATTTTCGAGAAACATCCCGAAGACAAGTACGTTATAACCCACGGCAACGGCCCGCAGGTGGGCAATATCCTCATGCGCGCCGAGATGTGCCGCCCTGCCCTGTTCCCGCTGTCGCTCGACGTCTGCGTGGCCGACACGCAGGGCGCGATGTCATTCATGATGGCCCAGCTCAACAACGAGCTGAACATCCGCGGCATCGACAATATCCTGGCCGGCATCGTGACGCAGGTGGTGGTGGACAAGGACGACCCGGATTTCAAGACCCCCTCCAAGTACGTGGGTCAGTCCTACAATTCCGAAGAGGCGAAACAGCGCATGGCCGACGGCTGGACCATGAAGATGTACAAGAAAGACGACAAAGGAGCCGAGATCTGGCGCCGCGTGGTACCCTCGCCCGTGCCCACCGACATCGTGGAGATAGACGCCATAGAGGCCCTGCTAGACAAGGGCATTGTGCCCATCACCGTGGGCGGCGGCGGCATCCCCGTGCGCGAGGTGACCCCCGAGATCAAGGACGGCAAGGAAACCTACACCACCAACTACGGCGTGAAGTACACCAAGCCGGCCAAGGGCGGGAAGCCGCTGAAGATGTACACCGGCGTGGAGGCCGTGATAGACAAGGACCTGGCGAGCGCGCTGCTGGGCTGCATGCTGATGAAGCGGGCCAAGGCCCGCGGCGAACAGGTGGAGGTCAGCCTCACCATCTTCACCGGCGAGGACGGCGCCAAGCTCAATTACCAGAAGCCCGACGAGAAAGCCCTGCGCGTCATCAAGGTTTCCGAGCTGGAAGCGATCTATAACCAGGTACCGCCCCCGTTCCCGGCCGGCTCCATGGGCCCCAAGATCAAAGCGGTCATAGAATTTATAAAGAACGGCGGCAGCGTGGCTTACATCTCCAAAACCGAACTGTTCGAGGAAACCCTGGCCGGCAAGGCGGGAACGACCGTGCTGCCCGGGTAAAAGAGCCGGGATTTTCCGCTCCCGGCTCACGCCATTTGACTCTCATTACTATGAAAAAAATAAAAACCCTTCAATGCATACGCTGCGGTAAAGACCATAAATTCACCGACACGAAGTACAACTGCGCCGCGTGCGGCGGCAACCTGCAGGTGCTTTACGATTATAACCTTATAAAGAAACGGCTGAATTACGACGTCCTTAAGGATAACCCCGAGCGCAGCATCTGGCGCTACCTGGACATCCTGCCCATAGCGAGCGCCAAACACGTGCCTCCGGTACAGGTAGGCTGGACGCCGTTATACCGGGCCGAAAAACTCGGCGCGGAAGCCGGTGTGCCGAACCTTTACATAAAAGACGACGGCAGGAACCCCAGCGCGTCCTTTAAGGACAGGGCCAGCGCCGTGGTTACCGCCAGGGCCCTGGAACTCAGGGAAAAGGTAATAACCACCGCCTCCACCGGCAACGCCGCCGCGTCCCTTGCCTGCCTTACCGGCAGCCTGGATATGAAGACCGTTATTTTTGTGCCGGAAACGGCCCCCGCGCCCAAACTCGCCCAGCTCCTGGTTTTCGGCGCTATCGTGATAATGGTAAAAGGCACGTACGACGACGCTTTTGACCTGTGCCTTAAGGCCTCCGCGGAATACGGCTGGTATAACCGCAGCACCGGCATAAACCCGCTGACGCGTGAAGGCAAGAAGACCTGCTCTTTCGAGATATGCGAACAGCTTAACTGGGAAACCCCCGACAAGGTGTTCGTATCCGTAGGAGACGGCAACATCATAAGCGGCATCTGGAAAGGTTTTGTGGAATTCCACCGTTTGGGGATAATAGAGCGCCTGCCGCAATTAGTGGCGGTGCAGGCCGAACATTCGGACGCGGTCAAAAGGGCTTTTGAAAGCGGCGGCGACATACAGCCGGTATCGGGTAAGACCATAGCCGACAGTATTTCCGTCAGCGTGCCCCGCGACGGCCTGGCCGCCGTCATGGCCATACGCGACTCCGGCGGTTTTGCCGTAAGCGTGACCGACACCGAGATCCTGGACGCCATCCCCCGCATCGCCAGGGGCTCCAACGTATTCGCCGAACCGGCGGCGGCCGCCACCTACGCCGGGCTCCTGAAAGCCGTTAAGGACGGCCGTGTAAAAGACACCGAATCAGTGGTCCTCCTGATAAGCGGCAACGGCCTTAAAGACGTTCAGAGCGCCATGAAGTCCGTGGGGAAGCCTTTCCTTATAAGTCCGGATATAAACGAACTGAAGAAGCTGGTAGCGGACAACAAGCTGGCCTAGGCCAGCGCCGCCGCTCACCGGCGTGGGCCCTTAAGGCAATTCCTTTGGGCCTAAATCCCGGCTGCCCCTGCCCTAAAGCCCCTCACATATGCCAGCTGTCAACGCTAGACTATAGCTATGACTTCTTGTCTTTTTAAAAATAGCGGAGGGAAAGACCTTATGACACATAAGCTTGTCGTTGCTCTTACCTGCCTTGGCCTCGTGGCCACTGCCGGCGCCGAAGTTAACTTTGACACGGGAATAGACGTTAAGAATGTCATTGAACAGGCCGAGAAATCCGATGTTAAGGGCCTCTACCCGCAGTACGGTTATGACAGCGTACGCCACAGCAGGGACTGCCGCAGTTTCTCGTTCGGGCCCAGCGACTCCCCGGTTTCCTCGCAGCGGGTCTACCTGGAAAGCACGGAATATGTGGAAACCTGCCATTTCGTGCCTGCCCCAAAACCGCCCAACCCTCCGGTCACATCGCCCAGGCCCCCGAGGCCGTCCAGTGGCGCCCAGGGGATCAAGGAAGGTTCGGACACCAAGAACAGCCTGTACCAGGGTGAATACTCCCATGCTGGCTATCAGAACGGCCGGGTAGGAACCTGGGTCTGCCGCGAGCGCGTAGGCCAGGTGTTCCGCGCCACGGCCCAGATGAGCATAGCCCCGCGCCGCCTGTATCCCTGGGAAAGAGAATCCTTTAACGTCTGCATGGACGGCCCCCGCGTAGACTTCGACACGACCGCCTCGCCTTACAGTTATTCGGTGGACCGGGAAGGCATGTTTGACCTCACCTTCAAACTGACACCGGGCCACAGGGTGCCGTCCAGACCTGACGCGGACGGGCTTTACTCCGCCGCCTTCTCGCACAAAGACGGCAAATTCACGCTCAGCGTGGACGACAGGTGGGCCCGCGAATATGCGGGTGAAAAAGTAGCCATAAAAGTGGAACTGATCAAGGACGGCTTCCTGTTCTTCAACAGCAACAAGGGAGAGAAGGAATTTACCTTCGACTCGGCGGGCAGCTATGACCTTGTGTTCGCCGAAGGCGACCTGACCAAGAGCAAGGACTTCGTTGATGACAGCATGGACAAGGGCAGGGACGCCAAGTATTACGTAAAATGGGGCTTCCGGCGCCTGGGCCAGGTTTCCACCAATGCCTATATCAATAAAGGTAAAACGGATAAAATAAAGGTAGATTGACCCGGTTAGCAGCAAAAAAAACACCCGCCGTACACACGGCGGGTGTTTTTTTTATCTCCGGCAGTATTACCGGGGCAGGATCATGGTAAACGCCGAACCTTTCTGCAACTGGGATTTAACGATCACGCGCCCGCCATGCAGCGAGGCGATCTTCCGCACAAGCGAAAGCCCCAACCCCCAGCCTTCCACCTGCCCGGTGAACGACTCCTCCACCTGGTAAAACTTCTGGAAGATGTTCTCTATTTCTTCCCCCGGGATACCGGGACCGTTGTCCCCCACGGAGATCAGCACCCCGCCGTCACGCGCCTGCGCGGAAAGGATCACGAGTTTCTCCCGGCCGGCGTTAAATTTAATGGCATTGTCTATTAGGCTCGTCAGGGCGGAAGAAAGGAGCTTGCGGTCGGCTTTAAGCATGACGGGGCCGGCGGCCGGAGCGGTCTTTATGGTAAAAGCGCCGGCATCCTTGCGCATCCCGCGGATCCCCTCAGCCACTTCCGACAGAAATTGCGCGGCGTCAAATTCCATCTTTTCCAGCGAAGAGGGCTCAAGGCTGTCGACAGTTACGAAGTCCAGAAGGCTTTCCACCAGCGCATTAAGTTTCCGCCCCTGGAGCCCTATGGTTTCAGACGATTTCTTGATTATTTCCGGCAGGCCCTTTGACTGCGCCTCTTCGCTTAATATCTGCGAATACCCGTTTATGGAGGCCAGCGGGGTTTTAAATTTGTGCGAAATAAGCGAGAGGAAATTCCTGGCCATGCGCTCTTCAAGGCGCTGCGCCGTGACATCCGACAGTATCCAGAGGCGGCCCTCCACCTTGGAATTGCCGTCCTTATCCTCCGCGAAAAGCTTGATTACCGTGCCGCTCAGATAGAACCTTTTCGGCTTCTCCCGGTAAAGCTCAAAATTAAAAGCGACTTCCTCGCAGGACATGGCGGCGTCAAGCCCCGGGGTCATGGTGAAATCCGGGAAAGCCGCCTTAACGTTAGTGAAATTATATTTATCGTGCTCCAGGTAGGTTTTAGCGGAATCGTTGAGTATTATTATCTCGCCGTCAACGTCGGTAAGTATAGCCCCTTCCCGGACGCGCTTGAACACGATCTCCATTTTGCGTTTCTCTTCCTTCACGGAAGTGAACAGCCGGGAATTCTCTATGGCGATAGCCGCCTGTGAGGCGAACGCCTCGAAATTATTCTTATCAGTCTCGGAAAAATCCCCGTCCGCCTTGTTTATGGCCTGCACCACGCCTATGGCCCGGCCCTTTATTATCATGGGGCAGGTTAAGAGCGAGCGCGTGATAAAACCGCTCTTCGCGTCGGCTTTTTTGGAATGGCGGGGATCGGAAGCCACGTCGTTAATAATAGTGGAACGTCCCTCTTTGGCACAGGTGCCCGCCACGCCCTCCCCCAGCTTGAAGCGCATTTTCTGCACATCTTCGGGAAGGCCCAATGCCACGTCAAAATACAGCTCCTGCGCTTTTTCATCCAGCAGGTAGAGCGAGGCACGCTCCGCCCCTACCACGCGCGAGGCAAGCCGCATAATAGTGGTCAACAGCTCGGAAATATCCAGTTTTGAGGAAAGCAGCCGTGAGACCATCACCAGCATTTCAAGGCTTTCCTGCGACTGCATTATCATCTTTTCACCTTTTTAAAAAACGGTCCGCAAAAGTATTTTGTAATAGTTCTTATTGGCGGAATCCTCCGCCTTGAAAGCGTTATAGGCCACGTCCAGGGTGGTTTTCACGCTCACATCCAGCTTGATGCCCAGGATCAGAGACTTCGCCCCGGGCGCCTGCCTGAAGGATATTTTACTATATCCAAGGTACAGGTGGCTCGCATATTCCGGTTTCATGCTGCGCGACACCTGGGCCGTCAGAACCCAGTCGGGCAGGGCCGTAACCTGGCGAAAAGTGCCAAGATAGGCCATTTCCGAATGGTCAAGCACCGGAGTGACCAGATTCGAGTTGGAAGCGTCCCCGGTCTTGGAAAAAGCGGCGGCGGACGCCAGCAGGAAGAATTGGCCGTAATATGATTTTTCGGCCTGCAGTTCCACGGCGGTTTCGGAGAAGTTTTTTCGATCCTGGAAGCCGGATAAGGCCGCCTTCTGCCCTGCCCAGGCGGCGGCCGCGGTCACATGGAGATAATCCTCATCGTCGGGCTCGGTAACCGAGGTCTGCGCATAGAATCGGGCACCCCGAGCCCCGGAACGCGCCTGCGGGGAAAAAGGATACACGAAAGGGGTCAGGGATAAAAAATGCCGGCGGCCGGAATACATTACCGGGAAACGAAAAGCATACACTTTGTCGCGATATAACGCCGTATCCCGGTAGAAAGATGCCGCGCCGCCCGCCATTACATTGCGGGACACATGGGTAAAAACAGTAAGGGAATCTTTCTTGAAACCGTTGGACCCGGTGCTGTAATCATTCTCCGCCCACCAGGCCGCGCCAGACGCCAGCGGGCAGCAGGCCGCGAGAACAACGAAAATGAGCAGGTTCTTCATTGAACAATATTATATATTATTCACGGTTTTTTTCAGCGCGGCAACCCCGCCCCTGGTCTTTTTGTATGCAATTGGCTTTACTTGGCGGGGTCACGGCCATGCTCCATAAACCTTTCCTGCACGAGGAACTCGAAGCGGTGATCACACTTGCCGCGCAGCCTTAATCACCATATGGCCACAAATGCCGACTCCGGACTTTTGAGCCTTACGGCGTTGAACCTGGAGAAATGCATGCTCAGGCTCTCAAGGGTTTCGGCCGGCACCCGGCAGGCGCTGGACAGAGCAAGCGGGTCCCGCAGGTGACCAGAGCCCCCCGATCATGGCCCGTACATTAACTCCGCCAGCGCGGCCTGCGCCGGCTTATAACCAGGGTTTATCCTGAGCGTTTCCCTGAAATGCCCCCCCGCCTCCACTTTCTTACCCTTAAACTGCAGAATCAGCCCCAGATTAAAATGCGCGTCCGCGTAATCCGGTTTTAAACGGAGCGCCTCACGGTAATGCCCGGCCGCCTCGTTTATTTTACCCTGTACACACAACATTGAGCCCAGATTGCTGTGCGCCTCGGCATAAGCCGGGCTTAAAAGGAGCGCCCCGCGGTACTGCCCCGCAGCCTTCTCCGCCAGGCCCAGCAGGGAAAGGGCGTTGCCGTAGTTATAATACGCAAGGGCCGAAGGGTTCAACCGCAGAGCCTGCCGGAAATTTTCAGCCGCCTCCGCTATTTTAGCCTTGTCCCCGCGGCTTTCAGACAGCAGGACGGTGCCCAGGTTATTATAGGCATCGGTAAAATACGGCACCATCCGCAGCGCCTCCCGGTAATGTCCGGCCGCCTGTTCCGCTTTTCCCTGGCCATATAAAACCAGGCCAAGGTTATTATGAGCATCCGGGTAATCCGGCAGCAACCGTATTGCCTCCAGACACTGCTTTGCGGCCTCCTCCAGCCTGCCCTGATAAAAAAGGGCAAGGCAATAATTATTGCGGATGTAACCGGCTGCCGGCCTGACTTGCAAAGCCTGCCGGTAATGTTCAGCCGCGGCCCCTATCTTTACCTGGTCCTTCCGGCTGCCGGCCATCAGAACGGCTCCCATATTTGCGTGGCCCAGACTTGACACAGGATCAACAGCCAAAACCCTTGCCCATAAGGACTCGGAATTGCGCCACACCTGCAGCTGGTTCCTGGTGAAGCAGCTTAGCGCGGCCAAAACTGCTATTTGCGCCGCCAGCTGCAGATATTTGTTGATTCCGAGCCGCAGTATGCCGCCGGTAAGAAGGAAAACGAACGGCAGGCAGGCAAGATAGGAATACCGGTCCGCAGTAAGTTGATAACCAAAGCGAAACAGTCCAGACACAGGGGCCAGCAGAAGCAGGTATGCCGTCCAGCCGTACAAGGCGCAGGGGTACCCGCGCCTGGCCAGAAAGATCAGCAACGCGCTCAAGCCGGAAAAAGACATGATAGAAAACCAGTACGGCCAGGCCCAGGGCAGGGGCTTTGAAATCATTTCATACAGCGGCGAAAGCCCGGAGGGCAGCAGGGTTTTCCAGACATAAAAAACACCGCTCCACGAGGCGTGTGCAAGCCTGTTAAGAAGACCATAATCCCCCAGCAAGTAAACCGGGAAACTGGGTTTATGCCCATAGATGGTGACAGCCGCCAGGGGCAGCGCCATCACAAAAAAATGA
>Ga0156425_1015_pt3 | contig 16044 bp, 13 predicted proteins | sample RifOxyA2_FD_108068 | JGI IMG/M metagenome (GOLD analysis project Ga0156425, IMG submission 108068) | Elusimicrobia bacterium RIFOXYA2_FULL_58_8
CACGAATCTCACTACCAAGAATCGCTACAGAATCTCACTACCACTTCACGCATTCCTCGGCTTTTTAGTATCATTGGGCTGGAACACCGGGCAGACGGACTTTGATTTTAAAATCGCGTCTATAAGGAGCAGGTATGAAAAAAAACGGGAAATTTTTGGGGGCAGGGATCGGCCTCGCGGCCATAGCGGCGGCAGGCGCGTATTTCCTCTCCGGTGAAAAAGGCGCCAAGACCCGCGCCAGGATATCCGGCTGGACCCTCAAGATGAAGGGCGAAGTTCTGCAAAAGATAGGCTCTATGAAAACCATAGACAGGGAAACCTACCTCAGGCTGGTAGACAAGGTGGCGGAACGCTACACCAGGCTCGAGACAGTAAGCGCCGCCGAATTACAGCACCTGACGGTAGAACTTAAAAATGCATGGGGCCATATAAACAAGGAAATAAATTAGACGCGCACAGTACCACAGGGTCGCGGTCAGGCACCCCCTAAAAGAACTGCAGCCAAACAGAACTGGCGGAGCTTAAAGTTCCGCCCGTTCTGTTTGGCTGCTGGTTAATCTAGAGGCCTATCTTCCCTCCTGTTAATTTGCGCTCTTCCATACCGGTCTTAAGCCTGTAGATCTTATCCCAGCTGCCGTAAACACCGCAGTACTCCCGGTTGATCTCCGCGCCGGTGCCGCTTAAACAACCCTCGTGCAGCCGGCTCATAAGCAAGCCGTCATATTCGCTTTTTATTATCCAGTCCGTATCCAGATAAAAACCGCAGCGCAGTATCATGCGCTCCTGTTCCGCCGGGGTTTCCCCCCTGAGGCGCTGAATAAAATCGGAGCTTGAAGCCCCGCATAATTCCATTTTCCATGCCGCCGCCATTGCCGCGCGGACACTTTCCTTCCCGTCTGCGCCGGCGGCGGTTCGCGCCAGGACCGCCTGCACCCGTGTTTTAGCGCGGCCGACTTCGCCCGCGCCCAGAACGGAGAATTTGGAAGAATCGAAATGGTCCCCTGTTTTTTTTCCCAACGCAAGTTTGACTTCCTCGAAATAAAATTTTTCCCAGACGGCAGCTTCAGCCTTCTCTCCCGCCTCGCCGAGTTGCCTGAGTCCGTTCCAATAGGCACAATCCTTGTCCAGGGAACAGATTTTTTCCGCAGGCAGATTCCGGTTGTAATCCGCACCATCCGCCTGGGAATCGTAACCATAAACCACCTGGTAGGACATGGCGCTGCCCGCCTCCGTTTTCAGCACCATGAAATTATGGAACTCAGGCAGGGAAGTGTCCTCAACCTGGATCATAAGATATCCCGGCCAGCCTGGCAGTTTATAAAAACGCAGGCGTTCGAGGCTGTATGGGAAACGAACTTTCCCGTTCAATTTGTAGCCGAAAAATCCGTAGAATTCCTCCAGAAGGGGGGTATTGGCGGCAACCTCGAGCGTATTGCCGGGCGCCGGAACCGGGCGGCCCGCGACAACAGGCGCCTTCCCGGAGTTGATCTCTTCGAGCTTGACGACCTGCAGCCCGGAGCCATCCTCCGCAATAGCGGCGGCCCGCATTGCAGGCCCTGAAAGCAGGAGCAGCAGCGCCGGGAAAAAATATTGTTTAATGTTCATCATGGTACGCACTGCCCCGGCCCGCGCCGGGATTGCCTAGTATAGCCTTGCACATGAACCGGGGAATGTCAATGTCGGCAGTACCCACGCAGCGGCAGACTCCGGCCTTTAGCCAGCCCCGGCGGAAAACCTGTGGGGGAGTTCCCGCAATGGAGAGTCGGCATCTGAATTAAACCCGCAGGCCAACGCCACACGCCCGGGCCGCCGGCGCCGCCACAAACCCTTTATGCGCTTATTCCTAGCATCCGGTTTTTCGGCGGCCGTTATCGCCAGGGTCCGGGAGCTGCAGACTTTTGCGGCGCCGCATCTGGGCGGGACCGTGAAATGGGTGGAACCGGACAACATACACCTTACCTACGCGTTCCTGGGCGAAGTTCCCGGGGACAGGGCGCAGGCGGCAATAAAGAGCGCAGAGCGCTGCGCCGGCCTTTTTAAACAAATTGAAGTGCGCCTGAACGGCCTGGGTGCTTTCCCCTCGCTGGAGCGGCCGGCCGTACTCTGGCTGGGACTCGCTGAAAGTTCACCAGGATCTTTAAAAACGCTTGCGCAGAACCTTTCCGCCGCCCTGGCCGAGGAAGGTTTTATGCCGGACCTGAAGTTCGAGCCGCATATCACAATTGGCCGCCTAAAAGCGCCGCCGGCCCCTGGCATAACAGGCGAACTGCGCAGCAAGGCCGCGGAACTTGCGGCGGCAAGCGTAATAACCTCCGTGGAAGTTCTCGAAAGCCGGCTTGGCGGCGCCGGCCCAAAATACAAGATACTGAACTCGACCCGGCTTTTATAGCCCCGGCACCGGGCGCTGCCGGCGCCCATAAAAAACCCGCCCCCCTGTTACGGGGGGCGGCTTTCCTTTTAGACCATACTTCAGAGCTTACCGGAAGTTCACCTTTACCGGCAACGGCTCTACGGTCACAGGGCCCGGGTTCACGTCACGGACTTCAGCCGGCGCGTCTTTGTTTCCCAGCATCATCCTGACCTCGTCTTCGACCTCCCCCGCCAGCAGGGGAATATAGTGTCTGATGGTCTGCCACATATTAAGCTGGGGGACGTCGGCTACCAGGGCGGATATCTTGGTGACATCTTCGCCGCGGCCGCCGGTCTGCGCGAACGTGGCCACGGTGGTGCAGCCCGCCGGAGTGGGGATATAATCGTTGTCGCCGCGCACCAGTATTCCCTCTATCTTTTTAGTGTCCAGGTTGAACACGGCCGAACCTGAGTTCCCGCCGAAGGTGTCCAGGTCCGCCACGAAGTAACCTATGGTACCGGCGTCACGCACAGCGGCATCCCCTGCCACTTTAAGCGGCATCCCGGAGGGATGGCCTATAACGAACAACTTGGTGTCTTTGCTGATCTCGCCGGTTCGGTTGACCAGCAGCGGTTTGTGCCGGGCAACCTCCCGGTCGAGCTTTATAAGCGCATAGTCAGCGCCCACGGTCTGGCCATCGGGATTCGGGGTACCGGCCTCCCCGCTCAGAAAACGCTTCACTATCTTGGAGCAGGAGTAAACCTCGCTCTTGGCCACCGACGAAGGCCCGGCTTCCCCGGCTTTCGCGACCTTGAAACCAAAAACAATTTTTGTGTCCGCGCAGGCAGCTTCGCTCTTTACACAGTGGCCGGCGGTCATCACCAGGTCTTTCCCCACCAGCGAACCGGAGCAGAAAGCGCCCATATTCTGTTCCCTGAACTTTTCATCTGGACAAAGCCCCATGGCCGCGCCCATCGTTTTAGTGGTCAGGTCATACTTGCCGGTAGAGGTATTTTCCACTACCTTATATGATTTCCATAAAGAGACCACAGAATTGGAAAGGGACTGTATCGCAGACGAAGCCTCGTAGTAATCCAGGCGGTTATCATCGCCGTATATGCTTTTTCCCGCCGAATCCATAGAGAAGGAGAACACGGGCAGCGCCAGCACCGCCACCGCGCTCAAAGTTGCTTTCACAAGGTGCTTCATATCATTCCTCCAGATTTCTCTTCGTTGACCAGATCAACCCGAACTTCCACGACACCATGTTATACAACCGCGCTTGATGTTTGTCAATAGCCGGGGGGCCTATCGTTAAAAAGGCCAAAAGACCCAGATAATCTGGAACATGCCGGCCGGTTGATAAAAATATACGCAAAAAAACCGCCCCCCCTTGCCGCGGGGGAGGGGGGCGGTCTTAACGGACAAAACGCCCGGGTTTATTCGACCTTGAAAGGATCCCTGATTAGCGGCATGACGACACGGGTATTATCCGCTGGCATCACCATCAACATATCCCTTACATCTATATCCACGTACCCGGCAAATCTCTCCGCCGGCAGCTTGGGGATGAAAGACGAAAGCTCGGAAATCTTGGTAACATCCTCGCCGCGGCCGCCGGCCTGGGGGAAAGTCGCCACAGTGTCGCAGCCGGCTGGTGTCGACGTGTAATCTTCGTCGCCGCGCACCAGTATACCCTCTATCTTGTTGGTGGCCAGGTTGAACACCGCGGAACCGGAGTTGCCCCCGAAAGTGTCCAGGTCCGCCACAAAATAGCCAGGCCTGGAAACGTCGCGGACTTTAGAGTCAGCGGCCACTTTGAGTGGCAGACCGGAGGGATGCCCGATCACGAATATTTTAGTGTCTCTCTTTATCGCGCCGGTCCTGTTGATGGCCAGGGGGGCATGGCCGGTTACTTTGCGGTCCAACTTTATCAGCGCGTAGTCGGCGCCCAGGCCCGCGCCAAGGTAGCGTTTTACAATAGAGGAACAGGTATACACTTCACTTTTAGCTATGGAAGAAGGCCCTGTTTCTCCGGCCTTGCCGACCTTGAACCCGAAAACCAGTTTGGTATCGGCGCAATCTGCCTCGGTCTCTATACAGTGCCCGGCGGTCATCACGAGATCTTCGCCTACCAGCGAACCGGAGCAGAAGGCGCCGATTTTCTGATCGCGGAATTTTTCAGAGGGGCAAAGATTGCGGGCTTCGCCCAGCGTCCTGGTGGACAGGTCGTACTTGCCGGTAGAGGCATTGGCCACTACCTTATAGGATTGCCACAGCGACACCACGGAATTGGAAAGGGTCTGCATGCCGGCGGAGGCTTCAAAATAGTCAAGACGGTTATCCGGGCCGTATATGCTCCTGCCTTCCGCGAAAGAAAGTACGGGCAGCGCAAGGACCACCGCCGCGCCCAAAGTTGCTTTCATCAGGTTCTTCATAAATAATCTCCTCACCTATGTCCGCCGCGTTAACTGCGATTATAGTGTAGCGCCCCGCATGATATGCGTCAAATGCCTATAGCCCCATGTCCGCATGGGCCTTTAGGGCAGCCGCGGGGTTTTCCCCCTGAGCCTGCTACTTTACGGTAAGTGAGGTGGTATAAGCCAGGTAGCGCCTGGTTATTTCCGCTTTTGAAAGTTTTTCCGTGCTTCTGACGCTGAAGTTTTCAACGCTGAAGGAAGACATCACCGTGCCATAGGCCATAGCGCGCTTCAAAACATTGAAATTGCGCCAGTCCGCGGAAGCGGCCAGGTAGCCCATAAAACCGCCGGCGAAAGTGTCGCCCGCTCCGGTGGGGTCGACCACCCTCTCTACCGGGTGAGCGGGCATGGCAAGAACTTCTTTGCCGTAGAACAGCATTGAGCCGCTGTCCCCGCGCTTTATCACCACCGCCTGCGGCCCCATCCGGGTCAGTTTCTTGGCGGCGGTAATAAGGTTGTATTCCTTGGTCAGCTGGCGGGCTTCCTCTTCGTTCATAAAGCACAGGTTCACTTTGGAGAGCAGCCTCTTAAGGGACGCCTGCTTGAGCGTTATCCAGTAATTCATGGTGTCGCAGGCCACAAGCCGGGGCTTATCCATCTGCCTGAGCACATCCCACTGAAGGTCAGGGTCTATGTTGGCCAGAAAAAGCACGCCGCATTTGCTGTGCGTGCCGCTCAAGCTGGGTTTGAACTGCTCAAAAACGTTAAGTTCCGTAGCTATGGTGGCAGCGTTCTTGAAATCCTTGTCGTAACGCCCCTTCCAATGGAATGTTTTGCCGGACATTACCTGCATGCCTTCAAGATCTATGTTGCGGCGCTTAAGCAGCCGGCAGAAAGGCTGCGGGAAATCCTTTCCCACCACACCCACCAGCCTGACCGGGGAGAACTGGGACGCTGAAAGCGAAAAATGCACCGCAGAACCGCCCAGCCCCTTGATGGTACGCCCGTGTATGGTTTGAACGGAGTCCAACGCTACGGAACCCACAACCAGGATGTTCTTTTTCATAATGTTGCAAGCGACGCGGGAATTTATCCTTAGAAACAGAATACTACGTTACTTTTTAGCAAATGGGGACCATGTTGGCAAGTTACGACGCACGCGCCTGTTCTTATTTACCGCCGGGAAAGGGCATGCACCACGTTTTACCCGCCCGGGAGCGGGGAATTTGGTAAAATCATGCTTATGGACGCCAAACGCAAGGCCGCCGATTTTGAAGTGGAATTCGGCGGTTTCGAAAAACTGATGCCCCACAGGATAAAAAATATCCTCATGGTGGCTTCTCTGTACGACTCCTTCCTGCTGGCCGACGATGACAGGCTTAACGAAGCCCTGTTCGGGGAAATGCCGGATTCCGGCGCCCGCGCAGCGCCGAAGATCACCCGGGTGGCCACCGCGGAACAGGCCCTGGACAAACTTGCCGGCGGCGCTTACGACCTGGTGATCGCCATGATACAAGCAGGGGAAACCGACATGCCGGAATTTTTCCGGCAGCTTAAGACCGGCCGGCCGAACCTCCCGGTAGTACTGCTTTCCTTCAATATCCAGGACATAAAGAACATTCCCGGGGAAGCAAGGGACCTGGCCGACGGGGTCTACCTGTGGAGCGGAGACACGCGCATTTTTTCCGCGATAATAAACATCATAGAGGACGCCCGGAATTTCGGGCATGATGCAAAAGTAGGTGTACAGGCGGTACTGCTGGTGGAGGATAACATAAAGTTCTATTCCTCCTACCTGCCGGTCATCTATACCGAACTTTTAAAACAGACCAACATAGTAATGGCGGAAGAGCTCAACCCGGCAAAAAAGAACCTGCGCCTGCGCGCCCGGCCGAAGGTGCTCTTCTGCAGCAATTACGACGAGGCCTGGGCGATTTACGAAAAGCACAAGGAAAACCTGCTGGGCGTGATAAGCGACATAGAGTACCCGCGCGGCGCGGTGTGCGACCCGGAAGCCGGGCTGGAACTTACGCGCCGGATAAAAGCGGAAAAACCGGACATGCCGGTCCTCCTGCAGTCCTCTAATTCCAAATTCGCGGCCGCCGCCGGCGCCTTGGGGGCGTCCTTCATGCACAAGGCCGCGCCGGACCTTTCCAGACAGCTGCGCGCCTTCATACTGCGCTACTTCGGGTTCGGCGACTTCATCTTCTCCGACAAGACCGGCCACGAATTCGCCCGCGCCGCGGACATGAAAACCATGCTGAAACTGCTCCAGGTCGTGCCACTGGAATCCATTCTGTACCACGCCGGCCGCAACCATTTCTCCAAGTGGCTGTTCGCCAGAACGGAGTTCGAGACGGCCTACCACATCCGCCCGAAAAAAATCTCGGAATTCAGCAACCCCGAAGGCCTGCGCAAATACCTCATAGAAACACTGCACCAGTTCATACACAAAACGCAGCTGGGCACGGTGCTTAAATTCGACCGCCGGCTGTTCGACAACTCAACCCCCTTCGTAAAAATAGGCTCCGGCTCCATAGGCGGGAAAGCCCGGGGACTGGCGTTCGTTGATTTCCTGCTCAGCAAAAGCGACCTGGAAGCGCGCTGGCCCGGCGTGACCGTAACGGTGCCGAACACGATTGTGCTGGCCACCACGGTGTTCGATTTTTTTATGGAGCAGAACGGTCTGGACGCGGTTTTGAACGAAAACCATTCCGACGAACACATGGCCGCCATTTTTGAAAAAGCCCGCCTGCCGGACTATGTGAGCCGCGACCTGGAAACCGTAATAGAAAAGCTGGACGGCCCGCTGGCGGTGCGCTCCTCCTCGTTGCTGGAAGACTCCAAAACCCAGCCTTTCGCGGGCGTCTACAAGACCTACATGCTGCCCAACAATAACCCCGACCCCGCGCGCCGCCTGGCGGAGCTGGAACTGGCGGTGAAATTTATTTACGCTTCCGTGTTTTCAAAGGAAGCGCGGGCCTACCGCAAGCTGAACCCCCTGGTGATAGACGAAGAAAAGATGGCGGTCATAATACAGCGGGTGGTGGGCCGCACCAACCCGTCCGGTTTTTTCTACCCGGCTTTCTCCGGAGTCCTGCAATCCTACAACTACTACCCGGTACCGCCGCTGACGGCGGAAGACCCCATAGCGCACACGGCGCTGGGGCTGGGCAAGACAATAGTAGAGGGCGCCAACGCCCTGAGGTTCTCCCCCGCGCACCCTCATAACCTTCATCAATTCTCCACGATCGCGGATTTCCTGGCCAATTCACAGAAAAACTTTATAGCGCTGGACATGACGGACGCCTCCGCCCCCCCGCGTTACGACACCGAACCCGCCCTGGTCAAGGCCGGCATAACTATAGCGGAGGCGGACGGAACGCTGGCGCTGGTAGGCTCTACCTATTCCCGGGATAACGACAGGGTGTCCGACGGCATAGCCGAACCCGGCCCCCGCCTGGTGACCTTCGCGCCCATCCTCAAGAACGAGGCCCTTCCGCTGGCCGGCATACTCGAAGCCCTGTCCGCGCTGGGCAAGGACGCCATGGGGTCGAATATCGAGATGGAATTCGCCTGCGATTACGACCCCGGTTCGGGCAGTGCCGCTTTCAACATACTGCAGATGCGCCCTATGGTATCGCGCAGCCAGGTAAGAAAAGTCTCTCTCAGGGATATCCCGCCGGAAAACCTGCTGTGCCTGAGCTCGCAGGCTCTGGGCAATGGCGCTCACCGGGACATTTCCGACCTGGTATACGTCATACCGGAAGCGTTCAACCCGCTTAAAACCCTGGAAATAGCCGCCGAAATCGGCGAGATAAACAACCGCCTCAGGCAGGAAGACCGCCCCTACCTGGTGATAGGCCCGGGCCGCTGGGGGTCCAGCGACCCGCTCCTGGGGATACCGGTCAAGTGGAACCATATCTCCAACTCGCGCATCATCATTGAAGCGGCCTACGGGGATTTTGTCGTGGACCCGTCCTATGGCACTCATTTTTTCCACAACGTAACTTCCCTGGGCATAGGCTACTTTACGATCCACGCCACCACGGCCGAATCCTTCATAAACTGGGAGCGGCTCACAGCCGAAAAGCCCCTGCAGGAATTCTCCTATATCCGGCACCTGCGCTTTGCGCGCCCGCTGGACATCCGCGTGGACGGCGCGGACGGCCGCGGCGCGGTGGCACTTTCCTGAGGAACCAGGCGGCGCGCCCCCTACCAATATCCGGCCAAAAAATGATAAATTAACTCCATGAAAATCCTCGCACCCCTGCTGGCGGTAATGCTGCTGTCGTCCGCCTGTTCAAAACAGTCCGATAAAGTCGTAGCACGCATAGGCCCGGAAAAGATAACGGAAGCCTATTTGCAGGAAAAATTAGGTGAAATAAGCCCCGCTGCGCAGGAATACCTGTCCACCAAGCCCGGCCGGCGGCAGCTCCTCGACGTCATAATACACGAGCGCCTGATGCTGCTGGCCGCCCGCAAAAGCAGGGTGGTTTCCGGCACGGAATTTAAAACCCGCATCGCACAGAAGGAAGCCGAGATGGCGGCCACTCTGGCTGCATACAGGGATTTCATGCTCACAAAGATGTGGGTGGAGGATATGCGCGCGGGGGAACTCAAGGTAACGGAAGGAGAAGTGGACGAATATTACCGGAAACACCCGGACACGGTAACGCTGACCCATATCCTCATGTCCGACAAAGAGGCCGCCGAAACCGTATATAAAAAGCTGAAAAGCGGGGCGGATTTCGAGAAACTGGCCCGTCAGTACTCGCTCGACCGGGAAAGCGTGCGCCTGCCCCCCGTCATGTACGGGGAATTTCTGCCGGAGCTGGAAGACATGGCCTTCAAGATGCGCGTAGGCGAAACGCAGGGGATAGTAAAAACCCCGCTGGGTTTCCATATAATCAAAAAGCTGGCCCAGGCCAGGGCGGACGAAGCGGTTGCCCGCGAGCGAATACGCAAAATACTGGAAAAAAAGAAGTTCGACGCATACCTGGCCAAATTCCAGGAAAAGATAAAAGTGGAGGTTCTGGATGAAAACTACAAGTAACTTTACCGCCGTAAAAATGGGTTCCGGCCCGGTAGGCCGCGCCCTGCTGCTCCTGGCCGCGCTCTGCTGCCTGCAGCGTCCGGCCGCCGCTAAAATAACGGAAGGCCTGGCCGCCAGCGTCAACAATGAGCCGGTAACCATTTCCGAGTATGAAAAAGCCAAGGTCGCCCTGGCCGAACAATACGCCGCGGCCATGCCCGATTTTTTCCAGCAGGCCGACGCGGCCGCCCAGCTAGATAAAGCCGCGCTGGACAAACTTATAGACGAAGCCCTGCTGCGCCAGAAAGCCGAAGCCCTGAAGATAAAAGTTTATGAGCGCGAACTGGAGAACGGGCTTACGGAAATACGCAAACGGTTCGCCACCACCCCCGAAGGCGCCCAGATGCCGGCGGACAAGGCCGAAGAGGCTTTCCGCTCGGAACTAAAAAAAGAAGGGTTGACCATGGAGGAATTCCGCGAAAAGATACGCAGGCAGCTCATGGTGCAGAAACTTGTGCAGGACACGGTAAAAGCGCGCGTAAAATTGCCGGGCGACGCGGAAGTGAAATCTTATTTCACCAACATACAGCTGATGCTCAAAGATTCCGCCGCGGAGGTGAAAGGGCTCGATGCTGAAGCGATGCAGGACCTGAAGGCCATAGCCAACCGCTTCCGGGAACTTACGGCCGAACGCCTGCGCCTGCGCCATATACTTATCAAGGTAAAAGAAGGCGCCTCGCCCGAAGAAACCGCAGCCGCGCTAAAGCAAACGCAGGAGATTCAGCGGGAAATAGCGGGCGGGCTTGATTTTGATACGGCCGCCCCGAAGTATTCTCAAGACCCGGAAAGCGCCAAGAACGGCGGCGATCTGGGCTACGTGGTAAAAGGCATGCTGCCGGAAGAAATAGAGAAAACGGCTTTTGCGCTGGCGGTAGGGGACAACTCACAGCCGCTGCGCAGCAAGTTCGGCTGGCACATACTCCGGCTGGAAGAAAAGCGCGCCGCCCAGAAACTGCGCTACGACAGCGTTAAAGACGACCTGGAGCAGGTCCTGTCCCAGAGCAGTTTTGCCGCGGAACTGTCCGCCTACCTCAAAGAACTGCGCAAGGAAGCGAAGGTACAGGTTTTCCTGGAAGAAAAGAAGTCTTAAGACAAACCGCGCGCCGGTCCACAAAAACCCGTCAGGGAACCTGCTCAAGCTTTACGGGAGGGCTTTTCCTGGGCACGGAAATGGTGGCATATCTTTCGCGCACCCCCCGCTCCACGCCGACCACCATCGCCAGAGGGTCCACGCAATACTTCACTACGGTAGCTTTCGCGCCGCGCTCCACACTCCTGATCTTGAAGATACCGTTGGGCAGATCGGAAACCGAGAACAGGAGCAGCAGGTCCGAACCTGAAAAGTCATGGCGGATGTCTGTTATCCCGCGCGGAGAAGCGAACGCCAGCCAGACAGCCGAACTCTTGAAGATCTTATAGTCCACCGGGGCGGCTATCAGCGTAACCCCGTCCTGGCCGGGGTTGCGCCCCAGTTCCGGCATGGCCGCGCCCGCCAGGCGCGGCTGTACCGCTGCGGGGGAGGATATTTTCTTAAACATCTCATTATCGCGCAGGCTTACCGGCGTGGCCTCTTTTTCCGCACGCTCGCCCATACCCATAAGCGCCTGCATGTCGTTTTTAGGCTTTTCCGCCACGCCGTCAAATTTAGCGTCCCTCACCAGCATGATGGCACCCTCGGCACGGATAGAGGACGATGAAAACCCTTTGGGGGCAGACAGCCTGGCAGCCTTAGGCAGGCCATACAGCATCACCCGCTCCCCTTCGTCTTTCCTGGCTGCCGCCTCCCAAGCCTTCCTGGAGGCCCGTTCACCAACAAGGTTCACCAGCATTAAAATGAAGAAGACCCCGATCAAAACCAGGAAAAAGTATATGAGGCCCCTGATAGTTTTAATTTCCATGTTTTTCATTGTACAACAATTTAAAGATTCGGTATCATTTTTGTAACAGGCCTTGGGTAAACTAGTCTTGGTGACGGTCTGGCATAGAACATTTAAAGCCTGATCGTTCACCGGACGCACAGCGAATCAACAGGCAGCCGGAGACCGCTATGAAATATTGGGCCTACGTCAACAATGAAATCCTGGGGCCGTTCGAAAAGGACAGCTTGTTAAAGCTTCCGGCTTTCACCCCTTCGCTGCTTATCTGCCCGCAGACCCCGGTAGGCGAAAAAACCGAAGACTGGAAAGAAGCGGCCACTTACCCCGAAATATCCGCGGCAATGACCCCCGGCACGCTGCAGAGCGCGCCTGCTATCTCCCAGGAGCAGCCTTCAATAACGCAGCCTGGCCGGGACCTCAAATCCCTTACTCCCGCTCCCGTTGACCCGGTACCCCCGAAAGAGAGCAATTTAAGCGGCGTTCCCGTGGAAGTCAACCACCTGGAGCGTTCCGGACACACAGCCCCGGCACAGACACCGGTGGCGCAGTCAGCCTCCAGTTTCGACCCGATCTCCATTTCTTCTATCGCCAAGAAAGCGGACATGCTCGCGGCGACAGAAATCCCCGCCATAGTCCAGGAAAATTTCCCGTCCAAAGAAACGCAGCAGTCTTTTCCGGCTCCTGTACCGGAACCTATACAGCCCGCGGGCATTGAATCTTTTCAGCATCCGGCAATAGTGCAGGCCTCCGTCACCGTTCCGAACAACCACGCGCTGGAAGAGTTGGAACGCAAACTGGAAACACTGGCGCAAAACGCGATAAGCCGCCAGGACCTGGCCGCCGCCGCCGACCCCCTGAAAATGAAGCTGGACCAGATGGGCGAAGTACTGGCGAACATGAAGAACTCCCAATTCCAGCGGGAAATAATGGATAAACTGGCCTATCTCGAGAACGCGGTCGGAGAGATAAGATCCGGCCTTAAGGACAAGCCGGCTCAAGCGGCCCCGCTGCAGGAAGTTAAGGTTAAACCGGCGCCGGCCATTAGCCCAAAAACCACGGTTATCGTGGACCAGGGAAGCAGAGGATTCAGTATCGGCGCGATATTCGGCGCTATTATAGGCTTCATTTTCAAGACTATCATGACACTGGCACTGCTGAGCGCGGTGGCCTTTGCAGCCGCCATAGCGCTCAAAAACGCCGGGGTTTTTGACGCCTCAAAGTTCATCCCCTTCCCGGTGCCGTTCCTTAGTTCCGGGGCAGGAACAGCCGCCACAGCAGCAACAGCCGAAAACACGAGAACAACCGCCGCAATGGCGCAATTCGAAGCTTTGACCTCCGCCCAACCCGAAGCGAAGACGGAAACCAACACAATGCCCGACGCTTCCCCCGAGATTATTTACTTCGCCCGCTATTACACCGCCAGCGCGGGCGGCGCCAAGCTGGAGGATAAAATCCTGGAAATAACGGCCGCCGCCGGCGGGAACTACAGCCAGGCCAACTGGCAGGCTAAAAAACTTGGCCCGGACCTGTACGAGGCCGCGGCCGTTATCCCCGTTAAGACCGGGAATATGACCTTCACTTACAGTGTTGACTACGCGAAGAAAATCCTGATACCAGTTGATCCCGCAGGCAAAACCGCGTTCGACGCCCTGGGAAATACCACTGCCGCCAAGGCAAAAAAAACCGGCCGCAAAGCGTCGAATAAAAGTATTAACAAAACCGCCGCAGCGACGCCGGCCGCCAAAGCAAAAGCCGGCACGGCCGCGGCAAAGAAGCCCGCCAAGCCTGAAGATGAATACGAATACGTGTACGAGGACGAGTAAACCGGCCGCGAGGGCCTTACTTGCGCGCTATCGAAAGCCTTTTCCTTGCGGCGCGTTCTTTCAGCGCTATCTTGATAAGCCTCTTAAGCACTGCCGCGGGTTTAAGTCCGGTCTTCGCCCATAACCGCGGATAAAGGCTGTGGGAAGTGAACCCGGGCAAAGTGTTTATTTCACAGAACCAGAACTTTTTTTCGTTCCCTGGCGCCAGCAGGAAATCTATACGCGCAAGCCCGCAGCAGCCCAACGCCTGGAAAACCTTTACCGAAAAAATCCTGATAGCGGCCGCGGTCGCGGGGGCAAGCGGGGCGGGCAGCAAAAACTTCATGCCGTTATCGTCGAGGTATTTAGCCTCGTAATCAAAAAACTCATGGCCGCCCTGTGGGACCACTTCCCCGGTAACGCTGGCGGAAGCCCGCGCCGCCGATCCCAGCACGCCGCACACTATCTCCCGCGCGCGGTCCACCCCCTTCTCTATTATCACAGCCGTGTCGAACCGGAAAGCGTATTCCACCGCTTTTCTCAGGTCTGCGGCTTTCTTGACTTTAGATATCCCCACGGAAGAGCCTTGAGCCACCGGCTTCACGAAAAGCGGGAACCCCATACGCGCCGCTTTCTTCAGCAGCGGTCCCATAACCGGGCGCTGGTAAGCGCGTATCACGACGTGCGGCAGCACCGGCACGCCTTCTATAGCCGCCAGTTCCTTCGAAATGACTTTATCCATCCCCACCGCCGAAGCGGCCACGCCGCAGCCGGCGTAAGGCACACCAAGCAGCTCAAGCGCCCCCTGCAGGACCCCGTCCTCGCCGGTGGCTCCGTGGATAACGGGGAAAATAGCGTCGGGGCGCAGACGGCCGCCGCCTTGTTTTACCAGGCAGCCGGCCTCGAAAGAGGGTTCGACTCTGGGCCCGGAAAGTTTTTGGCCGGCAGTCAGGGCCTTGCGCGATACTAGCCGCCAGCCGCCAGTGCGCGGGGCGTAAAGAGGCAGCACGGTAAACCCGGCGTTCACAAGCTCGGCGCAGACGGTTTTAGCCGACTCGATGGAAACTTCATGCTCCGGAGACTTCCCGCCGAATATTACGCCGATTATTTTTTTTGTCATAAAGCTCTCCTGTGTTCTTTTAATCCCGCCTGCCGCTTATGATCCCCCCGCCCAGCACCCTGTCGCCATCATAAAAAACCACCGATTGCCCCGGGGCCACAGCGAACTGGGGTTTTTCAAATATCACTCCGGCATTCCCGCCGGCCGCCGGCGTTACACGGCAGGCCGGGGGTTGATGCCGGTAACGTATCTGCGCCGTAGTGTCAAAAGGCGCGTCAGGAACCGGCGTAAGCCAGTTCAGTTCCTTAACACTGAACGCTGTTGAGCAGGCGGCCTCCAGCGGGCCCAGCACCACTTCGTTGGTTACGGGGCGCAGCCCGGTGACATAAAGGCGGCTGCCGCCGTACACACCGGTGCCGCGGCGCTGGCCTACGGTAAAATTAAAGAAACCTTCATGCGTGCCGAGGCGTTTACCGGCTGCGTCCACTATGGCGCCTCTCCCTGGTTTTACGGAAGGGCTGTTCTTTAAGTAGGTGTTATACTTGCCGCTGGTCACAAAGCAGATGTCCTTGCTTTCGACCGCCGCGGCGGATGGCAGACCGAGTTCGGCCGCTATGCGGCGTATCTCGGTTTTTGCCATTCCCCCCAGCGGGAACAGGAGGCGGCTTAGCTGCGCCCTTTTCAGACAATAAAGGAAATAGCTCTGGTCTTTGAGAGGGTCCGCCCCGCGGAAGAGCCCGTGGCCGTCCGGGGTTTTCCTGATGTCGGCGTAATGCCCGGTGGCCAGGTAGTCCGCCCCCAGGCTGTGGGCAAGACCGGTGAGGTAAGAAAATTTGAGGTAGCGGTTGCACTCCACGCAGGGATTGGGCGTGGAGCCGGCCAGATAGCCCTCCACGAAATTCTTTATAACTTTCTCGGTAAAAAGCCCCTGCGCGCTTTTGAAATAATGCCGTATCCCCAGCGCGTCGGCGGAACTGCGGGCCCGGACCGCGCTGTCGGCGCCGCCGCAGCACTTTATGGCGCCCTTCTCTTCGGCGAAAAGCCGCAGCGTCACACCTATAACCTCATACCCCTCCTTTTTTAAGAGGGCCGCTGCCACGGAGGAATCAACCCCCCCGGACATGGCGACAACGACTTTCTTCATTCCTACATTTTAGTATTTTGTTGGCAGCCCGGGCAGAGCAGGGAATAACCTATAGATACCCAGTATGGGATAGACGGGATAAGGCCCGGCGAACCCGAAAGAGGGAACCCTTGCGTGGTTTCCTCTTCCGGGTGCGCAAAGGTACTACCCGGCCACCCCGACCGTACCGTAAAAGCGCTTGAAATAAAAAGCGGGGCGGCGTTCACGCCGTCCCGCTTTTAAGCTCGTGGATGCTTGTTATTGTCCGAAATCGAAACCTTTGAAGAGGTCTTCTTCCGCCTGTCCGGCGGCGCCGG
>Ga0156425_1017_pt2 | contig 15869 bp, 14 predicted proteins | sample RifOxyA2_FD_108068 | JGI IMG/M metagenome (GOLD analysis project Ga0156425, IMG submission 108068) | Elusimicrobia bacterium RIFOXYA2_FULL_58_8
AAAAATAACGCAGGCGATGGGTAAATATTCGGACCGCCCGCTGGTGCGGGAATTCCTTGCCGAGCTGCAGGCGGACCCGGATTACACGAAGATGAGGGCGTCTAAAAATGGCGACAATCCGCTTACCATGATAGCCAGTATCCAGAAATCTCCCGGCATGAGGGCGCTCCTTGTTAAATATACCAAACGTCCGGAGTTCATGAAACTAATGATGGAGATTATGAAAGACCCGGACATGAGTCCCCTGCTGAAAGGGATGCCGGCGGGGAGAGGTGCGGCGCCTGCCGCCATATCCCCTGCCCCGGCAATGGTCCCGGTCAGGGTGCGGCCTGCCCTGGCCACAGAGAATTCCGACCCCGACGGCGACGGAGAGATAACTTTCGACGCGTCAGCCATAAGTGGTTCCGGCACGGCCTCTTCCCGCGCCGCCGGCAAGCCGCCTCCGCCCGTTGACAGCGGGCGGTAAGCGTGTTATACTATTATATATATGTGGTTCAGAACGCTGGCCCGTTTCCTGAAAAATGCGGCAAAGCCCGTAAGCGTGTTCATAATACCGCACAACGGCATGTCGTCGTTGCGCTTTAACCTGCCTGTTGTTTTCCTCCTGGTGTTCGGCGTTTCCTGGACGGTAATTACCATCTGGGCCGGCTATGTTGCCGGCCGGCATTTCGACTATTACGTTACCAAGGCGGACAATAAGGTGCTGCGCGCCAAGATGGCCAGCATTTCTGAGCGGGTGGAAGAGGGCATGGCCTACCTGGAAATGACCAGGCGCACCGATAACCAGCTGCGCAAAGTGCTTGGCATGGAGCCTGGCCTGATGGAGAAAGAGGAAGGCGTGGGCGGGGCGCAGAGTTCCGACCTGGCCGACTTCCGCCGCCAGCTTACCGCCCGGGCGGTTGAGATAAAAGAGACCGCGTTAAACAATTCACTGCAGGATATGCGGGAAGAATCCAGCAAAAGACTTTCCAGCTATACCGAGATCACGCTTTATCTTACCGACCGGCATAACGGCGCGCGCGCTACCCCGTCCATTTGGCCCGCGGCGGGGCGCATAACTTCGCCCTACGGTTACCGCATAGCGCCCTTGCGCATGGCAAGCGAGTATCATACCGGCATCGACATCGCCAACGAGTCCGGCACGCCAATTTACGCCACCGCCGACGGCGTGGTGAGGCACTCCGGCTGGGCGCAGGGCTACGGCATGTGCGCCGTTGTCGACCATGGGTTCGGCTACTCCACGCTTTACGGGCATATGAGCGAGATAGTGGGCAAGGAAGGAGACACGGTAAAGAGGGGCCAGATAATAGGCCGCATGGGTTCCACCGGCACCTCCACCGGCAACCACCTTCACTACGAGGTCTGGACCGGCGGCCTGCCCAATAACCCCATGAAGTATCTGCAGGTGGGCGGCAAGGCCGGCGCTAATTTCGCAGGACTTTTCGACGGTATTTTCGGCGGGCTGTAAGAATTCAACCAAAGCATCCGGGGAGCATAATGGCGCTTTTTAAAAACAGCGGTGTGTCGTTCGAGTCCAAGAACGGGGATACTATTATCGGCAGCGAAGCTTACTTCCAGGGTACACTTACCGCAAAAGGTTCCTTGCGCGTAGACGGGCGCATAGACGGGTCCATAGTGGACGCCAAGACGGTCACCATCGGCGAGACCGGCAAGGTAAAGGGCGATATCTCCTGCGAAATCTGCTACACCCGCGGCGAGGTGCGCGGCAATATAGTGGCGCTCGAACATGTTGAGGCGCTTACCGGTTCCCGGCTGGACGGCGATATCCGCGCTCCCAGGATAATGCTCGAGGAAGGGGCCGTATTCAACGGCAACTGTTCCATGGATCCTTCCAACAAGACTTCCCGCCAGTCGGAAAAATCGTCTTCTAAATCATCCTAAAGTCCAGCGCAGCGAGGCTATTTACCATGATAAAATTTCTTTCCAAGTACCGGCGTCCCGTGTTTATAGGTACCGTGGCGGTGTTCCTGGTGGGCACTTTTGTCGGTATGGGCGCCTATGTTTTCACCTCTTCTTCTTCCGACGCCGTGGCCGACGTGGGCGGCACCAAAATCCCCTACGCGCGTTTCCAGACCCAGGTTAACCGCGTTATGAGCGGCCTGAAGGATTCCGGCTCCGATGTGAACGAAGTGCTTGCCAAAACCGTGAAACAGGAGATCTTCCGCGAGATGGTTATAGAAGAGCTGCTGGCCCAGCAGGGCGGGAAGATTGGAATCTGCGTGCCGGACTTCGAGGTGGCCGTGGAAATACAGAACACCCAGCAGTTCCGCGAGGGCAACGTGTTCAGCCCGCGCGCCTACTATACCGCCATCACCAGCCAGTTTAATATGACGCCGCCGGAATACGAGGCGTGGCGCAAAAGATCCCGCCTTGCAGCCAAATTCAAGCATTTTATTTTTACCAGCGTAAAAGTTTCCCCGGCTGAAGTAAAGGCGTACTGCCTTGCTAAGGATAAGAGCCTGAAAGATTACGAGAAGAACCGGGCCAAGTACGTGGACGAACTGGCGCGCGATAAATTCGCCAATCTCGCCAACTACCTGCTTCGCCAGCTTACCTCCAAACAAGAAGTGAAAAGTTACCTCGACCGGCTGGAAAAGCGCGGCTGATAAAAAGGCGACGGCGCTTTTATAAGTGCCTCTTTTTTAAAATCCCCGCACGGGGATTTTAAATTTATAACGTGATAGAAATAGACAACCTGACCAAGGTTTTTGGTTCCTTCAAGGCGGTAGACGGCCTCAGCCTGCGCGTGAAGGCGGGGGAGATCTTCGGTTTCCTCGGGCCTAACGGTGCCGGGAAGACCACTACCGTAAAGATCCTTTCCGGCATTATGCGGCCCACCTCGGGCCGGGTAAGCGTGGCAGGCCACGACCTGGCGCTGGACCCCCTGGCCGCCAAGCGCGCCATGGCCTATATCCCCGACGAGCCTTTTGTCTATCCCAAGCTTACCGGCTGGGAGTTCATGCGCTTTATAGGGGACCTGTATTCCCTGCCCGTGGCCGGTCAGAAAAAGCGCATTCCCGAGCTGCTTGAAATGTTCGAACTGTCCGCCCACGCCGGGGAGCTCCTGGAGGGCTATTCGCACGGCATGAAGCAGAAGCTCCTTATCGCCAGCGTACTGCTGCGCAGGCCCCGGGCCGTGCTTTTTGACGAGCCCACCGTGGGGCTGGACCCCAAGAGCATCCTGCGCTTCAAGGGCCTGCTGGCTGATATCGCCCGCGAAGGCGCCGCCGTCTTTATGTGCACGCATATCCTTGATATGGCCGAAAAACTGTGCCATAGCGTGGGGATAATCTACCGCGGCCGCCTTATAGCCCGGGATACCGTGGCGGAAGTCAAGAAAATGGCTTCCGGCGCGTTCGGCCCGCGGTCGCTTGAAGAGGTTTTCCTGGAATTGACGGATTAGCCGCCGGCGCCCGTTGTTTGACCGCCTTTGAAAAATGCTTAACATCCTCTTCTTAAGGAAAATTCGCACATTTTTAAATATCTTGCGAGGCCTGCGCGGCTGGAAGCTGGCCAAGAACCTTATGTTCGCCGGGGTGGGCCTGCTCATGCTTGCCGCGCTTTACGCCGGGTTCTGGCGCCTGCTGGCCTACCTGGAGGGCGTGCAGCTCATAGGTCCCATGCTGTCGTGGAAGCTAACTTCCATGGTGCTGCTTATGACATTTTCCATGGTAATGGTTTCTTCCATTATCATCTCAATGTCCACGCTGTATTACTCCTTCGATCTCAAATTCCTGTTTTCCTGCCCGCTCGCGCTGCGGCCCATCTTCATGGATAAAGCACTGGAAACCGTGTTCTACTCCTCCTGGACGCTGGTGCTGGCTATCCTGCCCTATATCATCGCCCTGGGCCGTGTTAAAGCCCTGGACGCCGGCTTTTACCTGGTTTACGGTTTCCTTATGGTGCCGTTCGTGCTGCTGGCCGGCGCGGCCGGGATCTTTTTCAGCATGCTGGTGATGTGCGCTTTCCCGTCGTCCAGGACGCGCGACATCACCTGGCTCCTGGGCAGCCTGTCGGTGGCCTTCGTCTACGTTATGTTTCGGTTCTCTAAACCGGAGCAGCTGCTGCGCCCGGATTCCCTGGAGATAGTGGCGCAGTACATCCAATACCTGCAGTCTCCCACGGCCCCGTACATGCCCTCCTGGTGGGTAACCAAGGCCATGGTGGCGTATTGCGCCGGGCACTGGGGTGCTTTTGCGGTGAACGCCGGCGTGCTGTGCCTGGCGGCCGGCGCGCTTTACGCGCTGATCTATTACCTGTCCGGCCTCTGTTATATGCGCGGTTTCAGCGGCGCCCAGGGTTCTCCCCGGTTCAGGGGCGGCACCAAAGAGCTGCCGGAGCAGCGCCTGGCGGCCGCTTTCCAGGGCCTGCGCGCCTACCTTACGCTGTACTGGAAAGACCGCCTTATGCTGGCGCGCGACGCCCGCTACTGGTCCCAGGTCATCCTTATCGCGGCCCTGATAGCCGTTTACCTCTTCAGTATACGGCAGCTGCCGTTGGATACGCCGGATCTTAAGAGCATGGTCTCTTTCCTGAATGTGGGGGTGGCGGGTTTCGTTATGGCCGCCATAGGCCTGCGTTTCACATTCCCTGCCATCAGCCTGGAAGGCAGCAGCTACTGGCTGCTTAAGTCCGCGCCCGTAACCACTGCCGCCATTATGCGCGAGAAGCTTACGGTTTCGCTGTTCCCGTCGTTATTGATAGGCGTTATCCTTATTGCCGTGTCGAACCGCCTGCTTAACGCCGACCTGTTCATTTCCGTGCTGTCCACTTTTACCATAGCCGTGGCCGCGGTTGTAATAACGGTAATGGGGATAGGCTTTGGCGCTATCTTCCCGGACTTTAACGTGGAGAATATCCACCAGCTGGAATCTTCTTACGGCGGGTTCCTGTACATGGCCTGCTGCATGGGATACCTGGCTTTGCTGGTGGGGGTGGAGGCCTGGCCGGTGCAGATGCACTTTGCCCAGCGTTTCGGCCGCGCCCACGCCTGGGACGCGCGCGCCGTGGCGTTCTGCGCCGCGGCGTTCCTTGCGCTTAATATAACGGCCCTTTACCTGCCGTGGACAATAGGCCGGCGCAGCCTTGAAAAACATGAAACCTGATAAAAAATGTATAGTTGACATCAGCCGGCGGGCTCAACCCGGATTCCAGGCGCGCTGAATTTATGAGAAAAATCTTTATTTCGATTTTTATCGCCTGTGCGCTGGCTGCCGGTAATGGCGCGGCGGCGGAGCCCGCCGCGGGCAAATTTTATACCGCGGGAGATCCAGAGAAGGCGGAATTCGCGCTCACTTTTGACGACGGGCCGGGCCAGATAACCGCAGCCCTGCTTAAGCTGCTTGAGGGCCGCGGCGCGAAGGCGACTTTTTTTATGCCGGGTTCTTCCGTGCGGGCAAAACCGGAAATGGTGAAAAATATACTCGCCGCCGGCCACCTGGTGGCCAGCCACACAGACCTGCATAAGAACTGGTTCAAGATAGGCGCCTCCCCGGGAAGGGAAGCCGTCCTGGCGGGAGAAATAAAGAGCGCCGAAGATGCGTTCTACCGGGCTATAGGCGTGCGCCCGGCTATCCTGCGCATGCCCAACGGTTACGACCGGCCCTGGGTGCGGCGGGTGGCCGCGCAAGCGGGTTGCAACCTTGTTAACTGGACCTTCGGCGAAGACTGGCTTAAAATGTCAGAAGAAAAAATGACGGTGGCGTATCTTAAGGCCCTTAAACCGGGCGCCATACTTTTACTGCACGACGGCGGCGGCAGGAATAAAGAGAAAAACCTGCGGATCGTGGAAGCTCTTCTTGCGGAAGCCTCTAAAAAAGGGTTACGCCCGGTGCGGTTGGATGAAATGCTGGGGATCAGAGCCGTTAAAGAGGGCGCTGTGCGGTAAATTTTGTAGAATAAGGCAGCGGTCGCAGACAGCGGGCAAGTGGCGGAATTGGTAGACGCACAGGTCTCAAAAACCTGCGATCTCACGATCATGAGGGTTCGATTCCCTCCTTGCCCATAGTTGCGGCGCCCGTCCTGCGGCGCCGATTTTTTTATTTTTGAAGGATGCGTCTTTCCAGGGTCTTGATCCTGGCAAGCAGCACTTCGTTGGAGAAAGGTTTTGGCAGATAGTCATCGGCCCCGCAGTCGTACCCGTCCACCTGGTCCTGGGGCTGGGTGCGCACCGTAAGTAATAATACCGGCATTTTGCTTAAACGCTCGTCGGCGCGTATGCGGCCCAGCAGCTCCATCCCGTCCATCCGGGGCATGTTGATGTCCAGTACGGCCATGTCGGCGCCTTCGGCCTGCAAATGCTCCCAGGCCAGCTGGCCGTCTTCATGGATGGAGGGTTCATAACCGGCTTTTTTTAAAAGCTCTTCCACCAGTATCCTGAACGCCATGTTGTCATCCGCTACAAGTATCTTCATGCTTTACCTCTTGCCCGGGTCTTCAGGTGTACGGTATGCTTATGCGGGTAGGCTCCGGTTTCGGTTTCCAGCGAAATTCTGTTTCCTGCAATTCCACGGCGATGTTTATTATTTCCTTGAGGATGCAGGTTACGGGGATGGAAAAAATTACGCCCCAGATGCCGCCTATTTCTCCGCCGGCCATCAAGGCCAGCAGGATTACCGCCGGGTTAAGGTTTACGGCTTTCTTCATAATGTAGGGCTGCAGGAACCAATCATCGAAAAAGCGTATGCCGGTGAAGAAGGCCAGCAGCTTTATTATGGGCAGCAGGGTGCCGAATTGCAGGTACGCTACGATGGAGGACAGTACCGCCCCTACTATGGCACCCAGGTAGGGAACCAGGCTTGAAATCCCTATGAGTATGGCTATCACCGCCGCGTAATTAAGGTCCAGCACCAGCAGGCCGATGAAGGCGATCAGGAAGATCACGAAAGCCTCGGTCAGTATGCCGCGCAGGTAGTTGCCCAGCGACCCGTCTATGCGTGAGGTGATGTGCAGGATTATTTCGGTATGGCGCGCCGGCAGGTGGTCCAGCAGGTAGTCTATCAAGCCGGCGCCGCCTATGAGCATGAAGAAGGTGATGAACGGCACTATGAACAGCAGCGTTACCACCGGCAGCAGGGAAAGGATCAGCTGTGGTACGAATCCCAGCAGGGAGTCCAGCTTCTGCTCCAGCTTGAGGGAGGCCAGGAAAGGGTAGTTGCCTACTATCTTCGCGTTAAGGTTCGTTACAAATTGCTGTATGCGCTGGGCGTAATCCGGCCAGGACTGTTGCAGGGATTCCAGTTCCAGGGAAAGAAAATTCATAAGCAGGTACGCTACTATAAACAGCAACGCCCCGGCGCCGAGATAAAGCCCGGCTACCGCGTAAGAGCGCTTTATACCGCGTACCTCGAAGTAGGTGATGACCGGGCTCAGTATGTATGCCAGTGCCGCGCTGAGGATGAAGGGGAAAATTGCCCCTTTCGCGAGCACGATGAAGTACACCGACGCCAGTACTATGAAAGCCGGCAGCAGGAACTGCAGGTAATTGGTTTTGTGCTCCGGGGTTGTGTCTGTCATGGTACCGTGCTTGTGTTTACGCGGCTTCGTGCGGCGTGCCCGTTATTCCGGCTTCTCTATTATGGCCCGCAGGCGGGCCGACATGATCTTCGCCAGCTGGGAGGCTATGGTCACGCCTATCTGCGGCCGCGCGAACAGCAGCGATTCCAGTTTTATCTTGAACAGCATAAAAACTTTGGTTTCCTCGACGGCGTGCGCCGTGGCAGTGCGCGGCATTTCCTCCAGCAGCGCCATTTCGCCGAAAAATTCACCGGGGTTCACCTCGGCTATGACCTCGTTTTTCTGCGTTGCGGGCGACAGGCGGGAAAGCGCTATTTTACCGGAGAAAACTATGAACAGGGCCCGGCCAATGTCCCCCTGTGCGAATATGGTTTCGCCTTTGAGGTAGGTGCGTTCCTGCAGGTTTTCCAGTACGTGTATAAGCTGGCGCCTGCGTATGCCTTCGAACAGGCGGATATTCTTCAGGAACCCCAGCTTGGCCAGGATCTCTTCGTCGTAAATGCGGTTGAATAAATTAAAAAAACGCATTTATTTCCTCGCAAAAAGACCGTACGCTGCCTGCGCTATTTTAAACCAGCCCGAGGTGAACGCGCCTGAAACCGACTTCAGGGTGTCCATTACCGGGTCCAGGGCCGTAAGCTTTCCGTCGGCGTTGAGGGCCAGGAATTCCACCGCCTGCGCCGTGTGGCGCACCTGCTGCAGGGTTAGTATTGCCTGTATGGCCAGCGCCACAAAGGCCAGGGTGGCTGTAACCGCGCAGATAATAAGTATGGTGTTCATTTTCGGCTCCTGTTTCGGGAATGCTTTCCCGGTTGGTAGTTAAAGTTCTTCAGATCGTCTTGTTCCCGGCTTAGCTGCCCAGGATGCGCCGCTCCAGCACTTTCAGGCGGGCCACCAGCACTTCGTTGGCGAAGGGTTTGGTAAGGTAGTCGTCTGCGCCGTGCTCGTAGCTTTCCACCTGGTCGTCCACCATGGAGCGGATAGTCAGCATCAGTATCGGCATCGCCTTTAAGCGGTCGTCCGCGCGTATATGCCCCAGCAGTTCCACCCCGTCCATTTCCGGCATGTTTACGTCGAGTACAGCCATGTCAGCGCCAGCCTCCTGGACATGCTCCCAGGCCAGGCGGCCGTTCTCGTGCGCGGATACCTCGTATCCGGCCTCGGTCAGCACTTCCGATACCAGCGTCCTGAAAAGAAGATCGTCGTCCGCTACAAGTATTTTCATGTAACCGCCTCGCTTGAGCCAAAAGTTAAAACGCAGCAGCCGGCCCGCGGCTTACTATCCTGTTTTATAGGTGTACCCTGTCCCGTATATGGTCCTGATGTTCCTGCCGTGAGTGCCCAGCTTGCGGCGCAATGTTTCGACATGTTTGTCTATGGTCTCGATGTTTATATGGCCGGATTTTTCCTGCCAGATCTCTTCCATCAGCGATTCGCGCGAGACTACGGCTTCTTCGCTGCCCAGGAGTATGTAGAAGATCTCGAATTCTTTAGGGGTAAGGTTCTCAAGTGTTTTTGCTCCGCTAGTCTTGCGGTCCAGCGTCACCGTCCGTTTGGTCCTGTCTATCTCAATGCCGCCGTTGCGGGAAACCACCACGGTCCTGGCCAGGTTAAGGCTGGGCAGCAGGCGCCGGATATGGGCTTTCGTCTTGGAGAGGAGGATGGTTTCGTCGAGATCGCTGGTTATGAAGTCGTCGGCGCCGTTTTCCAGGAATTCGGAGATCATGGTGTTCGTGGTTTTATCCGGTTTACTGAAAACTATGAAGGAAATGTTCTTGCGTCCTCCCAGGATTGCTTTCAGGTCTTTTGTGGTGGCCAGCGCTCCGGGTGAGATCTCGGCAAAAACAATACCCCAGGCGTCTTGCGCGTGCTGCGCTATGGACGCCAGGTTCGGGAGCAGTTTTACCTCAAAATGCTCACGGGAGAACAGCCTGTACCATTTTTCGGATACAACTTTGTCCTGGGCTAGTATCCACACTACAAATTTGATCATAGGCGCCCTGAAAATCAATTATATAATAATAAGTCGAATTCCACCAGATTTTCTTAAACTCGTAATTTCTTCGGGATTCCTGCGGTGCCGGCCTATATACTATTAGCGCGGAGATGCGGGGACCTATGAAACACGGAAAGACAAGAACGTATCGCGCCTGCCTGCCGGCCATGGTTTTCCTGGCGGCGGTGCCCTGCGTGGCGGACGCCCAGGTAAGCGCCGGTGGCGAATACGTCATAGAGTCTTCCGTAGTCGATAACGGCGGCGGCGACTGGCTTACCGGCGGGCAGTACGCTTCGCGGGGCTCGATAGGCCAGACCTTGGGAACGGAGACGCCGGTAAGGGGGGGGCATTTTATCAACCGGTCCGGTTTCTACAACCCGCCCTACTTCACTTACCAGAAAGGCCTGCCCTCCACCCTTTCGCTTTATTCCGGGGAAGTTTCCCTTTCTATGCCGCCCGACGCCGTTACCGACAGGGAAATGTTCGATATAGGCATAAACAGGCAGTCCCTTAACCAGCCCCTGCTTGTAGAGATGTCCAAAGTTGAGGCTGCCAACAGGAAAATGTCCGCTAACGAGGGGCCCTGGGCGCAGTTCTCGGATAATGACCTTACCGAGATGTATATTTTTGACGAACACACTCTCACCCGGGATCCGCTTAAAAAGACCGGGGTGCTCAGCCTGCGTTACCGTGACGCCGACAGCGACGGTATAATAGACTTCAGCAATCCCCCGGTAAAGGTTGACACGGTTGACGCCTGGGTGCTGGATGAAAAAACCAGGTTATGGACGCTGCTGCCCAATATGGGCCTTAACAAGGACAATAAGACCATAACCGTAAGTTTCCAGGGGCCAGGGGTTTACAATATGATAGGCGCAATGGCCACCGGTGTGGATAAAGTCTACTCCTACCCCACCCCTTTCAGGCCTAATGGCCCGAACAAAGGCGGGAAACTTGACGGGCCGGGCAGGACGGGAACGGAAGCCGAAGGCATAACTTTCCAGGATGTGACGGCCCAGACCGGCAACATAAGTATATATACCCTGAATGGCCAGCTTATTCGTAAATTGGACCTGGCGGCGCCCCGCGCGGACCTGAATTCGGTGGTGTGGAACGTTAAAAATGACAGTGGCAGCAGGGTGGCCAGCGGGGTCTACCTCTGGCGGGTAACTTCCGGTTCCAACTCAAAAACCGGTAAAGTAATGATTATATGGTAATTCAGCGGGAAATGTTGTATACAATAGGGTTGAAATTTATGCTCGTCAAAGTAAAGGATCGCAAAGAAGAACAAAACGCTGAAAAAACGGCCTTCAGCCGGATTCGGCTTTTCTTTGCGGCGGTATCAATTTCTGTCGTGTGTCTGGCGCTTCAGGCGGTGCCGGCCGGCGCCCAGGCCCACGCGAAATTCAATTACCAGGGTAATTTGCGCCAGGCAGGGTTTCTTGTTAACGGGACACGGAGCATTGTATTTTCCATCTACAGGTCTTCCAACGACTTGCCCGGCGGGCATATTTGGCAGAGTCTTCCCCAGACCGTAAACATTTCTACCGGCGTCTTCCGCGTGTCGCTGCAACCCGACTTTGCCATTTGGTCCGAGCCTAAGCTATGGCTGGAGCTTGAGGTGGAAGGTACCCGCATGACCCCGATGGAGGAAATAACGGCTTCCCCTTACGCGGTAAACACCATGCTGCTTTCAGGCAAAAGGTATACCACGGCGTCTTCGGCTCCCGCGGGGCCCAATACCGTAGGCGATTTTTGGATGAACAACAATAATCCCATCCTGGGCGAACTGAACTTCTGGGACGGGACGAATTGGGTTTCCGCCGGAGGCCAGAATTTGCCCGAGGACCACGCGTTCACGCATGCCGACGGCGGTGCCGACACCATCTATAACCTGGGCGCGCATACCGTGTCGGGCAATACAACATTTTCCCCGTGGGTTTCACTGGTGGGGACAGGCGCTTCGGGCTTGAATATCGCGTCCAACCTTACCATCGGCGGCCCCTCCCAGACCCTTAACCCGTCAAGCAACCTGTTTGTTGGCGGGCCCGGGTATTCGGTGACATTTTCCTCCAACATCGTGGTGAATGGCTACGGCATTTTCCAGAGCACGGTGCAGATGGTGGAAGGCAACCTGAAGATAGGGGATGCACCCAAGGGGCGGGTACTTAAAAGCGGGGGCAATGGTTTTGTATACTGGGGTAACGAAAGCAGCATCCCTTTTATCGGCACACCGTTACGATTGCAGATGGCGGATGAACTGGGCAACGAACTTGTTAACTCGCTGTTCCTGCAGAGCGCTGCGGAAACCGCGGCGCCCAACGGTATCACCCTTATAAAGGGCAGTTCCCTTACGGTGACCGGTGATTTTACTGCTATGGGGGCTGGTGCTTTCGGGGGGGCTTTGGCCGTAGGCGGGGCGCTTGCCGTAACCGGCGACGGCTCTTTTGACGGAGCGGTGGATGTGGGCGGGATAGTGAACGCACTGAACGGACTTGTGGTTACCGGGGCTAACGCCACCATAACCAACGACCTTATTGTAGAGGGCAATTCGCAGTTGGGCAACGGCCCCAGCGATGTGCACAGCATTAACCGGGTTAACGAGGCCGGCGTGGCTTTATCGGTTGCGGGGGATGGCAGCAGCGGCGCTTATACCGCCAAGTTCTATTCAGGGTCCGAGCTTGCCGCCTGGATAAGGAAGAAATAGCGTTTTGCGGGGATGGCCGGCCCTGGGCCGGCGCGGCGATGTTTACGGAAAAAGTATGAGCAGAATGTCTTTTAAACGGACCAGCCTTGCCGGCTGTCTTGGGAAGATTCCCAGGATGGCCGCGGCTTGTGCGCGCCTTTGCGGGGCATTCGCGTTCCTGCTTACCCTTAATATTACCCTCCTGGCGCCGGTGCTGCGCGCTGCGGACGCCGGTATTGAGTTCGGCGTGCAGGATGACTTGACGGTGCTCGGGACGCAGAGTTCAGCCGCTGATCCTGACGTGGAAATAAAGGGGTTCACCGTGTTCGGCGAAACCGGGGCCACCTACCCCGGCGCTACCGTCGGTCCCGGCAGTGTGGTCATTAACGGTTACCTGTATGTTTCCTCCGGCGCTTATTTTGTGGGTAATTCCACTTTTATCAGTGCCGGGAATATCTTCGTTACTGACGGTCTTCCCGGCCAGATGCTCAGGAAAAGCGCCGGCGGGAATTTATATTGGGATAATCTCACTGTTTTAGGTGATGATCTTGGCAATCATGTCGCCACTACAACGCTGAATATGGCCGGGTTCTCCGTAATAGAAGTGTCTTCCCTTACCGTTACTGGCAGGGACGCGAGCGGCTACAGCTTGTGGCTGAGCTCCGGTATCTATATGGCTGGCGGGCGCGTGGAAGCCGGGTTGTATGCCGGTTCCGGCCTGCTTCTTACCGACCTCAACGCTTCCGCCCTTGCCAGCGGTACCGTGCCGCTGGTCCGCCTGGCCGGTATAACCAAGGCCGAACTGGACGCCAACGCCGGCATTCTGGATACGCAGCTGGCCACTATAGCCATGGCCGGCAAGGTGGCTGACACCGCCCTGTCCCCGAATGTAAACCTGCTTAACGTAAATCAGGCGCTTACCGGCATAAAGACCTACCTGAGCAGCGTTACTGTGACGGGGGCGATAGGCGCAACAAGGGTGGATCTGGCTAACAATGTGTTCGTTTCGTCCGAGGCGGCGCCGGACCTTGGCGGCGGCGTGCGTGTTTCCAGCAATGTGTATATAGTCGGGTTCGCTTCGGCCACAAAGTTCTATGGCGACGGTTCCAGCCTCACCAACCTGACGGTTTCCGGGGATGACCTGGGCAATCACATCGCCACCAGGAAACTGGACATGTCCAATTTCCCGATAGTGAACATTTCCACGCTTACTATTTCCGACAAGGATGCCAGCGGCTACAGCCTGTGGTTAAGTTCTGGCATAAACATGGCGGGCGGGCGTGTGGAAGCCGGGCTGTATGCCGGTTCCGGTGCGCTGCTTACCGACCTTAACGCTTCAGAACTTATCCGCGGCACGGTGCCCCTGGCGCGTTTGTCGGGTATTACCAATACACAATTGGACGCCAATGCCGGCATCCTGGATACGCAGCTGGCGACTATCGCTACGGCGGGTAAAGTGGCGGACAGCGCGCTGTCCGGCAATGTCAACCTGCTTAACGGCAACCAGGTTGTTACCGGTATAAAGACTTACACCAGCAGCGTTACCGTAACCGGGGTGGTGGGTGCGCCTAAAGTGCGGTTGGCGGATAATGTGGCGGTATCTTCTGAGGCTTCGGCTGCTTTGGGCGGCGGCGTTAAGATTTCCAGCAACGTTTATATAGTGGGTTTTGCGTCGGCCACCAAGTACTATGGTGACGGTTCCGGCCTTACCAACCTGGCGGTTTCCGGGGATGACCTGGGCAATCACATCGCCACCAGGAAACTGGACATGTCCAATTTCCCGATAGTGAATATTTCCACGCTTACTATTTCCGACAAGGATGCCAGCGGCTACAGCTTGTGGTTAAGCTCTGGTATAAACATGGCGGGCGGGCGTGTGGAAGCCGGGCTGTATGCCGGTTCCGGTGCGCTGCTTACCGACCTTAATGCTTCAGAACTTGCCAGCGGCACGGTGCCCCTGGCGCGTTTGTCGGGTATTGCCAATACACAATTGGACGCCAATGCCGGCATCCTGGATACGCAGCTTGCAACTATCGCCACGGCGGGTAAAGTGGCGGACAGTGCGCTGTCCGGCAATGTCAACCTGCTTAACGGCAACCAGGTTGTTACCGGTATAAAGACCTATACCAGCAGCGTTACGGTAACTGGCCTGCTCGGTGTCCCGGCAGTTAAACTGGCGGAGAATGTTTTTGTGTCTTCCGAAACTCTGCCTTCCCTGGGCGCGGGCGTGCGCATTTCCAGCAATGTATACATAGTGGGTTTCGCGTCGGCCACCAAATATTACGGTGACGGTTCCGGCCTTACCAATCTGGCGGTTTCCGGCGATGACTTGGGCAATCACATCGCCACCCGAAAACTGGATATGTCGGGGTTCCCTATAGTCAACATAGGTACCCTTACCATCAGCGGCACCGATCCCACCGGCTACAGTATGTGGCTGAGTTCGGGTCTTTATATGCCCGGCGGGCGTGTGGAAGCCGCCCTGTATTCAGGTTCGGGCGAGCTGCTTACCAGCCTTGACGCTTCCGCCCTTGCCAGCGGTACGGTGCCCCTGGCGCGGTTGTCTGGCATTACCAATACACAATTGTCAGCCGCCGCCGGCATCCTGGATACACAGCTGGCGGTTATCGCCACCGCCGGCAAAGTGGCTGATACGGCACTGTCGGCCAATGTGGTTTTGCGCGACAACACGCAGACTATAGGCGGTATAAAAACATTTACCAGCAGCGTAACGGTAACCGACGTGCTGGGTTCGCCTAAAGTACAGCTGGCGGATAATGTGGCGGTTTCTTCCGAGGCTTCGGCTGCCTTGGGCGCAGGGGTGCGCGTCTCGACCAATGTACATGTAGCCGGTTTTGTTTCCGCGGCCAAATATTATGGTGACGGTTCGGAACTTACCAATCTTACTGTATCTGGGGATGATCTGGGCAACCATATCGCCACCCGGAAGCTGGACATGTCCGGCTTCCCCATGGTTAATATAGATACCCTTACCGTCAGCGGTACAGATTCCACTGGCTACAGTATGTGGCTGAGTTCGGGCCTTTATATGCCCGGCGGGCGTGTAGAAGCCGGTCTGTATTCCGGTTCGGGCGCGCTGCTTACCAGCCTTAACGCCTCCAATCTGGCCAGCGGCACGGTTCCGCTGGCCCGGCTGCTCGGCATAACCAAAGCCGAATTGGATGCCAACGCCGGAATACTTGATACGCAACTGGCGACTATCGCCACTCCCGGGAAGGTTATGGACAGCGCGCTGTCCGCTAATGTTAATCTTCTCAACGGCAACCAGGTTATTACCGGTATAAAGACCTATACCAGCAGCGTTACGGTAACTGGCGTGCTGGGGGTGCCCGGTGTAGAATTGCGGGGGAATGTTACGGTTTCGTCAGAAGCGCTGGCATCCCTGGGCGGCGGTGTAAGGATTTCAAGCAATGTGTATATAATCGGGTTCGCTTCCGCCACCAAATATTACGGTGATGGTTCCGGCCTTACCAACCTGGTGGTTTCCGGCGACGACCTCGGCAGCCATATCGCCACGCAGCGGCTGGACATGGCCAATAACCAGATAATCCGCGCTTCGTCCATAACCGTAACGGGCAAGGACGCGAGCGGCTACAGTATGTCGCTGAGCTCGGGTCTTTATATGCCCGC
>Ga0156425_1016_pt1 | contig 15832 bp, 12 predicted proteins | sample RifOxyA2_FD_108068 | JGI IMG/M metagenome (GOLD analysis project Ga0156425, IMG submission 108068) | Elusimicrobia bacterium RIFOXYA2_FULL_58_8
GCCCAAGCCAACAAACCCTTCACGCTTACGCTTAAGTACGACAAGGAGCGGGGTTCCGGCAGTCAGAACCTGCGCATCTACCAGTACGACGCGGCTACCGGCGCCTGGAAGGAGGTTCCCGGCAATTATACCGTGGATCCCATGACCGGCGTGGTTTCAGTGGACGTTGTCAGCCTGGCGAACGCTTCTGAAGGCACCAGCGCGGCCGCCACCCCGTACGGCCGCAAGCGCTTTGGCATGAGCGCCGTGGTCAACGGGCGTTATGTGCCGTCGGATACGGGTTCGGGTACCTCCCAGAGCGGGCGTTTCGCTGTGCTGACGGCGCCGCCGATAGCGGGTATTCCGGCGTTCAGTTCCGCGTTCGAAGTATACAATCTGCCGAACCCGTTCAGCCTGAAGAATAAGACGGTTACCCTTACCGGGGATGCCCTGGCCTCCGCCGGCGCGTATCCCACCACCGGTACGGTTATTAAATATAACCTGCCTGCGGGCAAGGCCGGGAATCTGAAGTTCGTTATCTACAACCTGGCGGGCGAAAAAGTGCGCACGCTTGACCAGGGTGTCCTGGCGGGCGGCAAAGTATATTATTCCGAATGGGACGGCAAGAACGACACCAACCAGGACTGCGCGTCCGGGGTGTATTTCATGCTGACCTTCCTTGACGGCAAGAAACTCGGCAATAAAGCCCATAAGATGGCGATAATTAAATAGTCCGGTTTCGGTACGCGGATCTGGTAAAAGAGGTATGCTTATGAGAAAGATATTTATTTTTTCCCTGTTGCTGGTGCTGCCGGCGGGAGCTTACGCTTCAGGGGCTGGCACCACGGCGGCGAACTTCCTGAAGGTGGCCATGAGCCCGCGTGCGGTGAGCATGGCCGGCGCTTTCAGCGCCCTGGCCAACGACTCGGGGGCCGTCTTCGTTAACCCGGCGGGTCTGGCGCAGTTCGAGGAGCGGGAAGCGGCCCTGGACTTTTCCACTTACCTGCAGGACGCCAAGATGGGGAATATCTCTTACGCGGGCAGGGCCGGCGACAACCGTTTCGGGTTTGGGGCCACTTTCCTTACCGTGGGCGGTATCGAGCGGCGCGGAGACGACGTTGCCGGGAGCGTACCTGAACTGGGCACTTTTGGCGCCGACGACCTGGCCGTTACGCTGGCCTACGCGAAGAAAGAGATTATGCCGGAAAGCATGCCACGCCTGGACGGCGGCTTTTCGGTCAAGTTCATCCGGTCCACCATCTATACGAAATCGGCTTTCGCCATAGCGGCTGATGCCGGGGTAATTTACCGCGCCACAGGAAAAACGAATATTTCCCTGGCGCTGCAGAACCTGGGCACCAAAATGAAGTTCGATGAAGAGGCCGACCCGCTGCCTGTCTGCCTGCGGGCCGGTATGCTGTACAGGGCTTCGGAAAAATTGAATTTGGCGGGGGAAGTCAGCGAATACCTGCAGGATGAGCAAATCTACCCGGCCGTGGGCGCGGAGTATTGGTTCCGCAAGGCCTTCGCCCTGCGCGGCGGCTACAAGTTCGGGTATGATACCTCCAACTTGGGCGCTGAAGTGGGGTTGAGCCTGGGATTCGGCGTAAAAGTGGCAGGGTTGGGAGTGGATTACGCCTTCCTGCCTTTCGGTGAACTGGGCAGTATTCACCGTTTTGGTTTCTGGCTCCAGTTCTAGGCGGGTGTTTTGAGCGCAAAAACAAGCCCCGGCTTTATTATGGCCGGGGCTTGTTTTTATTTTAGAAAATCCTGTTCCGGCCAGTCTCCAGGCGAGCCGTCCACCGCGGCCAGGCGCTGGTCGGAGCCCTGGGCGCCGCGCTGATGCCTGAATGCGTCTTTCAAGTCTGTCAACGACACATCCGCTTTTTTTATCTTCATAAGCAGGTAGTAGATGCCCGCAGCCATGAGGGCGGAAACCGGCATAACATAGAAACCTGAGGCTGATTTCATTAAAAGCAGCAGGACCCCGCATAAGAAAACCCAGAAAGCGAGCGTGAAGTTTATTCCCGTAAGGAAGTAGGAAATAATAATGTTGTGTTCGTCTCTCTTGGGCACAGAAGCCGTTATGGCGGTGAGCGCTATGCTCAGCAGCAGCAGGTAAAGCGCCCTTTCCACCCAGGTCTTCCATAAGTGTTTTGAAACGAAGATTGTACCGCGTTTCGGATGGTGTATTACCTCGATGTCGTTGAGGTTTACGTGCATGGTCGGCCTGGCGGTGACGGCTGCGGCTGCCTGTTCTCCTTCGGCCGGGGTGTAGTCGAACGGGTTGGCCTGGCCGGGGACCGGCGCCGAAGCGGGCAGGGCGGCTGCCGGGCCTGCCAGTATAGGCAGGCCGAGCGCGAGGAGGCAGATAAACAAGGTGTTTTTGTGCGGCAATAAATTTGTGGGCATAGTCTTGTCAGTTCCCGGTATCCTCTTCGCTTTCGTCAAGGCGCGGTATCGCCGGGCCTTTCTGTGTGTCCAACTGATAGTACCGGGTTCTCCCGGCTTTTTGCTTGGAGGGGGTATATTCCACTTCCCGCAGGTTCCTTGCCGGGGACTGCGAACGTTCCTGGGAATATACCTTCATGCTCCGTATGGTGTTTACTTTATCCACAAAATGCCAGTGGGCCGAGACGTAAGACCCGATAAGAGAAGTGATTATTACCCCGCCAAGCAGGTATTGGTTCCGGTCCCTGCGTATCCAGAATCTGCGCAGATTGAACGATGTTTTCATATTGGCTTAACCAGTCTTTAGTTCCGCTAATATCTCTGTAAGGCGTGAAACTTTGCCTGCCGTGTCCGCGGCTCTTGTTTTTATTTTTTCCACTTCCGAGGCCGGAGCGTGGGCGGTGAACGCCGGGTCTTGCAGCCGGTCAACGCATTGGGCGCTGTCTTTGCGCGCGCGCTCCAGTTCTTTTTCCAGGCGGGTCCGCTCTTTTTCCAGATCTACGGCCCCGTCCATGGGTATGTAAATGTTGAAAGGCCCGGAGATGGCGCTTACCGAACGCGGCGGCTTGGCCAGGCCGGCTTCCAGGCGGAGATCTTCCACTTTCGACAGCAGCTTGACATAGCCGGCTCCGGTTCTCAGGCGGTCCAGCGCGGCCGGATTTCCGGAGGTGGCAAAGGCCTTTATGGTTTTCCCGGGTGGTATCTCGAACTGCGCCCGGGCAGTGCGTATCTGGGTTATTACCCCCATGATCTCCTGCATAAGTGGCTCGGCGGCGGCCGCCCGGGCGTCCACGCGCGGGGCTTCGGGCCAGCCGGCTTTGAGCAGGTAGCTGTCCGGGGCTTCAAGATACGGTTTAAGGCTGGCGTAAAGTTCTTCGGTAACGTAGGGCATGAACGGGTGAAGGGCTTTTAAGGAACCGGTAAAAAGTTCAAGCATCAGTCCCAGCACTTTTTCCTTGTCAGGGCCCGCCAGGCGTGGTTTAGCCAGCTCCAGGTACCAGTCGCAGAATTCATCCCAGACAAAAGCGTAAAGCGCGTCCTGCGCTTTGGGCAGGTCGTATTCGGCCATGGCGGCTTTTGACTTTTCAAGGGCGGCGGCGTAGCGCTCCGTTATCCAGCGGTCCGCCAGCTCGTCCGGGCGCGCGGCGCCGAGCGGGGCTTGTCTCTCCGGCAGGTACATCTGTATGAAGCGGGCCACGTTATAGAGTTTATTAACGAAATTGCGGCCGCCGGTTATGGCTTCCTCGGAGAAGGGGATATCCTTGCCTCCCAGGGTCTGCGCCATGAGGGAAAACCGTATGGCGTCGGTGCCGTATTTTTCTATCATCTGCAACGGGTCTATAACATTGCCCAACGACTTTGACATCTTCTTGCCGTGCTTGTCGCGCACTATGCCGTGCAGGTATACCTGGCTGAAGGGCGGCCGGCCCATGTGCTCTATGCCACTCATCACCATGCGGGCCACCCACAGGTAAAGTATTTCGTAGCCGGTAACGAGCACCGAGGTGGGGTAATAATAGTCCAGCTCTTCTGTTCTTTCCGGCCAGCCGAAAACGGAGAAAGGCCACAATGCCGACGAGAACCAGGTATCCAGCACGTCCGGGTCCTGCAGCAGGTCCGCGCCGCCGCAGTCCGGGCAGGCGGCGGGTTTTTCGAATGAGACGACCGGCTTGGCGCCCTGCGCGAAAGAAACGCGCGAGAGCTCGCCTTTATCCGAGAACTTAAGCCCCGCGCCTGAACATTTGCGGCAGTACCAGGCCGGTATGCGGTGCCCCCACCAGATCTGGCGGGAAATGCACCAGTCCTGTATGTTGCCCAGCCATTCCGTAAAAGGCTTTTTCCAGGAGGGAGGATAGAATTTAACTTCGCCGCTCTCCGCGGCGGTTATGGCCGGGGCTGCCAGGCCTTTCATTTTAACGAACCACTGCTCGGAGACCAGCGGTTCTATGTGCTGGCTGCAGCGGGAGCATTTGTTGACCGAATGTTTGTACGGTTCTTCTTTTACAAGCAGGCCCGCGGCGCTGAGGTCCTCGATTATTTTTTTGCGGGCCGCCTGGACACTGAGCCCGGCGTAGGCCCGGGGGCAGTTGGTCATTTTGCCCTCGTATGAAATTACGCGCATCACTTCCAGTTTGTGGCGCTGGCCTATTTCAAAGTCCAGGGGGTCGTGGGCGGGGGTTACTTTAACCGCGCCGGTGCCGAAACCTTTTTCCACGCCTTCGTCGGCCACCAGCAAGATGAGCCGGTCCGTCAGCGGCAGCCGCAGTTTCCTGCCTGTCATGCTTTTATATCTTTCGTCTTCCGGGTTTACGGCTACGGCGGTGTCTCCCAGCAGGGTTTCCGGGCGTGTGGTGGCCACGGTCACAGAACCTGAGCCGTCCTCAAAGGCGTAGCGGATATGCCAGAGCCTGGACTTTTCGTCCTCGTGCTCCACTTCGATGTCCGAGAGCGCGGTGCCGCAGCGGGTGCACCAGTTTATCATGCGCTCGCCGCGGTAGATAAGGCCTTTGCCCCAGAGCGAGCGGAAAGATTCATATACGGAGGCCGCCCGCTTGTCGTCCATGGTGAAGCGCACGTTGCCGGCATTGAGGTCCAGGGCGCAGCCCAGCTTGCGCAGCTGGCCGAGGATGGTCGAGCCGCATTCGCCGTACCAGGCCCAGGTGCGTTTTAAGAATTCTTCGCGGCCAAGGTCGTGGCGGGTTTTGCCTTCGGCCTTGAGCATCTTTTCCATCACGTTCTGCGTGGCTATGCCGCCGTGATCGGTGCCCGGCACCCAGTAAGCTTCGCGCCCCAGCATGCGGTGATAGCGCACCAGCACGTCCTGCAGCGTGTTATTGAGGGCGTGCCCCATATGCAGCGCGCCGGTTATGTTGGGCGGGGGGATGACCACTACGAAAGGTTTTTTGTCGGCGCTGGGGGAGGAAATAAACAGCCTGTCTTTCTGCCAGGCGTCGGCCCATTTCGTTTCTACCGGCGAGGGTTCATAAACCTTGCTTAACATAGTTGCCTTTTAGACCGGGGCTAGATAAATTCCCGAAAAACGGCGTTGGAAAGATAGAGGCGGCTATTTTTAATCCTTATCGTGCCGCCGGTCTTTTCTATCAGGTCCAGGCCGAGCAGGCGGTTTATCTCCGCGCTGAACTCGGTAATTATATCACTTTCAAGTTTAATGCCGCCTGTTTTGCGCAGCCCCAGCATTATTTTTTCGGCCAGTTTCGCCCTCCCGACAAGGGTCTCCCGGGAATGCGAGGCCGGTATCCCGTGTTCAGCCGTCGAAGCAAGGTAGGTGGCCAGGTCCCCGGTATTCGTCCGGCGTTCCCCGTCCATGTAGGAGGCCGCCGCGGCGCCCAGGCCCAGGTAGCTCCCCTGCTCCCAGTAATTCAGGTTGTGGCGGCACTGGCGTCCGGCCAGCGCGAAATTGGAGATTTCGTAGCGCCCGAGCCCGGCGGCTTCAAAAGCGGCGGCGGCGGCTTCATACATTTCCACGGCGGCGTCCGGCGCCTCCTTCACCCCGCCGCGGAAAAAGGGCGTGCTTTCGTGTATTTCCAGCGCGTACAGGGAAACATGTTCGGGGCGCATGGCCAGCAGCCAGCGCAGGGATTCGGTGAAATCGCCCATGCTCTGGCCGGGGAGGCCGCACATCAGGTCGGCGTTTATATTGTCGAAGCCGGCCGCGCGCAGCGCTGTGTGGGCGCGGGTGAAATCCGCCGACATCGCTATGCGTCCAAGGACGCGCAGCAGCCTGTCCTGGGAGGCCTGCAGTCCCAGGCTGACGCGGGTGACCCCGGCCAGCCTGAGCAGCCGGGCTTTTTCCGCGTCCAGACTTTCAGGGTTGGCTTCAAAGGTGGCTTCTTTAAATGTGCCGGCCGGGCCGGTAAGGGAACGCGCTATCTTAAAAAGTTTCTCCAATTGGGCTGGTGAAAGCAGGCTGGGGGTGCCGCCGCCTATATACAGGGTATCAAAAGCGCCGGCAAGGTGCGCGTAAGCTCCGGCTTCTGTTGCCAGGGCGTCAAGGTATTCTTCGGCGCGGTTCGCCGCGCCGCCGGGAGCGGGCGTGTCCGCGGTGGAGGCAAAATCGCAATAACCGCACTTTTGCCTGCAGAAGGGGATGTGGATGTAAAGGCCTGGCATATGCGGCGTAACCTGTTGCGGCGGGGAAAAAAACCGGCCCGGCTTTCAGGCCGGACCGGGGTGTTTTACGCGGGCGCGCTTAAGCCTGGGGCTTGCGATTCTCCATGAACATCTTGATGAGGTCCATGGGCACGGGGAAGATTATCGTCGAGTTCTTTTCCGTGGAAATCTCGGTCAGGGTCTGCAGATAGCGCAGCTGTATCGAGGTCGGGTTGGCCGCCATTATCTGCGCGGCGTCAGAGAGTTTCTGCGCGGCCTGGAATTCGCCTTCGGCGTGGATTATCTTTGCGCGGCGCTCGCGTTCCGCTTCGGCCTGCCGGGCTATGGCGCGCTGCATATCCTGCGGCAGGTCGACGTTCTTAACTTCCACGCTGGAGATCTTTATGCCCCAGGGCTCGGTATGCTGGTCCAGTATCTCCTGGAGGTTCTTGTTTATCTTGTCGCGCTGGGCAAGCAGGTCGTCCAGTTCCTGCTGGCCGAGCACGCTGCGCAAAGTGGTTTGCGCGAGCTGGCTGGTGGCGTACATATAGTTCTCCACGTTCAGCACCGCGGCCTGGGGGTTAACCACGCGGAAGTAGATCACGGCGTTAACCTTCACCGAAATGTTGTCGCGGGTTATGACGTCCTGCGGCGGCACGTCCAGCACCACCACGCGGGTGCTCATGCGGAACATCTGCTGCACCCCGGGAATAAGGAAAATCAGGCCCGGGCCTTTAACCCCCGTAAAACGGCCGAAGGTCAGTGTAACGCCGCGCTCGTATTCATTCAGCACTTTGATGCTGGAAAAAAGTATGACTATGCCGATAACTATCAGGGGTGTGGTGAACATTTCAGCCTCCGTGTACTTATAAATACCGCCGAACTTAAAGTGTATCAAAGATAATATGTGATAGCAACCGCTGCGTCCCTCCGATTTCCTGCCACGCAAATTTTGTAGTATATAACCCTAAGGTCTTTATGAGCAAACGAAGGTTGGCCAGGGAAAATTGCCTGCAGTCTCTTTATGCCTCCGATGTAGCGCACCTCGAGGCCGCGTCCGTCCTGGCCAGTTTCCAGATGCTGGATTTCGCCGCCGAAGAGAAAAATTTCGAATTTTACAGGTCACTCTACTCCTCCACAATTTCAAATCTCGCTAAAATAGACGGCATCATAAGCGGAATCAGCCTGAACTGGGAGATAGAGCGGATGCCGGCCGTGGACCGCGCTATTTTGCGCATGGCGGTATGCGAGATGATGGTGCTTGCCGACGCCCCTGTGGCGGTGATCATCGACGAGGCCATTGAACTGGCCAAAAAATATTCCACCGAAAAATCCGGAAAGTTCGTCAATGGCGTGCTGGATAATATCGCCAGGCATAATAACCTTGTAAAATGATCCCCGGGCGCGAACCGCGCGAAGAATTGCAGGCGCTCATAGCCGAAATAAGACGGCATGAGCGCCTTTATTACGTTTCGGACGCGCCAGAGATCAGCGACGGGGAGTTCGACGCGTTGATGGGCCGCCTCAAGGCGCTTGAGGCCGACCACCCGGAGCTGGTCTCGGAGTCTTCTCCCACCCGCCGCGTGGGAGGCGAGCGCTCTACGCTTCTGGCCCCGGTGCCGCACCGCATCCCCATGCTTTCCCTGGATAACTGTTATTCCAGGGAGGAATTCCTGGACTGGCACACCCGGGTGGCGAAGGGTCTTAAAGGCGAATCTTTTGAACTGGTGGTTGAGGCCAAGATAGACGGCCTCTCCTGCTCCATTGAGTATGAAAAAGGCCGGCTCGCGCGGGCTTCCACCCGCGGGGACGGCGAAACCGGGGAAGACGTTACTGCGAACGTCCGTACCATAAAAGCGGTGTCCCTTAAACTGGACCTGAGCCGCCCTCCGTCTGTTTTCGAAGCGCGCGGCGAAGTCTACATGGACAAAGCCGATTTTGCCGGCCTGCGCGCCGCCGCGCTGGCGGCCGGAGAGGAGCCTTTTGTCAACCCCCGCAACGCCGCGGCCGGGTCGCTGCGGCAGAAAGACCCGGGTGTGACGGCACGCCGCCGTCTTAAATTCATAGCGCATTCCTACGGCTACCTGGAGGGTATGGTGGAGCCTGACTCCCACTGGGAGTACCTCAACATCTGCCGCGCCCTGGGTTTCCAGATCTCCACGCTGGGCGGCCGTACCTGCCGCGGCGCCGAAGAGGTGCTGGCTTTCTATGACGAATACGCAGAGAGGCGTTTTAACCTGCCTTATGAAATAGACGGCCTGGTAATAAAAGTAAATTCCCGCAGGCAGCAGAAGCTGCTGGGCTTTACCTCCAAGAGCCCGCGCTGGGCCATAGCTTTCAAGTATCCCGCCCAGCAGGCCGTCACAACGGTCAGGAACGTCGTTTTTTCGGTAGGCCGTACCGGGGCCATTACCCCGGTAGCGGAACTGGAGCCGGTAAAATGCGGCGGCGTTACCATCTCCAGCGCTACTCTGCATAATTTTGACGAGATAGTGCGGCTGGGCCTTATGACGGGCGACCGGGTGGTGATAGAGCGCGCGGGGGAAGTCATCCCGAAGGTGGTGAAAGTGGCGCCTGGCGGGCGCACAGGCGCTGAAAAAGATATCGTTCCGCCAAAGGCCTGCCCGTCATGCGGTTCGGAGCTTTTCCGCGATGCGCAGGAGGTGGCCCTGCGCTGCGTTAACCCGGCTTGCCCGGTGCAGTTCAAACGCTCGCTGCTGCACTTCGCCTCACGCGACGCCATGGATATAGAGGGTCTCGGGGTTTCCTCTACGGAGCAACTGGTGGACAGGGGCCTGGTTAAAGGCTTTCCTGACATCTACCGGCTTAAAAAAGAGGACCTGCTGGAGCTTGAACTTTTTAAGGATAAAAAAGCCGATAATCTGCTGGCCCGGATAAATAAAAGCAGGGAGCAGCCGCTTTCCCGGCTTATCTACGCTCTGGGTATCCGGCATATAGGCGAAAAGAGCGCCCGCGTACTGGCGCAGCATTTCAAGACCATGCGGGCTTTTATGGACTCCGGCCCGGAGGAACTGGCCAGGGTAAGCGACATAGGCCCCGTTATCGCGGCCTGTGTGATAGAATTTTTTAAAGTGACGGCCACGCGCGCGATGGCGGCAGAACTGGAGGCGCTGGGTTTGCGCATGGACGAGCCGGAACGCAGTATGTCCGGCGCCGCCCTGGCCGGAAAAACCTTCGTCTTTACCGGGGAACTGAAGACGATGACGCGGGATGAAGCCCAGGCGAAGGTGCGGGAGCTGGGGGGAAAGGAAACCTCTGCCGTTTCTGCCAAGACTTCTTATGTGGTGGCGGGGTCCGCCTCCGGCTCGAAACGGACCCGGGCCGAAAAACTCGGAGTGGCCGTGCTTTCGGAAGAAGAGTTCCTTAAACTTATCGGGCAAGGGTAGCCGGACCGTCCGGAGGCTTTTCAGGGAATTCCCCGGTCCGGTTCCGGCAGCCCGCACATAGAACTATGCCTGCCAAAACAGCGTATTTAAGCGTTTACGATAAGACCGGGGTGGAAGATTTCGCCCTCGGGCTGGAAGAACTGGGGTTCGAGATCTACGCGTCAGGTTCCACTTTTGAACTTTTGCGGGAGGCCGGCATAGAGGCCGAGGAGGTCCGCTACTCCCCGCCGGTGCCTTCGGCCGTCCTCAAGGCGCTGTCCGGGCGTTTTCCCGCCGTGTCCGAAAACGGCGTCGAGCTGCCGGCTTTTTATTTGGTGGCCGCCAACCTCTACCCGATAGCCAGCATAGTGGGGCAGGAAGAGTTCGCCATAGAAGAGCTGTCCAGTTATCTCGACCAGTCCAATTCGGCTGTGCTCAGGGCCGCCGCCCGCGATTTCGAAGCGGTAATAACTATTTCAAGCCCCTCCGACTACGGCCCGGTGCTGCGCGCTTTCAAGGAAGCGGGCGGGCTTGAGCCTGTAATAAAGAAGCAGCTGGCGGCGCGCGCCTGGCAATCCCTGGCGGCTTATGACGCCACGGTGGCGCAGTATCTTTCCGAAACCGGGAACATGCTGGCCGACGAGGTGGTGATGAGCCTTAAAAAAGTGGCGGACCTGGAGTACGGCGAGAATCGTCACCAGACCGCCGCATTTTATGCCCTTAGCGGCGCCCGCCCCCGCGGTTTGAACTCCGCTAAACTGCTTGCCGGCGGGAACCTGAACCTTAACCATTACCTGGACCTGGATACGGCTTTCGAGCTGGCGATGGAATTTACCGAGCAGGTTTGCGTGATCTCAAAACATGCGCGCCCTACCGGGCTTTGCGCGGCCGGCACCCAGGCGCAGTGCCTGTACGGGGCGCTGAAGGGCGACCTTGCGGGTGCGGTGGGGGGGACGGCCGCTTTCAACAGGCAGGTGGAAGCTGAAGCCGCCCTCCAGTTGAAGAACGCGTTCATAGAGAGCGTGATAGCGCCCTCTTTCAGCGCCGACGCCCTTAAAATCCTGCGCGCCAAGGATGGGCTGCGCGTGCTGGCTTTAGCGGCGCCGGTCCTTTCCCCCTACGAGGTGGAATTGCATTCGGTGGCCGGCGGCGTGCTGATAGAGGCCAAGGATAACAGGCTGTTTTCCGCGGAGCCCGGCTGCGTTACCCGCCGCAAGCCCTCGGACGCGGAGCTGCGCGCCCTCAAGCTGGCGTGGAAAACCGTTAAATACGCGAAAACATACGCCGTGGTGATGGCGGAGGGCGCGGCGGTCTGTGCCGTGAGCGCCGCCGAAAGTTCAACCTATGATGCCGTAAGGGGCGCTGTCTGGAAGATGCGGGATAAGCGTTCTATCGTGCCGGGCCCGGGCCCGCTGGTGATGGCCGCGGACGCCGCGCTGCCGCTTAAAACGCTTCAGGCCGCGCTGGCGGGCGGCGTGTGCGCGGTTATCCAGCCTGGCGGCTGGCAGGACGACGCCGAATGCATAGAATTTTGTGACGCTAAAAACACGGCTATGCTGTTCGCCGGCATACGCCATTTCCGGCATTAACGGGCGGGTTGTCGATACGCAGGTTTAAATCCCTGATAATTCTGTGGTTTTACAAGCCTGTCTAATAATAGTAAAGTGTGTTTATCCGGCTCCATAATTTCAGTGGCGTAATGTGCAGGTAGACGCGTATATAAGTTGGAAACACAGACTGAAATGCCTTATCCCACAGCCCTGTCACGAAAAGTCCGTACTGACTTAATAAAATTTACGGATATTTTGCGCGCGAACGGATATAACTGGGACGTTATGGGCCTTAACCCGCTGTTTACTCCCGACAAAAAACTATCTCTTTTGCAGATCAAAGAACATTGGCGGCGTTTTTTAACCGCGCGACACCCGGGTGGTCCGGCAAAAAACCATATCTATTTTCAGCTATATATACCTTTTTGCCGCTCAAAATGTTCATACTGCCACTATCGCTCAATAATGCCGATACCGGCAAAAGGGGAAATAGACGCTTATATCGAACATCTTTTATGGGCTTTCAAGTTTTTTTCCCCGGTTTTCAAGGGCAAATCTTTCTCACGTTTATACATAGGCGGAGGCACGGCCAACCTCCTATCCAGCTTGCAGCTGGAAAAGCTTTTAGGCGGTTTGTTTAAAAATTTTTCCTTTTCCGCCAACGGAAGAAAAACATTTCAGCACAACCCCAATACGGCAAGCTTTTCCAATTTCAGAGTTTTGAGGAAATTCGGGTTCAATAGTCTTAGTTTCGGGGTGCAATCTATACATCCCTCCGTTCTTAGGCTGAATAACCGTTATTATCAGGATGGCGGGAGTGCTTTACAGGCTATAGCGCGCGCGAAAGAGGCCGGGTTTGATGATATCAACGTGGATTTGATAGCCGGACTTGCCGGGGACGACATTGACGGGTTTAAAAAAAGTTTCTCCAGGTTGATCAAGCTTCTTCCGTATAACATCACCGTTCACGGGTTGATTCCCGATGTTGACTACCTGGCAGAAAAGCTTAAAATGGACTCACGCCGTTATTTCACGAGACATTATCCGGGTTTGATAAAAAAGCTGCTTCCATTTATGCTGGATTTAAGCGCAAGATCGGGTTACCTCCCGGATTCATCGGACCCGTTCAGGTGGCAGTGGGATTTCAGGAGCAACAAACAGCTCAGCATCGGCCCCGGCCCGGAGTGCGAAGTAGACGATGAATATTTCGATTGCGTTTTCGGGCTGGGCCTTTTCTCAAAATCTTACATTCCGAAAGTCATGGAATACAGGCAGGTAAGCCTGCCGGCTAACAATGACCCGTCCGGGAAGGTCTATGCTGCACGTCGATACGCCGCGAAAGAGGCGATGGTCAGGTTCGTAGTCGGCAAATTTGCCAGGGAAAATAAAATTTCCATGCAGGAATTTACGCGGATATTCGGGATGAAGCTAGAAGAAGCTTTCCCTTATGCCCTACGGGCACTGGAGTTTCTGGAAGCGGTGAGCAGGGAAAACGAGTTTTATGTCTTTAATTTCAACAAGCCGGAGCATAGATACCTTTACGCTTTGTTTTTTTCTTATGAACAGCAACAGCCCGGAAAGAAAACCGGGCATTCGTTCCTGAAGTAAAGAACGTGCCCGTAGCCCGTTTTAAATTATTCCCAGTTCCCTGCCCACCTTGGTGAATTTTCCCACCGCGAATTCAAGGTCCTTGATGGTGTGGCCGGCCGTGACTATGGTGCGCAGGCGTTCCTTGCCTTTGGGCACCGTGGGGAAGCCCAGGCAAAGGGCGAAGACGCCCTCTTCAAAAAGCTGCTTTGAGAAAGCCGAGGCCTTGGCCGTGTCGCCAACCATTATAGGCGTAATGGGAGTCTGCGAAGCGCCTGTGTCGAAACCGGCTTTTTTCAGCTCCTCTTTGAAGAAAGCGGTATTGTCCCAGAGCCGCTTCAGGTGCTGCGGCTCGGTAAGCAGGATGTCCAGCACCGCAAGGCAGGTCGCCGCCACCGAGGGGGGCTGGGAGCTGGAGAAAAGGAATGGCCTGGCCACTGAACCCATATAGTCGCGCAGGCTCTGCGTAGTGGCCGCGTAGCCGCCCACGGCCGCAAAAGCCTTTGAGAGCGTGCCTATCTGTATTTCCACGTTTCCGTCCAGCCCGAAATGGCTCACCGTCCCGCGGCCCTCCTTGCCTATAACGCCGCTGGCATGGGCGTCATCCACCATTACGAACGCGCCGTGTTTATGGGACACGGCCACTATTTCGTCGAGGTTGGCTATGTCGCCGTCCATGGAAAATACGCCGTCGGTAACTACCATCTTGCGGCGCGCCTTGCGCGCCTCCGGGGCTTCAAGTATCTCGGTGAGGTGTTTGATGTCCTTGTGGCGGTATATTTTGCGGGGGGCTTTCGCCAGGCGCGCGCCGTCTATTATGGAGGCGTGGTTGAGTTCGTCCGAGATCAGCAGGTCGGACTCGCTGGACATGAGGGATTGGCAAACCGCCACGTTCGAGGTGAACCCCGACTGGAAGAGTATTGCGGCTTCCGAATGTTTAAAGGCGGCGAATTTCTCCTCGAGCTCCTTGTGGATGGACATGGTGCCGATGATGGTGCGTACGGCGGCCGTGCCTGCCCCGTATTTCTCTATGGCCGCTATGGCGGCTTTTTTTACGCCGGGGTTATTGGCCAGTGCCAGGTAATTATTGGAGGTGAGGTTTATCACCTTTTTCCCGTCTATCACTGAAACGGGCTCCTGCGCCGATTGCAGTACGCGCGGCTGGATGAAACGGTTGTCTGTTTTCAGCGCCGCCACTTCTTCTTCCGCGAATTTAAGCGTTTCAAAGGTCATGTGTGCGTCCTTTTGTCCGTCGGTGCTACGGCACCAGTATTATTTTCCCGCATTTCTGCTCTTTCGAGGTTATCAGATCAAAGGCCTTCCTGAAATCCTTTAAAGCGAAGGTGTGCGTGACCGCAGGCCTTGGATTGACCGCGCCCGATTTGAGCAGGCTTTCCATTTTGTACCAGCTACGGAAGATCTCACGCCCGGACACGCCTTCAAGCCGGATGCCCCTGCGCACGATGTCGCCGGCATAGTCTATGTTCAGCTTGGTCAGGGGAAGGCCGAACGCTACAAAGCGGCCGCCGGGACGTAAGGCTTTAAGTCCAAGCTGGACCGCCGCCGCCCCGCCGCTCATTTCCACTACGGTGTCGGCGCCGTCCGCGCCGCAAAGCCCGGCTATTTTCGCAAGGCAGTCTTTGGCGCCGGGGTCTATGGCCGCGCCGGCTCCCATTTTAAGGGCAAGACGCCGGCGGTAGGGGGAAGGGTCCAGGGCGATGATCTTCCGGGCCCCGCCGGCTTTGGCTATGCCGGCCGCGAATAACCCCTGCGGGGCGCAGCCGGAAATAAGGATATTCCTGCCCACAATGTCTTCCGCCAGGACGGCGTGAACGGAACTGCCGAACGCGCCCATCAGAGAGCCGATGTCTTTGAGCGTTTCATCGGTGTGCTTCCAGGCGCAGCGGGCCGGTATCGCCGCGTATTCCGCCAGCCCGCCGGGGGTGTCGCGGCCGATAACGCGCAGGTATTGGCAGATGTGGCGCTGGTCGTTGCGGCACTGGCAGCATACGCCGCAGAAAATATGGGATTCCACGGAAACAAAATCCCCTTTCTCGAACCCCCGGGCCAGTGAGCCGGTTTCCACTACTTCGCCGCAAAATTCCTGGCCGAAGATGAACGGCAGGCGTTGCGGAGGAAAAGAAGCGCTCGTCCAGTTATAAACGGCCAGATCCCCCGCGCTCAGTGACGCGGAGGTTACCCGTATAAGCAGTTCGTCCTTGTTTATGACCGGTACTTCTACGTCCCGGTAAGCCGCGCCGGGGGCGCGTGAGGTTTTTACTATCGCTTTCATAAAGGTGGCTCCTTGCCGCGGAAAAACAGTCCTTTGCGGCTGCAGACTATGATATAAAAAATATGTGCCAGCGGAGAACCATGTTTAATTGCGGGGAAAATTTAGTAAATTATATGCATGCCGCAACTGTCGCAGGAGCTGCCTGCCGAAGACCGCCTTGTGCTGCTGCCCAAAAATCCCGGCGCATTTTTTGTGCTGTGGCGTTTCTGCGCCTCGCGGGTCGCGGCTTTCAGGGCCGCCGCTTTGGCCGGTGAGATAGAGCTGCGCCTGTTTTCCGTGGACGACAAAGCGCAGGTGTCCTGCCTTAAGGCGGCGTGGGGGGCCGGGAAGGCCTACCTTACAGTGCCGGCCCAGGGCGGGATGTATGCCGTCGCCCTTTACGCCCTGCGCGGAGGGGAATGGGAAAAACTCCTGGAATCCAATGCCGCCGCTGCCCCGTCCGCGGCGGGGATGGCCGAAGAACGCGCCTATGCCAG
>Ga0156425_1103_pt6 | contig 15692 bp, 12 predicted proteins | sample RifOxyA2_FD_108068 | JGI IMG/M metagenome (GOLD analysis project Ga0156425, IMG submission 108068) | Elusimicrobia bacterium RIFOXYA2_FULL_58_8
CTGTCCTGGTATCCAGGAGAACAAAAGCGCCCTGCAGCGTGGGGGACGAAGGCGCCACGGCATCGCCGTCTTTTTTCTCCTGCGCCTTTTCCTCCTCCGGCTTCTGCATTTTAGATGAGTCCTGGTCATACTTTGCCAGGTATTTCTCCATGATATCTTCCGCCGGGATCTGCATGGCAAGGTCCAGCGTGGTATAGATCTTCATGCCGCCTTTCCAAAGCTGGGCAAAACCGTATTTGGGCTCCAGTTGCTGGCGAACATATTCCACAAAATAGGCGGCGTGGCTCGCGAAAAGCGTGGATTTTTCTACGGGAACGGATTCTTTTTCCCCGGCCTCGGCTTCCTGGGCCGTTATATAATTTTCGGCAAGCATACGCTGCAGTACCAGCCTGCGGCGCTGTATCGCTTTTTCCTGGCTGTTGAAAGGCGAGTAACGCTCCGGAGAAGGGATAAGCCCGGTAAGGAGAGCGCACTCCCCCAGCGTCATCTCTGAAACGTCCTTGCCGAAGTAAAGTTTGGAGGCGGATTGCACTCCGTAAATCCCGTTGCCGAAATAAATTTGGTTCAGGTACAGGGTCAGAATCTCCTGTTTTGAGAAATTCCGCTCTATTTGCAGGGCAAGCACTATCTCCCTGATCTTGCGGGAGATGGTCTTTTCACGCTTCAGAAAGATATTGCGGGAAAGTTGCTGTGTAATGGTAGAACCGCCCGCGGCGCGCCTGTGGCTGAGAATATTGCCAAGCAGCGACCGTATTATCCCCCGGGGCGAGATACCCCAATGCCGGAAAAAGTTCTGGTCCTCCATCGCGATAACGGCGTTCTGCATATCCACGGGGATCCTGTTCAGCGGCAGGATGGCCCGGTTTTCAACCGCAAACTCGGCTATGACCTTGTTATTAACATCGTACACATACGTAGTAAGCGAAGGGGTATACTCGTCCAGCTTGTCTACGGAGGGAATATCGGACAGGATACTGCGCATCATCAACGCCGCGGTCACGACAATTACCGCGGCGGCGGCCGCCATGATATATACGGTCTTCTGCACAAGTTCACGTGCCGAGAGCCCGTCTATATATTCAAGAATTCTGCGCACCTGTTCCATTAAGTCCAATTATATCAAATGACCGGGCCCGGCACAGCAGGGCCGGAAAAAGCCCGCTGGCACGGTTTGTCGGTCCGTGGTGTATTTTTATACAATATTTTATAAGCAACAAGCGTTCAAGGAGACTGCACTTATGAAAGTACCCATGGTTGATATGCTGGCCGGCTATCCCCCCGTAAAAGACGAGATTGAAACGGCGGTCAAGAACGTTTTCAATAAAGCCAATTTCATACTCGGAGAAGAAGTTTCCAAATTTGAAAAAGAGTTCGCGCTTCACAACGGCACGAAATACGCGGTAGGCGTGGCCAACGGCACCGACGCGCTGCGGCTCTCCATAATAGCCTGCGGCGTTAAACCCGGAGACGAAGTCATAACCTCCCCCTTCACCTTTATTGCCACCACCGAAACCATCAGCCAGTGCGGCGCCATCCCGGTGTTCGCGGACATAGACCCGGTAACCTTCAACCTGGACCCGAAATCCGTTGAGGGCAAGATCACGAAAAAGACCAAAGCCATCATACCGGTCCACCTTTACGGCATGCCGTGCGACATGGACGCCTTTACCGCGCTGGCAAAAAACCACGGCCTCAGGATAATAGAAGACACCGCCCAGGCCTTTACCGGCAAATACAAGCTGGGAAGCGGGGACTGGAAATACCTGGGGTCCATAGGCGACTGCGGCACCTACAGCTTCTTCCCGGCCAAGAACCTCGGCGCCTTCGGGGATGGCGGGGCCGTTACCACCAACGACGACAAGATCTACGAGGAACTGAAAGCCCTGCGTAACCACGGCAGCAAAGTGCGCTACATGCACGAGATAGAAGGTTTCAACTCCCGCCTGGACACCGTACAGGCGGCCGTGCTGTCGGTACGCCTGAAGCACTTGGAAAAGTGGACCGAAATGCGCAACGCCGTGGCAGCCAAATACGCCGAGGCCCTGAAGGGCGTCTGCGTAACCCCGGTGGTGCCGGCCAACGCGCGGCATTCCTTCAACTACTATACCCTCCGCTTCGACTCGAAAATAAAGCGCGACAACGCCCAGAAGCACCTGACCGAACAGCAGATAGCCAACCAGATCTATTACCCGATCTCCCTGCACCTGCAGAAAGCTTACGCCCACCTGGGCGGAAAGAAGGGCGACCTGCCGGTATGCGAACTGGTACAGGACACCGTCTTCTCGCTGCCTATGTACCCGGAACTTACCGACCTGCAGATAAAGACAGTGACTGACGCGGTAAAAAAGGCCGTATAAAGCCGCCAGAAGGTCCCCGCGGAAAAAGACCGCCTCCGGCTTGCGCGGGACCTGCCTCGCCAGGTGTTGCGGTCGTTACTTATGGCCAAGATACTCTTTTTTAATCCGCCATCCCGGCGCAGCGTGTACCTTGAAACCAATGTCAGGGTAGGGGCGCCCAGCTACCCCAACCTTACGCTGGCCGCTCTGGCCGGGAACCTGGTAAAGGACCATTCCGTAAAAATAGCCGACCTGGACCTCTGCGCCGATCCCGTGGCCGCCCTCCTGCTGGAACTGGAAGCCTTCAAACCGGATATGGTAGCCTCCTCCGCAAACACGCCGAATTATTACGCGACGCGCGAGCTGATGACGGCGGTAAAAGAAAAATATCCCGGAATCAGGACGGTACTGGGAGGGGTCCACGCAACCACCATGCCTGAAGAGGTAAGCGCGGAAAAATGTTTCGATGTTGTAGTTCTCGGCGAAGGCGACACGGTTATCCCGGAACTGCTCTCACGCGATGCGTCCGGCGTACCAGGCATAATCTACAAGGACGCCGCGGGCGCGGCGGTGCGCACCGCCCCGAGGGACAGGATCAGCGACATAAACGGCCTGCCTTTCCCCGCATGGGAACTTTTCAGGCTGGACAGGTATAAAAATTCCAGATTATCCTCACGGAAGAACCCCGTGGGGCTTATAGAGACTAGCCGCGGCTGCGCCTTCCAGTGCAATTACTGCAATAAGAAAATATTCGGCAGTTCGTTCAGGGTAAAATCCCCTTCCCGGGTAGTGGCAGAAATGGCGCATATGCTCCGGATCGGCTTCCGGGAGATCCATATAATAGACGACAGTTTCACCCAGGATATCGCGCGGGCCAAGGAGATCTGCGCCGAGATCCTGAGCCAGGGCCTTAAATTCCCCTGGTCGCTGTTCAACGGCATCCGCGTAGACACCGTAGACATGGAATTCCTGACGCTGGCCAAGAAGGCGGGCCTGTGGCAGGTGGCCTTCGGCATCGAGACCGGCGACGAGGAGGTGCTTAAAAGGATCAACAAACGCATAACGCTGGAACAGACCGGGCGGGCAATAAGGATGGCCAAGACCGCCGACCTCGACACGTTCGGGTTCTTTATCCTCGGACTTTCAGGCGAGACCGAGCTTTCGATGCAGAAGACGATAGCCTTCGCGAAAACACTGCCCCTGGACATGGCAAAATTCGACATCTGCATCCCCTACCCGGGAACCCCTTATTACCAGGAACTGAAAGCCCAAGGCAGGATAAAGACCGAGAATTGGGCCCGCTACATCTGCCACCAGACGGACGAACCCCTTTTCGAACACCCGAACCTCGCCTGGCCGGTAATAACCCGCTACTACAAAAAAGCTTTCCGTGAATTTTATCTGAGGCCGTCTTTCTTCCTCAGCCGGTTCCTGCGCAGCCTGCGCAAAGGCGACCTCCTTTACGACATCCAGTACTTTTTCAAGACCAAGTGGTAATATGAACTGCGAACACCGCAACGCGCGCGAACTGAACCGCTTCGCCACAAACACCATATACGCATGCGGCAAATGCGGCCTCGTCTTCAACCAGAATTACCGCCAGAAAACCGACCCGCACGAACTTTACGAAAAGTACTATAAGAATGAAACTTCAGCGCGGTTCAATTTCGGAATAGAAGCCGTCATACGGCTTTTCAGGCTCTTCCGGGCCGTCAAGATACTTACCATCCACCCGTCGGCTAAAAAAATACTGGATATCGGCTGCGGGCGGGGTTTCATGCTTTATTTCCTGAAAAAATATTTCAAATTTGAACGGGCCGCCGGCATCCAGATATCCAGGAACGCGGTCCAGTTCGCAAGGAATAAACTCGGCCTGGAGATATTTGACCGGGATCTCCTGGAGCTTTCCTTCGAGAACGGCGCGTTCGACATAATAACGATGTGGCACGTGCTGGAACACCTCACGGAACCGGAAGAATACCTGCGCCGGATGTGCTCCATGCTGACCGCAGGCGGAAAACTCGTGATAGAAGTCCCGAATTTCGATTCCTGGACCAGAAAATTCACCGGTGAGCACTGGCTGGGCCTTGACCCGGAATACCACGTGACCTATTTCTCCCCCGGCCAGTTTACGCGGCTATTCAACAAATATGGTCTGGCGGTAAAGACCACGCACACATTCTCCATGGAATACTCAACATTCCTGTCCACCCAGAGCATAGTCAGCAGGATCACCGGGTCCGATCATTTATTCTTCAGATTCCTGCAGGAAACCAGGTTCACCCCCGCGCTGGTCTGGCACATTCCGCTGTTCCTGCTGCTTGCCCCCGTATGTTTCCTTGTGAACGTCCTCCTGTATTTTTCCAAGAGAGGGGAAGTCCTCCTTGTAGTAGCCGAAAAACCGGCGACCATGCCGCGCGCACAAAAATGAACAATAAATTCAACTTACTCCTTCTGTTAACGGGGATACTCCTGCTGGGCTTTTTTTTCAGGACCCATAACCTAACGGAGAAAGGCATTTTCTACTATGACGAGGCGTACTTCCTGCTGGAAACAAAAGCCTTCACGGAAGGAATAAAGGAAATAAAGGCGGGGATTAAGACCGGAATTGACCTTGCAGCGATAAAAAACAGTTTGATGGAAAAAGGCTGTATTTTCCCGCCTGGCACCGCCAGACCGAGCTTCAACGCGATCGTAACGGTATCCGCCTTTATTTTCGACCTGAAGGACTACAGCGTTTTTATCCCGTCCGCGTTCTTCTCGACGCTGTCCATATTCCTCTGCTTTTTGATCGCGAAAAAACAGTGGGATACCCGCACAGCGCTCACAGCAGCGTTCCTGGCCGCTATATCGGCAATATCCGTCATGTACGCCAGAGCCGGGTTTGCGCAAACCACGGCGGGGTTCTTCCTGCTGCTGGGGCTTTATTTTTACCTGGACACTTTAAAAGCGGGCGCCGGCGCCCGGAAAACGCTGCTAGCCGGCCTGACGCTAGGCTTTGCGGTCACCTGCCATTACGGAGTTCTGCTCAGCGTATTCACATTACTGGCTACGGAAACACTGCTCATCCTGTTCAACGTTCACGCGAGGAAGGCGAAGACCGTCCTGATCTTCCTGGCCGCCCTGGCCGCCCCCGTACTGGCCTACGAGCTACTGTCCCAGGCGATAAAACTCATCCTGGCCGGAAATCTCGGAAGCATGAACTACCGGACTTATTTCGAGCAATTCCTCTATGTAAGTTCCAATGCTCCCCAAAAAACCCAGTTATCAGACTTCCTGACTAATGATTATTTTTTCTACCCCAGAGCGATCCTGGGGTTCGAAGGCATGCTATGGCTGATACTGCTGGCGGCGGCCGGGGCGCATTCCCTCCTCAGGGTGGTCAAGGGCCGGTCACCGGCTGAAGCGGCTCTTTTTTTTCAGAGCTATGCCATCCTCGCTTTCTGGATAATAAACCCGGGGCAGGTTAAAGCGCCGCGCATTCTTATAATCTTTTATCCTATCCTGCTGGTGCTTGCCGCCAGGATGCTGACTGACTTTCTCTCCGCGTGGCGGACCGGAGAAAAGAACAAGAATCTATTCCTTTCCGGCTTTCTGGCGCTGCTATTTGCGGTAAACGCAGGCGGCCTGATGTCCATAGTCAACACTCGTTCTTTTTACCGAGACGCAGCCCTGTCGCTCAGGGAAAAAGGCATAACAGAAGTTGCGGCCCTTTTTTACTGGCCGATCTGGCAATTTTACACAGGGCACAAGGTTTGGGCGAACCTGGACAGGGTAAAGAACACGAAAGAACTGAGATCTTATTCTAAAGAAAGGGGAATAGAGTATCTGGTCATAGATTCACGTGAATACCTCATAAACCTGGCCGGCAGGAAAGGCTACGTGTTTCTCAACGAGATCCTGGCGGACAACCAGCCGGAATTCACTATGGACACGGATACGCGCAAGGACATTCTGTTCCTTTACGATGAGACATTCCCCGAAACGTTAATGCGGGAAATCAGCGCCGACCCGTTTATGCATAAGTTAAAATGTTTCAGGATAGATAAATTAAAATTCCGGAACTAGGCGCCGGGCGCAATTTCACAAGACGCCGGAGCGGCCCGGCCAAGGCGGCGGACAACGGCATGTGCGGAATAATAGGACGGATAAACTACAGGGGCAGGACTCCCGTACGGGAAGCGGAGCTGAAGAAGCCGCTTTTCGAAATGTTCCACCGCGGCCCCGACGATGAAGGCATCTTCATCGACCGTTACTGCGGCCTCGCCATGCGCCGTCTTTCCATTATAGATGTAGCGGGCGGCCGCCAGCCGATGCTCAACGAGACCGGCGAGATAGCCGTGGTCCTTAACGGGGAGATCTACAATTACCGCGAGCTCAGGAAAGAACTTGAACCCAGGCACCGCTTCAAAACCAACTCCGACACGGAAGTTCTGGTGCATCTGTACGAAGAGCATGGAGAGCGGATGCCGGGCATGCTCAACGGCATGTTCGGCTTCGTCCTTTGGGACGCGAAAAAAGAAATATTACTGGCCGCACGCGATCCACTGGGAGTTAAACCACTTTTTTACGCGGAGCAGAACGGCGCGCTGGCGGTGGCTTCGGAAATACGGGCCATTCTGGCCGCCCTCCCGCTTTCCAGGGAGATGGACAGGGCCGCCCTGACCGAATACCTGTCCTTCTACTACATTTCCGCCCCTCGCACGATTTTCAAGCAGGTCAAACGCCTCCCCCAGGGTCATTATCTGCTGGCCAAGGACGGCGGCTTTGAGCTGAAGCGGTACTGGCGCTACGAGTTCGCCCCGGAAAAAATGAACGAGGCCGAGGCAGCCGAACGCCTGGAAACCGCGCTCCTTAATTCAGTAAGACGCCAGATGATGAGCGAGGTGCCGCTGGGCGTGTTCCTGTCCAGCGGGCTGGACTCAACGGCCATAGTTGCAATGATGGCAAAGCTCGGAGTTACGCCCAAGACCTATACCGTCGGGTACGAGAGCGGCAGTTCTTTCGACGAAATGGCAGGAGCGAAGCTGGTAGCGGGGAAATACGGCACCGATCACCACGATTGTGTAATGAAACCCGCGCACATCAAGGAATTCCTCCCTAAAATTATAGGCCACCTGGCGGAACCCCACGGAGACTGGACCCACGTAGCGATGTATTATCTTTCACAGCAGTCCCGCGGGGACATCACCGTAGCCCTGACCGGGGCGGGTGGCGACGAACTTTTCGCCGGTTACCCTACGCTTACGGCCGCCAAATTCGGCCGCTTTTACAGGCACCTGCCCGGCCCTGTTAAAACCGCCCTGAAAGCGGCCGCGGACTCGCTGCCCCCCTCTTACGAGCGTCTGAGCCTGGATTTCAAGATAAAGGCCTTCACCAGGGGCGCCGGCTTCGCCCCAGAAATGGCGCACATGAAATACAAGGAGATCTTCTCTTCCGGGGAAATAGCCGAACTGCTGCCCGGGGCTGAGGGCGATCCTTTCGAAGTTTTTAAACAGCACCTGCCGGACCTGAAAGGAGTAACTACCCTTAACCGCCTGATGTACCTGGACATGAACGTGTTCCTGCCTTACTGTTCCCTCCACGCCACCGATATGGCGACCATGATTAATTCACAGGAGGCCCGGGTCCCGTTCCTGGACAATGAGATGCTGGAATTTTCCCGCCGCGTCCCGCTGGACCTTAAGCTGAAGGGGTTTATCACCAAGCACATCGTAAGGAAGGCGCTGCGCCGCTATCTGCCGGAAGAAATACTTAAAATGCCAAAAAAAGGTTTCGTAATGCCGGCCTCTTTCTGGCTCAGGGACGAACTCTGTGATTTTGCCGCCGGTATAATTGACGCCGCCCAGAAGAAGGCCCCGGGCACTTTCAATTTCACCTATATCCGGCAGCTGCTTACGGAACACGCCGGCGGAAAAAAAGACAACACCAGGAAACTGACCTGTCTGCTTTCTTTTTTCCTGTGGCAGGACAAATATCAATGAGAGGTTTTTAACATGAAAATACTCGGCATTCACGAAGGTCATCTTTCCACGGCCTGCCTGCTTGAGGACGGGCAAATACTCGCGCTGGCCAGCGAGGAACGGTTCAATAAAAAAAAGAACTGCGGCGGTTTTCCCGGGCTGACCGTGGAATGGCTGCTGAAATACACAAAAACCGACCCTAAAGACATAGATTTTGTTGCCCTTTCCGGCCTGATAGAGCCCACGGTGGAGATAGCCGAGCCGTCGGTAAGGCGCTCCCTTTTCTTCAAATTCGCGAAACTGCTGCCCGCGCGGCTGGCCGGCGCCGCGCTTTGGGTTAAACCTTACCTGGCCGCCTTCAGGCCCTTCAGGAACTTTTCCGGAGCGCAGGAATTCATGGCCGCCGCCGGCATTCCGGCCAAAAAACTGCGCGTTACGGAACATCACCAGGCGCACGCCGCCAGCTCCTATTTTTCTTCGGGCCTGGGCAGGGGCGGAGAAAAAACGCTGGTCATAACCCTCGATGGCTCCGGCGACGGGCTGGGCGGCACCGTCAGTATAGCGGTTGATGGCAGGCTGGAACGTATCGCTTCGCTGCCCAGCTTCCACGCGCCCGGCGAGCTTTACACCCGGACCACAATGCACCTGGGCATGCGGCCCTGGGACCACGAGTATAAAGTTATGGGCATGGCCCCCTACGGCCAGGGCCCCGGCGGTGAACGGGCCTACGAAAAATTTAAAGGCTACCTGAAGCTGTCAGACGACGGCCTGCGGATAATCAATACCGCCTCCTTCGGCCCGGCGCTGCTGGACATGATAAACAACGATTTCAAGAATATCCGCTTCGACTACATAGCCTGGGGCCTGCAGAAACGCTTCGAGGAAGTGGTGCTCGGCTTCGTAAAAGCCTGGCTGAAAAAGACGGGGCTGCGGCGGGTCTGTTTCGGCGGCGGCTGCTTCATGAACGTAAAGCTCAACATGCTCATAGACCAGCTGCCGGAAGTGGATAAATCTTTCTTCATGCCTTCTGGCGGGGACGAGAGCCTGGCTTTCGGCGCGGCCTACCTGACCTATATGGATGAGAACCTGCGCAACGGAAAGGCTTTCGCGCCCATAGAGCCCATGAAGAACCTCTACCTGGGCCCGGATTACTCCGAGGAAGAGGTCCTGGCCAGCCTGAACGCCTTTAAGGCGCAGGGACTCATAGAATATGAAAAAGTCGCCTCGGTGGAGGAAAAAACCGCGGAGCTCGTAGCCAAAGACTGTATAGTGGCGCTTTTTTCCGGCAGGATGGAGTGGGGGGCGCGCGCGCTGGGCAACAGGTCCATCATCGCCAACGCCTCCAATCCTAAAAATCTGAATAAACTCAACAAGGCCATAAAGATGCGCGATTTCTGGATGCCTTTCGCCCCGTCCATGCTTGCCGACAGGCAGCACGATTATATAGACAACCCGAAGAAATCAGAGGCTAAATTCATGGTCCTGGCCTTTCCCAGCCTGCCTGCCGCCTCCAGGGATATCATCTCTGCGCTGCACCCGATGGACCTGAGTTGCCGGCCGCAGCTGGTCGACGAAACAACTAACCCCAAATATTGTAAAATTCTCAAAAGCTACGAGAAGCTGACCGGTATGGGAGCGTTCCTGAACACCAGTTTCAACCTGCACGGTGACCCTATCGTCAACACGCCTGAAGACGCCGTCCGGACCCTCCTGAACTCGCAGCTCGATTACGTAGTGATGGAAAACTATCTTGTCTGGAGAAAAAAATGATCAGTGTCATCATCCCGGCCTGGAATGAAGAAGAATCGATAGCGCACGACATTGATTCCGTCCGCAAAGCCATGGACGCCTCAGGAATGGTTTACGAGTTGATAGTAATCGACGATGCCTCTTCGGACAAATCCGGCGATATCGCCAGGGCCAAGGGCGTAAAGGTGGTAACCCACCCGGTGAACAAGGGAGTGGGCGCGGCCAGGAAGACCGGGATACTGAACGCCAAGTACGATATCGTCGCCACCACCGACGGCGACGGGACCTACCCCAACCACGAGATGCCGGGCCTGGCCAGGCTCGTGGGAGAATACGACATGGTGGTAGGCGCGCGCACCGGCCCCAGCGTGTACGTCTCCCTTATACGCTGGCTGCCCAAGTTTCTCATCCGCAAGCTGGCGGAATACCTTACCCGCCACAAGATCCCGGATCTTAACTCCGGCCTGCGCGTCTTCAAAAAAGAGACCGCCCTGAAATATTTCTACCTCCTGCCCGACTCGCATTCCTGGGAAAGCACGATTACACTCTCCTTCCTCTTCAACGACCACCCCGTAAAATTCGTCCCCGTGGACTACTACAAGCGCCTGGGCGGCAAGTCCTCCTTCACGCCGTTCCGGGACACCTACAACTATATAAGCCTCATCATCAGGACGGTAATGTATTTCAATCCCCTGAGGATTTTCATCCCGCTGATAGCCGCCTCATTCACGCTCAGCGCGCTGAAGTTCGTAATCGACATGCTTGTCTACCGGCATTTAAGCCAGACGGGCATAGTGCTGATAATCTTCACCTTCAACACTATCATGATAGGGCTCCTCGCGGACCTGATCGTTACGCTCAACAGAAAACACAAGGCATGAACGCTAGAGCGGCCGCGGCATATAGCTATATACTGCGCCCCCCTGTTGCCCTGTTCCTGCTGGCTTTTTTTATAAGGCTGGCCTATATCCTGTTCGTCAGCCGCGGGGAGCTCTCCCCGGATTCCTACGACTGGATGGCCACCGGCTGGCAGATAGCGCAGGGGCAGGGCTTCGGCGGCTCCTGGCGCCCGCCGGGATACGCTTTCTTCCTGGGAGGAATGTTCTTTATTTTCGGCAAGTCGGTAATCGCCGTTCTTATAGCGCAGGCGCTGCTGGGGGCGGGCACCTGCGTGCTGGCCTATAAAACGGCCGCAACGATCCTCAACACAGCCACCGGGCGCATAACCGGGACGCTGGCGGCTTTCTATCCCTACTTCATAGCTTACTCGGCCGACGTGCTGAGCGAAACCCTGCTCACCTTCCTGCTGGCCGCCGCCGTTTTCTTTATAGTCAGGACCAGCCGGGAACCGGGCTGGAAGAATATGGCCGCTTCAGGCCTGCTTATCGGCCTGACCGCCCTGACAAAATCCACTACGCTGCCCTTCTTCCTTCTGGCCTGCGCCTGGCTCTGGTGGCAGACCGGCAAATTCAAGACGGGTTTTATAGTTGGAACCTTCACACTGCTGGCTATAGCCCCCTGGACCTTAAGGAATTACTACCATTACGATCAGGGATATGTTATGCCAGTCTCCACCCCCTGGTACACGCTCTATTGCGCATCCTGCGACGAAGCTTTATATGCCGAAATGAGGGGAGAAACGGACGTACCTTCGGATAAAAACGCGAGATCATTGATCGATCCGCCTGATCTGGAGTACATCTCGAGCCTTCCGGTCCCGGAAAGGGACAAACTCTGCAGGGAAAAAGCCCTGACCTGGATAAAAGGGAACCCCGATAAATTCCTGACCCTCGTCCGCCTTCGTTTCGTCCACTTCTGGCGGCTCTACCCGATGATGGCTTACAAATGGCAGAAATACGCCGCCATGGCGACATCCGGGCTATATATCCCGTTATGCCTCATCGGGATATTTTTATCGATAAGGGAGTTCAAAAAAACCTCCCTCCTGCTGGCGCTGTTCGTGTCCTATACCGCCGTACACCTGTTCTTTTTCTCAATGATACGCTACAGGGTGCCTATCGACACTTTCATAATCATGTTTGCGGCGCACACCCTGGAAAGGGCCTACACAGCCCTTACGCGCAGCCGGGCACATGCCCGGATGGCCGGGACCCGGTGAAACTTCACCTTGTTTTCGCACCCCCGGTCAAAAAACCGAAACAATCCGCGCTTCCGGAGCATGTTTACCCGCCGCTGGGAATACTTTACCTGGCCGGCTATCTGCACAAGTTCCTGCCGGAACTGGAGATACAGGCCACGGACGGACTTTTACTCGGCCTGGAGGGGACTTACAACGAAATTATCCGCCACTCCCCGGATATCGTATTCATCTCTTTTATCACACCCTGCGCCCAGGGGGCCTATGAATTAGCGCGGAGGCTGAAAGAGAACGCACCCGGCCGCATAGTCGTAATGGGCGGCCCGCACGCCACCGCCATTCCGGCCGAACCGTTTGAGAAGTCGCCATGCGACATAGTGGTCTGCGGAGAAGGAGAGAAAACCTCGCTTGAACTCGTACAGGCGCTGCTTTCCGGCCGCCCCCTGTCGGAGGTAGCCGGACTTTGCTGGCGCGATAATGACAAGGTTATCACCAACCAGCCCAGAGAATTCATACAAGATCTGGACGAGATCCCGTTCCCCGCACGAGACCTCCTTGCATCCAAAGAGTACCGCGGGTGGTTTGTCACAAAGAAAAACCCGGAGACTATTATCCTCTCCTCGCGCGGCTGCCCTTTCGACTGCACCTTCTGTTCTAACATTATATGGAAGAGCTCAAAACCCTGGCTAAGGCTGCGCTCCCCGGAAAACATCGCTGACGAAATAGAGCACCTGCAAAAAACTTTTTCTATCCGCGAGTTTTTCGACAATGGGGACGAATTCAACAACAACATAGAGCACGCCACCGCAGTCTGCCGGGAACTGATCAAAAGGGACTTCGGTGTCACCTGGAAAGCGCAATTACGGGCTCACCCGCTCCCGGAAGAACTTGTCCGGTTGATGGCCAGAGCGGGCTGCTGGTATGTTCACCTGGGGATAGAGTCCGGCAACCAGCGGACCCTCGACGGGACACAAAAGAACATCACCCTTGAACAGGTTGAAAACGCCTGCAGGCTTTTAAAAAAACACAACATAAAGGTATTCGGGCTGTTCATGCTTTACAATGTATGGGAAGAAGACGGCCACCTGCAATACGAGAATACCAGAGACACCCTGAACACACTGGCGTTCGCAAAAGGCCTGGTCAGCAAGGGACTTCTGTCCTATGTTTCTTCTACTATCGCCACCCCTTATCCGGGAAGCAAACTTTACGGGATAGCAAAAAAACACCGGTTGTTCCCCCCCGGCCTGGACCAGGACTGGGAACAATGGCTTAGCGGCAGTGATTTTATGCTGCGGCTTCCGGGAGTGACCGAAAAAGAAGCCAGCGGCGTTTATTTCAGGGCCTCGCTCCTGCGGGCATACTGTTTTCTTAGATCGGGCAACTGGAAAGCCAAGGATATTCCCCTGTTCGCCGGCAAAGCCCTTCACGCTATCCGCCTAAAACTTAACTCCTTATTTTAACTAGCTGCCAAGATATCCCATAGCAAAAGTTAGGCGAAAAAAACAACAAGGCCGGCATCCCATACCGGTGCTGGCCAAAAAGAACAGGGCCACGGCCACAACCGAAAAAACTTTATTTTTCATTACCTGCCACCGTTTCTTTCGCCGTAGCACCTCCGATTAACCGCTGTCAGGAGAAAGACCACCCTTGAAAAAAAAGACCTCAACCCCCCATTCAGCCTGGCCCGCAGGCGGCCCAACCCAAGATCGTAACCAGTCAGGCCAAAACGTCCGTCACGCGCCACCTCGTCAATAAAAGCCAGGTAATCGGAAGACTGAAGTCTTGCAATGGAGATACTCCAGGATCTGGGGGAGATGCGGTAGTAGCATAATGTACCGGCGGTCACATACAGGTCCCCTGAAACCAGCATGCGGCTCCAGCAGTCTATATCCATGCACAGGCTGAACTTATCTCTGAACCCGCCGGCAGCTTTTAGCGCGGAAGCGCGCAACAGCACACAGGAAGATTCCCCCGGCAGGTTGGTGGCCGCCCTTACGCTCAACCGTACTGCCTCGCGCCCGTCCACCACTCCCTCCCGGCCGGCAAATCCGCGCCGCAGCCACACCGCTTCATCTTCGCCCACCACGCTGCGCGGGCTGCAGGTCATTACTATGCGCGCGCTGTCACCGCCCAGGAAGGGAGCGGCCTGCTTTTCCAGACAGTCGCGGCGCAGATAATCGTCGGCGCACAGGATCTTGATGAATTCCCCCCGGGCCTCGGAAACAGCTTTATTAAAGTTTGAGATGGCTCCGATGTTGGCCAAATTTCTAACCAGCCTGACCCGCGGGTCCCCGAGGTAGCGGGAAACTATTTCCACGGTATTGTCCGTGGAGGCGTTATCCAGCACCACCAGTTCAAGAGGGGCATAGGTCTGGGCAAGCGCGGAGTCCAGAGCCCTCCCGATGAAGCGGGCGCCGTTATAGACTGGGATACATACAGAAACGAGAGGTCTCATCACTGCCAATAATGCGGCTGGTTGCAGCGGTAATACTCCACTGTCCTGGCAACACCGTCCTCAAAAGACACTTCCGGACGCCAGCCGGTGAAAGATTTAAATTTACCATTGTCGGACACATAGTCCCCTGTCTCCACGTTTATATAATCTTCAGGCCAGGCAACGTATTCCACGCGGCCCTTTTTGACCGCGCGCAGGATAGCTTCTACCATGGAGCCGAAACTTATCCCCAGGCCGCTGCCAATGTTAAAAACCTCTCCCCGACATTTTTCCGTCACCGCAGCCAGGATGAAAGCGTTTGCCAGATCCTCCACGTAGATATAGTCCCGCAATTGACGGCCGTCCCCGAAAACCCTCAACGGCTTGCCTTCCATGGCCTGCCGGATGAACCAATTGACCATGGCATACATCGAATGTTTCATCTGCGCCCGCGGGCCGTAAGGGTTGGCGATCCTGAACGCCACGCACGGCACTTTGTGCACCTGATTATAAAACAGGTACATATTCTCGGCAGCCGCTTTATTTAACGCATACGGCGTGCGTGGCCGCATGGGATGGCTTTCATCCACCGGAATTTTCTCCGTCAGCCCGAATTGCAGGCGGGATCCCGCGTGCAGCACCACGGCCCCCGGATTGAATTTATGCACGCACTCCAGCACGTTCAAATGCCCGATATAATTGATCTCGGCGTCCAAAAACGGGTTCTGCATGCTCTCGTTGTGGCTGACCTGGCCGGCCAGGTTGAAAATTATGTCCTGACCGGTTACCAGGGCTTTAACGGCTTCCTTGTCCCGGATATCGGCGATCTTGACGCGCACCTTGTCTTTGACCTTTTTTATATTGAAACGATTGGCGCCATAGGGTTCTATACAGGCGTCCACAAGCGTGACTTCCGCCCCTGCGCCGGCCAGCTTGCAGGCAATAGTGCTGCCTATCATGCCAAGCCCGCCGGTTATCGTTATTTTTTTACCGGAGACCTTGCCGCGGAGGTCGCTCATTTATCTTCATCCTTCGCGCCTAACCCGACCGTACGCTTGACCACGAACTGGGGCCGGCTCTTGATTTCGTCGTATATCCTCGCCAGATAC
>Ga0156425_1006_pt2 | contig 15060 bp, 14 predicted proteins | sample RifOxyA2_FD_108068 | JGI IMG/M metagenome (GOLD analysis project Ga0156425, IMG submission 108068) | Elusimicrobia bacterium RIFOXYA2_FULL_58_8
TGCCTGTCTTTGAGGGGCGCCGTCTTTTGGCTGCCGGCTAGAGTCCAGAGCGTCCTGCTCCGCCGCCACCCGCACGGCAGCCGGTTCCAGTCTCATTACCTCTATGAGATACTCCAGCGTCAGGGCCCGCAGACGGGCGCGTGCGATTGCGTGCGTCCGCCCCGTACGGGCGTAAAGCCAGTCGCTGAAGGACAGGAAATTATTAAAAGGAGAAAGCCCGCCGGCCAGCAACACGGCAGTCCGGGTAAAAACGCCGCTGTTGGTTATCAGGTCCCAGTAACGGGCAAAGCGGCGCAGCCGCTGCATTGTGAAAAAATTCAGCAGGCGGTGGGCGCGCAGCTCGTACGGCGGATACGGGCTGTAAACCATACCCCACTCCGCGTCGTGACGGGCCACTGGCGCACCGCGCAGGCGCTTGAGTATGCCCACCTGTATTTCCTGGGGGCCCAGCGCCGCCAGCCGGTCGAACCCGGCGGCAAAACTCTCCAGTCCCTCCCCGGGAAGGCCCGCAACCAGGTCGGCATGAATATGCGCGCGCGTGTCCCGGCGCAGCCGCAGAATGTTCTTTTCTACGGCGGCATTATCCTGTAGCCGGTTTATGCGCAAAGCCACCGCCTCATTGAAGGTTTGCACCCCCACTTCCAGCTGGAGGGCCCCGGAAGGGAATTGTTTTATCAGGAGTAAAATCTCCTCCGGCAGGCGGTCCGGGACCATCTCGAAATGAAGGAACAGCCCGGGGCGGCGGCGTTTAAGAAAGAAGTCAAGGACAGCGCAGGCCCGGGGGATATCGAGGTTGAACGTACGGTCTACAAACTTAAAACGGAGCGCGCCGCGGGCCAGCAGATTGTCCCATTGCGCGAACAGGGGCTCCAGCGGAAAATAGCGCACCGCCGGATCCAGCGACGATAAACAGAAATCGCACCCGAAAGGGCAGCCCCTGGAAGCCTCCGTATAAATTACCCGGTTGGCGATATCCTCAGCGCTGTACAGGTCATACGGCAGCGCCATCGTGGCCAGGTCCGGCGCCGGCGCGGCGATTATTTTCGCGCCCTGCGCGGACCCGGAAAGCAGCCCGCGGCATAACCCGGCAAAAGCCGCTTCCGCCTCACCGGTTATAACAAAGTCCGCGGCACGGCAGATATCCTGCTCCGCCGTTTCATGGCTTACCTCGGGCCCGCCCGCGACTATCATCACTTCCGGGCAAAGGCGTTTAAGTTCGGCCGCCAGCCGGGCGCATTCCTGCGTATTCCATACATATACCCCCAGGCCTACAATGCGCGGCCTCAGGCACAGGATAGCTTCGACCGCTTCCGCCGTCCGCGTTTCCAGGGTAAATTCCAGCAGCTTTGCCGCGGGCGCAAGTTCCCCGAGGCCGGCCATGAGATAGCGCAGGCCGAACGAACAATGCTCGTAACGCGCGTTAAAAGTGGCAAGTATGATTTCAGCCATAAGGCACTGTCTCGGGCATGCATTTATGCAGCAGGAATTTTTTCCCGGTCAAAACCCTGGAACCGCATAGCGGTCAAAAGGCAGTATAAGCGGCGCTTTCGGGAAACTCCGCCTTAAAATACTTTTCCCCCGGAGGGAAATCGTCAGGGTCTGCCCCCGCACAGTAACGCTATCACCGGCGCCGATCTTGCCCCGGATGCCCTCAAAACCCAGAACGCACGCCGTACCCCCGTATACCGCGCCTCCGGGGCCGGACCTCCCGTCAAGTATGGCGAAGTTGTAATCATCGGCATACAGGACGGGCTTGGCAAGTATGGAATAACCGTTCCCCGTCCCCTGGTTAAGAATATTTTTCCGCAAGTTAAGGAAATTTAACCTGGCTATCTTAAGGCTGGCTTTACAATCATACGAACACGGGTTGTGGGCGATAAGAGAGGAGTGCGGCACTCCGGAAAAGTCCAGGCCGGCCGCTTTTGAGCCGCAAAGCCTCCCGTCGAAATCCAGGATATTATTTATCGGCCAATAGTATTTTCCGGAATTTCCGCAGCACCGCCGCACAAACTCGTCCGCGACGGACCTGCGCCGGACGACAGCGTAATAATGCTTTACGCAGCATGGCGGATACCCCAGCAGGGCGCCCACCAGGTCAAAGCGATTTGCCCGGTAAGCCGCAACGGCCGCTCTGATATGCGCGGATTTTTCTGAAATTATACAGGTAAAATTCCGGCTTCTGTAATCGTGGGCGGAATCGAGTATTTCGAAAAGAAAACCGTATTTCTTAAACACGGCCTTAAAGCTTTCCAGCCTGGCCGCGTCAAAACCCGTTGAAATTATTTTTTTATAGCCGTACGCCAGCCCCACAACGTCTATACTTTTCATCCCGCAAAAATCCGACAATTCGAGTTCCATAGTTAACATGAACACACCGTGGTTTTAATCGCCTCCGGGCGGAAAACGCATAAAAGTATTATACAAAAAGGCCTCCGTACCGGCCGGACCACACAAAACGCCGGGGCCGCCCTGACGGCAGCCCCGGCGCAAACACGGCTCCCGGCGAAACCTTACTCCGCGTCCGTCCTCCACCAGACGGACGGCCGGCTGTCCATGGTGTAATCAAGGGTGACACCCCTGGATTTATTGATCAGGTAGCGTTCAACCGTCCGATTTTCAGCGGTTTTGCTGTCATATGCGGTCTGAACCCAGTTATAGATCAGGTCGGGATCATAAAAGAAAAGCTTCCTGTGAGCGGAAGCCGGTTTTTTTGACCAGTCATACTTCCAGTAGTGCGCAATGTCGGTCACCCCCACCGGGTTCTGGACATTGCCCAGCAGCGCATCCGGGATATAAAAGGTCCGGCTCCAGGGAGAGGAAAGACCGCTGAAATTTGCAGGCCCGCCGACCTCAACCACGCTTACGCCGACATTCGCGCAGCCGCCGCCCTCTTTGTAAAGCGGCCGTACCCCGAGGCCGTAGCGGGTAGCCACCCCTTCGTCCTGATAAGCTTTTACATAGCGCTGCGCCTCAAGGCAGGATTCACCGGAGACTTTCAGGGTGACAAGGGCGGCTTCGCCCTGAATATTGGAGAGCATGTCCAGTTTGGTCTCGACTTCCGCCCGGGTCTGCAGCCGGCCTGGAACATGCCCGAACAGGGCGCCAAACCCTGCGCCTTCCTTTACCTGGGCCATGAATTTTGACATTTTCACCGGCACCTGGCCTGACATCACCAGACTGCGACTGCCGTCAGGCAGCGTGCAGCCGACTTCAAAAGTCACATGCCCTATGGCGTTAGTCTGCTTGGCGGTCTTTACCAGCCACTGGTTGCGGACAAAAGAGGCGGAAAGCGAGGAAATTGTGCTCCAATCCATGGGATGGGGAGAGGGAATTGTCTGCAATGTTATATAGTTGGGGTAATGCCTGTAAGCCTTGTCAGCGGCGGCGGCGAAACTCCCGGGCCTGGCGGCGGCAGCCGGACCTCCGGAACCCGCGTTTTTAAGAACCGGTTCCGGCGCGACGGGCTGCCATTGTGGAGCGGCAGACTGTAACTGCTCAAGACCTGTACCGGCGCACAGCCGGACGCTGAAAACCGAGACCACCAGACCGGAAAGCAGCAGTTTTGTGAGTTTAGCCATTATGTTCTCCCATCCGCCAAACACCTGCACTACACTGTAGCGTGTAAGAATTAACAAGGCAAGAACCAAAAGGGCACTCCCGGCTGGCTAAAAGGCCCGGCAGGCCGAGGGTCAGGATTTAAATCTGGAGGTAGAACAAAAAAAGTACTGGCAAACCATCAGACTTACCGGTATGGGGCGGCCGGGGTGTGGGTTCAGCGGGCCGTCACGGAGCCCGACGCTTGCGCAGCGCGGAGGGCCGAGTGACGCGGCCACGGTGTGGCCGACCCCGTGCCCGATGAGCCCACACCCCGGCCGCACCATACCGAAACATCGGGTGAAACCATGTAAAAAGCGGCAAAAAAAACGGGCCGGGGGTACTCCCGGCCGGTATCGCACCCCGCAACGGTATCAACTGCGGAGTTTGGCGCCGAAGTTTTTGGAAAGTTTATCCAGGATAGCCGTCATACGGGCCCCTACTTCAGCGTCCGTAAGCGTTCCCGTCATGGAAGAAAAAGTGAACCGCGCGGTAAGGCTCTTGAAGCCGGCGGGAATATTCTTGCCCTTGAACACGTCGATAAGCCGCGCGGAGGCCAGGTCCTGCACGCCGGAGAACGAGCGCTCCAGCTCGGCCCATTCGTGCTTATCCTCCAGCACCACCGAAAGGTCGCGCCAGTTCTGGGGGAAAGCCGACACTGGCTTGATTTTGGCAATGCGCTGCCAGAACTCCGGCTTCCAGGCCGCGACAAGGGAGGCCAGCGGTATTTCGAAATAGTAGATATTGTTGTCTTTAAAATCGAAGGCCGCCGCGGCCGCGGGATTAACACGGCCCAGGTAGCCGGCGGACCCGCCGCCCAGTTTCATTTCAAGGCAAAAACCGGGCTGGAAATAACCGGGCAAGTTCTTCGGCTTCTCGAAACGGAAACCGCCCTTGCCCGCGAACAGCCTGCTCATCATTCCTTTCAAATGATAAAAATTAGCGGTGTCCTGCCCGCCCTGCCAGAACCCGCCTTCCGGAAAATCGCCGAACATCAGTCCGGCGCAATACACTTCCTCGGTCTTTGCCGCGTCCTTTTTGGCGTACACCGTTCCGGTCTCGAACACCATTACGGCTTCGCGCCCCCGGTTGAGATTATACCTCAGGGTTTTCAGCAAACCCGGCAGCATGGTCTGGCGCAGGTACTGAAAATCCGAGGACAGCGGGTTTTTAAGTTCCACAGCGGCGGCGAGGTCCAGGGCGCTGGCCTTAAGTTCTTTGGCGCAAATAAAATCGTAGTTGTAAACTTCCGAGAATCCCAGGGCAGCCAGCGTATTCTTCATCTCTAGCCCCACAGCCCAGTTGGGCGTAACCGCGGACGGAAGCATCGGCATCCTGGAGACCGCCGGGATCACGTTGTAGCCGATATACCGGGCCACTTCTTCCGCAACGTCCCAGACCGACTCGATATCCTGCCGGTATGACGGCACGGAGAAGACCCAGGGCTTGGCGTCCCTGGTAGCCGGCTGGAAAGCCCTGAGGCAGGCGAAGATTTCTCCATCGGCTATACCCGTGCCCAATATGGTATTTATCCGCTCGGGTAAAACTTCCACCACCGGTGGAACGTACTTTACAGGGCAGGCCGAAGAGACCTGCAGGATCACGGCTCCCGGTGCGGCCGCCAGGATAAGCCCCGCTAACCGTCGGGCCGCTTTCATGGTGAGTTCAGGATCGGTGCCGCGCTCAAAGCGGTAGGAGGACTCGCTCTTGATGCCGGTGATCTTTGAGGCCAGACGCACGGTTGGCGGGTTGAACCGCGCCGATTCTATAAGGAGTTCATCGGTAGTTTCGGACACGGCGGTGTCCAGGCCGCCCATCACGCCGGCAAGGGCGGCTGGTTTTGAGGCGTCGGCTATAACCATCATGCCCGGGTCCAGTTTTAATTCCTTGTTGTCCAGGGTCCGGAAAGTTTCCCCCGGCATGGCGCGACGCACGTTTATAGCCGGGCCGGAAAGCCTGGAGACATCAAAGCAATGCGTAGGCTGCCCCAGTTCATACATCACGTAATTTGAACCATCCACGAGCAGGTTGCCCTTGGGGTTGCAACCCACCGCGCGCAGGCGCTCGGCCATCCACCCGGGGGTAGCAACGTCCTTAACGCCCCTTATAACTATGGCGTCGTAACGGGGGCAGAGTTCCGGCACGCTTATGGTAACGGGGACCACGGTGCCTTGGGCCCCGGCGGCGGTCACGTCCGGCTCTTTAAGCGTAAGGCCGTAAAAGACGCAGACTTCGCGCGCCAGCGCGTAATGCGAAAGACAATGCGCCTGGTTGGGCAGCATCTCAACTTCCAGAACATGCTCGGCTTTCGGGAAAAGCGCCGCCGCGTCGGCGCCCGCAACGGCGGCGTCGGGCAGCACCAGTATGCCCGTGCTGTCATAACCTTCCAGGCCCAGCTCGGCGGCGGAACAGATCATCCCTTCCGAGTCCACGCCGCGGATCCTGGCCCTCTTGAGCTCGCCTTCGGCGAGCATCGCGCCCACCCTGGCGAAAGGGATCTTCTGGCCTACCGCGATATTTTTAGCCCCGCAGACCACGCGCAGGGTGGCGAGGCCGTCGGTGACATCCACCAGAGCCAGTTTGTCGGCGTTGGGATGCTTGTCTATCTTAAGGATCTGCCCCACGCAGACTCCAGAGAAAGAGGCGCCAGTTTTCCGGAGCTCCTCCACCTTCAGGCCGATGCGCCCCAGCTTTATGGCCAGGTCTTCGGGCGATGGCGGCTGCTCTATAAATTCGGCCAGCCAGGAATACAAAATCCTCATAGCTGCACCTGCTTAAGGATACGCAGGTCGTTTTCGTAGAGCATACGCATGTCGCTGATGCCGAACAACAGCATGGCGAAGCGCTCTATACCCGCGCCGAAAGCGAACCCGCTCCATTTCTGCGGGTCGTAGCTGCAGGCCTTTAACACGTTAGGGTGCACTACGCCGGCCCCCAGCAGCTCTATCCAGCCGGTGCCTTTGCAGACGGGACAGCGCACGGCCCCGGACTTGCCGCGGCAGAACACGCAAGACACTTCCACCTCGGCCCCCGGTTCCACGAAAGGGAAATAGGAAGGCATGAACCGCACCTTGGCCGAAGATCCGAACAGGTCTTTCATAAAAGCTTCGAGGGTCCATTTCAGGTCCGCCATGCTGACGTTCTTATCTATGTAGAGGCCCTCTATCTGGTGGAAAGCAAAAGAGTGGCTGGCGTCCACGGCTTCGGACCGGAACACGCGGCCGGGCGCTATTATCCGCACCGGGGGCTCCTGGTTCTTCATAGTGCGGATCTGCACCGGAGAGGAGTGTGTCCTGAGCAGCATCTCTTTGCCGGACGCATCTTTCAGGTCAACGTAGAACGTGTCCTGCATATCGCGGGCGGGATGGAAAGGAGGAAAGTTAAGGGCTTCGAAATTGAAATAATCTTCCTCTATAAGAGGCCCTTCAGCTATGGAAAACCCGAGCTTCGTAAAACACTCGGTCATGCGATTGAGCGTAACAGTAAGAGGATGCAGTGTGCCTTTCGGGAAAGGCCAGCCCGGCAGGGTAAGGTCCAGATCCGCCTTCACGGCGGGACCGGAGACGCCGGCGGCGGCTTTCAAGGCGCCCAGTTTAGCCGTCATCTCTTCCTTGGCAGCGTTGCCAAGAGCGCCAAGGGGCTTGCGCTCTTCCATGGAAATATCTTTCAGATCGCGCAGCAAAAGGGCCAGTTCCCCTTTACGGCCAAGGAAGCGCAACTCAATAGCTTCGGGGTTTTCTACGGGAGCCTGGGCTATAGAAACAGAAAAACTGTCCCGTATAGCGGACAGTTTTTCCTTCCACGTCGCGGCGTTCACGGCGCGGCCTTATTTCTCGGTACCGACAACTTTTTTAATGGTCCCGATGGCTTTCCTGGCGATTTCAGCCAGCTGTTTGAAAGACTGAGGATCCCTGATGGCTATTTCGGACAGCATTTTGCGGTTAAGCATAATGTTGGCCTTATGGATGCCGTCCATGAACCGGCTGTAAGACATTCCCTCATCGCGGGCGGCGGCGTTAAGGCGCACTATCCATAACTGACGGATGTCGCCCTTCTTGTCGCGGCGGTGGATGTAGGCGGTGTCAAGAGATTTGGCCACCTGCTGCTTGGCCTGGCGCAGACGGGTGCCTTTATCGCTGTAATAGCCTTTAGCCAGCTTTAAAACTTTCTTTTTCCGCTTGTTGCGCGCTACGCTGTATTTTATTCTCATAAATCTTCCTGTTGTTTGGCGTTACTGTATTATTTGTACGGCAGGTAATCCGCTATAAGGCGGCCCTGGGACGAGGTGCTTTCCTCGACCTTGGCGGTCCGCAGGGTTCTGCCGCGCTTGGCGGACATCCCGGTTAAAAGATGCCGGAGCCCTGACTTCCTGTGCAGCCATTTGCCGGTGCTGGTTTTCTTGAAACGCTTTTTAGCGCCGCTGTGGGATTTCATTTTTGGCATAATCGTTGGTTCCCTCTTGTTTTGACTATTATATAACTTTCCGGACCCTGCTGTGAAGCCCGCGCAGAGCGGCAGCCGATTACCCGGGCTGCTGCTCGGGTTTTACCGCCGGCTTAGCCGGCGTTTTAACCGCCTGGGGCTTCCCCACCACGGGCGCCAGCATTATGCTCATGCGGTTGCCCATCATCTGCGGCCGGCCTTCCGGAGCGCCCACGGTTGAAAGGTGGTCGCGCACGGCATTAAGTATTTCCTCGCCGAGGTTCCTGTGCTGATTTTCGCGGCCGCGGAACACCACGGTAACGCGCACCTTGTTGTGTTCTTTCAGGAACTGTTCTATATGCTTCACCTTGGTCTGCAGATCGTGGCTGGCGATGCGCGGGTTAAGGCGGATCTCCTTAAGCACCCCCGCTTTCTGTTTCTTACGGTTCTCTCTGTCCTGTTTTTCCTTCTCGTACAGGTACTTGGAAAAATCCATTACCTTGCAAACCGGCGGATTGGCGTCGGGGGAAATTTCCACCAGGTCAAGCCCGGCGCCCTTAGCCATGGTGACCGCCTCTATAAGCGGCTTTATTCCCAGCATGGTCCCGTGCATGTCTATAAGACGCACCTGCGGGGACGTAACGTTCCTGTTGACTCTTATTCTCTTATCTTGAGACAAAACTTTCCTCCTGTGAGCCTCGGCTGTAGCCGGCAAAAAAAGTGCTTATGGATACGCCCTATGGCATATCTTACCTTTTTTCCCCCCTCCAATGGAACAAACAGCATTGTTGGCCGGGCGGCACACCGGGAACCGGGATTGTACCGCAAACTCAGTAAACCAGGCGGTAAAACAGGAGACCGATATATTCGTTCAAAGCGCGCGCCGAAGCGCCGGAATTACCGGGCAGGAAATCCCGGAAAAACCGCCGGCCGCCATTTGCAGCCGTACGGCTTACCGGGAAAGGGACGATATCGGTAAAACCAGCATTCCTGAAACTGTATACCGCGCGAGGCATATGTACCGCGGAGGTCAGCAATATAACCCTTTTATACCCGCGTTGCGCGCAGATACTGCCGGTGAAAACGGCGTTTTCATGTGTATCACGCGCGGCCGTTTCCCTTATAACCAATTTTTCCGGGATGCCGAGTTCCACAAGATAATCCCCGGCGGCGTCGGCATCGGAAATGCCTGAAAACACCGCCCCTCCGGAAATAATGACCGGCAGCCCTGTTCTCCGCTGCAGCAGCGCGGCCGAGCTTGCCCGCTCCAGGCTTGCCGGCTGCAGTTTTTCGGCCGAAGAAAAAACCCCGCCGGCGTCGTAAACACCGCCGCCCAGCACCACTATAACGTCGCCGGCAGGCGCCATGGGGGTTGAATACGCATATTCCAGCGGCCTCAGCAGCGCGTCCGAAAACACTGTAGCAGAAACGAGCCACATCCCCGCGGCCAGCGCCGCGCAGGCAACTGCCGCCGGCCGGCAGCGCCGCCGCAGGTAATAGGCAATCCCGGCCGCCGCCACAATAAAAATACCCGGCGGAAGGATAAAAGCCGCAATTATTTTTTTAAGTATGAACATAAATTAGCCTTAAGAGAAGACCGCGAGATGCGAAGTCGGGGTGGCCGGGGCTTTACCCTGCGAACCCGGCAGAGGAACCCCTTACGTGGGTTCCCCCCGCCTTGGGAATTTATGGCGGGGCCCCCTTCCTGCAACGGGTTCTCAGGGCAAAGCCCCGGCCGCCCCTCCCCACAACAATTGTAAGAAAACGCCATCATATAGTCCAGCAGATCCGGAGGGGTTGGGCGGGGGAAGGGTTAGCAAAACCCTCACGGAAGGCGAGGCTTGCGTAAGCGCGGTGAGGCCCGGCTTCAGAGCGAAGCATAATTATGCTTCGCGTCCGGGCCGCAAGGCCGGAGGCGTTTCTCTGCGTAGCAGAAACGCCGAGGCGGGGTCGCGCAAAACCGCTATGCGGTTTATGCGTGACACTGAGTGATGAGGGCCGAGCACGGTGTGCGAGAGCCCGCGTTTTGCTAACCCGTCCCCAGCCCAACCCCGACAGCCGGCCTCGTGGTCTCCTCCCAAAAATAAAACTCCCCGCTTTACGGCGGGGAGTCCTATTGTTTATCAGAGAGTCTTACTTTATCACGGGAATGCGCATGCTGTAGAAGGAGCGCCAGACGAAGATCACGCTGACCGCGAAAAACGCCGCCGCCAGCATGTGGCTCACCTTCGGGTCCAGCGTTACGGCCAGCTCCACCGCCAGCAGGCCGAACAGGGTGGTGAACTTTATTATCGGGTTCATCGCCACGGAAGAGGTGTCTTTGAACGGATCACCCACCGTGTCGCCGACCACGCTCGCCTCATGCAGGGGAGTACCCTTCATATTCAGCTCTGTCTCAACCAGCTTCTTGGCGTTGTCCCACGCGCCGCCCGCATTGGCCATGAAGATGGCTTCGTACAGGCCGAAGATAGCTATAGATATAAGGTAGCCTATGAAAAAGTAATGGTTCAGGCAGGCGAAGGCCAGCGTACTGAAGAAGACCACCAGGAAAATATTGAACATACCTTTCTGGGCGTACTTCGTGCAGATCTCCACTACCTTCTTGGAGTCCTCCACATTAGCCTTTTTCACGGAACTGTCCAATTTTATGTTCTTCTTGATAAAGTCCACTGCCTGGTAGGCACCCGTAGTGACCGCCTGCATGGAAGCGCCGGCGAACCAGAAAATGATGGCGCCGCCGGTGATCAGCCCCAACAGGAACTTCGGGTTCAGTATCGAAAGCCCCTCGTAAATGCCCTGGGGGCCCACAGTGCCGAACTTGGCCGCCAGCATCTGGATGATTGCGAAGATAAGCGTGGTAGCGCCCACAACGGCCGTGCCTATCAGCACCGGCTTGGCGGTGGCTTTGAAGGTATTGCCCGCGCCGTCGTTCTCTTCCAGGAATTTCTTGCCGTTCTCGAAATCCACCTCAAAACCGAAGTCCTTCTTTATCTCTTCCTTAATGCCGGGAAGACCTTCGATCATGGACAGCTCGAACACCGACTGCGCGTTGTCCGTAACCGGACCGTAGGAGTCAACGGCGATGGTAACCGGGCCCATGCCCAGGAAGCCGAAGGCCACCAGGCCGAAGGCGAAGATGGCCGGAGAGAGCATGATTGAAGCCAGCCCGAACGAGGACACGATATAAGCCACGCCCATAAGGAACACGATGGCCATGCCCAACCAGTAGGCACTGAAGTTGCCGGCCACCAGGCCCGACAGGATGTTAAGGGAAGGGCCGCCTTCCTTGGAGGCCGACAGCACTTCGCGCACATGTCCGGAATTGGTGGAGGTGAAGACCTTCACCAGCTCCGGGATAACAGCGCCCGCAATGGTGCCACAGGAGATGATGGTGCTGAGCTTCCACCAGAGGGTGGTGTCGCCGTTGAGCACGGGCACCAGCAAGTAGCTGAGCACGTAGGTCATGATGATGGAGACGATGGAAGTCAGCCACACCAGCATGGTGAGCGGGTGTTCGAAGTTAAACTTCTTGACGGCGCCGTACATCCCGTGTGTGATCAGGCCGTTCACCCAGTAGGAGAACGCGCTGGTCACGATCATGCCGATGCGCATGACGAAGATCCAGACGAGCAGCTGTATCTGCGCGGTCTGGGAGGCGGCCTTTGCCGCGGCTTCATCCAGCCCGCCCCTCATGAACACTTCCGGCGAAACCGCCAGCAGTATGAAGGTGATAAGCGCCACACCGGTCACGCCGTAAGTTTCGAAACCGTCGGCCGTGGGGCCCACGGAATCGCCGGCGTTGTCGCCGGTGCAGTCCGCGATGACGCCCGGGTTGCGGACGTCGTCCTCTTTTATCTTGAACACTATCTTCATCAGGTCGGAACCGATGTCGGCTATCTTGGTGAAGATGCCGCCGGCGATGCGCAGCGCCGCGGCGCCCAGGGATTCACCGATGGCGAAACCGATGAAGCAGAGACCGGCGTAGTCGCCCGGCACAAAGAGGAGAATGAACAGCATCAGCACCAGTTCCACGCTGATGAGCAGCATGCCGATGGACATCCCCGCTTTAAGCGGGATGGCCATGGTCGGGTAGGGCAGGCCCTTGAGCCCCGCGAAAGCGGTGCGGGAGTTGGCGTAGGTGTTAATGCGGATGCCGAACCAGGCCACCGCGTAGGAACCGAGGATGCCCACTATGGAGAAGATTACGATAATCAGTATCTTCATGGCGGTCATGTGCGGGTTAAGGCTGAAATACCACACCATGATGGCGGCAATGAACACCCACAGCAGGGCGATGAATTTACCCTGGGTGAAAAGGTAGGTCTTGCAGGTCTCGTAAATAAGTTCGGAGATCTCCCGCATCGACTTGTGTACGGGCAGCTTGGAAATCTGCATGGACTGAAGTATGCCGAACAGCATCCCCAGCACGCAGATAACGAGGCCCCAGAGCAGCAGGGCATGCCCCGTAATGCCCATAAAAGACACGGTGGAAAGGTCCGGGATTATCAGTTCCGCCTCACTGGCGAACGCTGGAACCGAGGCAAGCAACAGGGCCGCGGAGGCGGCGAAAGTTTTTAATTTGCGCATTTTTTCCCCTTATACAACGTAAGTTAAAAGCCCGCCGTTTTGCGGCGGGCCTTAATTTTAGTTTTGAGCTTTCTGCTCTACGGTGACGGGAATTCCCGCTCCCATAGATGAGGACACGAATACAGACTGGATATATACGCCCTTGGAGGACGAAGGCTTGACCTTTATGACGGCGTCTATGACGGACTGCACGTTCTCGGCCAGCTTATCTTCAGGGAAGGAAACTTTTCCGGCGACCGCGTGCACTATCCCCTGGGGATCGGCCTTGAATTCTATACGCCCGGCCTTAAGTTCTTTCACGGCCCTTGCCACGTCAAAAGTTACGGTGCCGCTCTTGGGATTGGGCATCAGGCCCTTGGGGCCCAGGGTTTTGCCGAGCTTTGCCGCGTCTTTCATCATGTCGGGGGTCACCACCAGTATATCGAACTCCATGAACCCGCCGAATATTTTTTCTATCAGGTCGGCTCCGCCGCAGACATCGGCGCCGGCGGCCTGGGCCTCTTTCTCTTTTTCGCCCTTGGCTATCACCGCGACTTTCTTGGTCTTGCCGGTGCCGTGAGGCAGGCTGACGGTGCTGCGCACCTGCTGGTCGGACTGTTTAACGTCCACGCCCAGCTTCAGGTGGACCTCCACCGTTTCGTCGAACTTGGCATTGGCGTTTTTCTTCACCAGCGCCACGGCGTCCTTAAGGCTGTACTTCTTTTCGAGGTCCAGGCCTTTCTTCACATTGTCTATTCTTTTTCCCATTTTAGTTCTCCTTATTATTTCCAGGGCCCGCTGCCCCCGAGGTTCATGCGCGGGAAGGTCCCGCTTCCTCGTAAAACGGCTTGGCGCCGGGCAGCCGGGAAAACCCGGCCTTCCGGCAGGCCAGCTGTTAATCTATGATGTCCACGCCCATGCTGCGGGCGGTGCCCTTTACCATCTGCATCGCCTGTTTCACGTCTTTGGTATTAAGGTCCACCAGTTTCAGCCTGGCGACTTCTTCAACCTGCTTCAGGGTCAGCTTGCCCACTTTGTCCTTATTGGGCACACCGGAACCTTTGGCCAGACCCGCGGCCTTTTTGATGAGGGCGGCCATAGGCGGCATCTTGGTGATGAACGTGAACGTGCGGTCCTCAAAAACGGTGATCACGACCGGTATAGGAACCCCTTGTTCGAGCTTGCGGGTCTTTTCATTGAACTGCTTGCAGAAGTCCATGATGTTGACGCCGTGCTGGCCCAGCGCGGGACCCACGGGGGGCGCGGGGTTGGCGGCACCGGCCGGGATCTGTAGTTTTATGAAGGTTTTTATCTGTTTTGCTTTAGCCATAGTGTTTAAATATTAAGGAAATTTCTCCTTAAATGTTTCTCCTTGCTTTAGACTTTTTCCACCTGCAGGAAATCAAGTTCCACCGGGGTCGGCCGGTCGAAAACGGTGACAGTAACGCGCAGCTTAGCTTTCTGCTCGTTCACATCCTCCACCATGCCCATAAAGTGCTTGAACGGTCCCTCTATAATGCGCACGTTCTCGCCTTTCTCGAACTGGACCGCGGGCTTCGGCTTTTCCTGGCTGGTAGAATTCATCAGCTCCAGGATCTGCTGAACTTCCACCTCGTCCATAGGCACAGGTTTAGGATCCCCCAGGAACCCGCTGACACCCTGTACCCCGCGAATGGTCCAGTAAGTGTTGTTATCAAGTTCCATATTGACCAGGACATAGCCGGGGAAGAACTTGCGCTTGCTTACTTTTTTCTGATTATTCTTTACCTGCATCACGTCTTCGGTAGGAATAAGGACCTGGAACATATGCCCGGCCGCTTCTCCGGTATCAATCTTAGCCTGCAGCATTTTCAGGACGCGCTCTTCGAAACCCGTGCGCGTGTGAATAACATACCATGCTTTAGCCATTAGCGGCCTCCCAGTACGGACTTGACGAAAAACGAAAGGCCGAAATCCACCAGACTTATGTAGATGGCCACTATTATTACCACGAAACTTACCGCCACCGTGGACCGCATAACGTCCGTGCGGCTCAGCCAGGTAACCTTGGTAAGCTCCACATACACTTCCCTTAAGAATGAAGTTATTTTATTCATAATTTGAATCTGGCGGGAGCGGAAGGAATCGAACCTTCAGTTGCGGTTTTGGAGACCGCTGGTTTACCGTTAACCGACGCTCCCGCATGCAAGATCAGGACTTCACTTCCTTATGCTGGGTCTGCTTGCCGCAGGCCCGGCAGAACTTGGCGAGTTCTATCTTGAATTCTTTCTTTTTGCCGCGGGCAAAATGATAATTCTTGTTCTTGCATACGGAACACCCGAGTATGATAGTTATTCTGTCAGCCATATTTTCTCCAGTAATCGCGACCAGTTTTCAGGCACCCGGGCCGCTTATTCCAGTATCTCGCTCACCACGCCGGACCCCACGGTATGGCCGCCTTCGCGGATGGCGAAGCGCAGGCCCTTTTCCATGGCTATC
>Ga0156425_1022_pt3 | contig 14779 bp, 15 predicted proteins | sample RifOxyA2_FD_108068 | JGI IMG/M metagenome (GOLD analysis project Ga0156425, IMG submission 108068) | Elusimicrobia bacterium RIFOXYA2_FULL_58_8
CCCTCCTTCTCGTCCCAGCCGCACATGATGTTCATGTTCTGTACCGCCTGGCCTGCCGCGCCTTTCATGAGGTTGTCCAGGCAGGTTACCACCGTAAGGCGCCTGCCGTCGGGGGCCAGCTCAAAACCTATGTCGCAATAATTGGTGTAGAGCGAATATTGTATCTGCGGCAGCGCCCCTGCGCCAAAAAGGCGCACGCAGCCGCCGCCGGCGTAGGCGTCCCGGTAGACCTTTTCTATACGCGCGGCGTCGGTTGGCACCTTTAGCCGGATATACAGGGTGGAAAGTATGCCGCGCGGTATGGGCAGCAAATGCGGCGTGAAAGTAAGCTCGCTTTCGCCAAGGCCGGTCTGTTCCAGGATCTCGCCGGTATGGCGGTGCCCGAATACGGAATAGGCGGAAAAGTTGCCGGCCACCTCAACAAAATGTGTTTTGGCGGTGGGTTTTTTACCGGCGCCGCTCACGCCGCTTTTGCAGTCGCAGACCACGCCCGCGGCGCGGTCTATAAGGCCTGCCCTGGCCAGCGGGGCCAGGCCCAGTATTACGGAAGTGGCGTAACAGCCGGGGTTGGCCAGCAGCCTGGCGGTGTGTATGCCGGCGCGGTTCAGTTCCGGCAGCCCGTATACCGCGGTTTTGTCCAGGAGCGCGGCCTTGGCGGCGTCCTTGTCTTTAAAACCGTAGACCGCCCTGTTGCGGTCTTCCTTCAGGCGCCAGGCGCCGCTCAGGTCTATTACTCGCAGGCCGCGGTCTACGGCCTCGGGCGCCAGGTCGCGCGAAAGTTCGTGCGGAGTGGCCAGGAAAAGTATCTTTATGTCCTGCCGCTCCAGCTTGTCCCAGGAGAAGGGTTCCAAAGGCAAAGGCCGGTCGCCGCGCAGCGCCGGGTACAACTGGTCCAGCCCGGCCGTGGCGCCTTCCCTTTCCCGCGACAGCAGCAGCGGGGTTCTTACCTTCTGATGTCGCAGCAGCAGGCGCACAAGTTCATAGCCGGCATAACCGGTGGCTCCAAGGACGGCTGTATTCATTTGCTATACCTCATTTCTGATTTTAAATTGTGCCATTAAATCCCGCGGCAGCACAATTAATTTTACGGGAATAATTTGTGGTTGTAAATATAAAACCCCCGATCAGCGGACCGGGGGTTTTATAACGATGAGCGGGTTTTATTCTACAGCTGGGACAAAACCTCATACCAGCCTTCGATATCTTTCCGGGTCTGATTAAGCTCGAACATTTTAACCGTAAACTCTCCGTATTCGGCTATAGACCCACCGAATTTGGCCATTTTATTGGAGGCGCTTAAACTGCCCCTGCCCCCCTTTATCATTATCTTATAGGCGCGGGTGAGCGTACGGTTAGACAGCCAGCGGGCGGCGCCGCGTATGGCGTAGATCCCCGCTTTTTCAACAGCGGCTCCCAAAAAAATATTGGACGCCAGCTCCATCATTATCCTTTCCGTATTGGCTTGCAGGCAATTGTCGAAAGAAACCGGCCCGGCCGGAGGATTGCCGGTCGCAAAAACCTGGGCCGGCACGTAGGGCCGGTACAGGCGGTAGAACTCGCGGCGGGTTTCATTTGAGAATGTGCCGCCGGGGGAAAGACTGGGCACTTTCTTGTCCTCGATAATAGGGATCAGGCAGCGCGCGGTGCCGCTTTCCTCTATAAATACTTTCCCGTAAGCGTTCTTGGTATATTTAATCCGGGAAAATATGTCGCCCGATTGGGTTCTTCCCTGTGTCTCCTCGAGCATTCTTATGCCTTCCCCCTGGCGGACAGGAAGGCCTCCCACCATCATAACGTCTTCATCATCAGTGTCCTGAGGGGGAGGGTTGGCTAATGGCCCTCCTTTGGGTATGGACGGCGTGGGAGAGGATATTTTAGACAGGTCCGGCATTCTGGGCGGATTGTTGGGGTTTAACGTGGCGTGGCTGCGTTTGGCAAGCATATACCTGCCCATCAGCATTGTGGTAAGGTTACGGTCCCCTTTCTCAAAATAGTTGCCGTGGTGGCGGTCGCAGGACTCGCTGTACAGATCGGCGTAATCGATTATGGCTTTAAGGGCCGTCGCGTACCCCGGCCCGGTAAGCTGCGCTTCCAAAGCCAGCATGAGCGAGGCCTGCAGTGTCTTCCCGTTGCGCCCCAGTTCATCAAGCTGCAGAATCCCCGCTCTGTCGCGGCGCACGCTGAATACCTCGTCCCCGCCGTCTCCCGCGGTTTGTATAAGCCTGTTAAGCGTGGACCGTATGCTGTTTGCGGCTTGCGCATGCTGAATGCCCGCCAAGCCTATAACTGCCGCACGGCGTACAGGGAACTTCAGGCTATCATTCAAAACCGCGGCGCTGAGCAAACTCAGTACCCTTGGCCCTACCAGGCTGAAGTTGGCGCCGCCAATGAGAGCCATGGCGGTCATTGCGGATGTTTTGGCCTGGGCGTTAGAATTGTTGAGCGCGGTAGCATTGAGCTGTGTCACCATTTCCGAAATTAACGACTGATTGCCTACCAGCGGGGAATTAGCTGACCCCAGCAAGCCCAGCATAGTTGCCGAAAGGGATTTTATGGAATCCTTTGATGGATTTTTGAGGATATCAAGGTGGAACCTTGCGTGCGCGGCGGCTACAGAGGGTTTGCTTATGTCGCTTCCTTTTGAAAGTATGGCGCTTATGTAATTGGCGCCATACGAACCGGATACCTGGGACGGGCCGGAGGCCGAGCGTTTGGTGCTGGCAGCCTTGGGGTAAGCGGTGTTGTTGGATGGCAAGGCGTCGTAGTTGTTGTTATAGAATTGCGCGCAAAGCACGACTGGCACAAATAATGAAATTACTGTTATGGAAATAATTTTAAGGAAAATGCGTCTCATGTGCCCCTCCCCCAGTGTGCTGTGGTGCCTGTGGTTTATTGCTGGCTATAGTATAGTGTACGCACGCGGGTTTGTCAATTAACAGCGGAAAATATAGCCCAAGGGCGGTATTTGGGATGAGGTGCGCGCTCCATTAACGCGGGAAATCGCCAGGTGTTCATGGGCATTACTTGTGGAACACCTCTTCTAGGATTACCTTTGCGATATTTTCACCGAGCAGTTTATTGCCTTTGTCGGTGCAGTGGCCGAAATTGCCTCCGAATATATCAATAAAATATGCGGCAAAGCCCTCTTTCTTTACGGCGTCACTGAAAATCTTTTTGTTGTCAACGAACACGATATTATCCGTCTTCCCGGCAAATATATTTCTTAATGATTCCATGCCGCGCATTGGATATTGTACGCAGACAATCCGTATCTTTCTTTTATCTAAAATAGCTTTAAGGGTACGGTAACTATTCGCCGTGACCGGGTTGTATCCGTTTGTGTTCAGGCGGATTGCCTTCTGGTAATACGCCTCCTGCCTGAACCGGTCTTTACCCCGGGATAAGTGTTCAAGCCCGTGGTAGGCATTGTCGTCCCCTGGATTTATTTGCAGCGCTTTTTTAAATTCTTCTTCCGCCTGTTTAAATTTTCCCTGTTCCTGATAGGCTATTCCAAGGGCAGCGTGTCTATCGCTATTTTCCGGGTTCAGTTTTAACGCTTTTTTAAATTCTTCTTCCGCCTGCTGAGATTTCCCCTGTGCCTGATATATCTTTCCAAGGATATCGCATGTGCTGGCCTTCCCGGGATCAAGTTTCAGCGCTTTTTTAAATTCTTCTTCCGCCTGCTGAACCCTTCCCTGCTCCCAGTATGTCCCTCCAAGGGCAACGTGGGTATTACTGTCCCCAGGTTTAAGTCCCAGCGCTTTTTTAAATTCTTCTTCCGCCTGCTGAAGTTTTCCCCGGTCCTGATATACCTTGCCAAGGTCAGTGTGCCTGTCACTATCCCCAGGATCAAGTTCCAGCGCTTTTTTAAATTCTTCTTCCGCCTGCTGAAATTCCCCCTGTTCCCGATATGTCGTTCCAAGGACAATGTGTATGTTATTGTTTCCTGGCTTAAGTTCCAGCGCTTTTTTAAACTCTTTTTCCGCCTGCTGAAATTTCCTTTGTCTCCAATAGGCCCTTCCAAGGGCCTCGTGTCTGTTACTATCCTCTGGTTTCAGTTCCAGCGTTTTTTCGAATTCTTCTTCCGCCTGCCTGAATTTTCCCTGTTCCTGGTATAATCTTCCAAGTTCAAAGTGCGTTTTATCATTCCCCGGGGTTAATTGGATGGCTTTTTTAAATTCTTCTTCCGCCTGCTGAAGTTTTCTTTGTTTCCAGTATGCCAGTCCAAGGGCACTGTGTCTGTTGCTATCTTCTGGCTTAAGTTCCAGCGCTTTTTTAAATTCTTCTTCCGCCTGCTGTAATTTTCCCTGTTTTTGGTATAACCTTCCAAGTTCAAAGTGTCCTCTGTCCTCCCGGGGATTTATTCGGGCGGCTTTTTTAAATTCTTCTTCCGCCTGCTTGAATTTACTTTGTCTCCAATAGGCCCTTCCAAAGGCAACGTGTCTGCCACTGTCCCCTGGTTTCAGTTCCAGCGCTTTTTTAGACTCTTCTTCCGCCTGCTGACGCCTACCTTGCGCGGTTTTAACGGGCTCCGTATCTTGGGCGTTTGGCCCCGCAGCGGAAGTGGGCGTCGGCGGTATTTCAGTGGCTTGCGCGCCTGGGGCAGGCAGTGCCCAGCCGCCTGTTTTAAAAACCAGATGAATGAAGAGCCTTGTTAACTTGTATATCTTCAGGGATTTGCTAACCGATACTATTTTAGACGCAGAGGGATGTTCATCCGGCAAATGCGCCGCACCGGCATCATTTATGCCCATCATGGTCACCACCATGTCGGGTTTATATTTATCCAGGTAGTATTCTGTCCGGCCTACTATTCTAGTGGTAGTTGTGCCTGCCCAGCCTTCATCTATTACGGTGAATTGCAGCCCCGTGCCGCTCCGGTTAAGGGCGGCTTCCAGAAAAGGCGGCCACGCCCTCTGCGTGGTGGATTCGCCAAGACACAGGATGCGGTAGGTGCCTTCTTTGTTAAGGGAGGCGCGGTTTTTGTGCTCCTGGATGTAGGTAAGCGTAAAACCACAGATATGCAATCCGGCTTCAACAAGAAAAAGGGCCAGGAAAATCCCAAAAAGGATAAGAACTGTTTTCTGCGAAAAAGTCGTTTTTAATTTCACCTGGTGACCTTACACCGGGGCATGAACCTTTCTAATATGAGCTCCAGTGGTTTCCTTCATGATCCGTGTGGGTGCAATCTATAAGTATTACCGGCGCCGAACTGTCGGCGATATAAAGCCACTGTCCAGTATCCCGGATATCGGCAAAGGTCGAGACGCGTACTTCGCTGCTGGCTTTATGAGGGGTGAGCGGTATCTTAATCACGGGGATCACCGAAAGTGCTGAGGAAAGATCCGGCGGAACCGTTCCGTTTGCCTCAATATATCGGGAAAGGCTGTCGCGGACTTGCTTAAGATTCATGGCCTGCGCACCAACAGCGGATTTAAGCGGCAGGTTGTGGAATAGCCCTGGCCAGGCTATCAGCACCGAAAAAGTGCAGAAAAGGTATATAACAAAGAATAAGCCGCTTAGCGTGCCCCACGGTTTGTCGCGTTTTGTGTAGAGACGTGTCAGTAGGTAGATGAATGGGACCGCGAAGACGCTCATCTTCAACCAGATTCCTGGCCCGCTGACTACCGCCAATTCTAGTCCTGCCAAATAAATGATCAGTAAACTTGACAGGTAAGATAAGCATGCGAAGCAAGTAAGGATAATGCTTTTCAGGTTCATAATAGAGGTCTATGTTTTGTAAATGATAAGTCTTTCTGAAGCTGCCGGTCAAATGGCATACGTTCGGCAAATACTGTTTCTTTGTAGTCTTTGTTCAGCTCATCCCCATAGATATCTTATCCAAGTAAGAAGTATGGGAAAAATACGACATCCCGGGTATATCCAGGCAAATGTGGATAACGAGAAAACACGCCGGCGGCGCATTTTTCTTTTCTAGAGCTTTCTTGTTCGGGCCACTAGCAGGTTCTGCGGAAATTTAATTCTGCGGCGGCGGCGAAGCTCTTTTACATCCAGTTTATCTTTTGCCCGGCCAGTAGAAGCTTTATTCTTTATCAGGTCCGCCTTTGAAAGCAGCGGGATTTTTATTCTTTCAATCCTGAACTCTTCACGCGCGGAATATGCCTTTTTGAAAGAAACCCCGTCTATGCTGGTAAGAATGTCTATGCGGCGCGGGGCCACGCCGATCTGAAAAACAACTCCTTCAACGGCGAAGGTGTCTGGAGCGATCTGGCTTAGAGGGGCCCCGAACATCTTCAGGGCTTTGTATACTTTCGCGGAATTTTCAGGTGAATGTTCAACCCAGATATCAAAATCGCCGGTTGCGCGCACATAGCCGTAGGCTCCCATGGCATAGGCGCCTATTACAAGAAAACGCGCTTTATTTGCGGATAAGGCGCGTAATATTTCTTTGTAGTCTTCGTTCAGCATCTTTAGACCCGTTCATGCCCCACACTTCGGCGGTTAAATCCCAGATGAATGAAATGCGCTGCGACGGGGAAGCATTAACAAACGGATCTTCTTGCCTGGCAGTTTTTATAAATTTAACGACTTTTCGCTTCATCCCCATAGATATATTATACCAAGTAAGAAGTATGGGGAAAATATAAACCACCGGATATATCTGGACAAATGCGGATAACGGGAAAACGCACCGGTGGCGCATTTTTCTTTTCTAGAGCTTTCTTGTTCGGACCACTATCAGGTTCTGCGGAAATTTAATTCTGCGGCGGCGGCCGCCTCGGGGAAAAACGGGAAACCTCAAATTTGGGGGTGGCCGTTCCGACACTAATCGAACAATTTTAGAGCAATTTAACGCGGTTTCCAGCTTAAAAACTGGGTTTTATCTGATTGACGAAGCGCCTTTTGAGTTCGTAACCGGTCCAAACGGCAAAAAAGTCATGCTTTCGCCGGAAGAGGCCCAGGCAATCCGGGCCCGCCGGTCCAAGTCCCCCCGCCCGCCCAGAATTCAGCAAGACCTACTGAAGGCCCGGCAACTTAAAGAACGTCTTGAAAAAACGCCGAGCCTGACCAAAACCGCCCTTGCCCGGGAACTGGGCATCTCCCGCTTTGAGCTGATCCGCCGCCTGAATCTACTGCGGCTGGCCCCGGAGATTCAGGATCAAATCGCGGCCATGCCGCCAAGTCTGTCCTACGGCGGGCCAATTTCCAAACGGACTCTACGGGATATCACTATGATTCCGGATTTTGAAGCCCAAAAAAATGAGTTCAGGCGGCTTATGGGTGGTGCCGCGGGTGGACAATTTTGATTTCCCCTGTAGTGGCCGATGCCAAGGGTATAGTCCGGAACTCTTTACGCAGATAGTCAATAATGAAGCCATCTATGCGCTTCCAAATATAGGATGAAAATCTAACCGGCCTGTGCTTCCCGGTTCGATCTTTGTAATTTAGGTTGTAACTTGTGACTTTTTGGTAGAGAATCGGAATCGCTGCCGAGAACATGTCTTCGCCGTACTGCTGCAGGTACGGAGAAAACACTTTGATATTCAGTCGAAAGGCAATGAAACTCAGGTGCCTCAAGACAAGTTCATCTCGGCTCTTTCGGGAACCGTTTTGTGCGCGGGCAATTAGTTTTCGTTCTTTTGCAAGGGATATTTTCTTGTATCGGGCGTGATAACTTTTTAACATGCGATATATTCTATAAATGTCTGTGATTTTACGTTCCGGCGGCGCAAAATAGATGTTTTGAAGGCGACAGGATGTTGTCGGGGTCATCTGCTAGAATTTATGTATAATTTAAGGAGATATTTTATGACAAACACCCTACAAACTATGCGAAAAATTTCTAAAACAAAAAACAAGGGCGCTCTCAAAAAGACGCTAAAGCCTATATATCGAAGTAAGGTGAAAAAGTTTACCTTAAGGGACTCCAATAGTCTGGAGTGGGGCACAGCATTAAAACCTGCGTTCCAAGACGAACAGTCCAATGTACGGATCTATTCCGGGGATTGTGTAGATGTTCTTCAGCAGATTGCTAAAGCAGAGCCCAATGGCTGTATCGATACGATCTTCGCTGACCCGCCGTATTTCCTTTCAAATGGCGGGATTTCCTGCCAGGCCGGGAAAATGGTTAGCGTTAATAAGGGGACCTGGGATAAAAGCCGTGGGGCGGATCTGAATCACGAGTTTAACCGGAAGTGGTTGGAGGCTTGCCAAAAAGTTTTGAAGCCCAACGGAACCATATGGGTCAGCGGTACTGCCCATGTTATACATTCCATAGGTTTTGCAATGCAGCAGTTGGGCTATAAAATTCTGAACGATATCACTTGGGTCAAGCCAAATCCTCCCCCCAATCTTTCCTGCCGCTACTTTACGCATTCTACAGAAACCGTAATCTGGGCGGCAAAAAATATAAATAGTCGACATCTTTTCCATTATCACGAAATGCGGCGAATGAATAACGGTAAGCAAATGAAGAGTGTATGGCCCATATTACCGCCTGCAACACAAGAAAAAGAATTCGGCAAGCATCCCACGCAGAAACCCTTGGAATTGCTAAATCGGATTCTTCTTTCAAGTTCGAACACTGGGGATTTAGTGCTAGATCCTTTTATGGGGTCCGGGACAACTGGCGTTGCAGCGGTTCAGCTTAAACGCAAATTCGTAGGGATAGAGCTCGACTCTATCTATATAAACACTGCTGTAAAACGAATTCAACAGGCTGAGCGTATGCCGAGGCATGAACAATTGCCCTTGGCGCAGAGGTTATTTTAACCGATAGGCGAAAATATGAAAGAAAAAGGGACAGGCGGCGCAAATACTAAGACTGGTCTGGTTTTTGAAGGCAAAACGGATTTGGCAACCTTCCTTGGGAAGCAAAAGAATTATCGGGTGGATGCTGATTCACAGGTCTTTTACAGCGGGAAATTGGTGGCGCGAATTTTCAAAAAGCACGGCCTGTATAAATTTCTGGAAGAATATGGGATACCATGGCGGCAGATTATCTCGAAAAAACTTCTTCCGGATGACTCTATTTTTGTAATCATCAAAAATACGGTTTACGTCATTGAATGTAAGTTTCAGAAAGTGGCGGGCTCGGTGGATGAAAAGCTTCAAACCTGTGATTTTAAGAAGAAGCAGTATCAGCGGCTTTTTTCTCGCGCAAACATCGACGTTGAGTATATGTATCTCCTAAGCAATTGGTTCACTAAGCCGGAATACAAGGACGTGCTCGATTATATTATCAGCGTTCGTTGCCATTATTATTTCAATTACATCCCTTTAGAAAAAATAGGGCTCCCTGTCCCGTTGCAGTAATCCCAATACCCTTTATGCGCTCCGACGCTTTAATCTTAAGCCTTTCCAAAGAACTACGTCGGCTCGGAGCACTTCCCGTTGGTAATGATGCTGATAAGGCTGATTTCCTCCGAGAGTATCTTCTTTTTACTAATCGGTTCTTTTTTGAATACCGCCCTAACCCTGACGAACTCAATACTTCTGATTCGGAGCACCCGGACTGGAAGCGGCACACGGAATATCTGGCTATATGGGATGATTATTGTCGCCAAATATTAGGACTCACATTTTCTGACGCTCAAATCACAAAACTCGCAAAGGCACTTATTACTATTTTTGCGGGAGCGCCAACATCCGCGCCTGCGCCATATGCGCAAAACCCGAGCTCTATTTCTGGGGTGTCTGGAGCCGAATTCTGTTTTCTCAGGCTGTTGCATGCGACAATGGATTTTTCAGAGGAGCTATCTCCTATTGATGTCTCACTGGTTAACAAACTTAAATCAGCCTTTTCTCAGAGACTGCCGGGGCCAAAGGAACTTCTGTCAACCGATGGGGCCAACGCCCTAATTGAATGCCTTGGCGGAGCCGACAGGAATGTGGACGAACGACGGAGATATATACAACGTGCATGCGAGCGACTTGACGCCAACTATGCCGGACAGACGATGAATATTTTTAAGGCACATGCCAAAGATGCACAGGCGATATTTGATGCTTTATGCGAGTTCAAAGGTATTAAGGCAAAAAAAGCCAACATGATCCTGCGTGATTTCTATGAAATGGGAATTTGGGTTTACGAGAAGAATCTCCATGCGATAAATATTATAGCTGATAATCGTGTTATGCGGATTGCTCTTAGGACTGGCATATTACAGCTTGCATCAAAGAAGTCTTTTAATGATCTTCTCGACCAATATGACCATCAGTACGTCGTCATGGTTCAGAGCACAGCAGAAGCGTTCCGTCGGGTTTGGGAAAAGACTGCAGAACTTACCAAGGGGAAGTATCTCGTCCCCTATCCAGGAAAATTTGATGAGTTTATTTTCCGCCTAGGTGGTAACTGCTGCAAGCTTAATGCACGGGCGTGCGAGTCTGGGCGACAGTTAAAAACATTCCATGTATGGCTGAATACAGCTCTGAAATATTCCACACCACAATCATGTCCGTTGATGCCGGTATGCCCAAATGAGCTGAAAAAACTGAATGCTCCGTTTGCCATTCAAAATAACACATGGAATAAGATTTTTACCAATGAAGGCGGTGGCGGCGGGTTACGCGGGATCTGAGCAGGGAGCCGCATCAGAGCAGCTTTCCGCTATTTTCTGAATATTAGAATATCTGAATACTATGCCCTTTGGTCCCAATGCTGGGGCAAATAAGTTGGCAAACTTCTGCTTAATAGCGTCATTGGGGTCAGCAAGATGCAACTGCTTTAGATATTGCTTGCGCACACTGCGCATTCTTACAATTTCGGAAAAAAGTGCTTGCGCCAACAAATCTGTTTCCGGCAATGAATAGCCAACAATCATCAAAGATTTACATTTTTCCATTTTTAAGCGAGTTTCGTGCCAGAATTTCTTGTAAGGATTGATATCAATTTGTTTGTTCCATCCGGGTGGTAAAATGGAAATCTCTTCGCTCCTGGGTTGCTTATTTCGAGTGCCCACATAGTAGGGGTGCGGTTTTAATCGAATCTCTCCGTTATAGGTGGTCCATCCGAGACTGCCGTGCAGTTTTAGTAAGGAAATTGACTTGCTTTTATTCTTTGATGATTTTGCTTTTATTTTTTTATTCTCCTCAAGCCAGTGCTTATACCAATTGCTTCGCCTCCCATGAACTCTTACGTTTCCAAAGCCATCAATAGGTCTCCATGTTTTCAATGTTTTGAGAGACTCCTCAATAAGTAAATCATAGTTGAATGTAACGATCGTATCCGAAGCTTTCAGGTTTTGAAATATTTTTACATGCTCAGGGCTTTCTAATGGTGCGATAGGGCTTTTAGACATATCACAGGTAGTATGTATGTATACTCTGCGGACCAATTCTTCGAGTTCTCTTTGACGTTTTTTCCAATCTTTGGGTTGGTTTCCAGTCTTTGCAAATTCCCCAATTTTTGCGCGTGTCTCAATATCACGGTAGTATTTTTCTAGGCTGATATTGCTGGTCGTTCCATATAACTCCCACAAAGATTTCAATATCTTGCTTGCGATTTGTTTTGTGCCGTGGCCTTCCAACTGTGCGGCAATATCAAAAAAATCAAGGTCAATGGGAGGCGGTAAAGATTTTGTTTGTTTCTCTAACCCGCCACGGGTGGCGCCTGCGCCCATAATTATAACCAGAGGGTGAGTAATTTTTGTCAACATGTTTTTATTATTCCTGGCGAATAATTCTCCAATAAACATTATAACTTTTTGGCCAGATTTCGTATTGGGTGTTTTGCCTCGTTAATGATTTATACGTATGGACAGATTAAACCTTGACTCCCAGCCGGGAAGGAATGTATCAACCTCTATTAGGAGGTGGATATGCCTTACTGGAAAAAGATGATAGACGAGATGACGCCGGAGGAGCGGTTTAATCGGGTGGTGGAAATACTGACGCAGGCTTCGCTGCGACTGCTGGGCAAGCAGCGGGCGGAGGCGGCGGGACAGAATGTTGAGAAATCATGGCAGGCAACAACTGTGGGCGAACAAATTGTTGGCCCGCCGCCGGAAGAGGCACCTTTGGATTACAGTTCATCGGAGGTGCCGCGGGAGCCGCCGCGCCGAGGACGAGTTCCTTTCGGACACCGTAAGTATGGGGAAGACAGGCAGATACATGAGATTGAGCTGTCGCTAGTAAAAGATATTCAACGGCTTGCGGCCGAGGGGTTGTCTTCCGAGCAGATCGCGCAGCGGCTGAATCAGGATGACAAGGTCAGCAAGCGCGCCGGAAAATGGTCGAGGACAGCGGTGTGGAGAATTTTGAAAAGGCTGAAGGCGTAATTCTTACAAAGTTTCCCATGTTTTTCGTGTCTTGAAATAGGTGTCACTATTGTAGAATGGTGCGAATATCTCGCCGAAGTCCGGGATGTCGTCATTCCCTTGCATTGAGGTGTTTTGAAGCGAGGTTAAAAGTTCAATCCAATAACGTATGATTTGGAGGACATATAGTTGCCGGTAAGGTGCAACAGCTGTATACACGCCTGTCCGAATGCTTGCATCCTCAAGAACGGTGATTCCAGTCCCTGTTTCAGAAACATGGCGCACCATCGCGTTGGGTGATAACAACTCAGAAACGGCGATGGCGTTGTTGTGTATGTTCTTTTTTTTCTTCTCTGATACGCAGGTTGTATACAAAGGTAGATCAACCTCGGTAAACCATGAAGCAATTGGATCTCCTTGTCGTTTATCGCCTGTGACCAAATTAATGTTTGAGTAGCGATCTCCTCTGGCAAATTCTGAAAGATTTTTTAATATTGCTTGATGAATGGGGCTAAGAGGCTTTGGTGTAAACTTCAGCAATATTGAGCGTTTTTTAACGATTTCCATCGATCCTGTGTAAATAAGCTCGATGCTATGACCTATTGTATTCCGCATATAATCTGAATCTGGAAATTTATTGCTATGGTCAATGTAGTAATCGAGCATGAGGCACAATTTCCCAATTCTCTCTAGTCCTGTGGAGAGACTTGTGAAAGCTTGGAAGTAAACTCCTTTGGTGGCATAGTTGGCACTTCGAATTTGAGTAGCGCCAGAGCCGAGCATTTCTCTGGTAAATTGTGCCTCTTTGATAAGTGCGCTGAAAATTTTATTAAACATTTTTGCCTCCATGGTCGATGTGCAATACCCTTAACACATTGTATGACTTTCCGTCGTTATTTCTGAAACATAATAATTATCGAGAATGGCGGTGTGGGTAATTCTAAAAAGCATACCGGAGTAAGAGATTCGTTCGCCTGTATCAAAAAAGGGTCCTGGTCGGATGGTAACAGCGTGACAGAAACAAACCGTTACAAAACATTCTGTAACGGATTAACTGTTTTCCGACGGAGAGTAGAGGTGGGTGTGGAAGAAAATATTTTTTGAATTCGATGACTTCACTTTGATGTTCGATTAGTGTCGGGGTAGTGAATACAAAAAAGCGTTACAAAATAAGCACAAAAATAGTTGGGGTGGCTGAGGGGACTTGAACCCCCGACCTCTCGGGCCACAGCCGAGCGCTCTAACCACTGAGCTACAACCACCGTTCAAGTATATTTTAGTCTTTTTTGAGCCTGTAAACAAATGTGTACGGGCAAACCGGTCACCGCGGTGGCTGCCTGGAAAGAAAGATCCACCGCGTCATACAGCCGCACGGTGGATCTTTTCAGCGCTAAACAGGTTCAGCGTCAGAGAGCGGCCAGCGCTATAAGGATAACGAAACCCGCGCCGAAGGTGCACGCGCCCAGAACTGTGCCTACCAGCGCGAAGCCTATGTAGGCCCCCAGCGCGCCCATGGCAATTTTGGTTTTATGTTTGGCCAGTGAGGAGTTCACCTTATCTGCCAGGGTGGGTTTAGGTTCCGGTTTTATCTCGGCCGAGCCGCTGGCAGCTGGCGGCGGGGCGCTTTTAAGTACAGGGGCGTCGGCGCCGCTTTTGGTGGCACCGTCAAAAGAAGGGTTGTCCTGAAGCTGGTTTAAGGCGTTGTCGCCCGCAAAAGCGAAACCGGTGGCTATAAAAAAGCTCCCCAGGATGATCAGTATGACGGCTTTCATTGTTTTCATGTTTTTTACCCTTTCTGCTTTATCTACCTTCCTGTAAATAGTATACGGGTTTGCGTGGAATACGGTAAGAGGCCTTTATCCCAGCGGGTACTGGGTAAAAGGGCCCACGCATAAAAAGGTGTGGCGGCCGGCGGTTAGAACAGTTTTTCCTGCGAATGCCTGGGCGCGCGCGGGCGCTTTTTTATGGCCACCTCCGCCTCGGTGAGGCCGAGGCGGAAGATGTCCACTATCTGGTAACCCTCTTCGCGCAGTTTCGTAAGCTGCAAGTTGTCGTCTTCGGAGAGGGAAATTACTATCTGGTAGCGTGGTTTCATGGTTACCTTCCTTTCCTTGAAGTATAAGCGATGGCGGTCTTTATGCGTTCCGCGCGCGCCGCGTTGGCGCCCATCTTGCCGTCCTTTATAAGTCCCAGCGTAGCGCACATCCACACCTTGAAGTCCTTCTGAAGCATAAATGTCGTCTGAGCGTTCATAATGTCCTCCCTGGCTGACCGCGTCTGCGTGAATAGTATAGCATAGCAAAGTATAGTTGTCAAGCCCCCCCTCACCCAAGCCGTTTCCGCCGTGAAATAAAAGAATAAGCGGGCGGAAGATCCGCCCGCTCTGAAAATAAAATAGTTTTTTTGCCTGGTCAGGGTATGGCCCGCGAGCCATGCTTATGGCTCGCTGTGGGGACATGAAAAATGTCCCCACCAGGAATCGGTCACAGCTCCTCGGCTCGCCGTCGCTCGCCTCGGGCCGCGACCCCGGCTCCCCGCTGCGGCCTGCTGGCCTCGCGGGT
>Ga0156425_1019_pt1 | contig 14698 bp, 16 predicted proteins | sample RifOxyA2_FD_108068 | JGI IMG/M metagenome (GOLD analysis project Ga0156425, IMG submission 108068) | Elusimicrobia bacterium RIFOXYA2_FULL_58_8
TGCTGATGTCGGCGCGGCCGCTGGCCACCGCCATAGGAGTGCCGCTGGCCGGCCTGCTGGCCTGGAAGATGAACTGGCAGACCCCGGTGTGGATCATCGCGGCTCTCACCACCCTCAGCGGCCTGGTACTTTATCTTTTTTTCCCGAAAGAGGCGGACGGGGCGACCCCGCAGAAGACCGGAATATTCGCCCCCTATAAAAAAGCGCTGGCCGTACCGAACGCGTTCTTTTATTACGCCGGCATGACCATAAACCGCATGGCCTACTTCGGGTTTTACGCTTTTTGCGGGATCTGGTTCGAACGCCACTACGGGTTGAACATCAAGAGCATCAGCGTGGCGCTGCTCATAATAGGGCTGGCCGAGGCCATTATAAATTTCTCCACCGGCAGGATAATAAAACACTTCGGGCACAAACCCACTTTCATGGCAAGCCTGGCCGCTTCCGGCGTCCTGCTGCCGCTTTTCATATTCGGAGATGTTGCGCTGCCGGCGGCAGTGGCGCTTATAACGGTTTTCATGCTGCTGGACCGCATCTATTCCATGGCGCTGGTAATAAGCATACCGCAGATGTTTCCCTCCACCGGGGACAAGACCGCCTTCGGCAGCCTGAACACGCTTACGGCCTGGGGCGCCATGATGCTTATTTCCTGGTTCCAGGGGCAGTTCCTTGAAACACTGGGCATAATGCGCGTGGAATTATTCATCGTGCTCTGCTTTATCACCGGCTCGGCCATGCTTTACACCGTGCAGAAGCGCACTGTTTTTACCCAGGCCGCCCCGGACCCGCGCTAAAACATGGCCCGCGGCCAGCCCTGCCAGCCTTAAACATAAAAAAGCACCGCGAAGTAATGGCACAGGCTGCCACACAGCACGAACAGGTGCCAGACCCCGTGGAAATAGGGGGCCTTGTCGTCTTTGACGTAAAAATATACTCCACCTGTATAGAACAAGCCGCCGGCCGCCAGCAGGCCCAGGCCAGGCGCCGGCAAAGCCTTTAAAAGCGGCACCAGCGCAACCGTAATAAGCCAGCCCATCAGCAAATAAATACACAAGGGCACTATCCGCCGGCCTGTGTGCCGCGCGGAGTCCAGCACAATACCGAAGATGGCCAGGGCCCATATGATACCGAACAGCCACCAGCCCCACGCGCCGCGCAGCGTTACCAGCGTAAACGGCGTATAGGTACCCGCTATCAGCAGGTATATGGCCTGGTGATCCAGAATGCGGAATATCCGCTTCGCCCGGCCGCGCAAACTATGGTACAGCGCCGAGAACGAGTACAAAAGCAGCAGGGTGACGCCATAGACTATGAAGCTGACTATGCGCCAGGCGTCGCCATGCAGGCCGGCCGCCACCGCAAGCGCCACAAGCCCGGCCAGCGCCAGCGCCGCGCCCACTATGTGGGTAATACTGTTGAATAGTTCTTCGCCGTCTCTATAGATCGATTTCATAAAAAAACCCGCCGGTTCCCCGGCGGGTTTTAAGGGCGCAAGCCCGGTACTGTTACTGGTAGAAGTAGACGTTGAAGAAGTAGTTATAGGTGGCAGCACCCACCACGAAAGGCGTGGCGAATTTGTGCGTTGCGGAACCTATAAACTCTTTCTTGTTCTCGGCCAGGTATTTCCTGAACTCGAGAATCTTAACGGCGGCGGCGGTTTCATCCACGGCTACCCGGGACTTGAAGCCGATAAGTTTGCCGGCATAGACCATAGTGAACGCATTGTCGCGCTTGACTATGTTCACGCCGGCCTTCTGCAGCAGGTCGTAATCGATGTCGTCGCCCGGCTTGAAAATGCGCAGCTGCTTTTCATGGTCGTCGTTCTCGCCGCCCTTGGTCACGTAATAGATAACGAAGGTGGGGCGGAACAGTTCCGATTTGATGTAGAAGCTGGCCGCGGCGGGCATATCGTTTTTGGACAGGCTGACGGTAAGCTCCTGGCGCAGGTTATGCATATCCGTGGGATTCAGAGCGTCATAATTCAAGGGGTCGGCCATGAAGCGGCGCAGCACCAGGCCCTGGGGCGAGGTGTAATTTATCACGGCCAGTTTTATGTCGGCCCTGAAGGAGATCTCCCCTATGGCAAACCCTGCCTTCTGCAGTATCGGGTTCCACATAGAGGTGAATTCCGCGAATTCCTTGTCGTCTTTTACAAAGGAGGAGATGGCGCTCTTGTAAGCCTGTGGCATCAGGTGAAGCCTGGTAAGAACTTCCCCGGCGCGCAGATCCTGCGCGGGAGCCTGCGGCGCGGGCACCTGCGGCACGGCGATCTCTATTGCGCTGATGTCGGCGGCCGAAATGGCGTTTATGGCGGGCTGGGCGGCCTGAAGGGGAATAGCGAACAATAATATTGCGGCGGCGGCGTTTTTCATTTTTAAGACCTCCTGAACTCTTCTTGTCTATATTCTACATTTAAGCCGAAGGCGCAAATAGGGCCAAAGGTCCCAGCATGCCGCAGGCATTAAGCCCCCCCGCTGGCCCGTTAAACCCTGGGCCGGACGAGAAAAAGTATTTATTATTCTCTACCACGATATCGGCGAAACCGGCTTCGGCGTAGAGCCCGCGAAAATCCTTATCCGATATCAGCACCCGGTCCGCCCCGGTAAGGAGCATCCGATCCAGTATCTCATTTATAACAGTGGCGTCTTCCATTCTCTGATAGCCATCCCACCTGGAAGCGTGCCTGTCGAAATAATCCTTCATTTCATTCATTGTTCAATACAGCCTCCCCCGTGCCGGCTGCCGGCCCGGTTATGCGGGCTCAGGAGCCGGCCGGCGGCAGGGGCCCGGGAATGAAAAACTTATTCTTGATGAGCGCGCCTGCGCCGCCACCGATGCTGAAGAACAGCCCCTGCACCAGCACCAGCATCAAACCGGGCAGGAACATAGAGCCGACCTCGCCGGATTTCACCATCATCGCCACCGGCTGCAGACAGACGGAACTTATTCCTTTAAGTATTATCCTGTCCGGCTCGATAAACCCAGCAATAGCATTCATCAGCAGCAGTGCGGGCAAACCGATAGTCCAGAAAACGGGGCTATCCCAGGCTTCCCGCCTGCCGCCCAGCGCCATAATAAACAACCACACCCCCAAGCCGCACAAAGCCAGGATAAATGGGATTCGATAGTTATTCGTTTTGTCCATATACCAATCCGCTCCCGCCGGCTGCTAAGCAGCAGCGCAAACGCCCCTTAGTTTATGCTTTATCGGCTAATATTCTATCAAATGGAACCATACCGGCCGCGGCTCATGGCCCCGCCAGAACAAAACCGCCGGGAGACAAGTTAAGAGGCGACAACGGAAAGGAGTTCCCTGCCTGTGAACGGTTTTCTAAGGGCGGCGCGCTGCGCATAGTCGCCGGTCATCAGAAGCGCGCGGGCCGCCGGGGCTCCCCGGCGGGTTCTTTTAGAAAGCTAGGAAGATAATAAACAGTGTCCTCTATTCCTGACAATTCAATGATGATGTATTTGGGCAGGCCTGAAGGACATTTCAAGGCCGGTGGCCCTCAAGATGCCTATGAAGGTTTTTAATTCTGGGTTCCCGCGCTTCGAAAGGGTTTTATACATACCCGCCCTGGAAAGGGATACTTCTTTCGCGGTTTTTGAAACGCCGCGCGCACGGACCAGTTGCGCCAGCACCGCCAGGAGCAGGGCCGGATCGTTCTCTTCCATGGCCGCATTCAGATAATGCGCCGCCTCTTTCGGGTCTTTAAGCGCTTTATCCAGATATTCGTCGTGCGTCCGATATTTCCTCATAAATTTCTCTTATAATCGGCCCAATAAGCTATCGCCCGCGCAACATCCTTCTTCTGGCTGCTTTTGTCACCGGCGCAAAGCAGAACTATCAATTCGCCGCCATGAAGCCCTATATACACCCTGTACCCGGGCCCATGGTCTATCCGCAATTCTATAACCCCATGCCCGATATTCTTATGGTCCCCTAAATTCCCCAGCTGCGCCCTGGTCACCCGCGTCCATATTTTAGCCGCGCCAACGCGGTCCGGGAGAGACGCGACGTATTCGCTATACGCCTCACGTCCCGCGCCTGTACTGTAGATAATCGCTGTTTTCAGCATAAATAGTGTACACTATAGTTTACATATTATCAAGGCCCAGGCATTGAACCCAAATAGCATAGCAGACGAACCCGACACAGACGTGACGGGTTGTTTTGCCCGCGAAAAAATCAGGCATGTTCCCAGTGCCGCCGCCCCCCAGCCCACCCAAAACAAAACCGCCGGGTTATCCGGCGGTTTATTAGCGGCTTTTTGATAATTTGCAAGTCAGGAAGATAGTAAGCAGCGTCCCCTATCCCAGTTCCGCAGATAAATAGTCACCAATGTCTCCTAATCACCGCTATCTTCCACCTCAAGGGCGGGCAGAATTATTGCGGGTTGCATCTCGAACATGGAAAATAAGCCAGCCTAGCCCTGCTTGTGGGAATCGGGAATGCTAATGCTTCCCTGTGCTGCCGAAGCCGCCGGCGCCGCGGGTGGTTTCGGGGAGTTCGGCGGCCTCTTTGAAGGTTACGTACTCCACTTTATTGAAGACCATCTGAGCGATTTTTTCGCCTTTTTTTATTTCGTAGGCCGCCTTGGGATCGTGGTTTATAACTATTACGCCCACTTCGCCGCGGTAAGGGGCGTCTACGGTGCCGGGGGTATTCAGCACGCTGAGGCCGTGCTTAAGGGCCAGGCCGGATTTGGGGCGCACCTGGCCTTCGTAGCCGTAGGGGATGGCCATCTTGATGCCGGTGGGCACCAGCAGGCGCTGGCCGGGGAGCAGGGTAAAAGTCCCGGCGGAGTAAAGGTCAACGCCGGCGTCGCCTTCGTGGGCGTATTTGGGAATTACCGCGTCCGCGGCAAGCTTCTGAATTACGACTTCAATTTTTTCCATGGGTTAGCCTCTCATCTGGGTGTTGGGGATATACTTCAGAACTTCGGTGTGGATGTCCTGCAGCAGCAGGACAGGGGTTTCGGGAAAACTTTCAAGGCGCGCGTCCAGCAAGCCGTCTTTGCGGGGCACGAATTTCTGGATGTAATATTTGTGGTTCGCGCTGCCGGTAACCTCCGCCAGCATTTTAGCGGCGGCGGCCATTTCGGGCACGGTCAGAAAAGAGATATCGTCAGCCCCGCGCACTACCGGGGCTATGGTAGTACGAAATTCATATACGGGGAAGCGGGGCACGATTTTCATGCTTTCAAGCATGGCTGATTCCGCGCCGGGATTGCCGGAAAGGTTGGGCCACAGGTGGCGCGGGCCTTTGATGTCCATGGCCACGTAGTCCACCAGGCCTCCGGCCAGCAATTGGCTGAGCACGGCGGGGTTGCTGCCGTTGGTGTCCAGCTTCACGGATAGTTTTTTAGCGCGTATTTCCTTGATGAAGGGAATAAGTCCGGGCTGCAAGGTGGGCTCGCCGCCGCAGAGCACCACGGCGTTCACCCATTCGCCCACGGTAGAGAGGTAGTCCAGGAAATCCCGGGCGTTTATGGGCGCGGCGGCGCCCAGTATGGGCTTGGCGTGGCAATGCGGGCAGGCATAATTACACCCCGGGGCAAAAGCCACCGCGGCTATTTTGCCGGGATAGTCCGTAAGGTTAAATCCAAGTGCCGCGCCTATCTTCATAATAAGATTTAAATTAAAACGCAAGATGCCCAGTCGGGGCCTGGCGAGGGCATGGGCCCGGCGGGCGCGGGCTCTCGCACACCGTGCTCGGCCCTCATCACACAGTCGCGGCGCTTACGCAAGCCGCTCCTTCCGCGAAGGCCCGCCGAACCCATGCCCTCGCCGCCCCCTACACTATTATTTCTGCGCGGGATGACGAAGGAACCGGGTTAGAAAAACCGTCTCGGAGGCTGCCGCTTGCGTAAGCGCGGCAGCCGAGAGTCGGAAGCGCGCGCACGGTGTGCGCGACGCTGCTTTTTCTAACCCGGTCCCTTCGGCAGCCGCGCCTACTTGGCTACGTAAGCGCCCTCTATCATCTTCACGTATTCCACTTCTTTACGGTGCACCGGCTTGCCGCGCTTAAACTCCAGCTCATAGCGGCCCATGGTGCCGTTGTTTTTCACCAGCACCGTGGGGATGGGGTCAAGCGGCACGTTCCATTTGGCGGCCACCATGCGGCTTTCCTGTTTGGTAAGGTCGTGGAATTCCACGGGGATCTCCATGCCTTTCTCTTTCAGCGCCTTGGTGAGGCTCACTTTGGCCTCTTCGCACATGGCGCAGCCGGCTTTGCCGAACACCATAACTTTTTTGGAGGGATCTTTCTCGTGCAGCCATTTTACTCCGGGCGTATAGTCCGCGTAGTGGTGGGCCACGGCCTCGCGCGCACGGCTTATTTCAAGCTGGGAATCGTTCCAGCCGCTGAGGTTGGAAAAATAGCCCACTATCTTGGTGCGCTTGGCAACATCGACACTGCCGCACTTGCCGCACTTGTCCTTGAAGCCGAAGTAGTTGGTGTGGCAGTTGTTGCAGTGCGTGAACTCCGGGGACACCGTTATCTGCGAAGCGCGCGTGTTGCGGTAAGTTTTCTCCACCAGGGTCGCTATGGACTCGGGCGAAATCTGGGACTCGCCGCAGTACACGTGGATAATGGAGCCGGACTCTATCATATCGTGGAACTTCGACTGCAGTTCTATGCGGTCTATGATAGAGACATTGGCGCCCGGGTTCAGGTGCACCGAGTTGGTGTAGTAGGGCGCCCTCTTTATGTCGCCCTTGATAACCTTCTTGGATTCCGGGAACCGGGCCATGTCGCCCTTGGCCAGTTTCTGCGTGGCGCTCTCGGCAGGCGTCTCTTCCAGGGTTATCTTCAGGCCGTGCTTGACGCGCATGGCGTTAATGGTCTGGTGCATGTGGTCGATAACAACCAGGCCGGTCTCGTAAGCGTCGCGGCTCTCGTGAAGTTCTTTGCCGGTCAAGTACTGCACCACTTCGTTAAGGCCGATAAGGCCCATGATGTAGGTGGCCTTGTTCAGGTCCACGTAGGGCGTGCCGTCGTCGGAAGGCAGACCAAGGGACCGCAGCGGGCTGCCGTCGGTGTCCAACAGGGTCTGCGTGTAGACCTTCTTCTGCAAATGCGCCTTAACGGCGAAGTCTATGGCGCGGTCTATCTGCGCCAGCGTCCCCTTCAGGGTTTTACCCTTGAAGGCGGCCTGCGGCAGATTTATGGTGACGTTCTGGAAGCCCGTGAAGCGGATGTTCTCGGGGTGCTTGAGGAGGTACGGGTCCGTGACCTTCTCCTTGAGGCGGCAGCACTGGGCCAGCGTGGCGCCGGCGCCATCGCGGTCGAACATGAAGTAGGTGGAGCCGTTCTTGGCGGCCAGCTTGCAGCCATAATCGTACACCTCCCGCTCGTCGGGGTTCTCCAGGGCTTCGCGGCTTACGTGCAGATCGCACTTGGGGAAAGCGAACTGGATTCCGTACTTATCGCCGTCCTCCCACACCTTCATAAGCTCTATGGCGAATTCCTGTGCGGTCTTCACCATGCGGGGATCGCCGTAGGTAATAAACCTGCGGCCGTCGGCGGGGTGCACCACGTCGCCGTTGCGGGAGTCGCCTTCCACGCCCACAAAGCGGGGCGCCTCGTCCACCAGCTCCACATTGCCGCTGGCGTCCTCCAGCATATACTTGCCGCCGGGGCCCATGGCCGGCACATTGTGCATATACTGGGGCACGCCGGTATGCATGTTGAAGTCTATGAACAAGGTCTGCCCGCCGCGGCTGAAAGCGTTCTGGCTGGCGGAAAAGATAAGGTTCTGCGCTATCTGGCGCATTTCTTTGCGGGACAGCTTGTTAAGCGTGCGCACTTCACCGGTCTTCTTGAAGTACGGGATGGCGGTACCGTCGGCATAGGAAACCGTGCCGGCCTCCACCATGGCCTCAAGCGTATCTTTCTTTATCCTTATACTCTTGCCCTCCAGCTCGCCTTCCAGCAGTATTTCGGGGCAGTTAAGCATGGGGGCGTACAGTATATTAAGGAAACCGAATCCCAGCGCCCCGGCATAACGGCTCTGCATGGAGGCCAGGAAGGTCTGAATGTGCCCGTTCAGGACCATGGCGGACTTGGCCGGGTTAGACTTGTTCTGCAGGTTGGAAACTATCCTGTTCAGGCCGTATTTCTTTATGTACTCAATGGAGTGGCTGGAACAGTACACGCGCTGAGGGTAACCCAGGTCGTGAATGTGTATGGTGCCGTTATTGTGGGCTTCGGCTATCTCGTCGGAGAAAACCTTACGCAGGTTGTACTGCTTCAGCACGTATTCGGCGATGCCCAGGTTCACGGCCTCAGGATTATTGGAGGTGATATTGGAATTTTCTTTGCTGCTGCCGAACACCAGGGCCTCTATGGTGGACAGCGGCATGGCCAGGGCGGAATTCTTCAGCGGTATGCCCATCATGGAGAGGTGGGATTCTGAAATGCGGCGCAGGAACTGCGTATCGAAACTCTTGGTGCCGTATTTTTCGGACAGCTCATAAGCGTCGTTCTCGGTTTCCTTGGCTATCATGGCGGACAGCTCTGGAGCAAGCTGATATTCCTTCTCCAGGGCCTCTGCCAGGCGCTTGCGGGAGAACGGCTCTATGGTCTCGTTGGTAATGCTGGCCACCAGCAGCATCTGGTCGGTGATGTCGTGCTTGCCGGTCTTCCTCTTGACCGAAAGGCCGCTGCGGCGTACGCGGCTGCGGTCCAGGGAATAGGATTCGAATTTATCGGCGGTGCGGTCGAAGCCTTTTTCACGCAGCACTTCCACGCAGACGGTATTGCTGTCGTCCACGGTGGGGATCTTGCCGTGCGAACAGAAGTTATTATGCAGCCGGCGGGCCACTTCATTGGCAACCTCCACGGCCTTTTCTTCGTCACGTCCGCCCAGCATGTAGGCCGCCTTGAAGATCGCGGTCTTTATCCTCTCTATATTAAAGGGCGCCACTTTACCATCGCGCTTTTTTATGACTTTCGGAAAAAATTCGTTCATTTTATTAAGTCCCCTATTGTTTTATTGATTTGATTTCTTTTTCAAAATCGGTGACATCCTCGAAATCCTTATATATGGATGCGAACCGTATGTACGCTACCTTATCAAGCTTCTTGAGTTTGCGGGCCACAAGCCCCCCTATCACGCTGCTGGGCACCTCGCTCTTGTCCTCGCTCCTCAGGCTGCTCTCTATCTCCCTGCCCGCCTCCTCCATTTTCTCCATACTGACATTCCGCTTCTGGCAGGATTTGATGATGCCCCCGATAAGCTTTTCGCGGGAAAAGCCCTCGCGCCGGCCGTCCTTCTTTATGACGACCAGCGGGTGGGTTTCAATGCGCTCGTAAGTGGTGAACCTTTTTTCGCACTTCTCGCATTCGCGCCGGCGCCTTATCTCAAAGGCTTCGGACGAGTCGCGGCTGTCGGTGACTTTTGTCTCTTCCGCGCCGCAAAATGGACATTTCATCGGTTTTTCCTGTTTCCGCCGGGGCCGAAAGGCCCCCTGAGCCGGCGCCTTTACTATACTATCCTTGGCGACCGCTTAACTACTATAAGTTGTGTCTGAACCCACCCCCGCCACTATTAGTAGTATCAAGGACATTTTACACCATATCCCGTTTTTAGCGCAAATTCAGGCGGGGTTTTCATTGGCAAATTTTTTTATTGACAAAAAAATCCGAACAGCCTCGTTCTTCTCGCAGCCAGCTGCCCGGCCTTTATTTTTTCAGAACAAGAACACAAAATCCCTGCCCCGCCCGCCCGCGCGGCCCGGCAGGAAGCATTTAGTATAATATACCTGCCCGCTTTCCCCGGAAACCCTTATGGAGGAAACCATGAAATCCCTCGCCCTGTTGCCTATACTGCTGCTCTGCTGCGCGCCTCTTTACGCGCAGGACAAAGGCGACGCCCTGCCCGCCGGCGCCGCCCGGGAAAAAGACCCGGCCTACCCGCAGGTAGTCTCCTATACTTTAAAGAACGGCCTGAAGCTGCTTATCCTGGAAAAAACTTTCGTCCCCACGGTTTCCTTCACCATGCTGTTCAAAGTTGGCAACGTGGACAGCCCCCAGGGCCAGACCGGACTGGCCCACCTCTTCGAACATATGGCCTTCAAAGGGACCAGAACCATAAACTCCGCCGGGTATGAAAAAGAAAAACCGCTGCTCACCCAGGTGGAAGCCGCCGCGCAGGAACTGATAGCCGAGGAAACCTCCGCCAAACCCGACGCAAAAAAGGTAGAAGCGCTGCGCGCGAAGTTCAACGCCCTGGAAACAGAGGCCGACAAGCTCATAGTCAAGGACGAATACTGGAAGATCTACAACACCCTCGGGGAGAACGGCATGAACGCCATGACCTCCACCGACTATACCGGCTACGTGGTACAGCTGCCCTCCAGCCGCCTTGAGTCCTGGATGGTAATAGAATCCGACCGCTTCAAGAACGCGGTGCTGCGCGAGTTCTACAAGGAGCGCAGCGTGGTAATGGAAGAGCGCCGCATGAACGAATCCGACCCCAACCGTGTAATGTGGGAAACACTGTTCTCCAACGCCTTCGGCGCCCATCCCTACCAGAACCCCACCATCGGCTGGATGGACGATATCAAACGCCTCACCCGCACCGACGCCGAGAAATTTTTTTCCAAGTTCTACGTGCCCGGCAACGCCACCCTGGCCATAGTGGGCGACGTACGCCCCGCGCAAGTCATAAAGCTGGCCGAAAAATATTTCGGCGGCTGGCAGGGCGGCGATATTCCTGCACGCAATTACACCAAAGAACCCGCCCAGAACTCGGAAAAGAAAATAGACGTCTTCTTTAAAGCCAAACCGGCGCTGCGCATAGGCTTTCATAACCCCGGCAACGACAATCCGGACATTTACCCGCTCATAATGGTAAGCGAGGTGCTTTCCAACGGCAAAACGGGGCGCTTCTACAAGGGGCTGGTGGAAGGCCGGGAACTCGCCCTCTACGCCAATTCCTACCATTCCACTCCCGGCAACCGCTACCCGTCCCTGTTCGTGGTGTCGGCCGCGCCTAAAGCGCCCCACACCGTGGACGAGCTTGACGCCGCAGTGATGCAGGAAATAGAGCGCCTGAAAACAGAGCCCCCCACACAGTGGGAATTGGACAAGATCCTCAACAACTACGAGGCTGAAATGATAAAGCAGCTGGAATCCAACTCCGGCCTGGGCATGAGCCTCGCGCACAACCAGCAGATCATGGGTGACTGGAAACACGACTGGAAAACCGGGACTGAACTGCGCAAAGTAACACCGGGTGACGTTTCCCGCGCCGCCGCCAAGTATCTTACGCGCGATAACCGCACCGCGGTCTTCCTGCGTGAACCGGCCCAAAAACCCCAGGGGGAAGTAAAATGAAGAAATCGACCATATTAGGAGCCTTACTGATGACACTTCCGAGCGCCCACCCGCTTTCCGCCCTTGCCCCGGCCCTCCCCCCCATGGAGGCGCTGAACTTCCAACCGCCCAAGGGGGACCGCGTAGTACTGGACAACGGCATGGTGGTGTACCTGATGAAGGACAACACCCTGCCCATGATACACCTTACGGCTTTCATACGCACCGGGAAAATAAACGACCCGGCGGACAAAATAGGCCTGGGGGAAATGACGGCCACCCTGCTGAAAGACGGCGGCACGCTCAAGTACAGTTCCGAACAAATAGATAAAAAGCTGGAATTTCTTGGCGCCTCGGTGGAAACATCCATAGGCAACGAGGAAGCCCGCGCCGACATGACCGTACTGAAAAAGGATCTGGACGAGGTGCTTGATATTTACGCGCAGGCGCTTACCAGTCCCGCCTTCGAAGACTCAAAAGTGAAAATACGGCGCGACGAGGCGCTGGAAATGATAAACCGCCGCAACGACGACCCCGGCCGGGCGGCCATGCGCGAAGCCGTACGCAATTTCTACGGCGCGGACCACCCCTACGGCTGGCGCACGGAAACCGCCACCGTCAACGCCATCACCATAGCGGACATGAAAGCCTACCACGCCAACTACTACAAGCCCAACAACATCATCCTGGCCGCCGCGGGCGACTTCGCGTCCAACGAAGAGCTGCTGGTAAAGCTGAAGGAGAAATTCGGCGCCTGGGCTAAAGGCGAAGTAAAATTCCCCATCATCCCCCCGGTTAAAATAGAGGGCAAACGCAGGGTCTGCCATATAGAGAAGGACAGCCAGCAGGCCTTCATAGTGATGCTGCAGAAAGGCGTAAAGCGCCTGGACCCCATAGAATACCCGCTTACTGTTACCAACGAAATGCTTGGCGGCGGTCTTTCTTCCCGGCTGGCCGCGGAAATACGCTCGCGCAAAGGCCTGGCCTACACCGTGTACAGCTATTTCGCCAAGAAGCCTGACTACGGCTATATAGCGGGGTACGTCGGCACCAAGCCCGAAACCTATTCCCAGGCGCTGTCGGAAATGATCAGACAGTTCGAACTGATAAAGACCTCGGCCGCCCCGGACGAAGAAGTGACCCGGGCACGGGACTCCATAGTAAACTCGTTCGTGTTCAAGTTCCCTACCCCGTTCGAGCTCATCAGCGAGCGCGCGGCCTATGAGTATTACGGCTACGCCTCCGACTACCTGGATAACTATGTGGCGAATGTGGCCAAAACCGACCCCGCGGCCGTGCTCGAAACGGCGAAAAAGATGTTCAAGCCCGAAGACGCCCTGATCTTCGTGATAGGCGACTCGAAGAAGTTCGACAAACCGCTCACCGAGTTCGGCCCCGTTACGGAGCTGAAAGAAGATTAAACTTCCGAAGGGAAAAAGAAAAGGCCCCTTAACCGGGGCCTTTTTATTTTATGCTGCCGGGATTTGCCGGGCCTGCCTGTGCTGTACAGGTCCGCAAAAACAGGATCGGCCACACCGTGGCCGCCCTTCCCCGCCTCCCCCGCCGCGCTATGCAAGCGGCGGGGTCCGGCAGGGTTTTGCTGACCTGTACAGCACAGGCAGGCCCTGGATATTTATCGTTTCAGCGCGGCGGTCAGATCTTCGGGGAGTTCCAGCAGCTTCAGGTCGCGGCCCACGCAGACCAGGTCCGTGGCGGCCTTGCCTATCAGCAGGCCGTTTTGGTTGCGCAGCGTGTAAGCGAAAACTATGCGGTAGGGCGTAAATTCCTTCACCCGCGTCTCTATCTCCAGCGTATCGCCGTAAACCGCCGGGGCCTTATAATCCATCTCCTGACGCCGCACGGCGAAGCCGATGCCCCTTGCCAGCAGGCCCGTTACCGTAAAACCGCGCGCCTCGAGAAACTCCGAGCGGGCCTCTTCAAGAAATTTAAGATAGTTCGCGTGATAAACCGCGCCGCTGAAATCAGTATCGTGGTAATAGATTTTCTTTTTCATGTGCCGCCCTATTCCCCTATGATCTTTACCAGCACCCGCTTGCCGCGCCGGCCGTCGAATTCGCCGTAAAAGATCTGCTCCCAGGGCCCAAAATCAAGACGCCCTTTTGTGACAGCCACCACCACCTCACGCCCCATAATGGTGCGCTTCAGGTGAGCGTCGCCATTATCCTCCCCGGTAAGGTTATGCTGGTACCCTTTCGCGTCGTAGGGGGCCAGGCGCTCCACCCACTCAAGAAAATCTTTATGCAGCCCCGCTTCATTGTCGTTTATGAAAACGCTGGAGGTGATATGCATGGAATTCACCAGGCAAAGCCCCTCTTTTATCCCGCTGCGGGCGAGTTCGGCCTCCACCTTGCCGGTAAGGTTCACAATGGCGTAGCGGTCGGGGGTGTTAAGCGTAAGGTATGCGGTATGGTGTTTCATGGTTTGGCCTATATTCTACAAATTTGTTATAATCAGAACATGGCTTACAAATGCGAACTTTGCGGCAAAAAACCGGTTTCCGGGAAATCTTACAGTCATTCCCATAAGGCGACCAAGCGGGTTTTCAGACCCAACCTTCATAAGCAGAAAGTGACGCTGGACGGATCAACACAGTCCGTTTACATCTGCACCGTCTGCATTAAGAGCGGAAAAGCGGTCCGCCCTCTTAAATAGGCCGTCGCGTACTACCCCCGGATCATAAGGCCGTCCGCCTTAGGCGGGCGGCCGTATTTATTGCCTGCCGGGGGCGGGCAATAAGAATTTAATATTTTGTAAACAAGCCTTTTGTATAATTTCCTTGAAGTAGCCGCGTTATAAAATGGGCACCAGGCCCCGGCTATTCCGATTTATATTTTTGCCCGGAGGCTTACATGGAGCAGGAACCGAAACTTGACCCTTCCGCCATAACGGACGTGGAAACAGGAAAGCTGGCGCTGCGCTGGGCCGTGGAAAAGATCCATACCCTGCAGGAAGAAACGGGCCGCCTGCGCGAGGACAACCGCACCAAGACCAACCTGGCCCGCAACCTCACAGAACAGATGGAGCAGAAAACAGAGATCCTGAAGAAATGGCAGGGCACCATACGCACCTGGGAAGAGAACTGGAAAACGCAGACCGCCCTGGAAACTGACCTCAAGGCAAAACTCCGCGAACAGATAATAAACGAAGAGACCGCCAACTGGAAGCAGCTCCGGGCCCAGCTGGAAAAAGAGATTTTCGCGCTCAAGAACGAACTCTCCGAAAGGGAAGCCGCGATAGGCGCGATGAAGCTTAACCTCATTGAAGAATTAAAAAAGAACTCCGAATTAAAAGAAGCCGAACTTAACACCCTGCTTACCCGCCACCTGGACAACCTGGCCGTAAGGGAAACCGACCTGC
>Ga0156425_1003_pt3 | contig 14549 bp, 17 predicted proteins | sample RifOxyA2_FD_108068 | JGI IMG/M metagenome (GOLD analysis project Ga0156425, IMG submission 108068) | Elusimicrobia bacterium RIFOXYA2_FULL_58_8
CGGCAGGGCCGGTCGAAACGCACGGTCTCGCTGTATTTATCCGCGGCGGCGGCAGCCGCGAAGACCGCGGCGGTTTCCGCGGCGCAGATAAGCGTGCCGAGCCTGAAAGTGACATGCTGGTGACGCGTCAGCTTCTGCACCCGGCATTCTTCCAGCACCGCCGCCAGCGCCCGCAGCGCCAGGGCCGCGTAGTGCGCACCAGCATTGGGCTCTTTGGCGTGCAGCGCGTCCATTTTATCGGCCATATCCTGGTAGTACCGGCCGCGGGACTTAAGATGCTCCTGCCAGCGCCCGCGGTAAATGGTCATCTGCAGCACTTCGCTGGTTCCCTCGTAGATACAGCAGATCTTTACATCACGCTTAATCTTCTCAACAGGGAAATCCTTGGTGTAGCCATAGCCGCCCAAAGCCTGTATCGCGTCTTCGGCCGCCTTGTTGCCATACTCGGAAGCTGAAAGCTTGGCTATAGCGCCCTCGGTCTGCAGGCCGTGTTCGCCGGCGTCCAGGCGGTTGGAGACATCCTCTATGTACGCCCTGGCACCTTCGAGACGGACATAATTGGGAACTATCAGTTTATGGGTATACCCCTGTTTATCGGAGAGCGGCCCGCCGCCCTGTATACGCTGCTGGCTGTAACGGATGGCGTGCTCGAGCGCCTCCAGCCCGCAGCCCAGGCCGAAAGCGGCCACCATCACGCGGGTATAACCAAAGACAGCCTGGGCCTGGAGCAGGCCTTTGCCCTCCTCGAGCCCGATAAGGTTCTCAGCCGGGACGTATACATTGTCCAGCGAGAGACCGGCGGTGTTTGAAAGACGTATACCGTGCTTATCCTCGTGCTTGTTGGGGGAAAAGCCTTCCATATCTTTTTCTACTATGAACCAGCAGGGGCCGCCGGGGGCTATGGCCAGCACCGTGTACATGTCGGCCACTCCGCCGTTGGAGATCCATTGTTTGTTGCCGGTTATGCGGTAGCCGGCGATCTTTCCGTTCTTCACCACGTGCTCGGCGCGGGTGCGCAGGTTTACCAGGTCAGAGCCGGCGTCAGCCTCGGTTGCCGCATAAGCCACCAGCAGCTTTTCCGAAGCTATGCGGCGCAGCCATTTTTCTTTCTGCCCGGTGGTTCCCCCCACGTTAAGCGGATCCGTGCCCAGGAACGTGGCAAAAACGCCGGTGGCTATGCCAAGATCTATGCGCGCCAGCGCCTCGCAGACGCGGTAAATGTCGAAAGTGCCGCCCGAGACGCCGCCGTACTCCACGGGGATCATAAGCAGGTGCACCCCCAGGATGTCCGGGGAATACATTTCCCTGAGTATCTCGGCCGGGAACTCGTTGGCGGCGTCGCACTCGCGCAGGAAGTCCGGGGTTATACGCCTCTTGGCGTACTCTCTCAGGCTGTCCAGCATAAGACCTCTTGAAATCGCATCGATACTTGCCATTAAATTTTCCTTTTTTTACAAAGAAGTATTTGTCAGTGCACGGACTGTCCGGACGCATAAGCGGGCAGATAACCTTTAACCTCAGCCGCAAGTTTTTCCGCGCAGGCCTTATCTTCAAGGGCCTCGGCGTTGATAAGGACGTTCTCGGCGGCGCAGCGCACGGCGGCCTCAAGCAGGTAAACCGCGCTGCGGTAATCGGATATGACCTGAGGCGAAACCGAAGCGGCGCAAACGGCCAGGCCTGCCAAAGCTTCCGACGCCAGGCGCGCGGTCTTGAGCGGCACTTCGGCCGCGTATTTCAGGGCGGCCTGCATCTTAGCCTTGCGCTCCGGGTTATCTTTGGGCAGCTTCATCGCCGCCCAGAAAACGTCGAAAGAGGCGCTGTCTTCGCTTACGCAGCTCTGCAGGGCGGCCTTATGCTCGCCCAGCCTCTCGCGCAGCAGGACAAGGGCGGGGCGCTTGGCTTCTTCAAGTTTTTTCCCGCGCAGCGTTATACCCAGCGCCATCTGGCCCAAAGCGCAGCCCATGGCGCCGCTTACCGCGCCCGCCGAACCGCCGCCCGGAGTAGGGTCGGTGCTGGCCAGGGCTTCGACAAAAAGCCCGGCCCCGGCCTGCCAGGTGCCCAGCAGCTTCAAAAGCTTGGTCTCCAGCACCTGCACGTCCTTGTTAAAATCCTTCACGTTCAGCGCTTCCACGGCGTAATCGGTTATGGCTTCCTGGGAGGTAAGCCCTATCAGCTCGGTGCCGGTAATCGCTATATTTTTAGGCGCCAATTCCCCGGAAATCTCGTCCATCACGCGCTTTATGGAGGTGGTGCGGTAGTCGGTAAGCACGGTAGACATCTGCACCTGCCCCCTGGACTCCAGGAATATTTCCTTGGCGCGCAGCGCGGGAAGGCCGCCGCCGGAGGTACGGATCTTTTTTGCCAGGCCCTTGGCGAATTCCATATCCGTGGTGGCCAGGTTCACATTAAAATTCACTATCTGGTTGCGGGCTCCTACGGCCATGGCTCCGGCGGTGGGATGTATATGGTTGGGGCCAAAGTCCGGCGCCCTGTCGGGATTTTTCCCTATTTCTTCCCTAAGCCCCTCGAACTGCCCCTTGCGAACCTTGGCCAGATCCCGGCGGTTTTCAGTGCGGGCGGCCCTGTCGTAAAGATAAACAGGGATATTCAGCTCCCTGCCTATACGTTCGCCGGCCAGTTCGGCCAGCTTTATGCATTCCTCTATCGTTGTGTCCATTATAGGGATAAACGGTGCCACGTCCGTGGCTCCCATACGGGGATGCTCGCCTTTATGGGCATTAAGGTCAATGAGCGCCGCCGCTTTTTTGGCAACGGCGACCATGGCCTCGACTGCCGTTTCTAGCGGAGCGATAAAAGTAAGGACGGTACGGTTATGGTCGGCGTCTTTTTCCACGTCCAACACAAGCACACCGGGAACGGTCTTTGCGGCCTCAACGATCTCGTTTATCTTCTTTACATCCCTGCCCTCGCTGAAATTTGGCACGCATTCAACAAATTTTCCCATTTATCCTCCCGCGCTGCTTTCCGGGCCGGCAGAACCGCTTCCCGTACTATATTATAATTATACAAAGGATAGCGGCAGGACTGAAAGCCACAGAAGAATAAGAGCTGAAGCCAACGCCCTGGCGCAGCTCAACGCCGGCCTCCGAAAGAAACCCTTATAAACACGAAAACCCGCCTTTGGCGGGTTTTCGCATCCCCTTGAGAGGGGAGTCACATTTGGTAATCCGTCAATGCGGATGACCGCTCATACTATAGCACAAAACACTTGACTTGTCAAGCCCCGCGCGCCACACAAACCGTCAATTCCCATTTTGCGATAATACGACAAGTTTTATATGGTATATTTATCGAATGTGGAGGCAATCATGAAACTTATATCATTTTCCGTCTTATTCCTTATCCCGGCCCTGGCGGCTACCGCGCAATCCGCCCCCAGGCAGCAAAAGGAAACACCGGTGGCCAGGGAACAGTTAAGAACGGAAGCCGCCGCCATAGAACAACAGGTAAAAGCCAACCCCGCAGACACTGAACTTTATATGAAACTGGGATTCGCCTATTCCAGACTGGAACAGGCGGACGACGCACAAAGGGCTTTTGAGGGCGCGGTAAATCTTGAACCCAAAAAAGCCGCCGCGCATTACATGCTGGGCCTGATTTATGAAAAAAAGGGCCTCAGGGACAAGGCGATAGCCGCCTGGAAAGCCTGCCTTGACAACACACAGGACCCGCGCATGCGCGACACCGCCACCAGACACCTGCACCACCTTTCACACCGATAAAGCGCCATGAAAAACATTTTCCTATTCCTTGTTTTGGCGCCGCTGACGGCCTGCGTAACCCCGCAGGTGGCCATAAACCGCAACGCGGATTTTTCCGCCGTAAAACGCGTAGCGGTACTGAGCTTCGGCGGCAAGAACGGCGACCTTGCGGCCGACATGCTGACGCAAAGCCTGCTGATGCGCGGCGCTGACGTCATAGAGCGCCAGAAGCTCAGCGACGTAATACAGGAGCACTCGCTATCCTCCTCCAAATACTTCGACCAGACCACCGCCAAAGAGCTGGGCAAGCTCCTGGGCGTGGACGCGCTGTTCGTAGGCACAGTGGCCGAGAGCGCCCCGGCGGGCAAATATCTGGTGAACACCGCCAACGGAAACCTGGTAACGGACGTAACTAAAGTCTCCAACAGCGGACTGTATTCGGAAGGCTCAGTGGCAGGACTGCCAAACTCCCAACTGCTCAGCACCACCGCCAACGCCACGCTGGTGGCGCGCATGGTAGACGCGCAGACCGGGTCCATACTCTGGTCGGGCTCCATGTCCTATGAAGGCTTCGACCTGACCACGGCCATGCGGGAAATAGCCAACGCCTTCACCACCTCCCTGGCCCCCATCTGGCCCGCGCTCATACTCCGCTGAACAGACCGCAAAAAGGCCGGATATCATTTGATACCCGGCCTTCTTCACGCAAAACACGGCGCGACGGTCAATCCACCAGGCGGCGCTGCCCCTCAAGGGCGCGCACGGCAGTCACGTCCTGGGTGAATTCCATACAGCCCATATACCCGCCGCGGGCGTTGCGCAGGGCGTAAAACTCTATGAATATTTTATGCTTCGGCTCGTTTTTTATTGTCTCCAGGTCTATCCAGAAGGTAGCTTTCTCGCGCGTTCCGGCCCTCATTTCGGAAACAAGTTTTTCCACCATGGCCAAGCTGCGTTCAGGATGGCACTGCCGGAAATTCATACCCATGGCGGACAGGGGCCGCTTAAAGAGCCGGGTCTCGTGCTTGTTCCAGCCCACCACTTCGTCCTCGGCGTTTATAACTGTAAGTTCAGCCGGCAGCGCCTCTATCATCGCCTTCACCATTTCAGGGTCCATTTTATCGAACAGCATTCTCCCCTCCTAAATTATTTCCAATTCCAAAATCCGGTCAACTCTGAAAACCCTGTCCTCACCGCGGTCCAGGCAATGGGCGTCAAGACCTATAAAGGAGGCCTGCCTGTAGCGGCGTTCCCCCACGGCCAGCGGGCGCACCTTACGGCGGCTTTTTTCGTCCGCGGCCTTAAGATAGGTAAGGCCCAGACACCGACCTTCTTTTATGGCGCGGCTTATAAGGCCCACCTTCATATCAAAGGGGAGATCCCTGTCGCTTAATTTATACTGGTGGTCGGTGACGAATTTTATGATGCGCCGGTCGGTAATAACGTCCCCCCTGCGCACCGGCCTGGCCAGGGAAAGCCCTTCCAGTGATACGCAGCGGCTCAGGGCCACATAAGTCTGCCCGGCGGCAAAAGCCCGGTCGCCCAGGTCCAGCGCAACGCGCTCGAAGGTCTTGCCCTGGCTTTTATGTATAGTAATCCCCCAGGCCAGTTTAAGCGGGTACTGCCGGAAGGTCCCGGCCGTCTCGGATTCTATGCGGCCTTCTTCGCGGTTATAGGTGAAATGAATAAGCTCCCAGGCATGCGGCTGCACGCTCTCCAGAGCCCCGCCCGGCAGCCGCACCAGAACATTATCCGGCTCCCCGCCGATCCCCGCTATTATCTCCGCCACCTCGGCCATGGTGCCGTTCACCCAGCGCCCGGCGGGGTCATTATTGAGAAGCATTACCTGGGCGCGCCGCTTCAGCCGCAGATGCTCTTCGGCCGGGTAGGAATCCCTTGAAAAGCTTCCGGTTGTTTCAGCCGCGTAGCGGTGTTCACGCCCCTGCAGGCGGGAAAGGTGCTCCAGATTCACGCCCAGCGCCGCGGCGTTGGTAGTGAGAAGCTGTACCGCACAGCCCAGGCCGCTTTTATGCGGAACCCCCACGCGGCGGTTCAGCGCCGCCAGCGCCGCCGGGGTTATGGAATTGTTCCTTATGGCGTTCAGGATGGCAATAAAGCCGGAATCGGTCTGGCGGTAGATTTTTTCCAGTTCCACGAACTCCAGCTCCAGCTTTACAAATACCCTTGCGCTGAAAAAATACGGCCCGTCGTAAAAGCCGGAGAACAGCCCCCGCTCGGCCCCGGTTACCACTGGCGGCAGCTGGTAAAGGTCTCCTATAAGTATAAGCTGCGCGCCCCCGAACGGGAGCAGAGGGTCTTTGCCGTTAAGCCGCATGAACGCGTCCACACAGTCCATAAGGTCGGCCCTGGCCATGGAGACCTCGTCTATTATCAGGGCGTCCAGCTCCCGGTAAATGAGGGCTTTTTTCCCTTTAAGCTGCTTCACGGTATCCGGCGTTACGCCGGGCTTGAAGGCGAAAAATGAATGTATAGTTTCCCCGCCCACATTGAGCGCCGCCACCCCGGTAGGGGCCAGGACGACTATTTTCTTTACGGTATGGTCCCGGAAATACCTGAGCAGCGTGGATTTGCCGGTGCCGGCCTTGCCGGTAACAAAAACGCTGCGCGAACCGTTTTCCAGCATGCCAAGGGCTTTCGAGAATTGCGGATTAAAATCTATTTCAAATTCCTGCATATCGATGTTCCTGCGGGCAAAATTATACCATTTGCGTTTTTCCGGGCAATAAAAAGAAAACCGGCCCTGAGGCCGGTCTTCCCGCGGCGCTGGCTGCGTCTTATTTTGTCTGCAACCGCAGTGAAAGCGCGGTATCGCTGAAACTGAACCTGGTCAGATGCACCTGCCGCATGCCGGGAGTGACAAAATTTTTCAGGAACGCGGTGGAGATTTTCCCACGCAGCGTCCAGGCGGCCTTATCATAGGTAAGGGTAAGGACCTCCGCCGCTTTCAACGGGATTTTGCCGTTAACCAGTTTTTCGTCAATGGCCTTCATGATACCGGCCGTCATAACGCTCATTATTTCGGCCACCATATCCTCCTGGTTCAAGTCCCCGGCCGATTTCTGATCCGGCTCCATAGAAGCGTGCAGCTTAACGCGCTCTATCCTTATGGCAAACCGGTCGACACCTTCGAGATAGGGCTTAATGGTGAGCGTGGGGTTTACAACGATACCGCCCACGTTCACGCTGATATTATCTATTTTGAGGAAATCTCCGGCGCGGCTCATGACCTGGGCGGAAGGGTCCGGCAGGGTGATCGCAAAACGTTTCTCGGCAGCCGCCATTTTCAGCGCGGCGTTCTTTACAGCCTTGAATGGCATTTTTATCGCCAGGTCGAGTTCTATACGCGCATCATCTTCGTCCGCAGCGTCTTTCGGGAATGAAACCGTATACATCCGGGCCGCCGGATTAATATCACCGGACTTCACCGCTTCAAAGGGAAAGCCGGCCGCGCCGGCCCAGGTGCAGGGCAGGAACAGGACAGCGCAAGCCAGTATTTTCAGGGGCGCCGCATTTTTAGGAATATTTTTCATGAAGTTTCTCCGTTAAACCTACAGGTCGAAGGAAAGGTACATCAAACCCTTGTTAATGAACAATTTATTTATGGCGGCCCCCTCCGCGAAAGAAGGGAGAAAAGCCGCTTTATCCAGTGAAAATTCAACGGTCCTGTTATCCAGCTTGCGGGCTTTTACCGCCTGCACCAGGTTGGGATTGGTAGCCACGGCCGCCACCACACGGGAAATAATTGCGTTCTGCAACCAGTCATTGAGGAAGCCGGGCACTCCGATACCGTAAGCCTTGTCCACCTCTATGCGCTCTATTTTCAGAGTTATAATGTTGGCCGCAGTAAGCTTGGGCTGCATGGTGGCTATAAAATAAACGTTCGGCTTAAGGAACACGTCCCGGGCGTACACCTTACCCGCCAGTTCCATGCGGCCGTCGGCCTTGAATTTGATGCCGCCTGCGAATTTCTTCTCCGAAGCCAGGTTAAAATCCGTACCGTCCGTGTATTTGCGGACGAACGAGGTGATAAGCCCGTCGGAAAGCGCCAGGTTGTAACCCTTCAGCTGCGCTATACCTACCCCGGTCTGCACGCCCAGGGCGAAGCCGGAATCGTCAAAGCTGAAAGAAGTGAAGTTGATATTCTCTATCAGGCCGGGCAGCAGGGGGGCCACGAAATCGGGCGAGATGACGGCGTGCAGCGTCCAGGACAACTTGTCGTAGGAGAATGCCATCACGTCCGCGGCCTTCAGCTGCACTTTGTTGCCAGCAAAAGCCTTATCCATGGAGGCCAGCATGGCGGTGGTGAGTTTATCGGCCACCAGGGCCATTATCTCGTTCTTATCCAGCTTTGGCATTTCAAGCCCTTTAGGGCCAAAAACCACGTCCAATTCTATCTTTCCGAATTTGAGCGCCAGGCGGTTATTGCCTTCGAAAAAAGGTTTAAGGAGCACGGTGGGCTCTATCTTTATGCCCTTATAATCCACAGTAAGGTTGGTAAGGACTACCTGGTCCCCCCTGCGGGAGATCACCGGGGAGGAAGCGTCTATAACCTGCAACTGCGCCGTAGCCGCCGGGCCGGTAAACTGTTTGGCGAACATTTCCGACAGGCGCTTGTTAAGCGAAGCGAAGGTCAGCTTGAGCGTCATGTCCAGGGCGGGAGCCATGTCGGGAGATTTTTCAGGGCCAGCCGGGCCCACGGGCATCGGGGCTGAAACCGCCAATCCCTGCGCTTTGCCCGTTTTCAGGCCGTGGATCAAACCCAGGCTGAAATCCTCACCGGCAACAAGACCGGTTTGCATCAGCAGCGCAGCAATTACCGCGAGAATTGTTTTTTTCATAGATAGGTCCTTGTCTTGGTATAGTTTAACAGGCGACCGGGTTGGCGGCAAGGCCCAAAAGGCCCAAACGCCATGAGCACAAAAGGGCATAAAAAAACCCTGCCGCCTTTTCCGTGGCGGCAGGGTCAACTGTGACGGACGGCGCCGGCTACGCTTTCAAAAGGGCCGCTATGTACTTCTGAGCCTTTTTGGCCACAGGGTCCTCGGGATAGTCCTTTACGATACGCTCGTAGTATTCTTTCGCCTTGTCCGCGTTCTTATTCTTTTCAAAGGCCTGGCCAGCGTCCAGCAGGGCTTTGGGGGCCGCTTTATCCGCGGCATAATCGGCGGCTATCCTGTCGTACATCCTGATTTCCGCGTCCAGGTCTTTCAAGTCTTTCCGGGCGATCTCGGCAGCAAGGTAAAGTTCCTCAATGGCTTTTTCATCCTTGTACTTGTCGGCCAGCCTGTTAAGCACCGCTATAGCCTCCGCGGGCTTTGACAGATTTTCACGCAGAACACGCGCCTCCGCCTTAAATGCGTCTCGGGCTTCAGGCTTGTCGGGGTAGAGTTTTATAATATTCTCGTACACTTCAACCGCCAGGGGATATTGTTTCTGCTTTTCCGTGAGCCGGGGCAGCTGGGTATAGGCCGCCCACGCCTCGGGGGTGCCAGGGAACTTATTCGTAATATCCTGGTAAACCTTGATAGCGGCGAAATAATCTTTGATGTTCTCAGCCAGCACATAGCCAAGCAGCCTTTTTGTCCTGGCCATCAGGGCGCTGTCCGGATAAACGAATATCAGCTTCTCGTATGCCAGCCTGGCGCGGACATATTCTTTCTTCTGTGCGTAAAGATTACCCAGCTCCAGCTGCAGGACATCCAGACCCGCATACGATGGAAACCGCCTGAAATATTCCGTAAATTCCACCGTCAGCGGCTCATAAAAATCCTGGCCGAATTTCCCCGCCATTTCCCGGAGGACAAAGGCCAGGTTCTCAGCCTTCCCGGTTTCCCCGGAACCTTTGGCGATAGTCAGCAGGAGGGCCTTCTCCTTCTTGTCGAGCTTCTTGTCGGCGGTAATCCCCAAAGTCTTACCAGCGGCCGCGCTGACCTCCGAACCGGGGGATTCCTGCAATAATCTCAAAAGGTCCAGCACAGCAGGCTTGTAATTGCCAAGTTTCAGATTCAGGTTCGCCCTGAGGAACAGGGCTTTTTCCGCGGCTCCATGTTCGGGATTGGCGCTCAGCCAGGCAGACAATTGAGGCAGAATAGCTTCAATAACATCCTCATCCTTGTCCTCGCCGTACGCGCTGAAAAACTCCCATTCCGCGGCGGTTATACCGGCAGCGGAAGGAGCGTTGCGCGAGGGGGCGGCGGTATTTGCCGGAGCCGCGGCCGGCTGTTCGTCCGGAGAGGCGGTGATGATCGTGTACGCTTCAGTTTTTTCCGTGGCTTTTTCCAGCGGCTCCTGCTGCACCGGCTCTATAAAGGCAGAAGCGGCTTCAGCCATGGCCTTCGGCATCTCCTGTTCGGCGGCGGAGAGCGCGGGCACGGCGTAAAAGGCAGAGAAAACCGAAATCAGCAGCGCAGACGTTATCAGCATAGTAAAACGGGTCATTATTTTCCTCCTGGTGAACTCATCTCATAATTCCGGCATCTGTCAGTTGAACCGAAGAAACATCGAGCACGCCGCCACGCTTACAAACCCGGGAATTACTTCCCGGCTCGCGTTATTTTTACGCCGTCATAATCAAGCCAATCAAGGGCCAGCGGGCTTATGATGGCGTTGGCGGCAACGGTTAAAACCCCGGAACCGGGCACTACCATTTTCCTAAGCTCGAAATCGCTCAGGAACAATTTCTTCCCAAGTTCAGGCACTTTCTTATACACAGGCGTACCGCTCCCGGTTTTGCCGCGAGACAGGTACCTAGCTATCAGATCTTCTATCGCGCCTTTTGTAAGCATAGGAAAACCCGGCAACTGGCCGGCGTGACGGACCGGGCAGCTTTGTAAAAAGCCGCCCGGCCGTCCGGCTGCGGGGCAGTCTAGCTGACTTTTACAGAGATCTTCGCCAGATATTTATCCAGATCGTCAGCGGGGCGGGGGATCACATGCATCCCGACAAGCTCTCCCGCTTTCTGGGCGGCGGCGGCGCCGGCTTCCACGGCGGCGCGCACGGCGCCGACTTCCCCCACGCACAGCGTGGTGACGTAGCCGGAACCTATCTTCTCGTAGCCGATAAGGCGCACCTTGGCGGCTTTCGACATGGCGTCAGAGGCTTCTATCATGCCTATGAAACCCTTGGTCTCTATCATTCCCAGCGCTTCTTTTGGTTCTGACATATTCGCTCCTTAGAAATAACCCTTACAACAAATTCCAGATATTCCGGGGCGACCGGGAGTAACATTCCGAGAGCCCGTTGCGGAAGGGGGCCCCACCATAATTTCCCAAGGCGGGGGGAACCACGCAAGGGTTCCCTCTTCCGGGCGAACGGAGTGTTACTCCCGGCCGCCACGGGCCAACTTTACTAGTACTGCCCTTTGGCGGCTTCGCCGCCGGAAACTATGGCTATGCTGGCGCTGGTACCAAGGCGGGTAGCGCCCGCCTTCACCATGGCCGCGGCCACCTCGGCGTTCTTTATGCCGCCGGAAGCTTTCACGCCCATCTCGGGCCCCACGGTGGCGCGCATAAGCGCTATGTCCTCGGGGGTGGCGCCGCCGGAGCCGAAGCCTGTGGAGGTTTTAACGAAATCGGCCTGGGCAAGCTTGCTCATCTTGCAGGCGCGCACCTTCTCGTCCCTGGTCAGGTATGAGGTCTCGAGGATTACCTTAAGGCATTTGCCGCGGGTGGCGTCGCGCACGGCCTTGATATCGTCCTGCACCAGCTGGTCGTTGCCGCTCTTGAGCGCGCCGATATTGATAACCATATCTATCTCGTCGGCGCCATTGGCTATGGCGTCGCGGGCCTCTATGGCTTTAACGGTAGGCGTGGTGGAGCCCAGCGGGAACCCTATAACGGTGCAGACCATCACTCCGGAACCGCGCAGCAGCCTCGACGACATGGCCACGTAACCGGGGTTCACGCAGACCGAAGCGAAGCGGTACTTGCGGGCTTCCTCGCAAAGCTTGCCTATTTCTTCCTGGGTGGCGTTGGCTTTGAGCAGAGTATGGTCTATCATGCCGGCAATGGAGTTGCTGGCTTCGTTTGGATTGCAGAAGCTGACCCGGTCCACACTGGCCTTTACCTGCTGGGCCGTGTAGTTGGTGAGCGGGTTGCAGTTCTGGCAGGAGGAACTGCAGGTATTCTCTTCAAGGCGGCAGTCGCTCTGGGAACAGGCCTTGGCCGGGGCCCCGGAAGCCTTGTTCACCAGAGGATGCTGGAAAACCTTGCCGCCCGAACCCGTCGGCACGGAATCGCCGAGGGTCTGGCGCGGATAAGCAGGGGCTTTTTCCTTTAAGATCTTGGCCACTTCGGCCGCTATTTTTTTTATATCTTCGTCGTTCATATTTATTCCTTTCCGGTAATATACACCTTGTCCACTATCCCGGCGATCACGGTACGCACCGGCGCCTTGGGACTCCTCAAGATTTTCCTGGCAGAGCCGCCCTCATCCACTATCAGCACGGTATCACCAACGCCGGCTCCCTGGTTGCCGTCCAGCGCCAGCGTGGCTTCACCGACCAGTTTATCGCCGTCCAGCGGATCCACGGCTTTAACCAGCAGCATGGTGGCGTTCTTAAGCCCAGGATGCTTGCGGGTGGCCCATACATTGCCGATAACTTTTGCTATAAACATAAACTCAGTTAAACTTCTTCCCGTCTATAATTCCTACTATGGCCGCGTCCACCGGAGGCGGAACGGCGCCAGCCGCGGTCTCCCCCTCCCACCCGTCGAAGGCCTGTATAGCCTCCCTGGAAGCCACGAAGAAAACGGTTTCAGCGGCGCCGGCGCCCACAGTGTCCGCAGCCACCAGCGGGTCCCCGGAGGGCTTATCGGTCTCCCAGTCCAGCGGCTGTATGAGCAGCAGGGTCTTGCTTTCCATGCCGCAACATTGCCGAGAACAGAAAACCCTGCCGATTACCTTTGCCTGTTTCATCTTTACCTAACAGCAGCGCTGTTCTATAGCCGTAATTTTATCCAGGCGCTTCTGGTACTTACCGCCTTCAAAAGGGGTATTAAGCCAGACCTTCACCATTTCCTGGAGGGCAAGGTCCCCGTGCGTTTTGCCACCCAGGCACAGCACGTTGCAGTCCTCGTGAGCGGAGGCGAAACGCGCCGAAATAATATCGTAAGCGGCCACGGCGCGTATACCATGCACCTTATTGGCGGCCAGCGGCATGGCGCCATTGAAACCATCCACCAGCACGGCGCGGTCGAATTCTTTTTTGCGCACGGCCTCGCTTACCAGCAGGGCTATATCCGGAAAATCCACCGGCTCCGTGGAGTAGCAGCCGAAATCCATTACGTCATGCCCAAGGCCCTGCATGAATTTTTTTAGTTTTTCCTTGGCTTCAAAACCCGCGTGGTCCGCGCCTATTACTAGTCTCATAAAATTTCTCCTGTTTCTCCGTCTATATTGCCGCGCCTGTGTGCGCGTGAGCGTTGGGGATAACTATACGGCTCACTACGGCGTCTTCTCCTATGGCCTTTACGCCCGCCGTTACGGCCGTACGCACCGCGCCCGGCTCGCCCGTAACGGTGAAATATCCCTTACCGCCTATCCCCTTACCGGTGTTCACTTCCGCCACATGGACGGAAGCGGCCTTGGCCGCCGCGTCCGCCGCGAACAGCGCGGGCAGGGCCTCTTTGGTCTCCACAATGCCCACAGCCTCTATCTTGTCCGCCTTCACTTTCCTGTTGAGGGCGGCCAGGGCCCCGGAGTGCACATTGCGGATAATGTGGCTGGCTATAACGATGTTGCCGCCCGTCTCTACGCCTTTGGCCAGGGCAGATTCAACCTCGCCCAGCGGGCCGGAGACGACTATGATATATTTTCCCTTGGAAATCGCCTGGTGAACCTCGGGTTTTACGCCGGCGGCCTTGCACATGGCGTCCAGCACCTCTATACCCCTGGCTATAGAAGAGGTTTCAACAAGTCCCAAAGCTATATTTGCCTGCATATTGATTCTCCTTACGCTATCCTGAGATCTCCTACCACGCTGCACTGCAGCGGCCGCACAAAATGGCTGGTCTTGGTAATGCCGTCTCCGGTAGGCGTGCCTATGGACATCGAGGCATAGCCTTCGCCCAGGCCCAGCCCGTGCAGCGTGCAGCCGTTCTTTACAAAGATGGAGCAGGCCATGCGGCGGCCCATCCTGGTCATGTTCTTGATGTTCGTGGAATACATGCCGGCCGAGTGGTGGTTTTCCCCCTCGGCAAAACGCGCCAGCTCTATGGCAGAATCTATGTCCCTGCAGAAGGTGACCGGCAGCACGGGCATCAGCTGTTCACTGACCACGAAGGGGTGGTCGTTGGGGACTTCCGCCCAGAGCACGCGGATATCGTCGGAAAGGTTCAGCCCGATGGACCTGGCAATTACCGACGGGTTCTTGCCTATGAAGTCGCGGTTGACCTTGGGCTCGCGCCCCGGCTCCAGTATTGCCAGTTTTGAAAGCGCGTCCATCTGAGAGCCGGTAAGCTCGTAGGCGCGCGCATCGGCGCGCATGGCGGCCAGGAAGCGTGTGCGGGCCGCTTCCACCACTATCACCTCTTTTTCCGCTATGCACAGCACGTTATTGTCGAAACCGCAGCCGTAAATTATTTCCCTGGCGCAATCCGGGAACACCGCTGTTTCGTCCACCACTATGGGCGGGTTGCCGGGCCCGGCAGCGATGGTCTTGCAGGGCTTGCCCGAGGTCATGGCCACTTTTACTATGGCCGGGCCGCCGGTCACTATATTCATATGGGTGCCGGGGTGGGACAAAAGCTGTTTGGTCACCTCCTGCGTGGGCTTACCCATGGTACAGACCAGGTTGGCGGGCCCGCC
>Ga0156425_1007_pt4 | contig 14149 bp, 11 predicted proteins | sample RifOxyA2_FD_108068 | JGI IMG/M metagenome (GOLD analysis project Ga0156425, IMG submission 108068) | Elusimicrobia bacterium RIFOXYA2_FULL_58_8
AGCGCCGCCGGTTGCGTTTTTGCCCAGGTCCATGGTAATCTGGTGGCTCTGCTGCGCCTTGGCCATGGTGTTCATGGCGCCGGCAAGTTTAAGGAAGCCTATGGCCACAACTATCATTGAAATTATGCCCATCAGGGTAAGCAGGCTGTATTTAAAAATCAGCGCCACGGATTCCGGAGTATTCCAGATGGTGCGCCAGAGCGGCGCGAAAGACGTCCTTATAACGGCAATATCGTCGCCGCGCTTTACGTCAAGGCCCATAACCTCGGAAACCACCGACCGCACGTTTTGAACATCGGCCTCGCCTAAATTTTTATCTACGACAACGGTAACCGTAAGCTTCCTTATAAAGGACGCGGGAAAAAGCAGCTGCTTCTGATATGACTGGTTTTCACTGTCCGCGTTCATGGTAGGGAACCCGGGCAGCAGGTATTCGTTGAAGGGCTGCCCCTCGGTAGCGGGACTCTGCCATTTAAACATTTCGTCTTTATCCCCGGTTTTTTCGGCCCCGCCCTTCACCACGTCCACCTTCTCTATACGGGAAAAATCCATGGAGGCCTGCACCACCACCTTTGCCTGGTTCGGGCCCAGCAGCCGCGTCAGGACATCCTCCACTTTTTTCTCAAGGGATTTCTCATACTGCGCCTTATCGTCCAGGGGCAGGCTCTGCGCCCGCAGGAACTGGACCTGGGCAAAGAATAAAGCCAGCAGCAACATTGCCCATCTTACCGCCGCTTTACCCGGAAGGACGTTCTTCATAATATTCCAAACCATTATTTTACGATTGCGCGCCTTGCGCCTCAGCTTACGTACGACTGCAGCCTGCGCTCCACCACCATGGGGATGCTGCCTTTCATAATTTCCAGCACGCCTTCGAGGATCATGGATTTAAGTTTGACCTGCAGCCAGATCCGGGAACGGATCTTCCCGGATATGGGGACACAGACCATGTTAGCGAAAAGAATACCGTAAAAAGCCGAAGTTATGGCTACGCTCATCGCCGGGCCCACGGCGTCAGGGTCGGAAACCTGCTTAAGCACGCCTATAATACCTATAAGGGTGCCCAGCAGGCCGAACATCGGGGCCAGCAGGCCGAAGGTACGGTACACGTTGGCCACTTCGTTCATTTCATCGGCGCCCTGGTTTATTTCAAGTTCTATCACGTGCTTCACGAAATTAGAATCGTTGTATTCGAGCGCCGCTGAAGCCACCCGCGACAGGAACCCGGAAGCATGCCGGGGATCCGCGTCCTTGAGCGCAGACAGGCCCAGGGAGCGGCATTGCTCCGCCAGCGCCACCATTACCGGGATGGTGCGCTGTATCTCCATGGTCTCGTCGAGGAACATCAGCTTATACAACTCGGTGAAAGCTTTCACCAGGTACCTGAAAGGCGTATTGATGAGCATGGCCACGCTGCCGCCCCCCATAACCACGAACACGGCGTGCAGGTTCAGCAGGGATGATTCAAGCTGTCCCGTCTGAATACCGACCACTACCAGCGCGACGAAGGAGATAATGCCCAAAATTGTGGCGAAGTCCATATATATCAGGTATCCTTATATTTTGTCTGTCCGCATCCTGTAATCATACTGTTTCACGTAAAGTATAGAAAGTGCATGTTTCAGAAAAGTTATAACGGTATTACAAAAAATGGAATCCCCCCCCTATCCTTAAAACCGCGCACGGCGTTAACCGCGGCCGCGGCAGACGCGGGGGCGCAAGGCAGCCTGTGTGGACATAAGTTGTTCATGAAGTTAAAGGAACGCGGAAAAAGAACGTGGAGCCTTTCCCCAACCCCGGGCTGGTGGCTTTGATAATGCCGTTGTGGGCGCGTATGATCTCCCCGGCTATGGAAAGGCCCAGACCCCAGCCCTGTTTACGCATTTTTTCGTCCTTTTGGTGTTTCGCCTGGTAGAATTTCTCGAAGATCAGCGCGGTTTCACTGCGGTGTATCCCTATGCCCGAGTCTTTAACGTAGGCGCCGGCGCCGCGTGGCTCGGGGCGCAGTGTAAGTTCAACGCGCTTGCCGGGCGGGGTGAATTTTATCGCGTTATTCAGGAGATTCATAAGCACCTGCGACAGTCGGAAACGGTCCCCCGTTATCATGATTCCCTCCGGCAGGGGGTTGGCGACAAATTCCACGCCGCGTTTCTGGGCGTTTATCGTCATGGCCGGCAGAATATCGCGCGCCACATAGGAGAAATCGAAAAGGGCTTTTTCCATTTTAAGTTTCCCGGCCTCTATCATGGCCAGGTCGGTAAGGTCGGCAATGAGGTGCCCCAGCTGGTCGGTAGATCCCACGATGTTTTTCAGGTACTGCGCTTCTTTTTCCCCGGTGCTCCGTTTCAGCAGAAGTTCGCTGAAACCCCTGATGGACGCAAGCGGGGTGCGCACGTCGTGCACCACCATGGACATGAACTTGGATTTCATGTCGTTAAGGCGGCCGAGCTCCTGATTGGAAAGCGCCAACTGGGTGGTAAGCACTTCCAGCTCATGCGAGCGCTGGTAAGCCGTGGTCTGGGCCATGGCGATTTCCATAACGTACTGTTTTATAAGCGTGTTGGAGAATTTCTCCCGCTTGCTGAAAGAATTCTGCTCCATAAAGCCCGAAACCTGGCTGACCAGCATAATACCAGTACCCAGCAAAAGCAGCGCCACGGGTAAGCCTATGATAATTATAAAATCCATTTTATTATCCTATTACAATTAAAGACATGGACTGATAGCTTTAGCCTCTTCAACTAACTGCCGTTAACGCCGCGGCGCCCCAAGATCCTGCGCTCCAGCACTTTTACCCGCGCCAGCAGCACCTCATTGGCGAACGACTTAGGCAGATAATCGTCGGCCCCTGAATCATAGCCGCATACCTGGTCCGGGACTTCAGACCGGATGGTAAGCAGCAATACCGGCATATCCTTCAGGTGTTCGTCGGCGCGTATCCGGGTCAATAGTTCAAAGCCATCCAACTCCGGCATATTAACATCAAGGATGGCGAAGTCCGCGCCTTCGGCACGGAGCGCCTCCCAGGCGCGCAGGCCGTTCTCATGGGCGGAAACCTCATATCCCGCCTCCGACAGGACCTCGGACAGCATGAGCCTGAACAGTTCATCGTCGTCGGCAATCAGAATTTTCATAAACAGCCTCTTCATCCCGGAAACCGCTCTCGGCTGGAGATTTTATTTCCAACCCTGCGCTTCCATGAACTGCCGGGTTACGGCGTCTCCGGGGTTAAGTTCCAGCACTTTCTCGTACGCCTTCCTGGCTTTGGCCTTGTCGCCCATCATATAATAGGCGGAACCAAGGCGGGTCCAGCCCATGGGGTTGGTCTCGTCCAGCAGCACCACCTCTTCACATTCTTTGGCGGCCATATCGAACTGCTGTATGTAGAAACCCTTGGCGGCTTTCTTCAGCTTCTCTTTTACCAGCGCGACCTTGGGCATTATCTCGTCGCGGCGCACCGCGTTGCGGGTAAGGGTACCAAGGCTATAGAGCAGTTCCTCGAACATTACGTCGCCGCGGGGATTGGCGCCAAGAGCGGCATGGGCCAGCAGGAAGGCTTTCAGCTCGCTGCCTTCGATGTAGGCCACTACGGCTTCATGCGCCACATTGGACTGTTCCATGTCTTTCTGGAACGTTTTCTCGCGGACCGGGGTCTCGGTGAGCAGCAGCTTGTTATTAATGGTGGACAGCCTGCGGGCCTTGTCGCCCCACGCCCCGCCCTTAAGCTGGGGTTCAAGGTTGAAGGCCTTGTTCAGGTTATCGACGGCCGAGGTATATTCGCGGGCGTCTATGCTCTTGCGGGCCAGCTCTATATAATCGTTGGCGTAGGTGTGAAGGGCCTCTATCTTCTCTTTCGGGGCTATTACTTTCGCCTTGGTAACCCTGGCGGTGGAGCCAACCAGCGGCTGCTTGGCGCGGGAAGCGCCGAAGCGCATGGTCACGCCGATCTTATGCATTATGCCAAGCTCGCCGAAAGGCGACATTGAATAATCCAGGTCCATGAACGAAAGGCGGAAACCTACGCCCAGCCGCAGCCCAGGCCCGATGGACTGCCCGGTAACGTAGCCCGCCCTGAGCGAGAGCAGCTGGAACATGAAGTATTCCGCGCCAAGGTTCACACGGTACGCCTCATCATTGGAAATCGTCTGGTCGAGGGAAACGGTCAGGGTGTGCGCGCCGGCAGGATGCGAAATCCAGGACAGCCCCAGGGTGGAGGACTGGGGCAGGGGAAAAGCGAGGGTATCGTACTTCAGGCTGCCGCCGAGGTTCCTTACCGCAAGGCCGATGCGGAATTCCTGGGCGGGGCTCTTGCTCATCCAGTATTTAGCGGGGCGGATGTGGTAGATGGCGCCGAAATCCATGGCCATCGTGTTGGCGGTAACCGTATCGAGGCGGGAGGAAACGCTTTTCAGGTTCATGCCGACATTGAACACCGGCCGGGAAATCTCGTCTTTAATAAGCGTGCGCGCGTAAGAGCCGGTTATGGCGGTATCCGCAGCATCCACTTTGCGGGTCTTGCCGCCTTCTGCGTCCCAGCCTTCGAAAGGGGCTACGCTCTGGCGGGTTATGCTGACGCCAAGAGTAGAGCCGTAGCGGATGGGGTAAGCAAAGGCCGCGTACTGGTTGGTAACGTCGCCGAACGAAGCGTTGTGCGTAGCGGCGAACTCGGAGACTTCCAGGCCGGCAAGACCGCCCGGGTTCCACCAGGCGGAGTAAGCATCCTGCGTGACGGAAGTGTAAGACTCGCCCATCCCGGTGGCGCGGGGACTGGGGTCGAATTTAAGAAAAGTGCCCGACGTGGTGCCGGCCTCGCCCGCGACGGAGGGAACGGCAAAAAAACCAAAACCGCAGAGCAGGAGCGCCGCGGCGGTTAAGAAAGTTTTTTTGAAGTCCCGGGGTTTCATAGTATTTACATATATAGTGTAGGAGGAAAAAGGACTTGAATCCCGAAGAAACCCCGAAATAAATAAAAAAATATTATTAACTGGAAAAACGCGTTTTTTGGCCGAAATCCGGCCAAAACCCGAGCCTGACCGTTTAATGCCCGGCAACAACCCTGTCTGGCGGGTTTTTCAGCCTGTTTCTGTGACAAAACCTGATTTTCAGCGTAATTCAGCGATTTTAAGGGTTTTCCAGTCAAAAAACAGTAAAATATCCTTATTTTTTAAGTATTTTTTAAAACAAAAAAATCAGCTAAAAGACAATTTTTCACCAAAAACAGCGCCATGTCCCGAATTCTGATTTTTACGGAGCTTTTTGCTATACTAGTCCTGGTGGCCATGAAGATTACTGTAGGCGTAAAATCGCTAAAAGAAGCCGAGTATTTCTTCGCCAACGGCGCGGAAGAAGTCTATTGCGGGCTTCTTGACCTCCCCAACAACCGCCTTCCCTACGAAAATTTCCTCAAACCCGCGGACATTTTGCCAGTTATAAAACTGGCGGCAAGGACAGGAAAAAAAGCGTTCCTGGCCGCGAACGTGATTCTGAAGCAGCGCGATTATCCAGGCGCGCTGAAACTTATAAGCGGCATGGCGGAGGCCGGGCTATCGGGTGTAATCCTGCGCGATCCCGCCCTGCTGGCTTATTTCAAGCGCAAAAAATTCAGGTTTCATTTTACGCTCAGCACCCTGGCGAACTGTTTTAACGTCCGGGCCCTGGAATTTTTCTCCGGACTGGGAATTTCCAGGATAGTGCTGCCGATGCAGATGATGCCCATGGACGCCGCCGGCCTGATAAAGAACCGTTTCGGAATAGACACGGAAGTTTTCTGCCAGGCTTTTTACTACGGCATAAATGTGGATTCAAGATGCGAGCTTCCCTGCCCCCAGGACGGGAAAAAAGAGCCCGGCAGGTACAGGGATTTCACCTGCCTGCTGCCGTTCAAGAGCCGCCAGGGGATTTTTCACATGCCCATGCCGCACCAGGACTACATGCTGGGCGCCTTCTACGACTATTATAAAGCCGGAGTCAAACATCTTAAGATCGCGCGCTGGCCGAACACGCCGCGTGAAATAGACCTATTCTTGAAAGTGCGCCGCCTGCTGGGCCTGCTTGAACAGGGAACGGACAGGAAAGTGTTTATCCAGAAAGGACTGCGCCTAGACAGCAAACCGCTTGAATATGGAAAAAGCTTTACTTTTAAGCCCTTCAGAAGCTGAACGCATAGCGCCGGACAAGGCTCTGCACTGCCCGACGTTCATAATAGGCAGCGAATTCTGCCAGAACCAGGTGCCGTCGCTCCCGGCGCTTAAACGGCTGGCGCACGGATTTCCCAAAACCAGCCTGGTCCTGGCGACCTCCCTGATGACGGATAAAGGCCTTCGGCGCTGGGAAAGGCTCTTGGGCGCACTGCCCCGGGGCCTGGTCAGCCAGATAATCGTGAACGACTGGGGTTTGCTGCCGGCCGCCGGAAAAAAAGGGCTGTTCACTTTATCCATAGGCAGACTTCTTGCCCGTGAATTCGTAAGGATGGACCGCACCTGGGCCGCGGAATTCTGTAAAACCCGCCGTGTCGAAGCCGTGGAAGCGGACACCCCGGAACTCGCCGCGACGGCACGGACCTTACGGCTTAAAATATCCTGGCACCGGCCACTGGGCTTCACGGCGGTTACCACGTTCTGCCCCTTTGAAAAGCACTTCAGCCAGCTATGCTCGCATTCCTGCGAAGGCCGACTGCTGAAACTCGCGAACCACCACCTGCCGCAGCCGCTCTTCCTGGGGGAAAAGGCTTACTTTTCCCCCCTCAAAAGCCCGCCCTCCCGCTCCGGACAGGTTTGGAGAGAGGTCTGGACGCTTAATTTCCTGCGCAACGCCGCCACTGCGCGCAGCTAAAGCACTATGTCCACACGCATAGACATTAAAGTTACCTTCCGGTGCAATAATAAATGTGATTTTTGCGCCCAGGGGCATAAGCGGGAAGACCAGTCCGACCGTGGCACGCAGCGCGTGCGCGGAGACCTTGCCGCCGCCTACAAAAGAGGCTCCAGGGCCGTAGTATTCACCGGCGGGGAACCGACCCTGCACCCGCATATCATAGAGTTAGTGTCCATGGCGAAAAAGATCGGATACAAGACGATACAGTTGCAGACCAACGGCCGCACTTTCGCCTACCTGGGCCTGCTGGAACGCCTGATAGCCGCGGGGGCCACTGAAATGAGCCCCTCCCTGCACGGCGCGAAACCGGAAACCCACGACGCGCTTACGCGCACGCCGGGCAGCTTTCTGCAGACCGTTGCCGGCATAAAGAATACAGCACGGCTGGGCATGCCGATAGTCACCAACACCGTAATAACCTCTTCGAATTACCGAGAACTGCCGGCCCTGGCCGCGCTGCTGGTAAAACTGGGAGTAAGCCAGTACCAGTTCGCTTTCGTGCACATAGTAGGCACGGCCCTGGAGAACAGCAAATGGATAGTGCCTGAAAAATCACTCATAATGCCCTGGGTAAAAAAAGGCCTGGACGCCGGCATAAAAAACGGGATCCCCTGTTACACGGAGGCCATCCCCTTCTGTTTTATGGCGGGCTATGAAGACTGCGTAGCCGAACGGATAATACCGGAAGGCCCGGTGGCCGACGGAGATAAGTTCATAGAAAGCTACGGCGACTACCGCAGAACGGAGGGCAAGACAAAAGGCCCTCTATGCAAAACCTGCAGGTACTTCAAGATTTGCGAAGGCCCCTGGAGGGAATATCCGGAAATTTACGGCTGGAAAGAATTCCGCCCGGTAAAGACGTTAAAGACCGGGAAGCGCCGCGTATAGGGAGCCCATGCCGTGAAGTCAAGATCCGCAAAATACCGGTGCGCGAACAGTTTACGGCCGCTGCCGGGGATAAAGATCCTGGTAAACAGAAAAGATAACGCCGTCCATATCGCCATTACTCCCGGAAAAACCGGTGCCGGCGCCGCGCGGGAGTTTCTTTACCGGGTCCTCAACGCTTATGAACCGCATTTCAGCGTTTTCATAAAAGGCGTTCCTTACTGTTTCCTGCCCGACGCCTATGACCATATAGTTCACACTCCGGGCGGAAAAAGCGGTTTACGCCTGCCCATATGCGGCCGCTGCCGGCTTAAACCCGTCTGCCCGGGCCTGGAGCCCGGCTCCTGGTTTTGCGCCCGCCCCGGACAGCTTGCTCCCGTACTGGCTATCCCCAACGAGATAGTACTGGAAGTCAACAGGCGCTGCAATCTTGCCTGCGCCGTATGCTCTTCGCGCTCGCTGGACGCGGAACTTTCGCTGGCCGCAATACGCCGGCACCTGGCCCGCGCGCGGGCCTTGGGGATAAAAAACATCCGTTTCACCGGCGGGGAACCCTTCCTTCACCCCCGGATATTGCCGGCCCTGGCCGCGGCGAAGAAACTGGGTTTTTACGTGCTGGTGAACACCAACGCAACGCTGCTGGACCGCGGGCTCATAAAGAAAGCCGCGCCTTTCATAGACAACGTCCTGGTCTCTATGCAGGGCTGCGACGCGGCCGGCGAGACGGCCGCTACCGGCAGGAACGGCTTGTTCGCAAAAAAAACGGAGAACATCCGCCTGCTGAAGAGCTGCGGCATCCCCGTTTTAAGGCTGGGCACGGTTATTTCGGACGCCCTGCTTGAGAACCCCGGCAAATACCTGCGCCTCGCGCGCAGCTTCAAGGCCGACGTATGGGAACTGTATCGCCCTATGAGCGCGGCAGGCTCCGACGGGCCCCCGGCGATCAACCCGCGGTCCCTGCGCCGCCTGGCAGACAAGTTCGAGCCGCTTATGCGGCAGAAACCCAGGGTGGTCTTCGCCAACCCGGTGCCCTTCTGCCTTTTCAAAAAAAAGCAGGCCCCGCTTTTCCTGGGCGCCACTTTTGACGACGGGCACAGCCGCCTTGTGGTGGATCCGCGCGGCTTTTACAAGCCCAGCTACTATATCCAGAAAAACGTTGGCGCCGCCCCGCTGCGCGCCTGGAACAGCGCCTTCCTTAAAAAGATCGCGGGGCTCGAATACCTGCGCGGCAAGTGCCGCCGCTGCGTTTTCAGGCTGCGCTGCTTTGGCGGCAGCCGCTTTATGGCTAAAGCCGCGCGGGGCGATCATTTCAAAAACGATCCCTGGCTGCCAGCCGGCAGGCGATAGCCCGCGGTTTGACACTACCAGTTAAAAAAGGCAGAATAAATTTGACGTAAACCCCCGCCAACTCCGGCCGCCAGCCCTATGAAAATAGCTTTTATCACACCCTCCCCTACCGTCCTGAAGCATGACTGGTGCAGGAATCTTTTATATCAGAAAGTAGGCGTCCCGAACCTGGCAGGCTACCTGAACCGGGCCGGGTTCCCCGATATCGAGCATTACGATTTCAATAACCACATCATAAAGGCTTACGCGAAAGATCCGGGCCTGGTAAAACTGATGTTATACACGGACCAGGCCGCGGTAGAACGGTTCCTGCGCGCGGATGACCGGGAGATACGCAGACAGACGGAGTTTTTCCTGAACGCCCTTAAAATGGAGCGCAAGGACATGTTCGGGATCTCGCTGACACATTTCCTCGGGGACGACCTGGAGATAAAACTCGGGATACGCCTGGCGCAGTGCCTGGCTAAAGCGATGAAAGAACGTTTTCCCGATTCCGTAATAGCGCTGGGAGGCCTTCAGAACATGGCCCTATCCTTCCAGGAGGCGGAATACCGCAAGATCCTCAGGGAATGTCCCGCCATCGATTACGCGGTCTGCGGCAACGCCCACAAGGCGATACTCAACATCTGCAAGGCCGTAGAAAAGAAGATCTCCTTCAGGGACCTGAAAGTCAAAGGCCTTAATTTCGAGACCATAAACAAGAGCGTTTTCATACAGGAGAAAAAGACGGGCGACTGGATGAAGGGAAGCCAGTATTTCTCGGCGCTCCCGGACTCCGAGGTCCGCAATCATTCGGTGCCGTACGGGTTCCCCGCCTACGACAAAGCCAACAGCGCGGCGTACAGGTATACCGGCAGGCAGATCCGCCATTTCTACCACCTGCCGGATTCGCTGAAAAAGCGCCTTAAACGCGGCGCCCAGGACGATTATCTTACGCTGCATGTCAGTTTCAGCGAGGGCTGCCCTTTTAACTGTTTTTTCTGCGCCAACGCCCGGACGGAACTGGTTTCCCTGGATACCGGCGAAGCCATACGGATACTGAAAACACTCAAAGAGGAACTTGGCTGCCGGCATTTCCTGTTCTATAACCCTAATTTCAACCCTACCTATAAATACGCCCGCAACTTTCTCGAGCAACTGATAAAAGCGGATTTGGGGATATTGTGGGCGGACTGCTTCAACCTGCGCAACATGGACCGGGAGCTGATAGCTATGATGCGCGCCGCCGGCACGATAAAGGTGATATCCGGCGTGGAATATCCCACGAAGCGCATGCTCAAGTACATAAACAAGGGTCTTACCCCGGAAAAGATCTACAGGAACCTGGAAGACCTGCACAAAGCGGGAATCTGGAACCATGTCCTGCTTATCACCGGCATGCCCACCGAAACCTGGGCTGACGTCAGGGAAATGGAAGACTGGCTTAAAGCCACCAAGGACCTGGTGAATTCTTATACCGTCGGGTCCTTCCATATGGCCGAGGGGTCGCCGTTCTACCGAAACCCGGAAAAATTCGGCTTCAAGCTGAAAGAGGCGATGAGACTTTATTGCCAGTCCTCCTTCGACGAAAAAGACGGACTGGACTGGCAGGAAAAGGAGATCCAGAACCAGCGGTCCAACCAGCATATCCGCCAGTTTATAGACGAACTGAAGGGCAGCCGCAAGCCCACCGCCGCCAGGATGGACGACTCTCACCTGCTGATGTATTTGTACCGCATGCTCGGGCATGACAGGAAAAAAACCATAGAAGAGCTCTATGAGGCGGCGTACACGGTAAACCCCCATATAACATCCGCCTACGCGCACATGCGCGGCCAGCTAGCCCGGCCGCGGTCACAACTGAATACCCTGCTTCGCCGCAACGAGATCAGCCTGAAGCTGGGATTCGACAGCCACGAAAGCCTGGCCTTCACCCTGGAAAAAGGCAGGGCCGAAGTAGCCTGTTCGGTGCTGGCCAGGAGCGAGGATATACTGATAAACCCCGCGGACAACCGGGTGCACGGGGATTATTTTGTGCTCCAGGCCGAAGAGCACGGCGCCGACGCGCCGCAAAACGCGAAACTGAAGGACCTGATAGGCCGGCTGGGCGGGAAACTTACGGTAGAAAATGTGCCGACCGCGGCTGACGGAAAAATAATCCTCAGGCTTGCCACGGACAAGGGCGACGCCCGATTCATACTTTCCACGCGGCCGCCGGCTTTCAGATACGAAGTTTTCGCCAAAAGCCTGAACAGCGCGCTGCTGGATAAAATAGGCGGCCTCCTGCTGGCCGTAACCGCTACCCGGAAAAAAGATTCCCACTCCATAGCAGGAGAACTGCTCTCCATAAAAAAGAGCATCCCAAAAATACTGAATATAGTTGAATCCTGGCAGTAAGGCTTAACGGCGGCCCGTCGTGCCCCTTACCGGGCGCTGCAGCTGCCAATGCCTTTCACCGTCCGCCTTCAGCGCAAAATCCGCCAGCCCCGCGCGCAGCGCATATCCCCGCACTTCCGCCACCCGCAGGGACGCATGCATGGAACTGCGCAGCAATTCCTGCTGGCAGGGGGTATCGCTACCGGCACACCGGGCCACCATGGCGGAAATCCGCCGCCGGTTGGCAGGACGCCGCAGGTCCCTTAGAAGAATGCCGCCGCCCGGCCGGCACAAGCGCGCGATTTCCCGGAAGATCAAACCCGGGTCCGCGATATGGTGAATGAGGTTGTTGCAGATCACGCAATCGAAAGCCCCGGAAGGAAAGGCGGTGGCTTTGGCGTCCGCCTTCACCAGGGAGATGCGCCCGGCCAGCCCAGCGCGCGCTATCCGCTTGGAAGCCAGCTTCAGCATGGACGGCGCCAGTTCCACGGCGGTTATTTTCACGCCCAAGATCCTGCGGCAGATGGCGATGGGGAGGTCGCAGGGCCCGGTACCAAGATCCAGCAATTTTCCGCCCTTGAGCCCGATGACGGCGGCCAGCAGCCCGGCGAACGCGGCGTTAGCGGCGGTGTGGTCTATAGCCTCATACTCGAGGGCCGCCTCGGCGCTGTGCATGATCTCCGGTTCAAGAATTCTCTTAAGCGTCATATGCCCCCGTTGATTGCGCCGGAACTTACACCTGTAACGCGCGCCGGACCGGTTAAAACCGTATCTTCAAGCGCGGCTTCGGCCGCCGGAAGTCCCGGCCAGGCGGACGGCGCGTTTTTAACCGTCCAGAGCAGGGTTTCGTACGCCTCCTCCCCGCGCTCCAGGGCCTTAAGCAGCTTGTAGCTTTCGAACGAAGCGGCACTGGCCCGCATCCTGGAGGCAGGTGAGATCTTCCCCTTCCCGGAATAAGCCTCATACACCGCGCTTTGACAGGCCCCAAGCGCCAATTCCTTATTGCTTCCCCCAGCCAGAATGAAGCAGCGCTCCGCGCGGACTTCGGGACTATTGGCGGCAGGCCCCGCTACTTCAGAATGAAGCCCCCGCTCACCTGCAGACTCTTTTGCGCCGGCCGCGCGCTTAAGCGCGGCTTTTACTTTACCGACGGCCGCCTCCAGGTACGCGACAAGCGCGGCAGTGAAAGGAGAAGCTGCCGGCGGCTCTACCGGGCTGATGCCTGAAAGGGACAGGCTCCTGAACCTCCGTTCGCCCGGCGGCACGGATTGCGCCAGGTTGTCTTTAAAAAAACGCACCAGTTCCCGTTGTTCTCCCGGCCCGGCATAGCCATACCTGAATTCACGCGCATAAAACGGCAACGCGGCCAAATCGTTTATTTGTGGATCATAATAAGCCAAGGCGGGGATCGTTTCGCAATGAACGCCTTCCGGCCGGTCCTCGAACCTCCTTAAAAATGAGACCCGCATATCATAAGCCGCCGCATAGAACCCGGGGTTCAGCCAGGAAACCAGGCGGGCAACACTGGTGCCGCCGGAATGTCCCATAATCCCTATCCTGCCGGGGTCTATGAAACCCGCGCTTTTCAGGTATTTTACCAGGAGCAGGGTTTCATAAACCCGCAAACCCATCAAGGTGAACCCATTGGCGTACAATTTCTCGGTACTGGTTTTTTCCGCCCGGCCGCCGTTCATGGCGCGGAAATAAATAAGGGCTACGGCAAAACCTTCGCGGGCCATGGCAATGCCTATGCCGGTGTCAGGAGCCCCTCCGTGCCCGTGCAGCCCCACGATAGCCGGGTACTGTGCCGCGGCCTTGTCCGGAAACAGCAATAAGGCGAAAAATTCACCTGCCTGCGGGTCGGTTAGCGAAATTTTTTTTTCGGTATAGCCGCTGTGTGTACGGGAATAAAGCGTTTTCACCGTCAGTTCTCTGCTGTCCAGCGCGTTCAGCAGGAAAGCTATGTGCAATTCACGTATTATTCTCCCCCGCAGGTCTTTGACAACCTTCCCGTGCGGATTTTTTTTCAAGAATTCAGAAGCCGCCTGGAATGATTCCTGAAACGCCGCGGTGGTTACCGGAACCGAATGCCGCTTATTGCGCTCTATGAAGTTAAGATACGGCGCTATCTCGGAGCCTTCCTGCAAGGTGCAAGAGCATAAACCCGCGGCCAGCATAGCCGCCGTTATTTTAAGGGCGCGCACTGTAGCCCGGCCTGGCGCGGCCCTCATAAATACCCCTCTGTCAGCAGTCTTGGGAAGTGCATAATACCTGAGCTATAACTTTTCAGCGCCGGCCTTGCCCGAGGCGGCCGCCATTGCGGCCTGACCCATGGATATTTTTTCAACTATAGGGGCAGGCACCCCATATGAACGCAGCTTAACCAGTATTTCCGGCAGCTGCGGATCTTGGATATTATAATCCGCGGTATGGTAATCAGTCGCTCCAAGCTGCTTCAGCCAACGCAGTTCCGCCTCGTCTGACAGGAGGCTGCCCCGCATAGCCGCCTCGGTCAGTCCCAGCGCAAGCCACGCAGAAAAACTGTAAGGGTCCAGCGAGATGGCATCCTTAAAACACCGGCGGGCGGCGGCCAGCCTTTCCCCGGGCAAAGAATGCCGCGCGGAAACATTGAACAGCCATCGCCCGCTGCGGACAAGGGCGTTGGCCCGGGCACGCTTTGTATACGAAA
>Ga0156425_1060_pt2 | contig 13765 bp, 10 predicted proteins | sample RifOxyA2_FD_108068 | JGI IMG/M metagenome (GOLD analysis project Ga0156425, IMG submission 108068) | Elusimicrobia bacterium RIFOXYA2_FULL_58_8
CGGCCGCCACTGTCTGCGCCGGCCGTGATTTTTTCTGTTTAAGTTGTTTCCCCAGCGGCGCTTATAAGTTATAAAATAAATCCGCAATGGAAGAAGTCCGAAACAGCGGCAGTAAGTTCTTTTGCGGGTTTTATTTTTATCCCTCGCTGTTGGCGCTTATCCTTGTGCCGCTTTATATTTATTGTCTGCCGCCCGGGCTTCCCCCCTACCGCGACTCAGGGGAGATGGCCTGTGCGGCCTGGACGCTGGGGATAGCGCACCAGCCCGGTTACCCGCTTTACATAATCCTGGCAAAATTATTCTCGCTGATACCTCTGGGCAACCCCGCCTGGCGGCTTAATCTCTTTTCCGCCGCCGCCGGGCTGGCGGGTGTTTTTGTCTTCTGGCGGTTCGCTTCACGCTCGTTTTCCCCCCTTGCCGCCTTCTTTGCCGCACTCACGCTGGGCTTTAACTTCACGTTGCGCACTGTCTCAAGCGTGCCGGAAATGTACGCACTTAACTTTTTTTTCGCCTGCCTCCTGCTTGCCGTCGCTATCGCTCCCTGGGACGAGGATGAGACTTCCACGGCCCGCATGTTCCTTGCCGCTTTCCTGCTCGGTTTTGGTATGACCAACCGCATGGACCTGCTGCTGGCCGCCCCCGCCGTCCTGATCCTGCTTTGGCCGGTTATAAAAGCGAACGGCCCGGTTTCCCTTGTAAAAGCTACCGGTTTTGCTTTGCTGGGTTTTTCACTTTATCTTTACCTGCTGGTGCGCTCGTCGGGGAACCCGCTGTTCGACTGGAGCCATCCGGCGGAATTTAAAACCTTCCTGGCCGTAATAACACGCAAAAGTTACGGCTCCACCCTGGACCTCATTTCCCGTAATTATCCCGCGGGAGCGCTCTTCCTGCCCGGTCTGAAATACTATGCCCTGCACTTATGGGAAAATTTCACCCTGGCGCTTTTCTTTTGCCTGGCTGGTATTTACTGGGAGTGGCGGTCAAACCGGCGCCGCTGCCTGGCGATAGCCGCGCTTTTTGTTTTTTCGGGCCCGGTTTTTATTTTTATGGCGAACATGCCGCCCAATCCGCATTCCCTGGCCATAGTGGAGCCTTATTACCTGCTGCCGGACCTGGCCCTTGCGGTCTGGGCCGCCGCCGGTTTCTTTTACCTGGCCGGGCTTTTTCCGAAGGCGTTGTTGCCGCTTGCCTTTGCCTTCCTGCTGGCGGCGGGTGCCGTGTGCTATAACGGAGCGTACGGGGCACAGCGGCGGCTGCTGTTCGCGGCAGAAGATTACGCCGCCGACGTTGCGCGCACCGCCCCTCCAGGCTCGGTTATAGTCGGGAAAAAAGATGTGCAGCTGTTTTCACTTTGGTATATGCAGGCGGTAGAAGGACGCCGGCCGGACCTGCAGTTGGTGGCGCAGGGACTTAGCGGGGCGCCCTGGTACAATGCCTCCGCTAAACTTTACCGCCCCGGTCTGACGCTCTTTAACCTGAATTCCGGAGGTGAAAAAGACTGGGCCGCTTTCAGGGCGGCTAATTCCGGCGGCTTTTACGCCACCATGGACGCAGAACTGCCGCGCGGCGTGCCGGCAAGGGCCGTAGGGCTCCTTAATGAACTTTACTCCGGCGCGGGCGCGTTGCCGCCCGGGCTTTGGGATTATTATTCACTGGGGCGGCTGAACCCGGCATACAGGGATTTTTTTGACCGGGATATCGGTACTTCCTACTCCCAGGCCCTGCTGGCCAGAGCGGTGGCGCGCAATTCCGCCGGCGCCCTGGACGCCGCCGGCGTGGCGGAGCTGCGCCTGGCGCGCAGGTTTGACGCGGACATTCCCGAAGCGCCGTTATACGAGGGTTTTTACCATTCCGGGCGCGGGGATTGGGCCGCCGCCGGGGCTTGTTTCCGGGAGTCTATTGATGTTTTTGAGCGTCTTCTCCTGCTTAGTGAAAAATATTATTCATTACCCGCGGCAAAACAGGAGATTTTATTTGCGAGCGCATACGCCTGGCTGAATTACGGAGTGTCCCTTGAAAAAAGAGGTGACGCGGTGGGCGCGGAACAGGCCTACTCTTTCGCTTTGAGCAGGAAACCGGAGCTTGCCGAAGCACACTTTAACCTTGCTGTGCTCTATTGGGGTCGTGATTTTGCGCGCGTTCGGCATGAACTTGATGAAACCCTCCGCTTGAACCCAGGGCACGCCGGGGCCGTGCGCTATCTTGAACAGATCAGTAACAAATAAATCACGGATCCAAGACCGGGAAGAGTGATGGGGATCCCTTCCCATGGTGCCCATCCCGATTACAACTCTTTTTTTTATCTTTATCTCGGCAGGTAGTTGTAGCGGAACTGGAACATGCCCAGCAGGTCCCAGCCGCCTTTGTACGTAAGGTAGGAGACCTCGAAATTAAGCTTGAGCAGGGTGCCCAGGTGCAGGTTTATGAGTTTTGGGCTTTGCGGGGCGCCTTGCGGCACCATGATCTCCATGCCGATGGGAGAATCTTTTTTAGGCAGCCACATGAACCCGCCGAATATCATTCCTGTGGGGATTTGCACCGTCGCGGTTGTGTCGGGGTTGTTCCTGGCAATGTTTATAGCCTGCTTGGACAGGAATTCTGAGAGGCTGTATATTACTTTGGGCATGTCGCCGTCGGAATATCCAGCGTTTACAAGGAACTTGGGGTGCAGCCGCTTGGTGAGCGCTATGTAGGCGTTGGCATAGCTGCTGTTGGTTTTGGAATCCAGTTTTTGTGAGAGAGTTACGGATTGGTTGAGCGCGGGCTGCGGGGCGTCGCGAAACTGCAGTATCCCCTGGACGCCGGCAGCCATGGCGGGACGCCAGGTGCCTTCCGTCTGTATCTGCATCTTTGTGTCCGCCGAAAGCAGCCACAGGCCCACGCGGTCCAGGTAGTTCTTTTTCTCTATGGTCCAGTAGTATGAGTTTTTTCCGTACAGGCGGCCTATATAGTAGGCGGCGTTAATATCCAGGCCCAGGCCTATGGTGTTCTTTCCGCGGCCCAGATAGGCCGTAGGCATAAGGACAATGCCGCTAAGTGGCACTTTCCCGGTGTCATAAGCGGCCGGCTTTGACGGGCCGGCTTTGTCCTGGCGGGCGGCGTCTGCGGCGGTAGAAAGATCGCTGGCGGTGGCGGTACTGGGAGCGGGAATTACGCCCAGCAACTGCGCGTTGGCGGGCAAAGTCAGGAACAGAAGGGACAGAGCGCCTAAAAATAATTTCATGGGTATCGTCGTGGCAAGGCGGGTAAGGAGGTTCGCCTCCAATCCGGCCAGCGCATCGTCCATAATTATACCAAAACCCCCGCTGAGAGAAGTCTCAAGTTTTTTTATGGGCCAGGGTTTAAGTGTGTCCAGAATACGGAACAGTATGAACGCGCAGAGCAGGTTGGGCAGGGTATGCTCCATAAAGAGTATCGCGGCCCAATAACCGGATATCTCGTCTATCACAATGCGCGGATCATCGTGGGTCGCGTAGCTGGTTTCAGCCATGCCCGCTATCCAGATCGAAAAAGGCAGGAAGAACAGGAGGAAAAGCGCGAACGAGGTCTGCTTTTCCGGCAGCAGCGGTACCAGGAGCAGCGCCAGCAGGGTGCCTGCGAAACCGGAACCGGTGAATTTTTTGAAACCGGTAAGACGGGCGGGGATATGGCTTATAAAGCCGCCGCTGGCGAGGAACCTTACCGCGAAATCCCTCACGGCCGCTTGCGTTCTGTCCACGATTTTGAAAGCAGTTCGCGATGGTTATACAGGTACAGGCCGCCGCTGAACAGCGTAAACGCCGCGGCTATGACGGTAAGCCACCAGACGATAGCCGGGATAAGCGGCAGTATCTGGTCCAGGGGTGCCGGCATGGGCGTGGTTTTGGCCCAGACCGTAAGAATAAGCAGTACCATTATCGTGAAAGCGGCGATAAGCTGTATGGTGGTCTTTATCTTTCCGCTCCGTTCGGCTTTCATTACTTCCCCGTTGAGCGCTGCCAGCACCCTGAGGGTTGAAATGGTGAGCTCGCGTAGAAGTATAAGGAAGACCGCCCACAGGGGCACTCCCAGTTCGTGGATGGAGGCGAACGCCAGGAAGACGGCCATTACCAGTAATTTGTCGGCGTAAGGGTCCGCAATCGCCCCGAAAGGCGTGGTGGTCATGGTGCGCCTGGCGATGGCCCCGTCTATACCATCTGAAATGGAGGCTATCGTTAACAGGACCAGCGCCGTTATTTCCGCCCATAAGGTGCCGGTGATTATAAGCGCGAAAATTACCAGGCTGAGCGCCATTCGTGACATTGTTATGCGGTTTGCTAGTGTCATTTTTTTGTTTTAGCTAGTTTTTCAGCTCCAGCACTTCCGTGCCTTTTGGCGGGGAAAAGTTGAAGATCCCCTTGTCTAGAGGGCTGTTCCTGTCCGCTTTCAGCAAGCGGGTCTTCACAATAGTGCTGTCCACGTTAAGTTCGGCCTCTACCGGGAAATAATCCGTTGCGGAGAGGCGCAGCGTAAGAGCGTAGGCGTTGCCCGAGCGGGGAGTAAGGACCAGGGTTATCAGGCCATCTTTGTTGTCTTCCGTGATGGCTGCCGTGTTATTGGCCGCGAGAGAAGAATAATTCCCGAAATCCAGTATTCCTGAGAAATTCTGGTCCTGGGTCCTGCGCCAGGCGTTCCAGGTTGTGCGCACGGCCTGCTTGTCTCCCGGCTTGTATATCCAGATATCGGTCTTGTCTGTTACTACCAGCTGGCTGGCTGGTTTCGAATGCTCTATTCGCAGAAAATTAGGCCTGACATACTGCAGTGAGCCTTCTACGGACTGTTTAAGTCCGGCTTCGGTGAAGTTTATCTCCTGCGTGAAGACCGCTTTGAGCGTCTGAAGGTTTGCGTCCCAGGCCTCGAGTTTTGCGAGGACTTTTTTTGCCCGCTCTACGGCAGGGTCCGACGCCGGTATTTGCGCCGCGGCGGTTTTTGTCGAAACAGCTATCGCGGGCGTTTTTTTGAGCTGGCGGGCCGGTACCGCTTCAGGCGCCTTTTGGGCTGCGGCGGCCAGTGAAAAAAACAAGATCAACGAACTAACGGAGAATATTCTCATATGTCGGTTTCCCCCTCTACCGCAACCGGGGTTATGGGTGAGACTGGCTGTAGGGTGTCTCCCTCGTGCGCTTTCAGGTGCGCCTCTATCTTGTCAAAATATATTTCCCAGCGGTTGGAACCTTCCGGCTTTTGTATGAACCCGCCGACTTCGAGGATGCTAAGAATGTTGGTTGCCCGGGAGGAAGAGCCGAAGTGGGCCTTAAGGAGGTCCTGTGAGACGCGGCGGCGGGCAAGCACCAGGCGCAGCGCGGCAAGCAGTTCTTCCGAGGAGCTGCCTTTCCCTGAGACGGCGCCTTCTTCCTCTTCCTGCTCCGGCACGGTGTAATGCGGCTTGCCCTGGGTTTTCAGGAATTCCACTACAGTGTTGATCTCCGCTTCGGAAACGTAAGCTCCCTGTATGCGCAACGGCTTCGGGGAATCTTTGGTGAGGTAAAGAAGATCGCCTTTCCCTATCAGGGATTCGGCGCCGCCGGTATCCAGAATAACCCTTGAATTAACTTTGGAGGTCACCTGCATCGCCACGCGGGAGGGCAGGTTGGCTTTTATCACTCCGGTTATAACGTCCACGGACGGCTGCTGTGTGGCCAGGACCAGGTGTATGCCCACGGCGCGGGCCATCTGGGCCAGGCGCTGTATGTTTTCTTCCACTACGTTCTTGGCCTGCACCATAAGGTCGGCCAGCTCGTCGATAACCACCACAATGTAGAATTCCCTTGGTTCATTGTTCGCATCCGCCCACTTATTGTAGCCGGCGATATTCTTAACGCGCGCCCTCTCGAATTTCTTATAGCGCTTCATCATTACCTTGGTAAGCGCTATGAGGGTCTTGGCCGCGTCTTTGGCGTCGGTGATTACTGAAACGCGGTCGGGGGTTTCATTCGGGTCGTAAAGGTAGGGGATGTCCTGATATGACGAAAGTTCAAGACGTTTCGGGTCTATGAACACGAACTTAAGTTCGTCCGGGGTCCGGCGGTACATCAGGGAAACTATCAGCGACTGCAGGAATACGCTTTTCCCCGAACCGGTGGAACCGGCCACCAGCAGGTGGGGCATACCCTCCAGGTCCGCTACGGCCACCGACCCCTCGGCATGCAGCCCGATGGCGAACAGCAGCGGTTCCTTGCGTTCGCTGAAGGCCGAACTTTCAAGCACCTCGCGCAGGCAGACTTTAGCCCGCTTTAAATTGGGAATTTCAAAACCTATCGCGGCTTTGCCGGGTATGGGGGCTATAACACGTATGCCGGCCGCCTTCATGGCCAGCGCAAGGTCGTTGGAAAGGGAAACTATGGAGCTGATCTTCACTCCTGGCGCGGGGGCCACCTCGTAGCGCGTAATTACCGGGCCCGGGTAGATGGCGGCCACCGAGGCTGAGATGCCGAAGCTTTTCAGAGTATCTATCAGCTTGGTCTTCGAGGCTTCCATCTCGTCGTTGGAGGGCCCGATGAACCCCTGCTCGGAAACGGGCTCAAGGAGGGTAACCCCTGGCAGTTTGAAGTTCTTGAAGTGGAGCTCCGGCGGATTGGGTCTGTTCGTGAGAGGCGCTTCTTTCCCTTTTTTCGCGTCCGGCGCGGGAGCTGCCGGGCTGTCCTCTCTGGCCTTGGCGGGGCGGACTATCTGCGTTTTCGGGGGAATGAATTCCGGGGTCTCCGGGGCGGCGGGCTTTGTCCTTACCACGGGTGGCGGTTCGGTTATGGGTTTTACGTCGTAAACCGGGCCCTGGGCCTGTTCCTTGTCGGAAATTATTTTCAGCCTGGAATTAAGCTCACGGCGGGCGGCGGACCATTCGCGGTAGTCTGAGGCTATTGTGGAGGAAACGACTTTTAACAGGCGTTGCCAGGACACTTTAAAGAGCAGTTGTACGCCCGCGAAAAGGAGAACAGCCGATGACAGGGCGGCGCCTATGGGGCCCAGTACCTTGGAAAGGATTTGTTCGAGAAAATAGCCAAGCCAGCCGCCCGCTACGTGCCACGAACCTTCCCAGGGTCCGAATTTGGAGCTTAGCAGCTGTAGTATTACAGAGACGGCGCCCAGCGTAAGGAAGATGCCCGAGGTAAGGGTAAGCAGGCCTTTGTGCGGTTTGTTCACTTTAAGGAGTATGGCTATCAGGCCGTAGAGGAATATAAAAGGGAACAGGTACGCGGTCTTGCCCAGGAAGGTGATGAACGTGGTCGCCACGGTATCGCCTAAAAGGCCCCTGGAGCCGGAACTGAACAAGACCCAGGCCAGCCACAGGGAGAAGGCGAAAGCTCCCACCCAGTACAGCGCGTAGGCGAAGGCGGAGGTCTTCTTTTTCCCTTGTGCCGTAGCTCTGTTTTTTACGAAATAACGCATAGTTGCTGTCAGGGTGGTTTGCGCGGTGGAAAAGCGGGGGGCAGCTGACCCCCGCGCTCCGGGCGTGCGGTTTAGTTTTTGTCCACGAGGACTATCCTGAAGTTGAGTTCCTTAGGGTATAAATCTATCTTGCGCTCCGCCGCCAGCCAGCCCAGTGCCATGTACAGCGAGGAGCTGGACAGGTGGAGTTTCAGTTTAAGGTCCCACGAGGTGGCTTCTCCGCCGGAAGCCTTGAGTGTTTCAAGTACGTTCCCGGCGGTCTGCCCCAGCGTTTCGGCGAATTTTATCGAGTCCTGCATATTAGTTTTTTACCAGGAAAAGCGCGCCGTTAGGTTCCACGGGCTTGCCGTTCTCCTGCAGTACTTTTTCAATTACGAAGTTCGATTCGGCTTTGATCTCGTTGAAAACTTTCATGGCTTCTATGACGCAGATTATCTGGCCTTCTTTAACGGAATCCCCCTCCCTGACGTAGGGCGGGCTGGAAGGGGTCGGGGCGCGGTAGAATATCCCCGACATCGGGGCTTTAATGGTTTCTCCGCCGTGGGCGGCCGGGGCCTGGGTTTTTGCCTGGGAAGGCTTGCCTGCCGTGGCGTGCGCGGAGGGCGCGAAAACGGGGATCTGGTGTACGGCGTTGTTATGTTTGCGCACCAGTTTAATATAGGTGTTGTCCTTTGAAAATTCTATAACTTCCAGCTTGTTGGAATTCATGAACTGGTAAAATTTCTGAACCTGGTCGAAAGCTGTTTCCTGGGGTTTTGTCGTTTTTTTCATTGATGGGCCTCCAGTATGTATTCCGGCCCCCGCGTCCAACGCGGGGGCCGGATTGTTTTTACTTCTTTACGGGCTGCGCGGCTTGCTGCATCAGCACGCGGCGGGAAAGGCGGTATTTGCCGTTGTTTTCCTCGACGCATTTCACCTCTATTTCCTGGCCCATTTTCAGAACGTCTTCAACGCGGTTTATCCGCTTGATGTCTATTTCCGAGATGTGCAGGAGGCCTTCTTTGCCGGGCAGCACTTCCACAAAGGCGCCGAAATCAACTATTGACACGACTTTGCCCTTGTAGGTTTTACCCACTTCCACTTCCATGCTGAACTGCTCCACCATGGATTTGGCGGCTTCGAGGCTGGCTTTGTCTGCGCTTGAGACGAACACTGAACCGTCGTCCTCGACTTCGATGTTGGCTCCCGTGCGCTCCTGTATGCCGCGGATGTTCTTGCCGCCGGGACCTATGAAGGCGCCGATCTTGTCGCGGGGGATCATCAGCTTCACTATGCGGGGCGCGAACTCGGAAATGTCGGCGCGGGGCGCCGCCATGGCCTTTTCCATCAGGTCCAGGATGTGGTTGCGGCCGCGGGTGGCCTGCTCGATGGCTTCCTTCATGATGTTCATGGGGATGCCGGTGGCGAGCTTGACGTCCATCTGCAGCGCTGTCACGCCTTTGCGCGTGCCGGTTATCTTGAAGTCCATATCGCCGTAGTGGTCTTCCAGGCCGGCGATGTCGGACAGCACCGCGAACTTGGAGCCGTCGGTTACCAGGCCCATGGCTATGCCCGAGCAGGCGGCCTTCATGGGTACGCCGGCGTCAAACAGGCTGAGGGACCCGCCGCAAACCGTCGCCATGGACGAAGAGCCGTTAGACTCCAGGATGTCGGACACGAGGCGGATGGTGTAGGGGAATACCTCTTCGGTGGGCAGCAGCGGCAGCAGCGCGCGCTTGGCCAGGTGGCCATGGCCAATTTCGCGGCGTCCGGGGCCCCTGTCGGGTTTCACTTCGCCTACGGAGTAGCTCGGGAAGTTGTAATGCAGCATGAAGCGGTCGAAGGATTTTCCTTCAAGGGCGTCGAGCATCTGCTTGTCGTCGGATGTGCCGAGGGTGGTGACCACCAGGGCCTGGGTCTGGCCGCGCGTGAACACGGCGGAGCCGTGGGTGCGGGGCAGAAAGCCGTTCTCGATGTTGATCTCGCGTATCTCGTCGGTCTTGCGGCCGTCGGTGCGGATCATGGTGGAGAGCGTTATCCGGCGCCAGATCTCGTATTTTACGTCTTCCACCACGGTTTTGGCCTGGTAGGAGGCGGTGAGGTCGGCGGGATACTTGGCGGTCATTTCCTTGGCGGCCTTGGAGCTGACTTCGTCGAGGGCTCTTTCCATGGCGTGCTTCTCGGGTTTGGAGGAAAGGATCTTCTCTATCTCGGGACGGACCATCGCATCCACGGCGGCCTTGAGATCGGCCTTGATCTCCGGAGTGGCGATGGCGGTTTTAGCTTTGCCCACCTGCTCCTTCATCTTTATCTGTAGTTTGCAGAGCTTCTCGAGTTCGGGCTTGGCGGCTTCCATGGCGCCTATCAGGTCGGTGTTGGGGAGCTCATGGGCTCCGCCTTCCACCATCAGGATGCCGTTCAGTGTGCCGCAGATGACCATTTCCATCTCGGAGGTCAGGCGCTGTTCGTTGGTGGGGTTCATTATGAACTTGCCTTCGAGCTTGCCCACGCGCACCGCTGCCACGGGGCCATTCCACGGGATGTCGGATATCATCAGGGCCGCGGAGGCCGAGTTTATGGACACCACGTCGGCGTCGTTAATGCCGTCGTAAGACATCACCATGTTGACCACCTGCGTCTCGGTATTGAAATAATCCGGGAACAACGGGCGTACGGCGCGGTCCGTCAGGCGGGAGGCGAGCACTTCTTTTTCGCGGGCTTTGCCCTCGCGCTTGAAGAAGCCGCCGGGGATCTTGCCGGCAGCGTAGGTGCGCTCTTTGTAGTCGCAGCTGAGCGGTACGAACTGGGGCGGGGTATCTTTGGCCTTGGTGGCCTGCTGCGCGGTGGAGAGAACCATTGTGTCCCCGATGCGCAGAATCACGGAGCCGCCGGCCTGCTTGGCTATGGCTCCAGTTTCGAACGAAATAGACTTGTCCCCCACCTGTTCTTCCAGGCGGAGCGGTTTAGGGTAGTTTGTCATTTGTTATTTCCTTAAGCCTAATGCTTTGATGACCTTCTTGTATTCTTCCCTGTTGTTGGTTTCCAGGTAGGAAAGAAGGCGCTTGCGCTGTGAGACAAGCGTGGTAAGGCCCAGCTGCGAGGCGTGGTCCTTGGGATTGGTGGTATGGTGCTTGGAAAGATACTGGATCCGCTCGGTGATCAGGGCTACCTGTACTGAGGCTGAGCCGGTATCGTTCGGTTTGGCGGAGAATTTCTCCGTTATTTCTCTGGTTTTGTTCTTGGTTAATGCCATTTGGTTTTCTCTCTCTTTATTTAGTTTTAATCCTTTTACTTATTATATTAATAACCTACCTATGGAGTCAATGAAAAGCCCCCCTTCCCAGGGGGGCTTAACCTGTAAAAACCAGCGTTTTTACGGCTATTTTATCTCCCAGTACCCGCCGGCATCGGTCTTTAGGATCCTGGCCCGCCCCCCCTCTACTACCACCTTCTCGGAGACCGAAGAGGTCTCTTCCCGTTTGATGTTCTTCTTGTAGATACGGCTCTTTATGTTCAGATTATAGTAGGCCGTATAGCGGTCCTGGGAATCGTTGACCACGCTAAGCCCGCTGACCGTAGCCGTCACCTCGTCATTGAGCCGGAAGATAGCGCGCAGCTGTTCTTCCAGTTCGCTCACTGTAGTGCCGTCACCCGCGCCCCAGTCGGGAGAGACCAGGGCCAGCACTTTGGCGGCGTCTCGTGAGGAATAAGCGCGGGCGAAGTCCTCGTAGAGCTTGCGTACCAGGGCGCTTCCCGGGTCCTGGCGGTCCCTGGACTGCTGAATTTCACCCACGCGGCGGGCGTCGGTAAGGGCCTTGCCGCTGGCGCTGTCCCAGAAGGCGCTGGTGGCCTGCTCCAGGTCCCCGCTTGCTTTTCTTACCCGCACGGTCCAGAAGCCGGTCTGCGCCCACGGCTCAGTGCCCCAGAACTGCGCCTTTCGCACCTCTCCCAGGACGACGTTCTTCTCCTCCTCGGCTTTCTGCACCGGCGCGAAAAGTTTCTCTATGGCCGCGCCGTACTGGGCGTCGGGCAGGGCGCCCAGGCCGGAGAGGTCCCCGGCCGTGTTGGCCTTGAAGGCGGAGGCTCCCCTGGCGTAGGCCGCGACCAGCCTGGCCTCCTGGGCCTTAAGGTAGCGCAGTGCCGCCTCCGCCTCGAAGATGATTTCTGCGCCGGCGTCCCGGGCCTCCTCCCAGCCCTCGGTGCCCTTCAGGTCCGGGGCGTAGCCCTGCGTTCTTTTTTCGGCGGCGGCCATGCCGGCCTTGTGGCCCTTGTCCTCGGCGGAGTAGGTTATCCAGGAAGCTTCAGAGACCAGCGGTGAAGCCTCCAGCTGCTTTAGCTCGTCATAGCGACCATAGAGGTCCCGGTAGAGCAGGGCGCCGGCGGCGTTGAGCCTCTGCGCCTCGGAGAAGGCCGGCTTGGCGGCGGCCAGCGCGGCCTCGAGGTTAGCCAGGTCGTATTTGCCGTCGTAGGCGAATTCACTGATGAAACGGGAGCCCAGCGCGTTCAGGACCTCGTTATGCCTGGCCGTTTCGGCGGTGAGCTTCTCCAACTGGCCGGCTACCTGCGGCTGGTAATTTTTATAGGCCTGCAGTTTTTCGGCGTAGCCGGCCATGAATTCCGAGACCTGGGCGTAGAGCGCGTTCTTGAGGCCGCGTGCCCTGGAGGCCAGCGCCGTGTATTTAGAGGCAAGGCCGTCGGTGCCATTCAGGTAGCCTTCGGCGTATTTCAGCGGGGTCTCGTAGTAGGCGCTCCAAACCGTCATCCCCTCCAGTTTGGGGCTCTCCGGGACATAGTAGCCCTGAGGTTTGTAGAGCTGCCCGGCAGAGCGCCACTGGGCGATGTGGCCGGCGATATCCGTCAGCAGCGGCTCTATTCTGGTCTTGATCTCCGCTTTCTGCGTCTCAAGGGCCAGGCGCTGCGCCTCTATGCTCCTGGCGGTGTTCTCCGCGGACCGTTCCACTCCCTGCAGCATGGCGTAGGTGCGGCTGGTGCCGAGTCCTTCTTCGCCGTAGGCGAGGCCTGCCAGCAGGTCCTGTATCTCGTCGGAAACGTAATAGCGCGTGCTCTGCCTGGGCTTGTCGGAGATGTCTTTCCAGGCCGCGTCGGCGGCCTTCTGGGAGCGCTCGATGGAGGCGCCCAGCGACGAGATGTACTTGGTTATGGCCTCCTGCATTTTGCGGCGCTTCTCCTCCTGGCTCTCCTTGGGGTCCGAGGCGGGCGGCGGCACCGCTGCGGGTTTGGAAACCTGCGGCGTCGGGAGTTCTTTGTCTTTGGCCGCCTTGGCTTCGGCGGCGCGTTTTTCGTCCTCTTTTCGCTCCAGCGCCTTGAGGCGCTGGGCCTCCTGGTAGAGTTTGCCGGCCTCGGCCTTGGCCTCGTTGATCAGTTTGTCGGCCGCCTTTATCTTGTACCCGTTCTGCTCCAGGCGGTCTTCCGACTCGGAAAGCAGCTGGCGCAGCTCCGGCAGCTTATCCTTCAGCGTGCGCCCGTCGGAATCGTCCTCAAGCAGGCTTTTGGCCTTCAGCAGCAGTTCCATGTTATCCCTGGACAACTGCCCCTGCATCTCGTTCTGGTCGTAATTGTTGAAGATGAAGACGCCGGCCTTTACGGCGTCGCTGTAGCCGGGGATGCCCAGGGCCTCTTTCCCCGCTTCCTTCGCGCCTTCCTTCAGCATGTACTTCGCGGCGATGGCGGCACCTTCCCTGGTCGCCACGCTGAGGCCTTTGGTGGCGGCCAGGGCTATGCCTCCCACCCCTACAGTGGCCACCGTGGCCGTCACTTCCACCACCTTGCAGGCCTTGGAGATATTGTCGCGTTGAATCATCTCCTCGACGGTGGCCTTGGCGTGCTCCAGGCGGCGGCGCACCTCCAGGTTGGAGGTCTGGTCCTTGATGGCGGCGCCCAGCGTCTTGCGGTGGAAGCTGACGCTGTGCGACAGCCAGGCCAGGTCGTTCTGGGCGTCGCCGTAAGTCTTGGGCGCCTCGGCGCCCGCCGGCCAGGCGGCCGTCAGCAGCAGGATGGAAGCTAGCAGATGTTTCATGTTTGTCCCCGTAAAAAAGCCGGCGCCGGGACTTCCCGGCGCCGCTTTGTAGAATTAATAGCTAAAACTTCTTTACCTTGAATGTTACCGTCTCGTTCGTGGTGACGGGTTTCGAGGAAATCATCTCCACACAATAATAATCCATCCCGATTTTGAAACAGTAGGAGTAGCCGGAGCCGGAGTCGGCAACGCTCCCGGAAGCCGTGTAGGAGGCCCCGCGGACTTCTGTCGTGCCGAGCGAAGCCAGAGAGGAAGCGAACGTGTGTTCGTCCGCAGAATAGCCAATAAGGTTAGGCATTGAATCGTCGTAAAACCAGATATCCCCGTTGCCTGGTCCGCAGGCTT
>Ga0156425_1038_pt5 | contig 12908 bp, 10 predicted proteins | sample RifOxyA2_FD_108068 | JGI IMG/M metagenome (GOLD analysis project Ga0156425, IMG submission 108068) | Elusimicrobia bacterium RIFOXYA2_FULL_58_8
CGGCTTTCCTCAGCGTCTACGACGATCCCTCCCTCTACCGCTATGGCGGCCAGTTCCTGCGCGGTTTTTATCGTTTCGACGACGAGGCCGTGCCGGCGCAAAAAGCCGTGCTTGTGGAAAACGGCGTCCTTAAAGGTTTCCTGATGAGCCGGTCGCCCATAAAGAATTTCCCGGTTTCAAACGGGCATGGCCGCCGCAGCGAAGGGCGCGGCGCCGTGGCGCGCATGGGCAACCTGATAGTGGCCTCTTCTAAAACTGTGTCTTACCCGGAGCTTCGCCGGGTATTCATTGAAGAAGTTAAAAAAGCCGGCAAGCCCTACGGCCTGGTGGTGTCCGATATCGCCGGCGGATTTACCATAACCGACCGGTACCTGCCGCAGAGTTTTTCGGTAAGCGTTACCATGGGCTATAAGGTTTATGCCGATGGCCGCCCGGACGAGCCGCTGCGCGGACTTAACCTGATAGGCACGCCGCTGCAGACTTTCTCGCGCATCCTGCTGACAGGTGACGATTACGGGGTTTTTAACGGGAGCTGCGGCGCCGAATCCGGCTTTGTGCCGGTTTCGGCCGTGTCACCGAGCCTGCTTTTCTCGGAAGTTGAAACGGAAAAAGTTCAGAAATCCAACGATAAACCGCCGGTGCTGAAGCCGCCATTTACCGATAAATGACAGGCTGTGGCTTTTTTGCGGAGGCAGTAAGCGACTTATGAATAAATTCGCGGCAAAAGCGCTTCTCGTTCTGTTTGCGGCGGCCCCGGCCTTCGCCGGGGATGATGTGGTGCTTAAGGCCATGACGGACGAAATGCAGCGTACCGTGCAAAGTCTTAAGATGGACAGCCTGGCCCGGCCGTATTTCGTTTCTTACTACGTGATGGATTCCACGGAAAACTCCGTGTCCGCCGTTTTCGGCTCCCTGCGCGACGAGAATGTTTATATTTCGCGTGATGTCTCCGTGGACCTGCGGGTAGGGGACAGGTCTTTTGACAGTTCCGGCTATGTGGGGCAGGATTTTGGCGGGTATAAGCCCGGTTCGGGGCCCATGAACGAAGAGGCGGGCTACGACTCCCTGCGCTCCTCCCTGTGGTCGCTGACCGACGAGGTCTATAAGAAGGCCCTTGAAAAGCACTCGCAGAAAAAAGCTTACCAGCAGAAAAAAAACATTTCCGAGCTTTACGGAGACTTGTCCCCGGAGAAAAAAGAATCGTTTTTTTCTGACAGGACGGGGTTGGAGCCCTTCGACGCCTCCGTCTGGCGGGAAAACGTGAAAAAACTTTCCGCGGTCTTCCGCAAGTACCCCAAGGTGCAGGGGTCGCTGGTGTCTTTCAGCCGTGCCCTGCGCACCGTGCGTTTTGTGAACAGCGAGGGAACGCGTTACCGCTACTGGTGGGACAAGATCGGGCTTGATATCCGCGCTTCCGTGCAGGACCGGACCGGCCTGCGCATAACGGATGAAAAAAAACTTGCCTGGCGTTCCATGGCGGCGGTCCCCTCGTTTGATGCGCTTGCCGCGGAGACAGAGGCTTTTGCCCGCGACATGAATTATCTGGTGGGCTCCTCCACGGCCGAGATTTACATGGGGCCGGTACTTTTCGAGGACCAGGCGGCGGCCGAATTCCTTAATCAACTGTTCGTCCGGAATGTTTCGTTCTCCCGTACCCCTTGGGCGGACCGCGAGGACTGGCTGCGCTACTACATGGACAGCGGCGGGCTTACCAGGAAACTTAATATGCGTGTGCTGCCGGCCTTCATGAACGTAGTGGATGATCCCCTGACCCTGGCCAGCGGCGGCGTGGAGTTGAACGGCAGCTATCCGATAGACAACGAAGGGGTGCGCCCCGCGCCCCTTGAACTTGTAAGGAACGGCAGGCTCACCGGTTTTTACATGGGCCGCGCGCCTGTAAAAGAGTTTCGCAACTCCAACGGGCACGCGCGCGCTTTTCCCAACGAATTCTCCACGCCGCGCCCGGGCAACGTGTTCTTTTCCGCGAATCCGGAAAAGCGCGCGTCCAGGGCGGCCATGAAAAAAGAACTTGTCCGGCTGGCCCGGGAGAACGGTCTGGAATACGCGCTGCTGGTGCGGCGCCTGGACACCGAAGACCAGAAGAAGATGGAAGACCTGCTGGCCAGCCCGGTACTGGCCTATAAAGTGAGCGTGAAGGACGGTTCTGAAACGATTATTGGCGGCGCTGAGTGGACCGGCGTGACCTTCCGCGCTTTGCGCGATATCCTGCTGGTTGCCGATACCGATTATGTGTACAACTATTACCAGGCGGGGCAGTTTATCTATAACCGCGGCTATGTGCCTGCTGCCATAGTGGCGCCGTCCGCGCTATTGGTGCAGGAAATGGAACTGAAGCCTACTGAAAGCAAGCCGGACAGGCAGCCTTACCTGCCGCATCCTTATTTTGATCCGGAACAGGGGCGCTGACAGCGGTTGCTCTGGTGCGGTTATTTTCCGTTTTGCGGCCTTAATCTCTGGAGGTTCGGATGAAAAATATCAAATATTACGCGTTTCCTTCAACTACGAAGGAGGCTGTGGCGTTGCTGCTTAACAAGAGGTACAAGGCTATGGCGCTGGCCGGCGGTACGCTGGTTGCCAAAACCCTGCCTGAAACGGTAGAGACCTACCTGGACATCAAAAACGTCCCGATAAAGAATATAAAGCTGCAGGGCGGGAACCTGGTAATAGGCGCGGGCGCCACCTTTAACGATATCGATCTCTCAAAGCTCTGCCGCGGCTGGGCCGGCGGGGTTATTTCCGCCGCGGCCGCAAAGTGCTCAAGCCAGCTTATACGCAACATGGCCACTATAGGCGGGAATGTGGCCCGTCCGCACTCTTTTAATATTTTTCCTGTGGTGCTGCTTGGCCTGGACGCGAAGGTCCGCCTTAGCTCCCGCTCCGGGGCCAGGCTCGTGGATTTCCAGGACCTGTATTCTTCCGGCCTGGGCCTGCGTCCCGGCCTGGACAGCCTGATAACCGAAATAGTCATTCCCGGGAAAACCAGAAAGTGGAAGTGTGAATTTGTGAAGCTGGCCAAGACGGAGTCCAGCTGGGAGTCATATATAACGCTGTTCTTCTCGGCTGAAAAAAAAGGAAAAGGCCTGGCGCAGGTCCGCGTGGCCGTAGGCGCGCTTTCCCCAAAGCCGTTCCGCGCGCCGGAAACGGAGAAGGTTCTTCTCTCCGGAGCCGGGCCTGTGGCTGCCGCCACGGCTTTTGCCGCTGAGCTCGATGCCGCCAGGGCGGGGGAATACCGCGCTTCCGCAGCTGCCAGCCTGCTTAAGCGTTTCGCCGGTTCCATCTGAAAAAGGTAAACATGAAAAATAACATAATAGAAATGACCAGGGGTTTTTTTAACATCACGGTAGCCGTCAACGGCGAGAAAAAAGAACTGGCCGTAAGGAACGGGGAGTTTTTGCTGGACGCGTTGCGCCGGCACGGCTGGAAAGGTACAAAAAAGGGCTGCGACACCGGTGACTGCGGTTCCTGCGCCGTGATCCTTAACGGCAAACCCGTGCTGGGTTGTCTGGTGCCGGCGGTTGCCGCGCATGACGGGGCGATAACCACCATAGAAGGCCTGGGTTCCGTGCGTGAGCCCCACCCGCTGCAGGCGGCCTTCGTGGAAGCCGGCGCCGTGCAATGCGGCTTCTGCATCCCCGGGATGATACTTTCCTCCAAACATCTGCTGGATGTTACGCCAAACCCTACCGAGGCGGAGATACGCAAGGCCCTGGATGGGAACCTCTGCCGGTGTACCGGCTACGTTCAGCAGGTGGCGGCCGTGAAAAATGCAGCTAAAACACTTGCGGGCAAGGGAAAGCGGGCTTGAATTTTTACGGAACGGAGAACACCAATGGATGCTAAGAACCTGAAAGTCGTTAACAAACCTGTAGCAAAAATGGACGCCATGGGCTTGGCCTGCGGCGAGCCGGCCTTCACGGACGATGTGGAGATCAAGGGCCTGCTGTGCGGCAAAATATTGTGGAGCCCCCACGCCCACGCCCGCATAAAGAAGATAGACACGGACGCCGCGCTCAAAGTTCCCGGCGTCAAAGCCGTGCTCACCTACAAGGACCTGCCCCGCGTGCCACATACCACCGCGGGCCAGGGCTACCCCGAACCTTCTCCTTACGACACCTATACGCTGGATAATAAGGTGCGCTATGTGGGCGACCGTGTGGCCGCTGTAGCCGCGGAAACACAGGAAGCGGCGCAGGAGGCCATTTCTAAAATTAAAGTTGAGTATGAACTGCTGCCGGCGGTTTTCGACACCTTTGAGGCCATGAAAGAGGGCGCCCCGGTCATCCACGACGAAGAAGACTCAAAAAATATTCCCGACGCCAAGCATAACATCGCCGCTAAATTTGATTTCGAGGTCCGCAACGGGGACTGGTTCAAGGAGGCCGACCATGTGTTCGAACACAGCTGGAAAATCCCCTACCTGCAGCACTGTGCCATAGAGCCGCACGTCACCATAGCGTATTTCGACAATGCGGGGCGCCTGGTGCTGCGCACTTCCACCCAGGTTCCTTTCCACGTGCGCCGCATAGTTGCCCAAGCCCTCAAGATCCCGGTTAAAAATATCCGCGTTATCAAGCCCCGTATCGGCGGCGGTTTTGGCTCCAAGCAGGAGGTGCTGGAGGATATAGTGGCCGCGCTGGCGCTGAAAGCCGGGCGCCCGGTGAAGCTGGAATATACCCGCAAGGAGACCTTTATTTCTTCCCGCACCCGCCATCCGGCCACCTGCCGCATGAAGGCCGGCGTCAAGAAGGATGGCACCATTACCGACGCCGAGATGGAGATAACGCTTAACACCGGCGCCTACGGCTCCCACGCGCTGACGGTTATGATGTGTTCCGGCTCGCACACCATCCCGATGTACCGCGTTAAAAATAACATTAAATTCATAGGGCGCAGCGTTTACACCAATATGCCTGTGGCCGGCGCTTACCGCGGCTACGGCGCTACCCAGGGCTTCTTTGCCTGGGAATGCCTGATGGATATGATGGCCGCCAAGATCGGTATGGACCCGGTGGTGTTTCGGAAGATGAATTACATAAAGCTTGGAGAGGGCTCGCCGGTGTTCAAAGCCATGGGCGAGGGCCGCGAGGGCGTGGAGCAGGTCATCACCTCCACCGGCCTGTTCGAGGCCATACAGAAGGGCATGGACGAAATTAAATGGGCCGAGAAGAAGGCCAAGTACGCCAGCCAGACGGGGCCCATCCGCCGCGGCGTAGGTGTGGCCTGCATGATGCAGGGCTCCGGCATTCCGGAAGTGGACATGGCTTGCGCCACCATGAAGATGAACGAGGACGGCTCCTTCAACCTGCTTGTGGGAGCGGCTGACCTGGGCACCGGTTCGGATACCATACTGGCGCAGATAGCCGCCGAAGTGCTGGGGATAAAGGCGGACGACATAGTGGTAACTTCTTCCGATACCGATATTACGCCTTTCGATGTGGGAGCGTACGCATCGTCCACCACCTTTATTTCCGGCGGCGCGGTAAAGAAGACGGCCGAGAAGGTGCGGGATATGATAATAGAAGTCGGGGCAAAGATCCTGGACAAGAAAAAAGAGGAACTGCGTCTGGCTGACGGTAAAGTCGTAGCTGCGGACGGGGCTTCCTGCCCGTTGTCGGAAGTGGCAAACACTTCGCTGTATTATTATAACCAGCACCAGATAACCGCTTCGGCTTCGCATTTTGCCCACACCTCCCCGCCGCCTTTCCAGGCTAACTTTGCCGAGGTGGAGGTGGACACTGAAACCGGGCAGATAAAGATACTGGACTATGTTTCCTGCGTGGATTGCGGCACCGCTATTAATCCACAGCTGGCGCAGGGGCAGAACGACGGCGCGGTGGTGAATGGTATCAGTCACACTTTATCCGAGGAAATGGAATTCTCTTCCAACGGTACGCCGCTTAACGCCTCTTTTCGCCGTTACAAGATACTTTCCGCGGCCGATACGCCCCCGGTGAGGAGCTTTATCATCCCCACCTGGGAGCCGGCCGGGCCTTTCGGGGCCAAGTCAGTGTCCGAAATAGGGATAAACGGGCCGCTGCCGGCGGTAGCTAACGCCGTGTATAGCGCTACCGGCGTATGGCTTTTTGAAGCGCCCTTCACGCCGGATAAGGTGCTTAAAGCCATAAAGAAGGCCAGGTAGGGGCCCTGCCGTAAAAGAGGAGGCTTGCTGAACAGGCCTCCTTTTTTATGATAAATAGATTGATTTTTATGTTAATTTAATGTATATTTAATATAAATATTGCGATAGTATATCTAAAAGGTGCTTTATGTCTAAAGATACGCGCGGCGAAGGACCAGTCCTGAAAAATTTTCTGGAAATCCCCTACGACGAACTTGAGGCGCTGAACCTTGAAGCTGCGGCCGCCGCCGAAAAATTGACGCCCTCCGAACTGGAGAAAAAATACTGCGTCTATCTGGAGCAGGAAAAACGCTTGAAAGCGGTTACGGTCTGTTTCACCGACATTGAAGGCCGGTTCCATATGCTGGACTATGATAAGCAGCATTTCCTGCGAGCCAACGATAACCTGACCTTCGACGGTTCCTCTATCCGCGGATTCTCGGCGCAGCAGGAATCGGACCTGCGTCTCGGGATGGACTGGGGCAGCATCTTCTGGCTGCCTTCCGACGTCTTCGGCCCGGGCAAAGTTATAATGTTCGGTACCGTGCTCAACCGCGACAAGACCCCGTATGAATCCGATTTCCGCGCCCGCCTGGCGGACCTTGCCGCGGAAATGAAAAAGACGCGCGGGCTTACCGCTAACGTGGCGGCGGAGGTGGAAGGCTTCGTGGTGAAGGGCCTTAACGCCGAACAGTCCTATAACGAGGGCGCGGGGTTCGAACTTATCTCCACCGGCGGCTATTTTCATTCCCTGCCGCTGGCCCCGCTTAAGAATTTTATCGACACCGCCGCGGAGGCGCAGCGCGCGATGGGGTTTCGCAACGAGAAGGACCACCCCGAGGTGGCCCCGTCTCAGTTCGAGCTTAATTTCTCCTGCGCCGGAGTGGTGCGCGCCTGCGACCTGGTGCAGCTTTATAAACTGGTCTGCCGTCAGGTGGCCGCCAACATGGGGATGACCGCCACTTTCCTGCCCAAGCCCGTCTCCGGAGTTAATGGCAGCGGCATGCACCTTAATATCTCGTTCTCCAAAGGCGGGAAGAATATATTTCACGACTCTAAAGGCCAAGACGGTCTTTCAAAGGCGGCCTGGCACGCGATAGAGCGCATACTCAACCACGCGCAGGAACTGTCGCTGATACTTAACCCCAGCGTGAACGCTTACCGGCGCCTTGACCCGCATTTCGAAGCGCCCAACCAGATAAAAGTTTCTTCGGTGGACCGCGGCGCGATGATCCGCATCCCGGCCGGCAACGAAAAGTCCGCCCGCCTGGAGATACGTTCCGTAGCCCCGGACGCCAACCCGTACCTGGCCCTTTACGCCCTGCTGAGCACCGCGCTGGACGGCGAAGCCTCGGCCAGGGATGAGAACAAGCGTGACCGCGTGCGTTACCTGCCGGGCAACATTTATGACGCCATCCGCATCTTCCGCGGCAGCGAATTCGTAAGGCGCATGCTGGGCGCGGCCCCGCATGAAAAGTACGCGGCCCACAAACAGGCCGCAGCCGACCGGAGTCCCAAGGAATTGGGCGGCATAGTTAAAACTTCCGAAGTGCTTTTTCACCACGATGTTACCACGCAGATGCTCTGGCACAAGTTCTAGGTTAAAGCGGCCCTCCGCGCTGGCGGCTGGGTGGGAGTCGGGAGGGCTGCGGCCGGTGCTGATATGGTTCTCCGGAGTTCCCCGGGTTTATGCGCAATAAAAAATATCTATTGTCCGGCCTGGCCGCCGCGGCGTTAGCCTTTCATCTTTTTGCCGGCATAGCTTTTATCCGCGTTTCCGCTCCAACCTACGACGAGCCGGTTCATCTGATAGGGGGGTATTCCTACCTTGTAAACGGGCGTTTTCTGATGGACCAGATAGGGCACCCCCCGCTGTCCGAGGCGCTTTCCGCCCTGCCGCTGCTCGCTTTAAAATTGAACACTTTCGCCTCGCACCCGTATTCCATTAACGGGCAGGTGTATCATTACGCACACCTGTTCTTTTATAATAATTCCGTGGGGCCTGAGCGGCTTATTAACACGGCCAGGACGGGAACTTTCCTGCTCTGGATGCTGCTTTTGGCGGTATTCCTTTATGTTTTCGCGAGCCGGCTTTCAGGGCCGGCCGCCGCGGCGTTCTCGGTAATGGCATTTTGTTTTATGCCGGCGTTTATTTCCAACAACGCCCTAATAACCACCGATGCGGCGGCGGCCGTGTTTTACCTGGGAGCTGTAGCGGCGGCTTACCGGTTTGCCAGTCTTAAGGGTGACGCCGCCGTTGTGAAAAGTTCGCGCCCGCTTTATCTTTGGGCTATAACAGCAGGGGCTTTGGCCGGCATGGCCATGCTTTCCAAATTCAGCATGTTCGTGCTGCCGCCTTTGATAACAGGGATGCTGTTGCTGGATAATTTCCTGGACCGCGGCATGAAATGGCCCCGGGCTATCGGTTATTATTGCCTGTTACTGGCGTCCGCGCTGCTGATGATATTCCTGGTATGCCGCGGTAATATCGGGCTCTATTTTGACGTTATGGTTTCAATGCTGGGCCGTATAGATACCGGCCATTCCTCTTTTGCCCTGGGGCAGTATTCCCTGGGGGGGGTATGGTGGTATTTCCCACTGGCTTTTGCCGTAAAAACCCCGCTGGCCATTGTCTTTCTTGCGGGGATAGGTGCTGTTGCCGTTTTTCGCAAGCCCGGCCGCGACTGGTTATGGCTGTTGATCCCCCCGGCGTTTTATTTCGCGGCTTCGCTCGGGACCCGGCTTCAGATAGGCTACAGGCATATCCTGCCCGTAATGCCTTTCCTCGCCCTGGCCGCGGGGCTGGGCGCCGAATATCTCATGGCCAGGCGCAAATGGCGGCTTATATTCCTGGCTGCCGCGCTTTGCGCGGCCTGGGGGTGGGGTATGCACCGGCTGCATCCATACTACCTCGCGTATTTCAACGAGCTGGCCGGGGGGCCCGCTAACGGTTATAAATTTCTTGTGGATTCCAACCTGGACTGGGGGCAGGACGTTAAAACTTTGGGCCGCTATCTTAAAAACCGCGGGAACCCTCCTGTGATCTTCTCCTATTTCGGAGTGGCAAAGCCGGAGAATTACGGCATAGATTACACCCAATTGGGGCCGGTTTTGAATGTGAAGTTCCCCGGTACCGGGGTGCAGGTCTGTTCAATGAAACAGATCCTCCTGGCGGTTTCAGCCACCAACCTGCAGAGCGTATATTACCCGGACAGGCAGACCTTCTCGTGGCTTAAGGAGAGGCGGCCTGTCTTTAGCGCGGGGCATTCTATATTCTTTTACGATCTGTCCGCCGATAAGGGCGGGTTGGAGGAGCTGGCCGGGCTGTTCGACCGCGAAGGGCGTAATGCCGAGGCCGAATGTCTTTACCAAAGGGCTGCCGGCCCGTCCGATAAAAGTTTTTGAATTTGCAATCCACGGGCCGCATTGTTATATAATTTCTTTGTTGACTGATTATTCTTGGGATAAGGGGTGTAAAATGACGCAAGATATTCTGCAGTCGTTCCTTAGTCCGTTCCAGGTTTTGAGCATGCAGGCCTGGAGCAAGGTTCCCGCGGTCCTGGCCGCGCTAATATTGCTGCTGGCCGGTTCCTTTATAGGGCGGTGGTTAAGGGTAGGTGTAGAAAAAGCGCTGGGTTTCACAAAACTTGACGAATATGCCGCTAAGGTCGGGTTTTCTGATATTCTCCGCAAACTCGGAGTAGGGCAGTCACCGGTCACCATTCTGGGTTTCCTTATTTACTGGCTTGTGTTCCTGGCCTTCCTGCTCTCCGCGGCCAACGTGGTGGAACTTACGGTAGTATCCGAGTTCCTCCAGCAGATAGTTATGTTCATGCCCAAGCTTATCGCTTCCATACTTATCATGGGCGGCGGTTTGTTCCTGGGTCATTTCCTGGCGGAGATAACAGGCAATGCGGCCAAAGCCAATGAAGTCTCCGGAGCGGAAGGCCTGGCGAAAGCAACGCACACCATCGTAGTCGTTTTTTCGGCCATTATGGCGCTTGAGAGGCTTGGGATAGATACCGCCATCCTCAGCCAGTCCGTACAGATAGTACTGGCTTCCGCCGGCTTTGGCCTTGCTATAGCTTTCGGCATGGCTTTTGGCCTTGCCGGCAAAGAACTTGCCGGCCAGTGGCTGCAGCGGTTCATTAAAAAATAGACCGGCTGCAATCCGTTAAAACCGCATACGGTGCGGGAAAACTATGTTTCGCGGCGTCGGGCGTCATTCTCTGGCGGCCCGGCGCCGCGTAATTTCCGGTATCCCCAATAAATTCCATTTATTTTGTAAACTATGTAAAACTTCGGCGTGTGCCTGTAATGTTTCCCGGTTTTATTAAATGCACCTATGGAAAAAATTCTGGCGCCGGCGGTGTTGACCGTTATACTGGCGGTTTACTGCCCGGCACAAACTTTTACCCCGAAAGCGTATATCAAGGCCGCGCTCGATGCCTCCATTACCATGCGTAAGGCGGACCAGGCGTTTAAGCAGGCGGAAAACTCCTATAAGACCGCTGTCCTGGACGCGGCGCTTCCCTCTTTTACCCTCAATATGTCTGAAACCCTTTACAGCGACAGCGACCCGGAGCTGGGCTTCAAAAAAAGTGAAGTGGATTCCAGCCTGTCTGCCGCCCTGAACCTGTATGATTCAGCCGCGGGGCCGCTGTATAAGCTGAAAACCGCCAAGCTGGATTACAGGTACGCAGAAGTGGAATATCTGGTAGCCAGGCAGAACGAGGCCGTCAGGGCGCTTAACAGATTTTATGCGCTTTATTCCGCGCAGCGCCGCATTGGCACGGCCAGGATGAACCTTGCTTCGCGCGAGCGGCAGTATAAAGACACCAATGAACAGTACCAATCAGGCACCAGGAGCCGCATAGAGATAACGCAGAGCGAGGGGGATAAGCTGCAGAGCGAACTTTCCCTGGTCCAGGCGGAGACCGCCGAGCGCAAGGCGCTGATGGCCTTCAACGAACTGATAAACGCCGAGCCCGATGCTCCGCAAACGGTGGAGGTTAGTACGCGTTCGGCCGAGATAAAGCTGCCCCTTCCCAAAGAAGACGTGGCCAGGGCGCTGGAAAACAACTTCAGCCTGCGCCGCCAGAAACTCTCCATGGAAAAAATACGGCTTACCAGCCGTTCCGGGGTTATGTCCAAATATCCGCGCCTTAAGGTGGACGCTGGCTGGCGGAAAACGGCGCTTGGGGTCTTCGGTACCCCGGGCGGTTCCTGGGACGGAAACCCGGCGTACAGCCTCGGTGCCTCCCTGAGCTTTCCTTTCGGGTTCCTCGGGGCGCAGAATTACCTTGAGGCGGACATCTCGCGCTCGGCGCTGAAATCTGCCGAGCTTGACATGGAGAACGCGGTGCGCGCGCTTAAAACCAGCGTGCTGTCCGCCCAGAAAGACATAGAACTGCAGGTGAAGTCCCGGCAGCTCCTGGATTTCCAGGTGAAGGCGCAGACCGAAACCATAGATAACCTGCTTACGGAATATTCCCTGGGCGGGGCATCTTTCCTGCAGCTGGACAGTTCGCAGACGAAGCTGCTTGATTCAAGCAACGGCCAGATAACTGCCGTCAACGAGCTGGACCTGGCGCTGGCCAATTACAGGGTGCTGCTGGGCGAAAAGATCTGGGAATAGGAGAGAGAGATGAAAAGAATAGCGAAACCTTTGCTCTGGGTCACCGTGCTGGCACTGCTTGGAACGGGTTTTTTTGCGGGGTATGCCCGTTATAAAAAAATGCTCGTGCGCAAAGACCTTTCCGATTTTATCCGGACGGTCAGCCGGGGCGACCTTAAACTTGATATGCAGGAGTCGGGCGAACTTGTGTCGCGTGATACTGTGGATATTTTCCCTCCCAGTAAGGGTTTTATTGTGGAGATCCTGAAGAAAGAAGGCGAATACGTGGAGAAGAACGAGAAAATAATGATGTTCAAGGGCGGTGAACGCATTGATTCAACGCAGTATGTTCCGGTGCCCATAGTGGCCCCGCGGGCCGGCCTGCTTACGCGCTGCGTCAGCATGAGGGGGGGCAGCGACGCAGAGATACGGGAGGGGAAACGCGTGGATAGTTCCGGTTCCTGCGTTTACCGGGTAGTGGATATGAATACTTTGGCGGTTAACCTCCAGGTCAGCGAGATAGACATCTTCAAGCTCAGGCTGGGTATGCCGGTTTCCATCACGTTCACCTCCATCCCGGGGGAAAAATTCTCCGGCAAGATAGACGTTATTGCGCCTATGGCCGAAAGCAAGTCAAGCAACTGGGGCGGCAGCGGGACCAAGGTTTTCCGCGTGGTTATAAATATGGACCGGCCTACGCAGAAAATGCGCGTAGGGATGAGCGCGGTGGTTACCGCCAACATGAAGGCGAAAAAGAACGTCCTGAAAGCTCCGATAGAGACCCTTTTCCAGGAAGGCCTTAACCATTATGTTTACCGCCAGAAACTGGGTTACGAGGCGGAGAAGCTGCAGGTCTTTCCCGGCCTGCGCTCCGAAGCGGAAGTGGAGCTTGCCGGGCCGGTCAACCCGGGGGATAAATTGTTTACCGCGGCGCCAGAGAGCTTGAAGTGAGCATAAACTGTTCGGAGCTGACCAAGGTATATGAAGGGGGTAAGGCCGGCTGGCCGGCCCTGCGCGGTGTTTCTTTTGAGATAAAAATGGGGGAGTTTGTCGCCGTTACGGGACCTTCCGGGTGCGGCAAATCCACACTGCTTAATATTATAGGTCTCCTGGACGAGCCGAGCGGGGGACAATACTCGCTTAACGGGCGCG
>Ga0156425_1003_pt1 | contig 12710 bp, 11 predicted proteins | sample RifOxyA2_FD_108068 | JGI IMG/M metagenome (GOLD analysis project Ga0156425, IMG submission 108068) | Elusimicrobia bacterium RIFOXYA2_FULL_58_8
AGGTTCCCCGGTTCGACGCCTCAAAATGCGTCGGCTGCTCACTGTGCGTAAAAAAATGCTTCTCGGGAGCGCTGAAAATGCGCAAACGCACCGCCAAAGAACTTGCCGCCCGCCCGGAGTAACACCATGAAAAACATTCTTATCAAGAACGGCATTATAGTAACCCTCGGCGCGAAGAACCGGGTGCTGACCGGCTGCGCCCTGCTCATAGAGGACGGCCTGATAAAAAAAATAGGCCCGCAGAAGAACTTCAAAGGCAGATACGCAAAGGTTATCGACGCGGCCGGCAAAGTGGTGATGCCCGGTTTTATCAACACCCACATGCATTTCTACAGCACCTTCGCCCGCGGGCTGGGCAAGGCAGCCCCGTCGCGCAACTTCACGGAGATCTTAAACAACCTCTGGTGGAGACTGGACAAGAAACTCACCAACCAGGACTCGTACTACAGCGCCGTGATACCGCTTATAAACGCGGTACGAAAGGGCACCACCACCCTGATAGACCACCACGCCAGCCCCTTCGCCATAAAAGGCTCGCTGACGGCTATAGAAAAAGCCGCCCGTGAAACGGGCCTGCGCGCCTGCCTTTGCTATGAGGTGTCGGACCGGGACGGTGGCGAGCTGGCCCGGGCGGGACTTGAAGAGAATTCGGAATTCATACGGCGTGCCGCCGCCTCCGGGGACAACAGCATCAAGGCCCTCTTCGGTCTGCACGCTTCCTTCACGCTTACGGACGGCACGCTGGAAGAAGCGGCCTACCGCGGCCACAAACTGGGCGTCGGCTTCCATATCCACACCGCCGAGTCGCAGGCGGACCAGCTGGACGCGGAGTCGCACCACAAACTGCGGGTGCTGGCGCGCCTGCGCGGCTTCGGCATACTGGGCAAGCAGTCCATAGCCGCGCATTGCGTACACGTCACCGACGCGGAAATAGATATCCTGAAGGAAACCGGCACCGCCGTAGCGCATAACCCGCAGTCCAACGCCAACAATTCCGTGGGCATAGCGGACATCGTCAAAATGATGTCCCGCGGCGTGCTGGTAGGCCTGGGCACCGACGCCATGACCGTCAACATGTTCGAAGAGCTGCGCGCCGCTCTCTGGCTGCAGCACCTGAAGCACGACCCCTCGCAGGGCTTCATGGAACCGGTCACCGCCCTGACCGTAAACAACGCTAAAATAGCCAACCGCTATTTCAAGGGCCTGGGCGAGCTGAAGGAAGGTTTTGCGGCCGACGTGATACTGATGGACTATTTCCCGCCCACGCCGATGGACGCCTCGAACTTCGCCGGGCACCTGGTGTTCGGCCTCAGCCAGAGCGCGGTGGACACCACCATAGCAGCAGGTCGCGTGCTGATGGAAAACAAAAAACTCAGGCTGGATATAGACGAAGAAGAGGTTTCAAGGAAATCTGCTGAACTGGCAAAAAAACTCTGGAGCCGGTTCTAAGGAACGAAGGATTAAAGCGCGGCCTACGGCACCGCGCCGCACTTAAAAGGTCAGCGTAACTTTTTTCAGGCCTTTAGGGTTGTCAGGATTAAGGCCGCGCGACGCCGCCAGGTTGAGCGCCAGGAGTTTCATTTCAATATCGGCAAGCAGGCAGTTAAAAGGATACCGGCCTGCTTTTTGCGCCACCACCCGGTACGGGGTGCCGCGCTCATCCAGCGCTTTTTTCACCTTCAGCAGGTCTTCCGGCAGGGGACCGCCGGGGCTCAGCAGGAAAACGAAATCCCGGCGCGTGTAGGCCCCCACCGGGCCATGCAGAAATTCCGCGGCGGAATACCCCAGCGCGTGCGCCCGCGCCATTTCCCTGAACTTAAGGGCGGAATCGTCGGCCACGGCGTTATACGGCCCTCGCCCCACAAAGCCTATCATCTGCGCTTTTTTAAGCTGCTTAAAGAAACCCTGCCCGGCCTGGGCGAAAGGCGCCGCCACAAGCCTCCGGGCTAATTTTACGGTATCGGAAAAATCGCTTTCTTTAAAACAGCCGCTCCAGATCTGGGCCGTCCACAAGACGGCCCAAAGCTGCAGGATAAAGCTTTTTGTAGCGGCAACCGGCAGTTCCGGGGAGCGGGACAGCAGGATGTGGCGCCCCGCCAGGCGTGCCAGCGGGTTGCGTGCAAGATCGGCCTCATTGGTAACGGCCGCCGCGCCGGCGCCCCAAGCCATCAATTTTTTCAGGCAGGCCACGATATCCGGGCTTTTGCCCGATTGAGAGAATGCCCACACGGCCTGTCCTTTGAAGTTAAGCGGCCGCGCCGCCTCGAAAATAGAATGCGGATGGATGAAGTTGGTTATTGTGCCGGCGCAAGTTTCCCAGACATATTTGGCGAACAGGGTAGCGTTGCCGGAAGAACCGCGTCCTACGAGATATACCACCTTGTCTTTAGAGCGTATGGCCGTTTTTTTAAGGCTTTGTGAGCCTCGGGAGAAGTTTTCAAGCAGTTCCGGTATTTCCCGGATGTCTTTGGCGGTAAGTGTATCTTCAATTTTCATGGTTCGTGATTTAACGTCCGGTTATTTTCTTTTTTGCTGTCCTGAGCACCTTTAGTCTGGCGTCTATATGCTTGAGGTCCGTACCGGTACGCCCGTAGTGGGCGTGCTCTATAGGTGAATCGGGGCAGATATAGGTGCCGCGCTGTACGCCTTTTGGGTCTTTTTCCAAACCCAGCCAGATCAGCCAGGGCTTCATGTCAGAGAAATCCCTGACAGCCAGTTCCGGGTTGGAACGCATTATCAGCGTTTCATCGCCGAAACCGTCCAGAACGGCTCCCTGGTGATAGCCCGCCTCTTTCGCGGCTTCCACGTCACGGTACGTGTCGCCTATCACAAAAACTTCGCGCTGCTTTATCTCCGTTTTAGATATTTCAGCGGCCCGTTCAACCGCCTTTTTAAGCATTTCACTCCGGTGATGAGAGTCGCAACCGTAGCCGCCGAAAGCGAAATGCTTCATCAGCCCCGAAGGTTTAAGCTTTATAAAGGCGCCAGTCTTCAGGTTGCCGGTGCCGAGGCCCACCAACACCCCCTTGCAGCCGGAGAGTTTTATCAGAAACTTTGCAACACCTTTTACCTTCTGATATTTCTTGTTTTTAACGGCGGCAAGCACCTCGTGAGGAAGACGTTCCACATATTTCCGGGTCAGCTCTTCCATTTCCTTCCTGGTAGGCTTGCGGCCGGCGCCTGTTTTAAAGGCGTTCTCGAAGTTGGCGTTGTCGGTTGCCCCCTGCAGCTGGCAGGACTGGCAGGCTTCGGGGTGGCCGGTCATGGCCTTAACCGCGTAATTAAGCGCACGCGCCCCGGCGCCCCCGGCTTTGATAAGCGTACCGTCTATATCGAACAGGATTACTTTCATAGGATCCGGAACACCTCAGGGCTTGCGATAGACTATTTTGCCTTTCTTAACCGTCATTACGCACTGGTTGGCCCCAAAATAGTAGCACAGCTCCCGGTAGTCGTCCGCGTTAAAGAAGGCCAGGTCCGCCTGCATGCCAGGAACTACCGCGCCAAGCCGCCCACCCAATCCCAGCGCCCAGGCGCCGTTTACCGTGGCGGCGCAAAGGGTTTCCTCCGGGGTCATGCCGCAATGGGTGCAGGCAGCCGAAAGGACGAATTGCATATTCCAGCAAGGGCAGGTGCCCGGGTTAAAGTCAGTGGCCAGCGCCACAGGTACGCCTTCGGCTATCAGTTCGCGGGCGGGCGGGTATTTAACCAGGCCAAGGTAGAAATTAGAGGCCGGCAGGAGGGCGGCTATGGTGCCCGCTTCGCGCATGGCGGCTATATCCTCGGCGTAAACATGGTCGGCGTGATCGGCGCTTATAGCCCCGGCGGCTATCCCGGCGCGCGTCCCGCCATAGTTCGAAAGCTGTTCAGAATGCACCTTGGGCCTGAACCCCAGGCCCGCCGCGGCTTTAAGGTAACCGGTGGCCTGCTCCGGGGTGAAATAACCTTTTTCGCAGAAAATGTCGGCGAACACCGCCAGCTTTTCGGCCGCCACCCTGGGCAACACCTCGGCAACGATATGGTCGAGGTATTTCTGCGCGTCGCCGGCGAACTCCGGAGGCACGCTATGGGCGGCCAGCAGCGTGGGCAGCATTTCAAGCGGCGTAAGTTCCGCGGCCGCGCGCACGGCCCGCAGCATTTTCAGCTCGGATTCAAGACTGAGGCCGTAGCCGCTTTTAACTTCCATCGTGGTGGTCCCACACTCAAGGAAGCGGCCGGCGCGCGCGGCCAGCTGGGCCGCCATCGCCCCGAGCGGCTGCCTGCGCACGGCGCCTATGCTTGCAAGTATCCCGCCGCCGGCCGCTTTTATCTCCTGGTAGGAAGCCCCGGCGGTGCGCATTGAAAAATCTTTCAGGCGGGGTTCGGCGAACACCGCGTGGGTATGGCTGTCCACGAAGCCGGGCAGGCAGACTCCGCCCACCGCTATTTTTTTCGCTTTTTTGGCCAGGCGGTGACGGGCAACGGCGGCCCCGGAACCGGCGGCCGCTATAATACCGTTCTCCACCAGGACCGCTGCATTTTTTACCAGCCCCGTTTCGCGCATGGCCGCCCCCGCCCTTGGCGCGTTATCGCCCGCGAATGTAAGGAGTTGTTTTATACCGGTGAAAAGTATTGCCATAGTGTTCACTCAAGGGCGGCCGGGGTATTCCCCCGGGAACCCGTTGCGGAAGGGGGCCCCGCCATCAGAGTAAGGCGGGGGAAACCGACGCAAGGGTTTCCTCTGCCCGGGTTCCAGGGGGAATACCCCGGGCGCCCGTAGCCGGCACCTACCTGAAATTATCGAACTGCAGCGTCAGCCCGTAGTCACCGCCGCGCAGCAGCGTCATCACGTTCTGAAGCTCGTCCTTGGATTTGGAGGTAACGCGCAGCGTATCCCCCTGTATCGCGGCATTAGCCTTGAGCTTCCGGTCTTTAATGGCCCGCACCATTTCCTTGGCCTTTTCCACCGGTATACCCTGTTGCACTTTCACCGCCTGCTTGGCCGTCCCACCCAAAGCGTCCTCTATCTTCTGCGGCTCGAAATTTTTCACCGGCAGGCCGCGCTTGGAAATCTTGGTAAGCAGCACGTCAAAAAGCGCCTTAACCTTATAAGCGTCAGAAGACTGCAGCATGATAGTGTTAGCTTTCTTGTCGAAATTTATTTCCGATTTAGAATCCTTAAAATCGTAGCGGTTAATTATTTCCTTCATCGCTATCGCTATCGCCTCGTCCACCACGGTGTACTCGACCTTGGATACCACGTCAAAACTGAATTCGCTTGCCATTTTCAATATCCTCCGTTAAGTTATTTAAGCATCGGTATCTTCACGCCTTTCTTTTTTGCGAAATCCGTTGCGGTCTTATAACCGGCGTCGGCATGGCGCAGCACGCCCATGGCCGGGTCGTTGGTGAGCACGCGCTCAAGACGCAGGCCCATCTCTTTCGTCCCGTCGGCCACGGTGACCTGGCCGGCATGCAGGGAATAACCCATGCCTACCCCGCCGCCGTGATGGAAGGACACCCAACTGGCGCCGGAAGCCGTATTGATAAGGGCGTTAAGTATGGGCCAGTCGGCTATGGCGTCGGAGCCGTCTTTCATGGCCTCGGTTTCACGGAAGGGACTGGCGACGGAGCCCGAATCCAGATGATCGCGTCCTATCACTACGGGCGCGGAGATTTTCCCCTTTTTAACGAGGTCGTTAATACGCATGCCCATAATATGGCGCTCGCCGTAACCCAGCCAGCAAATGCGTGACGGCAGGCCCTGGAATTTAACTTTCTTCGTGGCCATGTCCATCCAGCGGCGCAAGTGCCCGTCTCCGGGGAACAGGTCCAGCACAAGCTTGTCCGTTACGGCAATATCCTTCGGATCGCCTGAAAGCGCCGCCCAGCGGAACGGGCCTTTGCCTTCGCAGAAAAGTTCGCGTATATAGGCTGGAACAAAACCGGGGAAGTCGTAGGCTTTTTTTACACCCTGCTTAAAGGCCATGGTGCGGATATTATTGCCGTAGTCGAAGGTAACGGCGCCGGCTTTCTGCAGTTTCAGCATGGCCTCGACGTGTATGGCGATGGATTCCATGGAAAGTTTGAGATATTTAACAGGGTCCAGGCGGCGCAGGGAGTCGGCCTCCTTTACGGAGTAACCGCGGGGGATATAGCCTTTCAACGGGTCGTGCGCGGAGGTCTGGTCGGTCAGCACGTCTATTTTCACGCCGCGGCGGGCCATTTCGGGCAGCACTTCGGCGCAGTTGCCCAGCAGGCCGATGGAAAGAGGCTGGTGCGCCTTCATGGCTTTATCCGCCAGCGCCAAAGCCTCGTCAAGGTTGCGGCCCATTATATCTACATAAGCCGTGTCCAGGCGCTTGCGGATGCGCGTCTCGTCGGCTTCTATCACTATGGCTACCCCTCCGTTCATGGTTACGGCCAGGGGCTGGGCGCCGCCCATGCCGCCGAGGCCGCCGGTAACCGTGAGTTTGCCGGCCAGGTCGCTCTTGAAATGTTTGCGGGCGCAGGCGGCGAAGGTCTCATAAGTCCCCTGCAGTATGCCCTGCGTGCCGATATAGATCCAGGAACCGGCCGTCATCTGGCCGTACATCATCAGGCCCTTCTTCTCCAGTTCGTCGAAAGTCTCCCAGTCGGCCCAGTTGCCCACCAGGTTGGAGTTGGCTATTATGACGCGGGGAGAATATTCGTGGGTGCGCAGCACCCCTACGGGCTTACCCGACTGCACCAGCAGGGTTTCGTCATTCCCCAGGTTGCGCAGCGAAGAAACTATGGCATGGTAGCAGTCCCAGTTGCGGGCGGCCTTGCCGCGGCCGCCGTAGACTATGAGGTCTTCGGGCCGTTCGGCCACTTCCGGGTCCAAGTTGTTCATCAGCATGCGCAGGGCGGCTTCCTGCTGCCAGCCTTTGCACGAAATTTTATTACCGCGCGCCGCGCGTATGATCTTCCCCGCTGAACTCATTTGGCCGCCTCCGGTGATCAATAAAAATATCCGGTCAGAACCGCTTCCGCCACATTCTCTATCCGCTCTGAAAAAATTTCGTCTCCCTTGAAAGCCGGGGAAATCTTGCGCAAGCCGGCCAGCGCCGCCTCCAGGCCGCGGCTCGACTTGAGCGGGCGGTGGAATTCCACTCCCTCCCCGGCGGCCATCAGCTCTATGGCGGTTATCCTGGCCACGTTGCGCACTACCGTGCTCAATTTAAGGGCCGCGTTCATACCCATGCTGACAAAATCCTCTTTATTGGCGGAAGTGGAGATGGAATCCGCGCTGGCCGGGTGGCTCAGGATCTTGTTCTCGTTGCATAAAGCCGCAGCCGTGACATGCGCTATCATGAACCCGGATTCGAGGCCGGGATTGCGGGCAAGGAACGGCGGCAGCACCTTGAAGTCGCTTACCAGCTGGGCTATGCGCCGTTCGGAAATATTGCCGAGGGCCGTAACGGCTATGGCCGCGAAGTCGGCCGCGAAAGCCAGGGCCTGGCCGTGAAAATTCCCGCCGGAAACCACTTCCACGCCGCCCCCGGCAGCACTGACCACCAGGGGGTTATCGGTAACGGACGCGAATTCCGTCTCAAAAACGTCCAGCGCATGGTCAAGGGTGTCCTTTACCGCGCCCAGGACCTGCGGCATGCAGCGCAGCGAGTAGGGATCCTGCACCCGCGCGTCGGCACTGCGGTGCGAAGCGCGTATCTGACTGCCCTTCAGAAGGGCTTCAAGCATGGCCGCTACCCTCACCTGGCCCGGGTGCGGCTTAAGTGCGTGAATGCGTTTGTCGAAAGCGCCCGGCGTGCCTTTAAGCGCTTCCAGGCTCATGGCGCCGGCGGTAACGGAAGAGGAAAACAGGTTAAGGGCTTCAAAAAGCGCCAAGCCCCCCACGACCTTCATGGCCTGGGTTCCATTGATGAGGGCCAACCCCTCTTTCTCCGCCAGTTCGACCGGTTTTATACCGGCCTTTTTAAGCACGGCCGCCGCTGGCTTCCAGTTAGCGTCACCAAAGCGTCTGGCCATCCCCTCCCCTGTAAGCACCAGCGCCATATGCGCCGACGGGGCCAGATCGCCGCTTGCCCCTACGGACCCTTTGGAGGGGATAAACGGAATAATGCCTTTGTTTATAAGCTCTGCCAGTTTCCGGATCAGCACGGGGCGCACCCCGGAATTACCCATTGCCAGTTCGTTCACCCTGGCGAACATCAGACCCACGGCCTCGGCGTCCTCAAGCGGCTCGCCTACGCCGCAGGCATGGCTGCGGATAAGGTTCACCTGGAGGGCTTTCAGGTTTTCCGGAGAAATACGCTGGCTGGCCAGCTCCCCGAAGCCGGTGTTTATGCCGTACATAACGCCGCCCCCGACCAGCAGGGCCTCAAGGCGCCGGCGCCGGGCCTCTACCAGCCTCAGGACCCGCGCGGGAACGGAGACCTTCCGGTGCCCGTACGACACTTCGGCAAGGTCCTCTATCGTGTAGGCGCGCCCGAGGTTAAATCTTTTTTTCAGCATACTTTCAAACCTCTCTCCATGATGTCTTTTACGCTTACGGCGCCTGAATTTTTAAACGCCGCCACAAAATAATCGAATATTTTCCTGGTCATTTCCACGTCACTGAGGGCGCGGTGCCAATTCTCGTTGGGGATATTGAGTTCCGCGGCTATGTTGCCCAGGCGGTTGCTCTTGAACTTCCACCCTTTCCTGGCGAGAGCCAGCGTGTCCAGCACCGGCCGGTCCGGGAATTTAAGGCCGACAGCCTCGAACTCCATACGCAGAAAGCCCATGTCGAAAGCGGCATTATGCGCCACGATGACGGAATTTTCAAGCATGGCCAGCAGCCGCGGGGCCACCGCCCCGAAAGCAGGGGAATTTTCAACCATTTCATTCGTGATGCCATGCACACCAGTGCACTGCGCCGGGATAGGGCAGCCGGGATTTACCAGTTCGGCCAGGGTCCCCAGCCTCTGGGCGCCCATGAAACTTATGGCGGCAACTTCGCAAACGCGCGCCGTGCGCGGCGAAAGGCCCGTGGTCTCTACGTCGATGTATGTAAATACGGCGTCTTCTATCTTTAATTTCTCAATGCTCATAGTTGTTTTGAACGTGAAGAGTTAACCGCGGCGGCGGCATTACTGCCAAAGCGACCCGTAATAGATATACCTCGCCCACAGGCCAAGGGAGCAGGTTATAAAAATGCTGAGCGCCACATTAAGACGGGACAGATCTATGAGGCGTTTTTTGCGCACGTAAAAGATCTGGAGTATCCACGCCAGCGCAAAAGGCACCCACCAGCGGCCATCCACCAGGAAAAACAGCCAAAGCACCAGCCGCTCGAAGATCAGGAAATACTTTTCGTCGAAACCCGGGAAATTCTTGCCGAAAAACTCTTTTTCGATGAAATAAATAAGCACCGTGGAGACATGGGTGACCAGCACGAACATGGCCGCCATCCCCGTCCATTTTTCCGCCAGCAGGCCGCTCTCGCCCGGTAGTATGAGCGGCGAGATCATGAACAGCACGTAGACATGAAGGACCTGGTCCACGATAAAACTCAGCGTGCCATCTTTATAATGCAGCCGCTTTATGCTGAAAATGCGCACCTGGTCTATACCGAAATGAGACACCAGCATGATGACCAGTGCCCACCAGCCGTTCACCGGGACGGGTCCCAGGTGCACCCAGGTGTCGGACAGGTAGTTCCAGGTAAGGGCGACCGACACCACAAGATGCGTGAGGCAGTGCAAGACCACCCCCCACACGTTCTTACGCTTCATGCGGTTTATTACGTCGAACTGCAGCGTAAAATCCGCCAGAAGGTGCGCCAGAAATAACCGCCAGAAAATAATCATCTTTATCGATCCAGGCCTATTTAGAAGTCAGGTTGAACGTCCCGTCCCAGTCCTTGGGAACAGAGGCCGCGTACTGCGCCGCCAGGTCGAGATAGAACCTGGAGGGACCGTCTTCCGGCGCCACCGCCAGCGCGGCTTCAAAAGCTTTTTTTGCCGGGCCGTAGGAGCCTTTATCGAAAGCCTCCAGCCCGTCGTTGTAGGCAGCCAGCAGCTTCTTGCCTTCCTTGGACAGTTTCCCCTTGTGCGCCAGCAGTTCATACACTTTTACGGGGATGGCTTTTCCCACCACCCTTATCTGCCCCAGCAGCCTGGCTTCCACAAAGGCCCTGGCCTCCTCATAAGTGTACTCGCTTACCATTATCTTTGAATGGAAATACTTGTTCGCACCTTCGAGACGGGACGCAAGGTTGACCGCATCGCCCATAACGGTGTATGAAAGCCTGGTTTTGGAACCCATGTTCCCTACTACCATGGGGCCGGAGTTCAGCCCTATCCGGGCCGAGGGCTTTATGGAGAACTGTGTCAGCTCGGTATTTAGCCTGGCTATTTCGGCCATGCAGTCTATCGCGGCCAGACAGGCCAGTTTGCGGTGCTCCTTCTGGTCCAGCGGCGCGTTCCAGAACGCCATCACGCAGTCGCCGATGTATTTATCCACCACACCGTCATGGCGCAGGATAACGTCGGTAAGGCCTGAAAGGTAATTGTTAAGCATGTTGGTCAGCTGCTCGGGCGTCAGCTTCTCGGACATAGCCGTAAACCCGGCTATATCGAGGAAGAAGGCCGTCATGTCGCGCTTCTCTCCGCCGAGAGACAGCTTGGAGGGGTCCTTGGTAATAAGCTCCACCACCTTTGGCGACAGATACTGCCCGAAGGTGTTCTTTATCCATTTTTTTTCGCGGCCTTCCAGTACGGCCTTATACACCGTGACGAACACGAAGGGAATACCAAGCGACACCAGGATACTCAGGTAGGGCATGTCGAACAGTTTAATGAGCGCTATGTAGTTGGCGGCCATAAGCACGGCGACCACGGCCGCCGAGGTAAGAGAGATGGCCCTTATGGAGTAGTTCAGCATCAGCACCGGAAGCCAGATAAGCAGGACGGCGATAATTATCACTATCCATTTGGCCGCCGGCTTCAGGAAGTCGTCATGCAGCAGGTTGTCTATGGCGTTAGCGTGAACCTCGACCCCGGGCCAGGAGGCGTAGAATGGGGACGGGTAATGGTCGAAAGCGCCCAGAGCCGTAGACCCTACAAGCACAATACCGCCTTTCAGCGCGGCTTGCTCTTCGGGAGCCAGTTTTCCGTCCATGATGTCTTTTACCGAAATATGCCGGTACACGGAGTCGTTGTTCTTTAAATCCTTCCTGCCCCAGCCCGGGTGGAAAGGCCGGAATTTCGGCACACGGAAATTAAGGACCCGGGGAAATGTTCCAAAGGCGGCCTCAAGCCCGCCCAGGTCCTTGCCCGTATAAATCGCGTAGGTGGCCATGGCAAGCAGGGGCAGCCCGGAGCCCGCGCAGGCATTCCCGCAGCGTGTTTTTATGACCAGGTCCCTGTATTGCCTGGTCTCGCTGAAAAGGCCTATCCTGCGCACCTGCCCGTTGCTTTCTATGGTATTTTCAACGTGCGGATGTGAAATTATCGCCGCGGCCTCGCCCAAACCCTTTATTGGATACTGCAGTTCGTTGGTCTCCGGGTTTATGGCTACCAGCGCCGAAACATTCCCGGCTTTGCGCACGGCCGCCACCATGGCATTATCGCTTACCTTGTCGTCCCGGTCCGAGTCGAATATCAACACGTCGAGCCCTATGGCTTTAACCCCGGCCTTATTCAACTTCTCTATCAGGGTGGCGTAATGTTTGCGTTTAAAAGGGTAACCAAGCTGCTTGACGGTGTGTTCGTCAATGGCGGCAATGGATATCCGTTCGTCGGCCTCACGGTTAAAATACTTTCCGATGCCGGCCCGCAGGTCCTGGTCGGCCTTAAAGGCCAGCACGCTGGGCAGGCGCACACGCAGGTCCGACCATTTATTATCCAGCGTCCTTATCCAGCCGCCCATGGACAGCCAGGCGTCTATGGCAAAACTGAACAGCATGAGGAGCGTAAACACCGTGCTGAAAATATAAAGCACCTTGTTGCTGTTTTTACCGCTGGTTTTTTCGTTCATAAATTCTCCCCTGTAAACTTTATCCCCGCGTTATTCCTCCGAAACCGAACTGGAAGCATATCACCTGACCATGCCGCTAAACCCGCGGCAGGACCACCCGGAACGAGCTGCCGCGGCCGGCCGTTGACCGCGCGCTTATGGTGCCGCCATGCAGCTCCACTATCTTGCGCGCGATGGCAAGCCCCAACCCGAAGCCGGCCTCGCCTTCCCCGGATTTAAGCCGCTTGTATTTCTCGAAAATCGCCTCAAGCTGGTCCGCGGGTATCCCGGGGCCGGTATCGGTCACCATAAAAACGAGTTTCCCGTCCTCGACCGCGGAGGATGCCGCAACCCGGCCGCCCGCCGGAGTGAATTTCCACGCGTTGGACAGCAGGTTTTCGATAACCCGGCGCAGCAGGGAGGAATCGGCGGAGAACTCCACGGCGCCGCCCCCTTCCTCCACCACAAGCTCTATGCGCTTTTCGGCAAAAAGAGCCCTGAAACTTTCGGCGGCCGAAGAAAGAAATTTGGAGGCGTTTATCTTGCGCAGGTCCGGTTTTAAATGGCCGGCTTCCATCTTCGAAATATCCAGTATGTTCTCCAGCATCTTAAAAAGCCGCTCACTGGACTCCCTGACATTTTTAACATAACCCGCCTGCTTCGCCTCGGGCGGGAATTCGCGGTCAAGAAGGTTGATATAGCCCTGCATGGTAAGCAATGGCGCGCGCAAATCATGAGCCACGGAATGA
>Ga0156425_1103_pt10 | contig 12700 bp, 8 predicted proteins | sample RifOxyA2_FD_108068 | JGI IMG/M metagenome (GOLD analysis project Ga0156425, IMG submission 108068) | Elusimicrobia bacterium RIFOXYA2_FULL_58_8
GTTGTCATATTCGAGCATGAACGCCAGCTTGTCTTCCACGGTGTAGTTGGCCCCGACAAAACCGAAAAAGTAGTTATTGTCGAAGTCGGGCACATTTACCCCGCCATGCAGCACGAGGTTGGAAACTCCGAGTTCCTTTGATCCGACCAGGTACAAACCCTTGCCTTTTTCCAGATATTTTTTCGAGACGGTGTTGTAATAGTAGCCCTGGCTGTCGTAACCTACGGCCGTGGCCGGCATATAATAGCCGCCGTCAAAAAACCGGAACTTGACCTTTATCTCCGGCCGCCGCATCCTTATGGGGGAAGCCGAACCGATAAGCTTGTCCACGGTCATGGAAGCGCCCATATTCAGCCGCTCAAGCACGCCGAAATTAAGCGAACCGAGCACCCCCCCTTCCGAATAAAACCGGGTCTTTACCATAAAACCGTAATAATCAAGGATCCCGGCGGTCGGCACGTCTATCATTTCCACGTCGGGCAGCACGATGGTCTCTTTTTTATCGTCCCCGGCCATAACCGGAACCAAGGCCAGCATAAGAAGCATAAGAACCGAGCTTATTTTTTTCATAATCAACCTTCCTTAGAGTAGTGAGAAGTCCACGGTATATTCTAGAAAACATGAGTGAGCTCGTCCAAACGCGCTCAGCCGCCCAAAGCCGCTTTTATCTTTGCCTCCAGGTCCTCCAGCGTAAAAGGTTTCTGCACCGCGTCGCAGGCCCCGCTCAGCAGGGCTATACCGCGCTCGCTGGCCACGTCGCGGGAGGTCATTATTATTATCTTGGGCGAATCGGCCCCGTAGCGCGAAGATATCTCGCTGGCAACATGGTAGCCGTCTATATACGGCATCATTACGTCCAACAGCACCAAATCGAACTTCTCGGACCCGGCTTTCTGCAGGGCGTCTTTGCCGTTGACAGTGATTGTAACGATATACCCGGCTTTTTTAAAATAAGACTCCAGCAGATCGGAAATATCAGGATCGTCGTCAGCTATCAGAATCCGCTTTCCACTTTCCATGTTTTATCCCCCAGCAGTTTCTCGATTTCACGCAGCAGGGTATCGCTGAGCCCTACCCGTTCCGTTGTCTCTATCATGTAGGCGCCGCGCCCCTGCGCGTTCACCTGGAAGTAAACCGGGCACGCGCCGTGGTTCCTGCCCAGCGCCGACTTCAGCTCCGAAAGCTGTTTCTCGTCGAAAAGTATCCCCTCCGGCAAATTAACTATGAGACCGCGGGCCCACTTATTCATGGCGTCGTACAGGCCGTAGGCCTCTTCCGCTATAAGTTCGAAGTTCTGTTCTCCGAAATCCGATTTCTGGACCTTCCCGGTAACCACCACCACCTTGTTCGGCCCGAGCTGGGCCCCGTACATTTTATACTTTTTAGGGAACAGGCAGACCCCTACGCTGCCGGTCAGGTCCTCCAGCTCGAATTTGGCCATGGCTTCGCCCGTTTTCTTCGTCTGCATATTCTTGAATTGGCCCACTATGCCCGCCACACGCACCACGGCCCCTTCGGTAAAGCCGCCAGCCAGGACCTTCTCCACCTGCGCGTTCGAGATCATGGCCAGGTGGCGCCGGTAGCTGTTGAGCGGATGCCCTGAAAAATAAAACCCGAGGACTTCCCGCTCGAATTTTAAGATAGAATGCTCGCTCATTACCGGGACCGCTTTCTTTTCCTCGCCGAAAAGCATGACCTGGTTGCAGTCGTAGGAAGCTTTTCCCACCGCTCCGCAGAAAGCTTCGACCACCGCCACGGCCTTGCTGCGCGAGACTTCCGGCTTGAGGTCCGGGAAGAAACAATCGAAGCTCCCGCCCTTCGCCATGGATTCCAATACGCGTTTGTTGAGCTGTTTGGAATCCACCCGCAGCGTGAATTCCTCGAAGGAACGGAAATTGCCGTTCTTTGCCCTTTCCGCCACTATGGCGTCGACCGCGCCTTCCCCCACATTTTTCACCGCGGTAAGCGCAAAGCACAGCGCCGGCTTCCCGTTGGCTTCCTGTATGGCGAATTTTTTAAAGGAGCGGTTCACGTTCGGCCCGATTATCTCTATTCCCATATCCTGGGATTCGCCTATATAAGTTACCAGCTTGTTCTCTTTGTCTTCGGAACCGATAGGGCTGTGACCGATTTCGCTGGTAAGCAGGGCGGCCATGAACTCCATGGGGTAGTTGGCCTTAAGCCAGGCGGTCTGGTAGGCCACCAGGGCGTAAGCCACGGAATGTGACTTATTGAACCCGTAACCGGCGAACTGCGCCATCTGGTCGAAAACCTTAGTGGAAAGCTTCTGGGAAATATCCTTTTTTTTAGCGCCCTCCACGAATTTGGCCCGCTCGCTTTCCATAGCCTCCACGTTCTTCTTGCCCATGGCCTTGCGCAGGCCGTCGGCCTGGCCCGGGGTGAACCCGCCCATGCTTTTGGCGATCTCCATCACCTGCTCCTGATAAACCATAGTACCGTAGGTGTCCTTGAGTATAGGTTCCAGCAGGGGATGGTCGTAAACTATCTTTTTCTTACCGTGCTTGCGGTCCACGAACATATCCAGCATACCGCTCTGTATGGGCCCGGGCCGGTAAAGGGCCACCAGGGCGGAAATATCGCTGAACTGCGTGGGTTTAAGGCCTTTTATAAGCTTCTTCATCCCCTCGCTTTCCAGCTGGAAGACCCCGGTGGTCCCGCCCTCGCACAGCAGGTCAAAAGTTTTCTTGTCGTCCATGGCTATAGCGTAAATATCAAAATCTTTTTTCCCGGATTCACGGATAAACTCCGAGGCGGTCTCTATAATGGAAAGCGTGCGCAGGCCGAGGAAATCCACCTTTAGCATGCCGAGCCTGGTGAGCATATTGCCGTCATACTGGGTGGTGACTATTTCCTTGGTATTGCGGTTGGAAAGCGGGACATAGTTGGTTATATCGTCTTTGGAGATCACCACTCCGGCCGCGTGCACCCCCGTATGCCGGCGCAGCCCCTCCACTTTAACCGCGATATCGAACATTTTTTTAATTTTAGGGTCCCTGGCATACTCTTTAAGTTCGCTGACGTTATTAAGCGCGTGGTAGAGGGTTTCGTTGGCGGGCACCAGTTTGGAGATGGCGTTGACCTCGGCCAGCGGGATATTCATCACGCGGCCCACGTCTTTTACCGAGCTCTTGGCCTTTATAGTGCCATAGGTGATGATATTGGCCACACGGGTGGAGCCGTATTTTTCCCGTACATACTGCACCACCTGCTCCCGGCCGTCATCCGAGAAATCTATATCCAGATCAGGCATGCTCTTGCGGTCAGGGTTCAGGAACCGCTCAAAAAGCAGGCTGTTCACTATCGGATCCACACGGGTAATATCCAGGGCATACGCGACCAGGGCCCCGGCTCCCGACCCGCGGCCCGGCCCCACGGGAACGCCTTTGGAACGCCCGTATTTTATAAAATCCATAACAATCAGGAAATAACTTGAAAACCCCATACGCCTGATAACGCCAAGCTCATACTCCAGGCGCTTGCGGTATTCTTCCCCCGCCCCCGGCACCTTCAGCTTCAGGCCGGCCTCGCACAGGTCCTTGAGGTAGTAAAAATCCCCTTCCTCCGGGAACCTGGCCTTATAGTCGGGAGGGATATCGAACGCCGGCAGGTGCAGTTTCCCGGAATCCATCCGCAGGTCGCACATCTCCGCTATATGCAGCGTATTCTTGACCGCTTCCGGGGTGTGGGAGAAAAGCTTTATCATTTCCTCTGGCGACTTGTAGTAAAGCTCGTGCGTGGTCATACGCATACGGTCCGGATCGTCCACCAGCGAACCGGTGGAGATGCAGATATGGGCGTCGTGGGCTTCCCAGTCCTCTTTTTTTGGATAATGGCAGTCGTTGGTGGCCACCAGCGGTATGCCGGTGCGCTTGGAGACTTCCAACTGCCCGGCCATGGCAGCCTGTTCTTCCGGTATACCGTGGTCCATCAGCTCTATATAAAAATTACCCTTTCCCATGATATCGTTGAAATCAGAGGCCATTTTCACCGCGTCGTCCACCCGGCCCTCGGCGCAGGCGCGGGCGAGGTGCGATTTAAGGCAGCCGGACAGCACCACCAGCCCCTCATGGTGCTTGGCCAGCAGTTCCGCGTCGATACGCGGGTCATGATAAAAGCCTTCCAGGTAGGCGGCCGAAACCATTTTTATAATATTGCGGTAGCCGGTTTCATTCTTCACCAGCACGGTAAGGTGGCCGTTCTCGCGGCGGCCGGCGGTCTTGTCGCGGTCACGGCGCGAACCGCGGGTATTGTAAACCTCGCAGCCCACTATGGGGCGCAAACCTACGGACTGCGCCGTAAAATAAAACTCCATGGCCCCGTACATATTGCCGTGGTCGGTAATGGCCAGGGCCCCGGCCTTGCGGTCAGCCAGGCCCTTAAGGAAATCCGAAGCGTGCCCATCCCCGTCGGTAATACGCAGCATCCCGTCCAGCAGGGAGTACTCGGAGTGATTGTGGAGGTGTATGAATCCTGAAGATAACATTAAATTTGCCCGCAAAAAATTAAATTACCGCGACCACATAAAGCCGCAGGTTTAATTATATAAATAAATAAGAGACTTAAGGGCTTTCCGCCAGCGGGAAGGCAGCTGGGAGAGGAGGGTGGAAAAACCTTCCGGAGGCTGAGGCTTGCGCAGCGCCGAAGCCGGAGGAGGAGTGAGCCCCGGCTTTAGAGCGAAGCATAATTATGCTTCGCGTCCGGGGCATAAGGCCGGAGGCGTTTTCTTACGCAGCGAAAACGCCGAGGCGGGGTCGCGCAAAACCGCTATGCGGTTTATGCGTGACAGGCCACGGTGTGGCCGAGCGTGTTTTTCCACCCCCCTCTCCCAGCTGCCTTCCTTTCTCCACAATTAAAGCAACACGGAAATTATATAATTGGGGGATGGATAAAATCGCGCGGATACCCAAGTTCACCAATATCACGGAGAAACTTTTCAAGAAGCGGCTGGTTTTTTCCGGCACGGTTACTTTCCGCGCCGATACGGTTACCCTGCCGAACGGGAAAAAAGCCACCCGCGAATTTTTGGCGCACCCGGGCGCGGTAGCCGTGCTGCCCATACTGCCCGACGGCAGCATAATTTTTGTGCGCCAATACCGCTACCCCGTGGGCCGGGCCACGCTTGAGATCCCGGCCGGCAAGCTGCACTCCGCGTCCGACAACCTGCTGACCCGTATAAAGGCCGAATTGAAAGAAGAAACCGGCTTTACCGCCGCCCGCATAACGCCGCTTACCTCTTTCTGGCCCACACCCGCGTTCTCCAACGAAGTACTGCACATTTTTACCGCCTGCGGGCTGCGCGGCGGAACCCCAAACCCCGACGAGGACGAGTTCTTGCGCGTGGAAACGCTCAGTTTCGAAAAAGCCTGGCGGCTGGTAAAGACAGGCGGCATACGCGATTCAAAGACGGTCATAGCCCTGCAGGCATGGAAGATACGGCTACTGGAGAAATCATGAAATTCGACACTACCGACACCCTGTGCGTCAACACCCTCAGAACCCTTTCCATAGACATGGTAGGGCAGGCCGATTCCGGCCACCCGGGGCTGCCGCTGGGCGCGGCGCCGCTGGCCTACGCCGTCTGGGCAGGCCACCTTAAATTTTCCCCCTCCGACCCGGACTGGCTTGACCGGGACCGCTTCGTGTTGTCGGCCGGACACGGCTCCTCTTTGCTCTACGCCATGCTGCACATGTACGGTTTCGGGCTCGGAGCGGAAGATCTGAAAAAATTCCGCCAGCTCGACAGCCTGACCCCGGGCCACCCGGAGCGCGGCCATACGCGCGGCGTGGAGACGACAACCGGCCCGCTGGGCCAGGGTTTTGCCAACGCCGTGGGGCTGGCGCTGGCCGAGAAGCTGTTAGCAGTAAAGCTGAATACCCCCGAGTTCCCGCTGTTAGACCATTTTACCTACGTGCTAGCCGGCGACGGCGACCTGATGGAAGGCCTCTCCTACGAGGCGGCCTCCCTGGCCGGAACTATGAAATTGGGGAAACTTATCTGCCTGTACGACTCTAACGGCATCACCATAGAAGGTTCCACGGACCTGGCTTTCACCGAAGACGTGAAGAAACGCTTCCTGGCGCAGGAGTGGCAGGTGATAGAAGTAACAGACGGCAATGACCTGGCGGAACTGGACGCCGCCATCAAGAAAGCGCGGCGCGAAACGGAAAAACCGTCGATAATAATCGCCAGGACGCATATAGGCTGGGCCAGCCCCAAGCAGGACAAGAATTCCGTGCACGGCGAACCCCTGAAGCCCGAAGAGATCCTGGCCACCAAGGCCAAACTGGACTGGCCCTCGACCGAGCCCTTCTTCGTTCCAGAAGAAGCGAAAATCCGCTTCGAAGAACAAGCCGCCGCCGGGGAAAAAGGCCGCAAGCGCTGGCTGAAGATCTGGGAGAAATATTCGCAGACCCTGCCGGAAAAAGCAGAACTGGCCAAGGCGATGCTCGGGCGCGAAATACCGGAAAACCTTTTCAAGCCGGAAGATTCGTTCTTCGACAAACCCCAGGCCACCCGGGAAGCCTCGGGCAAGGTTATAAACCTGATGGCCGAAAAATTACCCGGACTCACCGGCGGCTCGGCGGACCTGGGACCTTCCACCAAGACGGATTTCACCAGGGAGCCGGAGCGCACCCTGCACTTCGGCATACGCGAACACGCCATGGGCGCCGTTCTTAACGGCATGGCTATCCACGGAGGACTTATACCTTTCGGGGCGACCTTCCTGGTATTCTCCGATTACATGCGCCCGGCGCTGCGCCTTGCCGCGCTGATGAGCGCCCCGGCAATCTTCGTGTTCACTCACGACAGTATAGGCGTGGGGGAGGACGGCCCTACCCACCAGCCGGTGGAACAACTTATGAGCCTGCGCCTTATACCCGGTCTGCTGGTGCTGCGTCCCGCGGACGCCTGGGAAACGCTGCACGCCTGGGAAACCGTGGTGCGCCTGAAGCGCCCGGCGTGCCTTGCGCTGTCGCGCCAGAAACTGCCGCTGCTCACCCAGTACCGGGAAAAAATAGCCGCCGGGGTAGCGCGCGGAGCCTACCTGCTGCGGGGGCCGTCCACCACGCCCTCCGTAGAACTCATAGCCTCCGGTTCTGAAGTTGCGCTGCTGTTTGAAGCGGCCGCGTTGCTGGAAAAAGACGGCATAGCCGCCAGAATAATTTCCGTCCCGTCATTTGAATTGTTCCGCGAGCAGGACCAGGCTTACAGAGACTCCGTTTTTACGCCCGGCCTGCCCAAGGTAGCGGTCGAAGCCGGACGCAGTATCGGCTGGAGAGATCTGATAGGACACCCGGTAACGGTACTGGGGGTGGAAACTTTCGGAAAATCGGCTCCGGCCGGGCAGATCTACTCCGCGCTGGGCCTGACAGCCGGAGAAATAGCCGCAGCCGCAAAAAAACTGGTCAAGTAAACTGATTTACCCCGGGGGGGGAACAGTCCGGCCATTCGGACGCCGGTCTTTTCACATTACCCACTTCCACGGCGTCACAGCTTCGGCATAATTTTAAATCAGCCCTGCCCCGCAGCATCTCGGTCCGGACTTTCACAGACCTGTCGTTATTCCAGATTTCAACAAGGGACATTTCTTTAACGTCTCCAAGCGTAATTTCCCCCAACGCGTCGCAGCAGCACAGGCTTGTTTTTCCGTCCGGCCGTATTACCATCTGCCTGTATGGAAGCGTGCATGGACAGTCCGTACTGACCGCCAATCTCCTGCGGTTAGGGGACCGCCCCCCCCTGGAATAAAACACTTCATTCACATCCCTTACCTGGACCAGAACATTATCGTAGCGTTTGTCATGACGGAACCTGTCATACAATTCCCTGACCGGCTTGATGAGATTAACATAACTGTCGTCGGAAACATAGTTATCTATAACCAACTGTGTCAAAGACCCGGCCAATTCCTCAAATATCTCCGGAGTCAGCAAAATGCCATTCGTGTATAACACAAAAAAAGCGTTCGGCAGCTCCCTTCTCACATGCTCGCAGAATCTTACCATACGCTTATCCAGCAATGGCTCGTTATTTGAATGCAGCGTTATGTGGCCGGAATAGTTCAACGCGCGCAACTGCCGGATTATGGAGCGGAACATCTCTTCGGACATAAGCCTTAAAGGCCTGATATCATTCTGGCGGCTTACCGGACAGAATCCGCACACTCCGTTGCACCGGTTAATCGTTTCAATTTCAATAAAATCGAACAGCGGGAAGGGCCGGGTTTGCATTCTTTCCACGATAAAAGCTTTATACTCCGCCTTGTGCAGCCGGCACCTTATAAAAAATTCCACACGCCGGCCCAACTCGCCCAGCCAAGGTCCCGCCAGGCGCATAAGCCTGCGCTCGATAGTATTGTTAACATAGACCTTCATTTTAAAAAATTCTGCTCCGCCCGCTTAAAATGCGGACAGCCTTGACTTTGCTTATACTTACCAATCCGGCCCCTCCCTCAGGCGCCGGGGCAGGACACGCCGGAGGAACTGAACCCATGGAACACCGGGGCCGAACGTAAACAAGATATTGTATCTTCATATGATCTCATTCGGCGTCAAAATCCCTGACAGTAACGGCCACAACAGAATAAATACTCGCCACATAGCGCCGTATCAGGAAATTATCGATATTTTTATGCAATTGGCGCAAGCGCGGGGGCGGTCAGGCTAGATCGCGCGCGCGCGTTTCAGCCCCCACAGGGCGGCCAGGATAAAAAAAACGCAAGGCGCAAAGCCGGCCACGGAAGGCAGCAGCAACTCGGCTTTTCCGGCCTCCTGGGCCATTATGATAACGGACCAGAATAAAAAACCTATGCCGACCGCGAGCCCGAAACTGAAAAACCTGTTGCTCTTCCTCAGCAGCAGCACGATGGCGGCGCCGATAAGGGCCATGGCCGGATTTGCCAGGGGGGCGGCCAGCTTGACCCAGAGCAGGGTACGTTCCGCGGTAGAAGGCGCCCCTACGCTCCTGAGCCGGCGCAGCCGGCGCAGCACCTCCAAAGACGACACTCCGTCCGGGATGAGTTTCTCCAGTATCATATTTTCCGGAGGCAATGAAACCTCTGAAACCCACAAGGTGAAACGACGCATTGCGGGGGTAGCGTCGCCATTATATTCAATCCTCACGCCGTCGGCAAAAACCCACCGCTCAAGCCCACTGTCCCAGCTGGCGAGGCGGGCATTCACCTCGGTAAAAAGGCGCCCTTCTTTATAATTGCTCAGTATCACGCCCTCCATAACCCGGCACTGCCCGTCAAAACGCCGCACGGTCACAAAGGCTTCGTCACCGGCGGAAAATGAGACGTCCTTTTTTACCAGCTGACGCCAGTCGCTCTTGGAGCGGAGCTTGCCCTCGAAAATATATTCTGAACGTAGAAAAAAATCCGGCGCCACGGTTTCCTGCAGCAGGAACTGCCCGGCGCCCACCAGTACAGCGCACGCGAGCAGCGGCTTGATCATCTCCAGGGGCCGCCAGCCCCCGGCCAGACCCGCTTTCCATTCCCCCCGCGCTATCATACCACCCAACGCGAACAACACCGCCAGCAGGGTGGCCATAGGCGTCATCTTGACCATAAAATACGGCGCCTGGTAGAGGACATACTGGGCAAAAAGACCGGCGCCGGCGCCGCCCCTTATGAAAAAATTCAGATTATCGAAAAGACTGCCGAAAATCAGCAGCAGACAGAATACCGCAAGCCCGAAGCTGAAAGGCGCCCAGAAAGAGCGCGCGATATACCGGTAGAATATCTTATCCATGATTTAGCTGGCGAAAAGGCGTTTTTTCCACAGCCACATCCCCGCCAGCCCGGTCAGCACCGCGGGGGCAAATATCGCCCAGGGGAAAAGCGCCGGGTATTTGCGGGAAAGCACCATGCCGCTTATAGTAAGGCCGTAATAAAAAAATATAATCAGCAGGCTGAGAGCAAACCCCGCCGAACGCCCGCGCTTATCCAGCGCCACGCCCAAAGGCGCGCCAACCAGAAAAAATATCAGCGGCGCCAGGGCCAGCGCAAAGCGCGAAGCGGCCTCTATGCGAAACTTCGCCTCAACCTGCTTGTCGGCGATCCCGGCGCGAAGCCTGGCCAGAATGCCGGGAGTGGAGATCTCCCGCTGGTTAAGCTTGCGCGATAGGCCGCTTTCGGAAAAGAAAGGCAGCAGCGTTTTATATGAGTCGAAACTCCCGTGGATTATCTTATCCGCATCCTTACAATCCGTCTGGCTGAACTGTCCTTCGGAAAGCTCGATTGCCAGCCCGCGCTCGCGCTCCACCCGGTAACGCCCGTCAAGTGCGTTCAGCTTGGTGACGAACGCCGGAGATTCCCCCTTGTTAACGCGCCGCACCAGCTTAACGCCGCGCATGTTGCCGGTAAGGCTGTTCACCTCGCGCGCGTAAAGCACCCAGTCGGAGAGCTGCTGGAAAGTGCGCGGCTTCAATTCTATTTTGGTGACGCGGTTTATCATGGAAATAGTGTAGTCGGTGGACCGCTTCAGGCCCTTGGGCCCCACCCAGTTATTGACCACCGCCAAGAACAGGGAGCAGAAAAGCGCCGCGCCGAAAACGTACGAAAAAATATTAAAAAAAGAAAACCCGCCGGCCCGCAGCGCCACTATCTCCCCGTCCTGCGACATCTGACCGAGGCTCAGCAGCATTGCCAGCAGGAAAGCCAGCGGCAGCGAGGTGCCGAGCACGTTGGGAAGGATAAAGAGCATGCTCTTGGCGAGGAAATAGAGGGAGAACCCGGCCAGGGCGCCCTGGTTCACCATCTGCACTAAATTCAGCATCAGCAGCAGGGAGGAAAACACGAAAAGCGCGAGCAGCAAGTATTTCGCGAAAGCGCGCAACATGTAGTACTGGACTATAGGCACGAACATATATTTATTCTATTATATATGTACGATACCGTGGAATCACTTCCCGGCGCCGCAGCCCCCCTTTGCCAGGGGGGCAGTTGGCGTTTGCCCGGTTTTTCAGGATAAAACTTTGAAGCGGATAAAATTCGGAACATTATCACTGACGCTGCTGCTGACGGCCCTGGCCTGCGCGGGGCGCGCGCGCGCCGCCGGCCTTACGGAACCGGGCGGTTTTGCGCCGGGCGGTCGCTTCCTGCTGCTGGAACGGGATACTAACCGCTCGTTCGAAGAACCGGCCGCCTCCACAACCGCGGAAACAGCCGACCTCGACGCCATAGCCTCACAACTCCCCTTCGCCTACAGCGAGGACGCCTGGAACTCGGCCCGCGAAGCGGTGGAGAGCGGCCGCAGTTTCGCCCCGGCCGCGGCCCCCCTGGCCGCGCTGGAGATCTCCACGGATACGCCACAGGCCCCCGAACCACAGGTGGAATTCCGCGAGTCCGGCACCACCCTTTCGGTAACCGGCCGCAAAGTTATCTCCGTCAACTACAGCGGTAAAAAATTCCTTAACCAGCAGACCACCACCACCCGGGCCAGGAGCCTGAGCCTGTTCGAAATAACCCAGCAGATGCAGGTGCGTATGCAGGGGAAAGTCGGCGACAAGATTACCGTAAACGTGGACTACGACGACACCAAGCAGGACAAGCAGGACATCTCCGTGGTTTACCAGGGCGATCCGGGCGAAGTGGTGCAGAACGTGTCTTTCGGCGACATCGACCTGTCCCTGCCGGCCACCGAGTTTGTGTCCTATAACAAGCAGCTTTTCGGCATCAGGGCGGACCTGAAAACCAACCGGCTGAAACTCACCATAGTAGGCTCGCGCACCAAGGGTATAACCAAAACCCGCCAGTACACCGGCAATACCCAGTTCCAGACCACGGACATACTGGACATCAATTACCTGCGGCGCAAATACTACGACGTAACCTTCGGCAACACCGCACGCCTCCCTATCAAATCGGCCACGGAACGCATCTACATAGACCAGCAGACCCAGGCGCAGGTGGACGGCGTCCTGGTGCTGGACATGACCGGCAAGGACATGGCGGTACAGGCCTCCTCCTACACCGGCCGCTTCCAGCTGCTTAACCCGGGCGTGGACTATGTCATGGATTACGCCAAAGGTCTCGTAACCTTCAGCCGGATACTGAACACGCAGGACGTGGTACTGATAGATTACCAGAACGCGGCCGGCACCTACCTCTCCCAGAACGATTCAACATCGTCCATTACCGCCACCGCTCCCGCCGACAGAATACTGCCCGCCATAATCAAAACCCGCAACGACATAGCGCTGTCTTCGGACACGGCCGTTTCAGAACTGCAGATATCTCACACGCGGGAACAGAAAACCTACTATTCCATTGGCCAGACGAATATAGTCCGCGACGACGGGCGGGGCAGTTTCACCCTGAAAATACAGGACCTGAACCGAAACGAGGTTCTCCCCACGCTTACAAACAACATGCCTAAATACCCGGACAATATCGAAGTGGACTTCGAGCAGGGCATCTTCCACCTCAAACAGCCTTTCACGCTGGATAGCGAGCCGGCTTCCAGCCCCGACCCGCAGATCTATTCCGCCGCGCCGGTTTCAAAGCGCGTAATACGGCTGGAATATTCCAACCGGTTCAAGACTTTCCTGCTGGAGCCGGATATAGTGCTGCAGTCCGACGTGGTACGCGTAAACGGCGCCAAAATAGGCCGCAACGAGGAATATTTCATAGACTACGAGTCCGGCTTCATAACTTTCTATTATCCCGAGCGCATC
>Ga0156425_1012_pt2 | contig 12600 bp, 11 predicted proteins | sample RifOxyA2_FD_108068 | JGI IMG/M metagenome (GOLD analysis project Ga0156425, IMG submission 108068) | Elusimicrobia bacterium RIFOXYA2_FULL_58_8
GCCACGCGGCCCAGCCATCCAGAGCCGCGCAGCCGCTTCCCGCCGCGGCAAGGCTGCTTTTTGCGGCCGACAGCCACAGGGGGCCGCGGGTGAATTCCTGTAACCCTTCCGTGCCGGCGGTGAGAAAAGAAACCGCCGTCCGCCTTAAGGCGGGAGGGAATTCCGTTTCAGCCGGTTTTCCCGTGAGTGCCCATGCTCCTGCCAGTTCGGCCATATTTTTTGCGGATAACCCGGTGATCTTCAGAGGAAAACGCAATAAACCATCCCAATTATACCGTTAGCCACGGGTACTGTCAAACAGTCGGCCGCCGGCGCTATTTCGCGGCGCGGCCGGAATGCAACGCTTGCTGGCTGTATGGTACAATACGCAGGTGCAAAGCGGCATATTGCCGGCGCCACCGCCAACAATGATCCTCGCTCAAACCGACAAACAACGCCTCCGTTCCTACCTCTCGCTGCTGCGCGAAATAGGCTGGACCGAGTTTAAACTCCGGGACCAGGGCACCTTTTTCGGTTTCCTGTGGACGCTGCTGTATCCGGCTCTGATGTTCATAGTCCTTTACATGGTATTCGTTAAATGGATGGGGCAGTTCGTAGTGAACTACGGCGGCTACCTGCTCATAGGCCTGTTGTTCTGGAATTTTTTTCAGCGGGCCACCACCTCCGCCCTCTCCTGTCTTACCCGGCGCTACGCTATCATCCGCAACTTCAAGTTCCCGAGGGAGATAGTGGTGTTTTCCACCCTGCTGGCTATCCTGGCCGCCTTTCTGCTGGAGCTTTGCGTGCTGCTGGTATTCCTGCCGTTCTTCGGAGTTGCGCCCAAGCTCTCCTGGCTGCTGCTGCCTGTATTGATTGGCGCGATCGTGATGCTTACCGCCGGGGTTTCGCTTTTTTTGCCTCTCCTGGCGGCTGAGTACCGTGACCTTGAACGGATTTGGGAAGTGCTGACGATGATCATGTTCTATACCACTCCCGTGTTTTTCCCGCTGAGCGTGATAGGTCCGCACATACGGCCGCTCTTGCTGCTCAATCCTATTACGCAGATATTGATAGCGGCGCGCGGCTGCCTGATAGACGGGAGCATCCCCAATGTTCTCCCCTTGGCGGCGGTAATGGCGGGGTCCGGGCTGCTGTTCGCCGCCGGGGTTTTCATGTTCCGGCGCCTTGAATATCATCTCATGGACAGGCTGATGGAATGACGGTCATGAAAGATCCCGCGCGTGGCCCGGCCATCCGGGTGGAGAACCTGGGAAAGCGGTTCCTTATCGGGGTAAAAGCCGAGAAAGAAAGCTTCCTGGGCACTACGCGCCGCCTGATGACCGGCTGGACACGCCAGCGGGAGCTATGGGCGCTGCGTAACGTCAGTTTTTCTGTGGAGTGGGGCGAGACTTTCGGGATTATAGGCCCGAACGGCGCGGGTAAAAGCACGCTGCTGCTGCTGCTGGCGCAGATTCTTGCGCCTACCGAGGGGCGGTGCCTGGTGTCAAGCCGAACCCACTGCTTTTTCCGGCTGGGGGCGGCTTTGCAGCCGCGCCTTACGGTGCTGGAAAATTTTTCTCTCTGTTCGGCTTTGCTGGGGCTGGACAGAGCTGAATTCCGCCGCCGGCTGCCCGGGATGATAGCGTTTTCCGGACTGGAGGATTATCTTTACGCCAGGTACGGGGACTTGTCCACCGGGTTGGCGGCCCGCCTTCCTTTTTCCGCAGCTATACACGCCGATCTCGACACTATACTGGTGGATGAGATGCTGATGGTCGGCGACCGCGCCTTCCAGGCCAAGTGCCTTAAGGCTTTCCGGGATCTAAAGGCCAGGGGTAAGACGCTCGTGATGGTTTCGCACAGCCTGCCGCAGATAGAAGAACTTTGTTCCAGAGCGCTTTATCTTAACGCGGGCCGGACGGCTTTCCTTGGTGACAGCGCTGCCGCGGTCCGGATGCTTAGCCGCGACCTCGGCGGTGCCGGCTATCCGGGCGCGCGGGTGGCGCCCGGTGACGCCCGGGGAGGAATTGTGCCCCCATTCGCGGAAAAGACCCGCGAGATAGTTGACGCGTGGGTAAAAAATCTTCATCTGGCGCTGCAAACCCCCGCGTTAAAAGGGTGTGACGCCGCTTCGGGAACTGCGGCCGCCGCGGGCGATGCCGTGCTGCTCGGGCAGGTGCGTGGTATAGTAGAGGCCGAAACGCAGACCCTGTGCCGCGAGCTGATAGCCTGCGCCGGGCAGTCGCCAGCCGCACGTCCGGGTTCCGGCCCCGACGCGGAACTCGCATGGAAGAACTTGCTGGGGCATGCCGGCCCGCTGGCCGTGTGCGCTTCTGTGCCGGCAGCTTTCGGGGCTGTTCTCCGAAGCCTGATGGCGGGCCCGGAGAAGCGCAGTCTGAAACCGGGGGACGAGGTGATCCTCGTAGCCGGGATCTGGTCCGGGTTAGCCGAGGGACTGCTGTATTACGGCCTTGTTCCGGTTTTTGTCGACCTGGACGCGCAGACCTGGAATATGGACATAAAACAGCTGCCGCAGGCGCTGAGCGGCCGGACCAGGGCCGTAATACTTTCGCACGAGACCACGTGCGCGCCCCTGGAACAGGCCGCCGCTTTCTGCGCGGAAAATGACCTGCGCCTTGTGGAGTTCGTCCACTCCGCGTCGCTGCTGGGGCGCTATAGGGGCAAACCCCTGGGCACTTTGGGCGAATATGCGGTTTATGCTCCGGGCCGGCCGGACCAATCGGCCTGGGCGCTTGCCCTGGCCAGAAATGAAAGCGCCGCCGCAATCCTGGAAAAAGCGCTCTCCGGTCCGGCTGTTGCGGCCGGGGAATCGCCGGCTGTCCAATCACGCGGACAATTCCTTCAGCCGGTGAAAGGTTCCGGCCCGGCCCTGACCGCTTCCCTCGCAGCCTGCGCGGACTGGGCGGCGCAGGTTCCGGATCTTGAGGCCGGCTTTGCCGCTTACTCGGATTTCTTTTCCAGGTTCCCGGATTATTTTATCGTGCCCCTGTTCCCGCCCGCCGCCCGGCTGGCGGCGTGGTCTTTTACCGTTATGCTGAAAAAAGACGCACCTTTTACGATGCAGGAGCTTGTAGGGGCCGGGATAGAGAATAAAGCGCGCAGACGCATAAAAGCGCTGCCCGTGGCGCAGCGGCAGATAAACGAGCTGCCGCGCACCAGGGAGTTCAATGAACGGGCGGTCAGTTACCAGGTGCTGCGCGGCGCGCGGGAGCGGGAGCGGTTTTTCGCTGAAATGAGAGGCTGGCTGCTGCGGCGTTAAGGGTCCCGGCCCCGGGGTTACGGAACCGGCTTCCAGGCTTTGCTCGCGATGAGCAGGTTTTTCACCGGCTGCCCGGTAAAGTTGATGTGGGAAGTGCGGAAAGTTCCCACCAGTCTTACCTCGTCCCCTTTTATGAAATCCGATTTGCCGAAAAATCCGGCCAGCATCGTTGCGGGCGCTGTCTTGCCGCAAGCGCGCGCCGGCCCGGCGGTCAGGGTCAGTATCGTTACCATAGCGCTTTTTGTACGGAAGATCTGCGCCTGGTCCACAAAGCCGGATATCTCAAGCCAGCGGGCCTCATAGCGCGCCGGGTTTGCCAGCACTTCTCCTACAGTTGCCCTGGCGGGCTTTTCCGGAGCGTTGATGGTTTTTTTCGCCGGTATCGTCTCCAGCGGGTCGCTGCAGCCGGCCAAAAGGCAGCCCAGCAGGCCGGCCAGCGCCGGCGCCAGGAACAGTTTTATAAAAGGCGCAGTTCTCATTTTTATTTCTCCGGTCATATTCCCGCTCCTGCGCGCGGTCAGGCTCAGATAAAATTCCTGTGCTGCCAGCCGGGTCCGGATTCCGGCCATTTAAGCGCGGGGCGCGTCCCGTTCTTAAGCATCCATAATATGCGGTTGAAAGAGTCGCACCGGCATAAGGGCGGGCAGCGTTTTAAATTAATAAAAGTTATTGTTTTTGCCCGCTTTGCGGACGTCCATATTTCAGCCAGGCTGTTCTTTTTAAGGTCGCCTATGCTGTAGCTGGAAATTCCGCGCATGTGGCAGCAGACGTACATTTTCATGTCGGCGCAGATTACCGCGGCGAAGTTGTGGCCGTAGCATTTGCCGTAATTGCGGGCCAGTTCACCGCGCGCTATAAGCCCGTATTTATGTGCCGAGTTCAGTATCCGGTAGTCTGTCGTGGCGTAAGTTTTTTCGGCGCCGGTTATGGCCGCGGCTACCCGCGCGGATGAATAATCCGGGTCCTTGCCGCCGTGCAGGCGCAGGAACGGACGGTATTGGGCGTAGTCAACTCCCAGCGTGCGGCCCAGGGCGGCGAACGGAACGATGTCATGGGCAGTGTCCGGGCTTGTAAGGAAACCTATTCCTATGGTGCAGGCGCTGCCGGTTTTTCTTTTCAGCCGGGTCAGCGCGGTGATATTTGCCAGCGTGCGCTTCCAGGCTGCGGCGCCCAGGCCGTGCGTTGCCTTGAAAACGGCGGGAGAAGCCGCGTCCAGGCTTATTCGCGTCCAGATGCAGGTCTCGAGGACAGCTGCCGCAAGCCCGGAGTCCAGCCGGAGTCCGTTGGTGATAAGCGCCGTGTCCAGTCCGCAGGCCCGGGCGAAGCGCAGGGCCTGTGCCAGGTCCGGGTGGACCGTGGGTTCACCTCCGCCTGTGAAAGTTACCGCTTTGCCGCCGGCCGCGCGTATCTGGCTCAGGACCGATTGGATATCGGACAGCTTCATCCGGGAAGAATCCAGCGCGGGATAAAAACCGAAACAGGCGGGGCAGTTGCTGTTGCAGCGGTTGGTGACGTCCAGCTCGAAAGTGATGGGGCGCGAAACCCCGCGCTTAAGCCATTGGCTGACCCGGGTTTTGTGGGCTAAAATTTTATCCGGCGCGAAAGGGTGTTTCATGTCTTTGCCGCAACCAGTCTTGCGCGGATAAGGGCGCGCCATTTTGCCCTGTAGAGCTCCCTGTTGGTCCTGCGCATCCCGTTATAATCCATGCCGGAATAGCCCATGCCCCCCAGGTGGTGCACGTAAGAGCCGGACGCGACGCCTATTTCATAACCTGCCAGCCTTGTTTTCAGGCACAGGTCGTAATCTTCGTACCCGCCCGGGCCGTACAATTCGTCGAAGCCGCCCAGCCTGACGGCGAGGGCGCGCGGCATCAGCGCGCAAAAACCGATTATCCAGGGGACCAGTCTGACCGCGGCGCCCCGGCGCGGCAGCTTTGCGGCGCCGGCGCGCGGCGTATTGACCAGCTGCAGGCCCACCGCGGAATTGGTCATGGGCCCCACCATGCCCAGGCGCGGGTCCGAGCGCAGCGCGCCGAGCATGGCGTCCAGCCAGCCCGGCGTGACTACGGTGTCGGCGTTCAGGAACAGGACGTAGGGTGTTCTGGCGGCGGCCAGCCCCTGATTATTGGCGGGCCCGAAAAACCGGTTCTTCGCGTTGCGTATCATCCTGACGGGGAAAACCGAGCGGCGCTTTATGGCGGAAATTTCACGCCACGCTCCATCCCGGGACCCGTTGTCTATCATGATGTATTCGCACAGCCCGGGCTTCGTGTGCCGCTCCACGCTTGCTGCGCACCGGCGCAGGAAGCGCTTGTCGTTATGGCAGAGGATTATGATGGTCACCTGGGGCGGCATATTATTCAAGCGGCGCGAAACGCAGCGCCAGGGCCCGGGCTATAACGGTGTTGGCGATGCAGTGCAGCCAGCAGTGGCAGCGGGCCGAGGCTATGGCGGCGCGTTCGTGCCCGGCCTTTGGCCCCGTCCAAACCGCGTCAAAACCTTTTTCCAGCGCGCAGCCCAGCGTACGGTTCCTGCGCACGGGGCAGAAAAACAGTTCTCCCGCGGGCGACAGCATGGCGTACCTGCTCCCGGCGTAACACTCGCCCATTAAGCGCCGCGGCCGGGCCAGGTAGTCCCTGAGGCGCAGCCAGTAGATCAGGCTGCTCCATAGCCAGGGCGTCTCATGTTCTTTATGGGAAACAAGGCGTTCAAAAGCCTTGTGCTCCCGGCAGATGTCCGCTATTATCCAGTCGAGCTGGGTTATGGCGGCGCGCAGGGCTTTGGGGCTCCAGGCGAACTTTTCCGCTTCAAAACCCGCCTGGTTCACCACTTTCTGGGCGCCCAGCCAGAGGTTCAGTTTTTTCGCCGCCAGGTATGTTTTAACCAGGCCCGGCGCGTTGTCTGGCAGCAGCGTGAAATTGAAGGCGATATTCATGGCCGGATATTTCGCGCGTATCGCTTTTACCGACTTCAGCGTGCGCGCGTACGCGCCGCGCGCGCCCCGTACCGCGTCGTGCGCCGCCCCGGCTCCGTCCAGGGAGGATCCCAGCCACAATCCCGGCGCCCCGGCTTCTACGCATTCGCCGATGCGGCGCAGGATAAGGCCGGTGTCGGATAAATTCGTCAATATCCCAAGCGATATGCCGGGGAACCGGGTCAGTATTACGGAGGCCAGTTGGGCCAGGTCCGGCCTGAGCAGGGGCTCTCCCCCGGTAAGCACCGCGGTCTTGATGCCGCGCAGCCGTTTGGAATTTTCAAGCAGGCGGGCAAGCTCGCCGGGGGTCATCTCATGCCCCGGCGGCTTTATCCGCCAGTGATGGCACATCCTGCAGCGCAGGTTGCAGCGGTGTGTAACTTCTATATGGAGTTCCTGTATCGGGGCGGCGGTACCTGGCGGGGCGGCCAGCGGCCAGGCGGCAAGTTCGGCCGCCACAAAACGGGCGCTGGCGGGCATTGCGGGGGAGAACGGGTAGTTCATGCTGTTTTTGCCCCGGTAACGGCGTTGTCGTAGGCGCGCGCAAGATCTCCGGCCAGGTCGGGCCAGGAATAATGTTTTTCCGCCAGGTTCCTGGCGGCATGCGCCAGTCCCGAGTAAAGCTGGAAATCCGCGCGCAGCCGCGCTACGGCGCCCGCAAAAGAGCGCGGGGAATCCGCCACCAGCAGGTGTGTTCTGCCCTTCGCCTCGGGGATGCCTCTTGCCACGGCTGACGTCGCCACTACGGGAACCCCGGCTGAAAAAGCTTCCAGCACCTTGCCCTTTACCCCCAGCCCAAGTCTGACCGGCGCCACGAAGATCCCGGAGGCGGCCAGGTGCTCGTTTATGTCCGGGACTTCGCCGGTCACGCTCACCGCCCCGCCCGGAATGGCCAGCTTTTCTATGGCCGGGGTGGGCTGGGAGCCGGCCAGCGTAAGGCGCGCTCCGGGCGAGCCGGCCAGGATAAGCGGGAAAATGCTCCGGCAGAACCAGAGCGCGGCGTCCTCGTTGGGGAAGTGCGCGTAATGGCCCACATAGATTAGCGGCGCCGCCTGGTGTTCTTTTTGCGGGGCGCGGAAAGGAAAGCGCGCCAGGTTAGTGCCGGTTTTTACCAGGATAAGTTTTTCCGCGGGTGTTGTGGCGGCGAGGATATCCCTGTCAAATTTGGTAAGGACCACTATGCGGGAGTATTCCCGGCATATTTCCCTGTGATGCGCCCTGGTGCGCGCCCACTCGGGTATGGCCAGCAGCCGGCCCAGGCCCGTCCACTCCCGGAAATAAGAGTTGAAAAGCGACAGGTGTCCCAGGTCATGTTCTGTGAGAAAAGATATGGGCGCGCCGGAGTAACGGACGTAAAAAGCCATTTTCAGTAATTCCACGTGCAGGATGTCGTAAGAGGGGGAGAGCGTTTTTACGGCAGAGGCCATTGCCGGAGAAAACCAGTCCCGGGCGAACCCCGGCAGGCCCGGGGCGGCGCTCCGGCCTGAAGTTATGGATTCTTTCGGTACAGTGTGTATTTCCCGGAAGAGGCTTTCCAGCGCGATAAGCTTTGCGGTTTCCGAGAATTTACTCTCGTCGCCGGTGCGGGTAAAGGTGAGCAGCGAGAAGTCAAAGGCGTCTTTCAGAGCCTCCACCAGTGAAAAAATGCGCAGCATGCCGCCGTTGGTGGGTGGGTAGGGGGGTGCGGGCGTCAGCAGGAGTATTTTTGGTTTGCGGCGCATACTAAGATCCGCTACGGCTGCCGTATCCCCATTTCAGACACAAGGAGTTCCATGATGCGCAGGCCTTCATAGCACCACTTGTGGGTGAGAAGTTCTATGTCCGGGTTTGGCGGGAGGGCGTGGAGTTTATTGGCGGCGGTCGGGGCCCGGCCCGCCAGCACGGCGTCTTCGGCTGTAATCGTCTGGAACCCGGCCTGCCGCATCCGCAGGCACAGGTCGGTCCAGGCGCAGGCGGGGTCGGAAAACCTGGTATCGAGCCCGCCCACTTTTTTGAAGATTCCGGGGCGCAGGAGGATCAGCGGGGAATCATCCACCATGACGGGTTCGCTGTATTTTCCCTGGCCGCGCAAAGCGGCGGCCTCCAGCAGCATCCCGAGCGCGCCGGCGCGGCCCGGCTTTACGGGCACCGGCAGCGAGGGCAGCACCATCCCCGCGTTGGGAAAGATATTAAAAATATCCAGGAGGCGCGGCCACAGCATTGAGCAGGCCGAGAACGGGCGGCTTACGACCGCCCAGAAAGGAATGTCGCCTGCGGCGTTAAAGATTATCCGGTTTATGCCGGCGAGGCCCTGGCTTTTTGCGCCGCGCGCCGTTTTGAACGCGCCGCGCAGGTCCAGCGCCGGTGCGGGGCGCGCCAGGTTTATAACGCCCAGTTTTACGGGCCCGGTCTTTCTTGCGCCGTCGAGCGCGGCCAGGGCCCGCGAGATGCCGGTAAAAGTGAAAGCGTTTGCGCCGAATGTCCGGCGCAGGAAAGCGGCGTCGGCCGCGGTTTCGCAGAAAACGGCTCCACACGCGGCCAATAAATGCCTGTCGGTATCCGGAAATTCCGTTCCTGTGTCAACGAGGGGGACCGGTTTGGCTGCCAGAACCCGGACGTCGGCCCTGCCCAGTACTGAAAAAATGTTTTTAGCGGGAGCGGCCAGCCGGGCTTCTATGAGGTGCCGGCGCAGGGTTTCCAGGCCGAAAATGCCGATGATCTCCGGTTCCGGAGCTGCCGTTATAAGGGCCTTGACCCGGTTTGCCACTTCTCCGGCGGTAATGGACAGGAAGGAGTAGATATGAATGCCCCTGGCCGCCAGCGCGGCCTCGTCCAACCTGGCCGAAACGGGCGCGTCTTCGGGTACGCACAGGACAGCATAATCCTTTGCCAGGAGGGCAAGTGCTTCAGCCGCCATTTTTTCGGGGCGCGAAATGCCCGGCGAGGGAACGGAGGGCACCAGTACGAGCGCGCGCCTGCGCCGTTTGGGGATGCCGGAGATCGGGTGTCTGGTTTTCATATAAGGTTCTCCGCCGCGGCCCGCATGGCCGCAACCGACGGCGCGGCGGCCAGCGTTTCAGCGTTAAGGACGGCGATCATTTCAATGTCGCGGGGCCGCAGGCCGAGGAGAAGGCTTTCTTCGAAGGGCAGGCCTCCTTCGGGCAGGTTTTTTTCCCGCAGGAAGGTTTGCAGCAGTGGCTGCAGGGGGAAGCAGGGGCGCGGTGTTTTTTTTACGAAGTACAGCCACAGGGCCACGGCGCGTGAGACCGCGTAGATAGCGCCTCCCGCCCCCGGCTCAAGGAGGCCTCTCCAGGTGCGGAGAAAATGAGACAGTGATTCCAGGTATAAAGCGTCCAGGAGCGGCGCTTTCGCGGATGGAAAGGCGGCCTCCCCCTCGCCGAAGAAAGTCCTGCGGTGTGCGGATAACGGGGGCCTGCCGCCTGATTGATTGCAGACGAACGGGGAACTTCCCGAGGCCGTGCGTTCCGGGGCGGCCAGCTTAAGCGGATCGTCGCCATAGGTGCCAAAGCCCATAAGCTCCACAGATACCGGGCCCAGCGGGAAAATAGCCCCGCGCATGGACAAGTGGCGCGCCGTCATGCCGTTGAGTATGGCAATGCCACGCGCCAGTTCCGCGGCGTCGCCCGGGACCTGGTTGAGGACTACGAAAGAGCCGAAAACGTTGTCGAAAACGGCGGAATGGAAAAATGTCCCCAGTTCGTCCTTCAGGATGCCGGAGATCCTGCCCGCCGCGGCGTTCTGTTCCGGCTCCGGGGATATTAACGGCGCCGTGGGGGCAGTGTCGATAAAACCCGTAAGACGCGCGCGCAGGCTTACCGCTTCGGTTTCAAGGATGTTGGCTGTGTGGGCGCAGGCCAGCTGCGCCAGTTCTTTCATCCGCGCGCCGTCTGACCGGGTGTCCTGCGCCCGCGCCAGGACTTCCCCCAGTTCAGGCCGGGCTGGCTGGCCGGGTCCGGCCAGCGAGTTTTCCGTCTCAAGGCGTGAGCCGATGTGGCCCAGGGGCGGGTAGGCGCGCAGCGCGGCGCAATGACGGGCTACATCCAGCACGCACTTGCGCAGCGCCCTGCCCGCGATCGGCGCCGGCACGCAGGTATTTGAAATTGCCAGTTTGCAGAGCTGTGTGTGGGAATGAAGGGCTTCCGTCCAGAGGTCAAGCGCTGTTTTGGCCTCCATAAGTTCCGGATTTGCCGGCGTCTGGCGCAGCGCCGAAGCGGCGCGGATGTCGCCCCACTCCCGATAAAGTTCCTCTTCTGCGCGGCTGGCGATGATGATTTCTCCCAGGATGGGGAAGACGGCCTTGATAAGGGTATAAAACTTGTTCCAGCGGGCAATAAAACGGGCCGTCTCCCGCGGGGAGAGTTCCCGTATCTCCAGCACGGCGTCGATATCGCTTATGCCGGGTTCCCATTCCCTGGTGGAGTAGCCGCGGTGTACCCGTATCGAGGTCATTTCGGGGAATAAAAGCCGTGTCGCCCGTGAAAACCCCAACCAGGCGAGATGGTAGTAAACGGTGAATAAACAATGGAAAAAAGCGGACCGGTTCAGCCTGATCACCGCGATTCTTGCCCGGACTTTAATGGACATCATATCACCCGTAGGATGATATTTTCGGATTCCAGTGCCTTGAGCAGGCGCAGCACGTCTTTTTTTATTTTTTCGGGGTCGGCGTCGAATTCCGCCTCCATGGCGGCGAGTATTTCCTGCAGGCCTTTGTCTTTGCGGACAAGGTCCCAGACCAGCGACGCTGTGGGGTTAACGGAGTAGTAATCGCTGGTTTTTACATTGAGCAGGACGATCTCATTGGCGACTTTGCGCGACGCGATATCGGGTGAGGGGCTCCAGCGCGCGTTAAGACTATGGTCGGCCATACGCCAATTATATCATAGAAGTTTTGGGGTTTACAGCGTCTGCGGCGGCCTCTGCCGGCCGCCGCGGGCAGGGGTCGCGGGTGCGCCCGCGAGATTGCTTTGTCCGGCGCAAATCTGTTAGTGTTGCTCCTGTGAACGGGCGTGACTTATGAGATATTCCAGGATCCGCTGTTACGGCGGCTCGATGGACTATTTTTTAGCCTCGGGTGATTTCCTTATCGTCGACCATGACGCCAGACAGGACTGCGCCGGGATACGGACCGGGGATATTATCGCCTACATGGACTGGGCGGGCGCGCCGCTGGTGTCGGTGCACCGTGTGCTTTTCAGGTTCAGGACCAGGGCGGGAGCCTGGAAATTCCTGACAAAAGGTGACGCGAACCTCTGGTTCGACCCCGTAGTCGACGGCGTCCAGGTGCTGGGGAAAGCGGTCTGGGTGCTGCGCGGTCCGCGCGCGCCGTTCTTTGTCGATTCCGGGCCGGGCCGGGCCGCGGGCATCTTTACGGCCATCTACAGTTTTTTTGCCGTCCTGCTCCTGCGCGCCTGTGAAGGCGTCGCTTACGCGGCGCTTTATCTGTGCTGCCTGTTGGCTTACGCGGCGGCTTATTTCCCAGGTTTGATGAAATGTCAGCCCGCTATCCTGGCGGCCGGGCTCAGGATGGACCTGAACATGTACGACCGGTTGTACGGGTTCTTTTCTCTGCTGCCGGAGAAAGCGGCGGATTTGGCGGCGAAGGCCGCCGCCGGGTATTCTTTCCCGGAGCGGGAAATTGCGCAGCAGGAGGAAGAGGGTGTTGTCATAGCCGGAACTATAAAGAACCGCGTTGTTTTAAGCGGGAATGTTACAGTGGCCGGAGATGTCACCATTCTCCCCGGGGCGGTCCTGGTGCTGCGGCCGGGAGCGCGGGTCCGATTTTCCGCCGCGAAAGCCGCCCACGGCAGCGCCCTGCGGGCCTGTGAAAATGGCCCGCGCGCGTTCAGGAGCGATAAACTGTGCCAGATACTGGTTTATGGGGAATTTGTGTGCGAAGGCCTCCTTGGCCGGCCGGTAACTATTGGCGCCGGGGATAGCGTGTGGCAGGGCGTTATTTTTCTGGGCCGGGCGCGCGGGGAGCTGAACCATGTCGTCTTGGCAGGCGCACAGGATCCTTTGCGGACCATGGATTTTGCCAGCGTCAGGTTTGCCAATCTGGAGGTGGCCGCGGGCGGCGGTAAAGATTTTTTCGTGTTGTCCGGGTGTTCCGCCGTTGAGCTCGGCCATGCCGCGTTCAGGGGGGTAGCCTATCCCGTTGCGGCCTATGACCTTGCGCGGTTAGGGATAGTAAATTGCAGGTTTGAGGGCGCCGGTACCGCGGTATACGCAGGTGGAGCGGCCCGCTGCCGCATTTCAGGTACGGAAATAACCGGCCTCCGGAGCGAACCCGCTTTGAATGCTGTGCCGGCGGTCCAGCGCGTCCGCGATGGCGCTGGTATGGGGGTTGCCGTAACTCAAAGCGCCA